>Ga0116166_1000680_pt1 | contig 32057 bp, 17 predicted proteins | sample AD_JPNMR2_MetaG_FD_89884 | JGI IMG/M metagenome (GOLD analysis project Ga0116166, IMG submission 89884) | Active sludge microbial communities of municipal wastewater-treating anaerobic digesters from Japan - AD_JPNMR2_MetaG | ecosystem: Engineered > Bioreactor > Anaerobic > Digestate | place...
CAAATTGCAATATTGAACAGGCAATTGACAGATATAAACTGAGAAAGATTTTCATTGTGGCAGTTGTGTCCCTGTTCTTTCTCGGCATGTCTTCAGTTCTATTACCACAATCAGCCCGAAATGTGTTGTTGAAAATTCTCATGCCAGGAAAATTTGCTGACAGCATCAGTGTTGAACCTGGAAACTGTGCAATAGAACGTGGTTCCAGCCTTGTCATCAGGGCAAAAGTAAAGGAACCTGGCAATCCGATAATACAGATAAAAGATAGAACAATAAAAAATGAACCGATGATTCAGGATGGACAGATTTTTGTTTACACAATAAACGAAGTAATCACTCCCTTTTCATACAGGGTAGTTTCAAATAATAAAAGCACTCTCTGGTATAAGGTGAATGTGGTTGAAAAAACCCTTATTAAAAAAATGAAACTTACCCTTGAATATCCAGCATATACTGGATTGAAACCAAAAACAATTGAAAAGGAGTTTTCTGAAATCAGTGGTCTGAAAGGAACTAACATTACAGCAGAGTTTTACTTTAACAATTCAGTTGGAGATACACTACTGGTTTTTGGTGATGGTAGAAGCATTTCAAACAGAGGTACATCAAGAGTAAAATCTTTCAGATTCACAATTAATGACACGACCTTTTATCAAATTCACTACCAGGACCTGGCAACAAAAAACACCCTGTCAAGCCCGAAAGAACGAATCACACTCATTTTTGACCAGATTCCTTTCTGTGAATTTATGTCACCAGGCAGAGACATTGTTGCCAGTCCTGGCAACGCAATTCCTGTGAAACTGAAAGTATCAGATGATTTTGGTATCAATGTTATCCGATTCAGAATACATACAGGCGAAGGTGAGATTTCAAGTAATGACAGGATTTTTTATCAGAGTACTGGCAATGGCAGGAAAGATTTGACTGTTGATGCGCTTCTTAAGATTCCAGCAGGTTATCCAAAGATTGCATATTACGCAGAATGCACTGATTATTCACCAGCAGCCAATACCGGACGCTCATCAATCTATTTCATCTATTCGCCTCAAGCAGCGCCAAAAAATCTTTCTACCCGCAGACCCACAGAAGAAGAAAAAACACAGCAGCAGGAAATGGAACAGGCAAAAAAACTCCTTGAAAAATTCATTGAGGAACAAAAAAAAGTCATTGAAGCCGCAAAAAAACTGGGAAAAGTAAAAAATGCCGCAGACCCTTCAGAATTACAAAAACTGGCTGAACAGGAAAAAAAATGGGCAGACATGCTTCAGAAAATAGTAAACGACCTCAATAAAATCGGACAGCAAACACAGGGAAAATTTACTCTTTCAGATGAATTTGTTGAAATGATATCACATCTTCAGGCGGCTTCAGATGCATTTAAAAGAAACAAACCAATTACAATACCAATACAGGAATCTCAAATGGGTCTTGAAATGGCAGAAGAACTGGTGGCAAACCTTGAACGATGGCTCGCTGAAGCGCCTGACTCAGTAAAATGGGACCATCAGGAACCATCAAAACCAACCCTTGCGCCAGAAGCAGAACTTCCAGCAGAACTTGAAGATATTATTGGAGACCTCATTGAGCAGGCAGAAGATATGACAGAAGAAATAGAAGACATTACAAGTTCCTGGATGGACAGTCTTGATAAGGGTGCGGGCTGGATGGCAATGGATGGGTCTATCAGTAATATGAGCGCAAAGGGTATCACTGGAAATGTATTACCCAATCAACAGGAAATTGGCGGAAGAAGCGGCGAAGGAAGAACAGGTCGCTCCTATGGTGAGATGGTTGAAAAAACCGCCCAGGGAAAAGGCGGCAGGCAAACGCCAGCAAGGTTGACCCCTGATAATATTGAACCAGGACAGGTTCAGGACACCAGTGGCGAAAATCAATTAGGACCAACAGGTGGAGGAAAAACAAGTGGCTGGGGTCCAGCAGGACTTAAGGGACCTGTTCAGGATTTATCGTTCAGGTACACTGAACTGGCAGAAAAACAGGCAAAACTGATAGAAAGAGCAGAAAAAATTGAAAGAGAACTGAAAATACTGAACATTTACAATGCGCAACTTGAACAATCAATTTCTGCAATGAAACAGTTTACCATACACTTGAAAGAAGGCAGATATAATAACCTTCTCACAACAAATCAGATGATTGTGAACAATCTCAAACAGGCGCAACAGGTACTCACAAACCAGGCAATTATAAGGGTAGAAAATTCTGAAAGAATTGAGAAAAAAAGAAAAGAACTCGGAAGTATCTGGGACGAGAAAATTCCGTCAGGATACGAACCTGTTGTGAGGAAATATTATGAAAATATTGCTGGCAGGTAATGTGTTTTTATTATTCATTTGTTCTGTGTGGGGAATGCAACTTGTCCTTGAAAGCTCAAAAGATACCTATCAGGAAGAAGAAACTGTACTTCTGAATCTTACCATCATAAATGACTCAACACAGATTGAAAGTCATATCGTCGAATTTCTCCAGCCAAGAGAAAAAAACTGGATGTACATCGGCAATATTCATAAACTTGTCATTAAGAACATTCCTGCAATGGAACACTTTACCAATCACATGCCGCCAGAACCAAAACCCCACAGTCCACAGACAAATAAAAATTATAAACCTGTTGTCCTCAACCCTGGAGAATCTTATAGAATTTTGATTCCATTTTTTTATGAATATTATCCGGTGAAATTGCCAGCCACATTCAATGTTCAACTGCACTGGCTTGATACGGTTTCAAATCCAGTCAGTTTCACAGTTCTTGCAACAAAGGGAACGAAAAAACAGGAAAACATTATTATCAATGGAGATTTTTCAGAGGGCGAAGGAAAAATCCCTTATGGATGGAAAATTCTTGATGATAGAACACTCTGGGATTCAACAGAAAAATTTTTGATGTACAATGTTGATAGACCCACTGCTGAAAGTGAAGGATACTGGGCATATTCAATTTTTCATGAAATTCCTTCGCCTTCTGATTATGTTTTAAGCGTCAGAACAAAAACAAACGGACCCATAATCATTGTTTTTGTTGAAGGATGGGGAATGGTTGAAGGAAGAAGACGTAGAATTGAAAGAAACGAGTGTTTTTATCATCAAGCGCCAGACCAGACCTGGAAAACTCAGATAAGAAATGTTACGTTCAAAAATCCTGCAGTCAAATGGGTACGGTTAAAACTTTATGTTTATGGAAATCCTGGAAAGGTGTGGTTTTCTGATTTATTAATGATTCCTGTGAAAAAATGAAAAAAAACATTTTATTTGTGTCTTTGTGGTTTTTATTCTGGTTTTCCCAATGCGGTTTCGGAGACATATGGCTTGATGGATATCCATATCGTGCTGAAGTACTTGTCCCTGAAGCAAGAGACAATATCCCTGTGGAACAGGCAGCCATTGTTAGAATATTCTGTCCGGCAACGGATGATGGCTCTGACATCACAATCACAGACGAAAATGGAAAACTGATAGATTTTTTTGTTTCGCAAACAGGACCCGGTAATTTTTATGAAATCTGTTTTCCTTTTTCAGGAAAAAAGTACTATCTTTTCTACGGGAAAAAAGATACTGGTTTTCATGGGTTAAACTATAAACCAAAACGGGGTATTTTACTTGAATTATACGCAATGCGTGGTGACAATGTTGATACATGGGAAAGTTGTAAGAAAATCATTGATGACAGTGTTCAAAAAAAGTATTTCGTCAATGCTGCATTCAGAAAAACAATTTATGATGCAACCAATCCCATTACAAAGACAGGTCATTTTGTCAGAGTGTACACTGGATATTTCTATCTTGAAAAAAAGGAAAAAATTTCATTTGGAACAACATCCACTGGCGCATCATTTATCCTTGTTGACGATAAACCTGTTGCATCCTGGCCTGGCAGACACTGGATAGAAGGATTTATCAGACCAGAACACGCTGGAGATATTGAACTTGAGTCAGGTATTCACAAACTTGTGTACTATCATTTTGAGTTTCCTGGCCGGGGTTATGCAATTGCTGCAATGAAAAAGCCCTCAGATAAACAATTTGTCCCAATAGATGAAAAATTTTTTCTCCCGATTCTTGAAGCAAAAATCACAGGCATTGAGAAGAAAAATTCTGAATTATGCGCATCATTTTTCTGGCAGAATACCAATTATCTTTACAGGGAAAACTGGCAACTTGTCACATTCAGGTTCACTGACGCTTCCAGAGGAAAAAACGACATTGTATCCTGGCAATGGGAGTTTGGAGATGGACAGACCAGCAATGAACAACATCCGATACACACATATTTTTTGCAAAAAATTTACACTGTAACTCTCACAATCACTGATAAGAAAGGTAATTCTGACACTGTATCAATGAATGTAAGAGCAGAACAGGACTACAGTATTTCAACCCTGTATCCACGTTCTTTCAGTGAATACATGAATGAATTCAATTCATATAACCTGTCAAAATTTCCTGTTGAAGAACTCTTTGCCCTTGCTGAAATCTGTAATAGTTACGATAACAAAGAACTTGCATTTAACTGTTACAATGAACTGCTAAATAGAAATCTTGAAATAAACCAGCATATCAATGTTGCTCTTACTGCCGCTGAGATTGCCACACAATTAAAAAAGTATTCTGACGCTGAAAAAATTTACAAGCATCTCATAGAATCAAACAATATTCCTGAAGCAAAGGTCAAACTTGGCTTTGTGTATCTTGCATCAAATAAGATAGATGCTGCTGAACAGCAGTTCAACCTTGTTCTTTCAGATAAAAACACAGGCGAAAAAATAAAAAGGGCTGCCACAATCGGACTGGGTGATACCGCAAGATACAGAGCAGACACAAAAACCGCACTGAAGTGTTATGAAAGCGCTCTTTCAGATACATCCATTGAAAGAAAGTCAGGTATTTATTCACAGCAGGTACTTTTTTACCTGAAAAAGAAGGATGTTTCCACTGCTTTAGAAAAACTTTCACAGTGGGCAGACGAAATACCAACCTGCAAACTTAAAGGAGATTGGTCTATCCTATCAGCAAGAACATATTTATTGAAAAAGGATTACGATAGTGCCTTCAGAGAACTTGAAACATATCAGAGAATATGTGATAACCCCGAAAGTCCCTATTCAGGATGGGCAACCTATCTTAAAGGTGAAATATACTTAGAAAAAGGGGAAAAGGAAAAGGCAAAAGAACATTTTCTCAAGGTGGTCGAAAACTTCCCTCAATCTCAAATATCAGACATGGCAAAGGAAAAACTCAAGGAGATGGAAAAATGAAAGAAAAAATAAAGATTGAAACACATAATGCTGACATATGTGTTGTTGGCGGTGGGATGGCTGGAATATGCGCTGCGATATCTGCTGCAAGAAACGGAAGTCGCGTAGTTCTGATGCATGACAGACCTGTGCTTGGTGGCAACGCGTCCAGTGAATGCCGCGTTCACATCTGTGGAGCAGACAGACACTCACGAATAAAAAATTTGAGGGAAACCGGTATCCTTGAAGAACTGCGGCTTGAAAATCTCACTCGCAATCCAAACAGAAGTTATTCAATCTGGGACCTTGTTCTCTTTGAAAAAATCAAAGCAGAACAAAATATCACGCTTGTTCTCAATTGCTCGTGTTTTGATACAGAAATGGATGGAAATTTTATTGTTTCTATTTCTGGATGGCAAACAACAACTCAGGTTATTCATAAAGTGCGCGCAAAAATCTTTATAGATTGTTCAGGTGACGCTATTGTTGCTCCACTTACTGGCGCACTTTACAGAATGGGAAGGGAAGCAAAAAATGAATTCAATGAATCATATGCGCCTGACATAGCAGATAGCAAGACCATGGGAATGAGTTGTATGTTTATGGCAAAAGAATACGATACACCTCAAAAATTTCAACCTCCTTCATACGCGTATCAATTTGACACATGTGACCAGTTACCTTACGGGAAGCAAGGGCACTCCTGGTTTGAAATGGGGTACTGGTGGATTGAACTTGGCGGCGAATATCATTCCATCTACGATACTGAGAAACTGCGCGATGAACTATTGAAAATTGTTCTCGGAGTGTGGGACCACATAAAAAACCGATGTCCTGATAAGCATAAGGCAAAAAACTGGGCGCTTGAATGGTTGCAGTTTTTACCTGCAAAAAGAGAAAGCAGACGATATATTGGTGAGCATGTCTTAACACAAAATGACATTGAATCAGAAGGAAAGTTTGATGACATTGTTGCCTACGGCGGCTGGCCCATGGATGACCATCATCCTGCAGGATTTTTTTCAGTCAGGGTCAACGCACCATCCACGATTTTTCATCCTTCACCTTCACCATATGGCATACCATATCGTTGCCTTTATTCAAAAAACATAACAAATTTAATGTTTGCTGGAAGAAATGCAAGTTGTACCCACATTGCAATGAGTTCCACCCGTGTAATGGGAACTGGTTGCAGTATGGGCCAGGCAGCAGGAACAGCAGCAGCCATCGCAATAAAAAAGAACATAATGCCTGCAGATGTTCTGAAATATGTTGACCTTGTTCAACAAACACTTCTGTATGATGACGCGTATATCCCTTACATTAAGCAACAGATGCCTGAACTTACACATTTAGCAAACATTGACGCATCAAAAGGAAATCCAGAACCAGTAAGGGATGGCATCAACAGGCCAGTTGGTAAGCAGTCAAATGGATGGAAATGCCAGGAAAATGATTGGATATCGTACACGTTCACAGAAGAAACATTCATAAACAAAATAACATTAATTGTTGATAGCGGACTGGACAAACTTATTGCAATGAGCCATCTACAAAAGGATAATCAACTCACATCGTTACCTGATACAATGCCAGCACAGTTCAGAATTGATGTCAAACAAAATGGGAGATGGAAAACATTGCTAAAAATCAAAAACAATAACCAACGACTTTTCAGATGCGAAATAAAACAGAAAGTCACAGGTATAAAATTTGTTCTTGAAAAAACTTACGGAGTGACAACATCCTGTGTGTATGCCTTTTACTGCGAATGATTTCTTTATAAACCAATGCTGGCTCTTAACATCAATATCACATCGCTGATGTCAATGAAACCATCATCATTCATATCGCAACTTGCAAGGTCAATCTGCTGAAGACCTATTGCCATTTTTAAACACAAAATCACATCAACAATGTCAATCATATGGTCTGCTGATGGGTCTGCCTTTTCCGCGTGTTTCAGTACAACATTTATTTGTGTCAGATTATCCTTTGATACCTGAATATTTTCAATCTCCTGCGGGTAGTGATAATCTGCAGAAAAACGAAGATTGTAATTTCCTGGTAGAAGCAACCTGAAAAATCTACCTGTTTGTGTTTCAGACAAAACAAATGAGTTGTCTGCATCATGTCCTGGAATCTCAATTTTTGCAGGTAAAGGTATCCCAGTTTCACATAAAATAGTTCCACATATGCCTGTCAAACTCTGTGCAATCAATCCAATGAGGGCATCTTTATGATACTCCCAGTATGAAGAAGGATTAAAAGGCAAAAATTCCTCACTCAATTCAATCGTTACTTCCCTGCAATGCTTAAAATAATTCATATAATCCTGTCTTCCACCAGTAATTCTGTACCAGGCATAGCCATTGGTAATACCATTGTCAAGGTCATCAAAATATGTGTCAGGTGAATATAGATGAACGGTGTCAGCATACTGTCTGCTGATAAAAACAAACCAGTTATTATCAGGATGCAATTTCTCCCATGTATCCCAGGGATAATTAACAAGTTCAGCACCAGAGTGAAAATTCGCAGATAGCACAAATTTTTCAGTTGATGCGACATTCATCATTGAGATTGTTTCTGATTGATACTCATTACCATCAGGATGATTGCCTTCTGCAGGGTCTGGAAAGTTGCGGTTCAGATCAATGCTATTTGCATTGTACCTCCTTGCCCCGAAAACATTATCGTCTCCAGCCCAGTAAGTACCATCAGGATTTGCCAGTGGATTAATCCATATTTCGCATCTATCAAGAATTTCTGTAACAACAGGATTTCTCCCATATTCTGACACAAGATAATCAATGAGATATAAAAGTACCGCGTAACCAGTTAATTCATTCCCATGGATTGTTGATGTCAGGAAAACTTTTGGCTTGAACAATGAATCAGATAAACCTGTGATTCTCACAGCAAGGATTTTTCTTCCCTGAACACTTGTTCCTATGTCATACACACTGCAAATGTCCGGATAATCCGATGCAAACTGTTGCATCATTGCAAGATATTCTGGATACGTGGGGTAATACTGCGACAATGTGAAAGTCAATGAAAATTTCAAAGCAGAATCAACATTAGCGGCATAGCCAGGATGCTGAAGCATTTCAAATGGAATATTCAACGATAAAAATCTTGCAAATTCCTTCTGGTTTGCATAGGCATAAATCCATTGATCTTTCACATGTGAAATGGAAACCACTGTTGAAATTTCATTCATATTGAAAACGCGGGCATTTTCAAACCTGAAATACACTTCACCCATCACATTAAAATAGTCAATAGCAGAATCTGCTATGGCAGAAAAAACGAAAAGCCAGGATAGCAAAAGAAATAATATGATCTTTTTCATATTCGCAAACATCCTTATCATAATATTCACTATTACATCTAATCATATATTGGCATTTGTTTCCAGTTACATGAAAATCTGGACCCGGGAACATAAACTTGCCATCTAAATACCAAAAGGTTATTATATTTTCATAAAAGAAGGAGAAAGTACAATTATTTGCCATAGTGCATCAAGAAATTTTCGTTTGCTGTTTTTTATTCTTTTCAGTTCTGCTTCTGCTGTCTTTTCATGGCCACTACCAGGCCAGTGGATGCCTGTTTTGAAAAATGCCATCAATTTACAGGATCCTACTGGCGATGCCTCTGGTTCAAGAGATGTTGTTGGTAATACTACCTATCCTGCTGCATTTATCTATAATGACGGCTCATATATCTATTTCAGGTTAAGGTTAAATTCTTCTCCTGAAGGCAGAGGAGGACAGGGTTTCCTTCAACCATTCGGCTGGGGGCTTCTTCTGGACACAAACTTAAATAATGCTAACTATGAATGGATGATTATGGTTGATGGAATCAGCCAGACAGAAGTCATTAATTTGTGGCAAAATACTGTCCAGGGGAATGTAGGGTCTCCGTCAGATGCTCCTGAAATACTTGCCTATTCCATTTCTTTGAATGGAAATTATCAAATTTCTCTTGCTGATTCGTCTTTCAGTGGAAATCCAGATTATTTTCTTGACTGGAGATTTCCTTACAATATCTTCAAACAATACACAGGACTTACTGATTATTCGCCTTTACGACTATTTTTTGGCAGTTCCAGCAGCACCAATACCCTGACAGCAGACCTTGTTGGGGCATCAGATTTATATGCAGGATTTACCGATTATATTACACCATTTGGAACAAAACCCACAACTGGAACAGTTCGGTTTGTCGCAGACCTTGCTGGTAATGGCGATATTACTCAACAATGCGTTGTCAATACTATTTATATAAGGGTTGATGACGCAGACCAGAACAAAAACCCTGTAGCCATTGACACAGTTCAGATTACCCTTTCTGTTCCTGGTGGAGACAGTGAAAATTTAGTCCTTTTAGAAACAGGTAATAATACTGGCATATTTACTGGCTCAATATTTTTGACATATGACAACATTGTTTCTGGTGATCAAATCTTGCAGGTACAGATTGGTTCAACTATTACAGCAACGTACATTGACAATATAGACGCAAATCTTCAATTAAATCAGGTCAGAACTGATACTTTTGTTGTGTGCGGACCAATCTTGCAGGTGACAAAGACCGTTGCACCTTCAAACGTTACAGCAGGTGAAACAGTTGTTTACACTATTACCATTCAAAACACAGGCACTGGCGCGGCTTTCATCAATCAGATTCAGGATGTACTACCATCTGGATTTTCCTTTGTCAATGGCACAACAACAGGTATCACGTCAAACAATCCTTCTATCAATGGCCAGATTCTCACATGGAATGGTTCTTGGTCAATACCTGCTGGATCAAGCAATTCCCTGATATTCAGTGCCCATGCAGCATCTGTCCCTGGCACATATTTTAATAATGTTAGTGTTAGTGGCACCAACTTTCCTGCATTCCACACAGGCGATACAGCACCGGTGTCCATTGGAGCGCCTGTAATGACCCTGACAAAAACAGCAGATAAAACCTCTGCAGCCCCTGGCGAGGAAATTACTTACACCATCTATTACAAAAACACTGGATACGGGCAAGCAAGTTTTGTCATCATCACTGATACAATACCGCCAAACACAAATTATGTTGGTGGCAGTTTGAGAAAAGGAAATGCTTCTTCAACTTATGGTAGCGCCAGTCCACTTACTGATGCTGCAGATTCAGATGAAGGATATATCAGCGGGAATATGGTTATTTTCAATATTGGAAATGTAGGACCAAATGATGGAGTACCTGATACTGGCAATGATGAAGGAAAAGTTTATTTCAAGGTAAAGATAGATTAACAATTTTGTTTCTGGATTACAGAGAAAAGGAGGTGAAACATGGTCAATCTGAAAAAACTGTTTTTTGCCACAATATGTGTGGTTGTTTGTGCCACAGTACTTGTTGCTCAGGAAGTATCTCCAAAACTTGTGCTCGTTTCAAAGGTTGAAAAAGAAATAAAGGCAGAAAAAAATGGCAAACAAATCATTGAAAGAGTTCCTGCAGACAACGTAAAAACTGGAGATGTCCTTATTTACACAATCACATACAAAAATGAAGGTAATGATGTGGCACAGGCAGCAAATATCGTTAACCCGATACCCAATGGCACAACCTATATATTAAACAGCGCCAGTGGCAAGGATACTGAAATTTCATTCAGTATTGATGGCGGGAAATATTTTCAAAAGCCACCCGTTAAGTATCTTGTGAAAAAACCTGATGGCTCAACAGAAGAAAAAATTGCAACACCAGAAATGTACACGCATATCATGTGGACAATTAAAAAACCTATACCTGCAGGAGCGTCAGGTGAAGTTTCTTTCAGTGTAAAGGTAAAGTGAAAATCGTTGGAAAATTTTACAAATTCCTTAAAAGGGAAAGGAGGGAAGGACAATGGAAGGGATAAAAAGAAAAACCCTAACAAAAAAAATGAAAGGAGGTGGAAAAATGAAAAAATTGCTTTTATTAGCAGTAGGGCTCCTGGCAGCAGGCATGTTCATCGCGCCGTCTGCAATGGCACTTGGTACACCTGCAGGCACAGTGATATCAAACCAGGCATACGTTGATTACAAGGATGCAAATGGAAACCCGAAAACACGCGTATATTCAAACACAGTTACAACTGTGGTCAGCCAGGTTGCTGGAGTATCCATTGAACCTGCAACCGCTGCAAAGTCAGGGCTTGCTGGTGGAACAGTGTACTATGGAGTGACTGTATGCAACACAGGCAATGGTCCTGATACCATCAATCTTGCGCTTTCAGGTAACACATGGGCTGCTGTCATTTATTTTGACACCAATGGAGATGGAATATGGGACCCTGTCAATGAAACAACCACTGTAACAAATACTGGTGTACTTGCAGCAGACGCCTGCTATAAGGTGCTGGTGGTTGTAACAATTCCTTCTGGTGTAGCAAATGGAGCAACTGACAGCGTAATTATTACAGGAACTTCGCAATTCAACAATACTGTCTCAGACACAGGGACTTATACCACCACAGCAGAATCAGCAGTGTTTGATATCAACAAATATGTCATAGATACTCCCACAAATCCAGTTCCAGGCGATATCATCACCTACAAACTTACCGGTCACAATGCTGGAAGTGCGCCAACTCAGGATATCAGGGCTGAGGATATTATTCCAGCAGGCACCACATATGTACCTGGAAGTATGAGGTTTGGTCCTGCCACAGCAACCTATGATGCGGCGACACCATTGACAGACGCTAATGATGGATATGAAGTATCAGGCATTGGCGCATATTTTGATGGAACAAAGGTTGTTTATGTCAGAGACCAATTCAATGCAGGTGATACTGGAGCATTTTTCTTCAAGGTACAGGTCAATAGTGGAGCCCTTGAAAACACTTCTATCTCAAACTTTATTACTGCTTATTACAAACACTATGGACTTCCCACAGAATACTCAGCCACAAGTAATACAACCAGCACAACCATTGGATTAAAAGCATCAGTTGACCTTGATCCGAATAGAACCGGTACAGGAAATCCAGGAGACCAGATTGTCTATTCGTTTACTGCAACCAACAACGGAAATGCTGCTGACAGAATCAACATCACGATACCATCCTCAACAATGGGATGGACATGGACAATATGGGTGGATGCTGACAGTAATGGAATTCCAGGAACTGATGGTGACTATATCCTTACAGATACAAATGGAGACGGCATCATTGACACTGGTATCCTGACACCAAATGGAGGACACATTCAACTGCTTACTGTCACCACAATACCAGCAGGTTCATCAGACCAGGCAATCGATGTCACAACCATCAAAGGAACATCTGTAAGAGATGGCTCTGTATATGATAGCATCACACTCACAACAACCGTAACAGCACCTGTGTTAACTATCACAAAAAGTGTAAGTCCAACAGGGAACCAGCCTCCTGGAACAATCCTTACCTACACCATTACTGTTACCAACACGGGTACAGGAACAGCAACTTCTGTTCAGATTTTTGATATGATTCCTGCCTACACAACGTATGTTCCAGGTTCCATTGAAACTGGTCCGACAGTGGCAACCCTTGCGCCAAGAACAGATGGTGCTGAGGGAGATGGAGGAAGATACGATTCCAATGCGAACATGGTTTCCGCAGGGTCAGGAACTTCATTAAACCTTGGACCAGGTGGCACGTGGGTACTCAGATTCAAGGTAACAATTGACTGACAGGCAAGAACAATAAGGTGATAGGAGTGAAAAAAATACTGTTAAAGTATAAAATACTGGCGGCGGTGCTGTGTGGCATAATGTTTGCCATAAGTGGTAATGCCGTTGCATTTAGCCCGCCGCCAGATACTCCTATTATCAACACTGCGATTGCAAAATACAATGACGCAAATGGAAATCCGCGTTCACCTGTCAGCACAACAGTTCACACACTTATTTCAGGCGCTCCGGTACTGGTGGTAGACAAAATTGCAAGCAGCAAGGTTGTGTCAATGGGTAGTACATTCACATACACATTGAATGTTACAAATACTGGCAATATCAGTGTTTCTGATATTACCCTTGTAGATTATCTTTCAAAACATATTGTTTTTGTATCCGCATCTCCTGAAGGTATGTATCACACAGGTCCGCCTGAAGGCGGGTTTATTGAGTGGAATATTCCGATTCTCCTGCCAGGACAAACACAAACGTTCACAATAACGGCAAGGGTAAAAACAACATCTGAATATAATGCAGGAGACCCTGAAACAATAGGAAATGGAACCATCATTAACAATACAGCCATTGCATCGTCTGCCAGTACTACAGCAAGTACAACCCTGCAAATAACTGTAGGGCAGAATCCGAATCTTGAAATTTCTCAAAGCGTTTCATCAACCGTATCATCTCCTGGAGACACACTTACCTATGTCATTGAATATAAAAATACTGGAAATTCTACTGCAACAGGCGTATTTATCACCAATCCTTTGCCAGCACTCACAGGTGTTATTCCAGGAACCATCACAAATAATGGCACAATTATCAATAATTCAATCGTCTGGTATATTGGAGATCTTCAGCCACAACAACAGGGAAGTGTTTCATTCAGTGTAACAATCTCACCAGTCGCAGAATACGGAAGCATTATCACAAACAATGTTTCAATTTCCAGCAATCAACAGGGAAGTATTTTCGCCATACCTGTTTCTACCCTTATTGCAGAAGGCGCTGCGTCTATATCAATAACAAAAAATGCAAGTTCATCAACAATAATAGCAGGAAACAATATTACATACACCATTGAACTTGAAAACAGTGGAGCATGCCCGCTTACAGGTGTGGTGGTAAAAGATTTATTGCCTGAAGGAACAAATTTTGTCAGCGCTGATTCAGGTGGCATCAATATTGATGGTCAGGTAATCTGGAATACAGGCACTCTTGATATTTCTGAATCAAAAATTCTGACCTTGGTTGTATCCACAAATCCTTCATTGAATACACAAACGTTAAATAATACTGCCGTTGTGGAATGCTCTCAACTTTCTCCAGTAACTGCTTTGTCAACAATCACTGTAAATGCCAGAACTCCTGGCATCCTTACATTCCTTGATGAAAACTGGAGTCCTAAATATTCTTATAAACAGGGAGAAACGTTACGCATTCAAGTATCAGACCCTGACAGAAACCAGGATTCAATTCTTGTAGAAACTGTTGTTGTCATCCTTACCAATTCCATCACCAAAGATTCAGAAACCATTGTCCTTACTGAAACAGGCGCCAATACAGGCATATTCAGGACATCAATTCCAACAGATACTGGTCCTGGCATACATAACAACGGCATACTCAGTGTCGCTTCTGATTCTGAGGTAACAGCAACATATTCAGACCCCCTTGATACCATTCCTGTGATCACGAAAGTTGCTTATATTGACCCGTATGGAATTGTATTTAACTCAGTCACAGGAACACCACTGCAGGGCGTGATTGTCACATTAATAGACGCAGGCACAGGACAACCTGCTATTCTCCCATATGACCCGAATCCTGCGCCTGCAACCTCATCAAACGGCAAATACGCGTTCGCCCTTGTTCCTGCTGGAACATACTATCTAAAGTTAACAAACCTTCCTTCTGGTTACAGTTTCCCATCTGTTGTACCAGACCATATGTTACCTGCAGGATACAATGTACAGACAGGATCAAGAGGCGAGCATTTTATCCTTGTTTCTGGAATGGAACCAGTAAATATTGATATCCCGGTTGACCCTCCTGCTGGAAACCTCATCGTTGAAAAAACTGTGAATAAAAATACTGCGAGTATTGGCGACATTGTGAAATATACAATCAAAATCACAAACAATGGCGGCGCGCCTGTAATCAATGTAAACATTTGTGATACCCTGCCCCATGGTATCAGTTATGTCAAAGGGTCTTCTACCATTGATGGCAGTCGTTTGAATGACCCTGAATATCAGGCAAATAGAACAATAGTATGGTCAATACCAATAGTTGCAGCAGGAACAACAATAGAACTTTCATATGTAGCAATCATTGATATAGACAGTCAGAAAGGAGATGGGAAAAACACAGTATTTGCCACTGGAACAAGTTTGGGAAATCAAACTGTTTCAAATACTGTTTCAGCAACAATCAAAATTTCACAGGCCGTGTTCACCTCAAAAGGCACAATTATAGGAAAAGTATTTGTTGACAGAAATAATAACGCAATCCAGGACCCTGACGAAGAAGGATTGGAGGGTGTGGAAATATACATGGAAGATGGAACAATGGTGATTACTGACAAAGAAGGGAAATATTCCATTCCACTGGTTGAACCAGGAATCCATGTATTGAGAATCAATGAATCAACATTGCCTGCTGGCGTTGAAACTGTGCCACTGAACAACAAGTTTTCTGGTACTGGTTCATCCCAGTTTGTGGATGTCATAAAACACGGTCTTTCCAAAGCAAATTTTGCAGTGAGATATAAGGACAGAGACGAAGAAATTTACACAATTCAAATAGCATCATACACCAGGACAGGTTTCACCAGAGCAAAAGAATTGATTGAACAACTGAAAGATACAGGAATTGAAGATATCAGATTGGAAAAAATCAATGATATATTCACTGTCCGCGCAGGCGTGTACAAAACAAAACAAGAGGCAGAACAGACACTTGAAAAACTGAAAAAAACCTTGCCAGATAGTTTTGTGAAAAAGGCATATTACATTGAAGAAAGAATCGTTCAACACCAAACAGGCGTTTCTGACAAAACACAACAGGCATCTGAAAAACCCATTGAATGGGAAGAAAAAATAAAAGAACTTAACAATACTCTGGAATTTTTGAATCCCCAGGATGGCACAATCATTCAGGCAAACCAGACAAAAGTTTTGTTAAAGGCACCCATGGATACAAAAATTTCACTTTTAGTCAATGGTTCAGAAATTGGCGATAAACAAATAGGCAGAAAAATCCAATATGAAGCCGGAAACATCGCCATTTATGAATTCGTTGGCGTAAAACTTGCCCGTGGAGAACAAAACACACTTGTTGCCAATATCATGGATGATTTTGGAAACATCAGACAGACACAAACAATCACCATCAATGTCACAGGACATGCTGGGAAAATCCTGGTACTACCTGCAAAACAAACAGCATACGCGGATGGAAGGAGCGAAATACCTGTTGAAATTAACATCCTTGATAAGAATGACAATATCATTGCGTATTCAGGTGCCATCACTGTGGAAGTAAATGGAGCAGACATAAAAGAACCCGATGCAGACAAATTGACTTCAGGCATTCAAATTCCTGTATCTGAAGGCAGGGCAATCTTCACTGTCAAAGCACCATATCAACCAGTTAATGCAGAAATAAAGGTCTATGCTGACGATATTCTGGGAACAGCCATTATCAGTTTCTTACCGTATCTGCAGAACATGTTCTTTGTTGGAATCGGCGAATTGAAAATAGGAAGTGGAAACAAGAAAGGTTCTCATTATTTTGACGACAAAAATTTTGATGATGGTCTCTACTCATCCGGAAAAGCAGCGTTGTTCCTGAAAGGAAAAATATTTAATGACATGCTTCTGACAGCATCATATGATACTGGGAAAACAAAAAACCAGGATTTCTTCAGAGAGAGCAGACAGAATACAGAGAATGACGAAAGATACACAGTATATGGAGATGAAAGCAAAATCAATTATCAGGCGTTATCAACAGACAAACTTTATTTGAGAATTGACAAAGGCCTTTCTCATGCGATGTATGGTGATTTTAAAACCAACTTAAAAGATGCAGAACTTGCAGCATATCACAGAACATTCACTGGTTTCAGTGGCGACATCCAGTCAGGCAAATTCAAAATCCAGTCCTTTGTGAGCCATTCTTCTCGCATTCAGTTTGTTGACACAATACGGGGAAAGGGAATTTCTGGATATTATTATCTTTCACATGTACCTGTCATTGAAGGAAGCCAGAAAATTGCGATTGAAACAAGGGACAGGTTCAGACCTGATAGGGTGTTGAAAAGAGAAACCCTGATACAGGGATATGACTACTGGATTGACTATGACACGGGTGCTGTGCTGTTCAAATCCCCGATTCCTTCAATGGATGCAGATTTCAACCCAGTATATATCATTGCCATTTACGAAAATGAGACATCAGGTAAAAAATACTATATTTATGGAGGAAGAATATCAGTCAAACCAGTTGAACAATTTGAAATTGGTGTCACTGACATCACAGAGGAAAAAGAAGTGAAAAACTATCATCTTACTGGCATTGATGCAACATTGAATATGCCTCTGAATACCACATTAAAGTTAGAATGGGCGCAAAGTCAGTCATTGTTTGACATTGACCACTCTCTTACTCCGAAAACAGCAGAAGCATTTCTGTTCAGAATAAAAAGCAGTCCATTGAAAAATATTACCCTGAGTGCTTATTACAAAAAAGCAGGGGATTACTTTGACAACATTTCTGCAACAGATGTGATGAGGGGCACAGAAAAATATGGAGCAGACATTCGTTATACTGACGGTAAAAACTTTTCAGTTTTCGGCAAATATTTCAATGAAAAGGATACCCTCAACAATGGCAAGTATGAACATGTTTCAGCAGGTATTGAGAAAAAATATGAAAAAACAAAGTTCTTAATTGAAGCATACTACGAAAATTCAGATAATCAATACATTTCACAATCATCACCAGATTCAAGATATCCTTTTGATATCAGCCAGGACCTTCCAGACCAGGCAGCTGGATTCAGATTGGTATTTGAGAAAAAATTAACGCCTGATTTGTCCCTTACAGTAGAATACAAAAATAATCTTATTGCTACAGCAGGAAACATGGGACAACTCGGGATAGAATATCAGATTGATAAAAACAGAAAGGCGTATGTCAGGGAACAATTCGCTAATCTGGAAGGCAGGTCTGAATCATATACAGTGGCAGGCGTTGAAAAACAGATTACGCAAAATACTGTTGCGTTCAATGAATACAGAATTGTTAATGGAATGGACGGAAATGCGGCGCAACAAAGTATCGGTTTTCGCAATAGTTTCATGCTCGGTCAGAATATCACTGGAAACATTTCTCTTGAAAATCTCCATACAGTAAGCGGCGCTGAGCGAAAGGACCAGCCCGACGCATTTGCCACCAGTTTAGGTTTTGAGTACCTGCCAAAAGATGAGGTAAAAATTACTACCAGATTTGAATACAGAAACGCAAAACACGATATTTCCCATCTTGCTGAATTTGGTGTTGCATATAAATTGAATCCTGATTACACTTTGCTTTTCAGAGAACGATTATTCTTTAATGACCTTGAAACAGGATCAAAACTCACTCACAGAACTATATTTGGAATTGCTTACAGGCCCATTTCACATGATAAATTCAATATGCTTGGACGGATTGAACTGAAAAATGACAGGGATACCACATCAACCCCGGGTTATGATACTGACGCATACATCGTATCTGTTGAGGGCATTTACCAGATTAACAGATTCACTGCTATCACTGGAAAATACGCAGGAAAACTTGCAAAGGATTTCGGAGTTAGCAATTATACTGACCTTGTATCAGCAAGATTAACAAAAGATATTGGCAGCAGGTTTGATATGGGTATTGAATACAGAGTACTTTGTAATCACAAAACCGACACTCTCCTGCAGGGCGGTTCCATTGAATTTGGATATAATTGGTTTAAAAATGTGTGGCTGTCAATCGGTTATTGCTTTGATAAATTTGATACTGATTTAACTGGCGACAGTTACAGTGGTAGTGGTCCTTTCATTCGATTGAGAATAAAACTGGACGAAACCAGTTTCAAAAAATCCAGAGCCAGATAATCAATGGTCCAGAAACAAATCTTTTGAAGGGAAACTTGCGTCTGCAGTCAAATTGACTTTTAACCTGCGCAATCCGATTTCGTCTCCAGGTGAAGGAATACTGGTCAGATGCACCTCACAACCCTGCAAATCCCTAAGTTTTTCCATAGCCATTTCAGCAGCAGGATTGTTTGTTGCAGATATACTGAGGGCAATAAGGGTTTCCTGGAGGTCCATAATTTCATGTTTCAATTCAAGGCAATCTCTTTTCAAACTTTTTATGTGTTCTATAATTGAAGAAGAAAGCAAATGTATTTTATCAGGTATTCCTGCCATATGCTTGATAGCATTCAGAACAACACTTGAAGGAGCAGTCATCAACACTGAATTATGTCCGGTAATAATATTGCCATCAGGCGTTTCAATGGCAGCCCCGCATTCATAAAAATTTCCTGATATCTTCCCTTTTGCCCTTTCTGCCGCCATGCGGGCTGGCAATACCACAGCCCTATCTTCTGGTTTAAGATTTAATTCTTCCATCAAGAGAATAATCTTTTCAAATGTTTGCTGCGGCTCAATTCCCATCACATATTCATAATTGTAGCGAAAATATCTTCTGATAATCTCCTGTTTTGCTGCTTCTTTTACCACATCATCGTCAACAATTGCAAATCCCACTCTGTTAACACCCATATCTGTGGGAGATTTATATGGTAGATTATCGCCCATGATTTTTTTCAAAATCCTTTGTAATACCGGAAATATCTCTATATCCCTGTTGTAATTGACAACACTTTCACCATAAGCATTGAGATGATAGGGATCAATCATATTTATATCACCAAGGTCAGCTGTGGCAGCTTCATAGGCAATATTGACAGGATGTTTCAAAGGAAGATTCCAGATAGGAAATGTTTCAAACTTGGCGTATCCTGATTTCATTCCCCTATTGTAATCATGATAAAGTTGCGACAGGCATGTGGCTAATTTTCCGCTGCCAGGACCTGGTCCAGTCACCACAATAACGGGTTTATCTGTTTCAATGTATGGGTTTTTCCCATATCCTTCTTCGCTCACAATGGTGTTGACATCTGTTGGATAGCCCTTTGTAGCATAATGAAGATATACCTTTATTCCCCTGTGTTCCAGTTTATTTTTAAAACCAATCACAGGTGATTGATTTTCAAAACGGGTGATAATCACTGCGTGAATATCAAGACCGTTTTCTCTTAAACTATCAATCAGTTTTAGGGCATCTGCGTCATAAGTGATTCCAAAATCCCCACGAATCCTTCCCCTTGCAATATCGCCAGAATAAATGCATAAAAGAATATTAATTTTGTCCTTCAACTGTTGAAGCAGTTTTATTTTTATATTGTGGTCATAACCAGGAAGTACTCTTGCGGCATGATAATCGTAAAGCAGTTTTCCGCCAAATTCAAGATACAGTTTCCCCTTAAAAAGGTCTATTCTCTTAAGGATTGCCTCGCTTTGTTCTTTCAGATATTGTTCGTTGTCAAAACCGATTTTTCTGACCATCTATAAACTCCTGCGAGAAAATTCCGTATAATGTTAACATCAGAACATAAAAATTCAAAATCGCATCTTAAGGATCTTGACAATTTTTTAACATTTAAACAATCTTGCATTAAAATATTCTCAAATAACTGAACAGATCTTATTAATTATTGATAAAAAATGAGAAAAAAAGTTGTGGTTAATGATAAAATGCAGAAAAACTATGTGTATCATTTGACAGAGGAAATGGGTAAAAACTTTGACCCTGAATTTAAACCAGAATTAACCCCCAAAGAAATGCTTGAACTTGGTGTATTTGGTGGTAAGTACATGACTGATTGCAAAAACGAATTCCCATCTGACTGGTTTGAAAAAGCAAAACTTTCCCCTGATAAAAGGAACCCAAAACTCAACTATTTTGGAGTCAATGCCAGCCAGCCCTTATCTGTATGGAGAAAAAAAGGATGGATTCATCCTGATGACCCGAGAGGATGGTTTCAATGGTACTGCAGGTATTATATGGGAAGACGCCACGAGGATGACAAAAGACAGATTAAAAGATGGAAAGCAATTAAAAGACACATCGGCCAGATAAAAAAACACTGTCGCAAAGGCGACATCAATTGTAGAAAAAAACAAAGACAAGCAATTTTGCATTGGGCTTATGACAGCAGAAAAATATAATAAATTTTACACAAATTTTAATGAATATAGGCCAGCATCCTGCATTATGAGAATTTCAATTGTGATTTTAAATTAACCCAAATTTTGTTTAATCTCCAGCACAATCTTTCTTATATTAAATTCCCATCACAACTTCCTGCAGGATGGGACGCAGAAGTATTATACTACTCCCTATTAAGAAGGAATGGGAAATAATATACTGCTCCCCATTAAGGGGAAATGGAAAATAAGATAGAATATAGTGGTCTAAAAGGGAAGCAGGATAACATCACAACCTTTTTTCATACTATTTCCCATCTTTATAAAATTACCTCATACTACCCCCCCTCTTTATAAAAGAGGGGCTGGGGGAGATTTCTAAATCCCCCTCAATCCCCCTTTTGTAAAGGGGGAAAACGAGAGGGGGCAAAGAGGGGCTGGGGGAGATTTCTAAATCCCCCTCAATCCCCCTTTTGTAAAGGGGGATATCAGAAGAGAGGATTTTATAAATGGTATACTGCTCCCCATTAAGGGGAGATGGAAAATAAGGTAGAATAGAGTGGTCTGAAAGATGGGGCAGTTTCTGGTTTTTGTTTTCGCCGTTCCATGTAAACAGGATAGATTGATTACAAACTGTGCATGCAGTTTTGTTGGGGAGTACCATTGTTAGGGTCAAAACACTGTTGTTTAATAATGAAAGTATCACCAACCTTATAAAATTTTCAAACCCGTAATTGTGACCTTCACAATAGAATATTTCATGATTATCTCCCTGTTTTTTCATTCAATTTTAAAAAAAATCAGGAGGACGTCAATTTTTTTATTTGTTTTTTTAAAATGGTGATCTTATATGAAAGGTCTTCTTCTGTTATAAAATACTCGTGTGCTTCAGGGTGATAACCAAAGTCCTTATTTTTTTTGATAATATCCCTGTCCTGGTCTGCAATCAGGATTTCTTCTTTCAGAAGATTTATTAATTTTGTTTTTGCTTCCTTTTTTCCTTTTCTGTATTCTCTGAGTAATTTGTAAAACTCAATGATATTTATAGTGCTTTTGAAAACTAATGATATGTGGACAGCAAGGTCCAGTTCTTTTTTATATCTCGGTTCTTCAAGATTTCTTTTATCTTTTTTAAGAACATCTATTCCTTTTTCCCATTTAGAAAGGAATTTTTTAAATACTTTCTGGACAAAATCTGCAGAAAACGGTTCTATCCATCCTTTCAGATTATCTCCTGCCACAGCAAGATGTCCGTTCTTGTCCCTTGGAAGAGGGAGCCAGGAGGGTATCTTATCAATTTCTTTAACTGAAAAGTCAAAGGGATATACAGTTGCGTAATTCACTGGAGACGAGTAAAGAAATGGTATGCTGAAAGGATAATTTTCCCATGCTTCTGAAAAGTGTTTCCATGCTTTTGTAATATACAAAGCCGCATCTTTACCGAATTCTTCAGCCGCAACCTTTTTTACCACAGCAGAAGGAGAAAGAGATGGATTGATAGATAGTTTCCCGGCTACCTTGCTCATGGGTGAGATATTTCCACCAAATATCCAGCATCCCAGATATCCGTTAACGCCCATCTTTCTCATCCTGTGAAGTTTTTCAGCAACCTTATAAGGAACAGGAATATATGGTACTGTGACAAGTTCATGGGTTGAGCCAATTTGCAGTTTGGCGATAACCTTCATATTTCTTTCTTTTGCAAGGGTAAAGAGTTTTTTGAACCTTGGTGATGGACCCGTATATGATAAACTATATTCATCAATTTCCAACCGTTTGTTAAGAATATTTCTGTAACCACCTCTTTCAAAATCAGCCAGAATAATTACATCTTCAGGTAATCGGTTTATAAGTTCTCTTTGCGGGTCTGGCTCAATGATATACCAGGACCAGTTCCACGCAATAACCTTTGCTTCAGGGTTTGCATCTTTTATACCTTTATTTACAAGTTGTATTATCTCAGCCACCACTTCATATGGCTCTCTTTCTTGACATCTTGTGCACTCAAATGTGTTTTTTGCCCATTCAGACATAAGAAGGTCTGCAAAATTCAGACGCCACTTTGGATAATGTGAGTAGCAATGGGTATGGAACTCACTTGCAGTTATCATAAATACACCGCCAAGCCCGGATGCTTTTTTAAAAAGGTTGTAGCTACTTTGATATAAATACTCCTTTACTTTTTCTGTACTTGAACATAGAGCATAGTATTTTCCAGAAAAAGGGGAAATTCCACGGCATATCAAGGATTGTCCTTTCACATCAGGATGATTTTTCCAGAAAACATCTTCTTCACGAAAGCCCCTTGGTTCGCAGAAATATAGAAAGACCTTGAGTCCATATTTTCCTGCCTTTTCAATCAACCTGTTCAGCGCAGGTATTTGCTCTGTTTCTTTTCTGCCAAATTCAGGAAATACGTCACAGGAGACAATATCCTTTAATACACAATGTAACCACACTGCATTAAACCCTTCTTTTGCAATTTCTTCGAGATAACTATCAGGATGGTTCTTTACAGAGTCCTCAATATCTCTTCCATAGAAATCACCATAGGGGGAACGAATAATTCTCATTTCAAACACTGCCTTCATTTTTTTAACCTCCTTTTCATACTATTCAGTATCATTTCCCTTGCAGCGAGTCCGTATTCAAGAGATGCTTCTTTTGCTCCCTGGCTGTACCACTTCTTTTCTGTAAAGTTTTTCATATCAACCCCTTCAGGATAGAATGCAAGCATAAGAGATGTTTCCTGCTTTCCTGCATGGTCGATGGGAAATTTTTTCTGCGTTTCTTCATCCATAAATGGGTGTATCTTAATCCATGCAAAGGGATCTGCGCCTTTTTGATGCATAGAATAGTAGTCCTTCATTTTTTCATTTCCCCACCATCCCTCTCCTTTTTCCTTTTCAAGATACTCAAAAATTGCTTCTCTTGCCGCAAGTTTGAAAGCCAGGTCTGTAGGCATACCTGCATTAAAGTTTTCGCTCTGGTGGTGTATGAATACATGGATGTTCTTTATTCCTATCCGAAGTATACTCCTGAAAAGGTCTCTTGCGAAGGTATAAATTGTTTTTGACGGTATATGAATTGTCCCGTTGTTTTCAGGTGGTTCAACTGCATAACTTGCAGCACCATAGTAAAAAGGTGGACAGATAACAATTTCCATGTCCTTTTCAATAATTTCAAGCGCCTTTATCACAAGAAGTGTGTCGACGCCGAAGACACAGTGTTCAGAATGATATTCCATCACTCCAGCAGGAATAACAAATGGAGTATTCTTTTCAATTGCCTCCCGCAAGTCCTTCGGGAACATCAATTCATATCTCATGTCTGCTCCTTTTCAGTCAGTTCTTATCCCCTATCGTGTTTTTCCATAGTTCGGTTTTCAGTAAGGAGAGATATCACGGTTGTATTCCTGTACTTCACACTCTGGTCAGCGGTGTCCCTCCACTGAAACACTGGTAGAAAGACACCCCTGTTTTTTACAAGAGAAAATGAAATTTTTATAATTCAATGATCTTTGTGAGTTTTTTTGAAAGGGGTTCCACACCATGTTTTTTTACAACAACCCCGTTTTCCCATCTCAACCCATAATCCTTACAGTAAAGAAACGTATCTACCTGAAATGTCATATTCTCCTGCAGGTAATAGTCAGAATGAGATTCCATCCAGGGTTTTTCCACCTCCATCATCCCCAGTCCGTGGCAGGGTCCATAAAGGATATTCTTGCTTACTCCCAACTTTTCTCCATATTCAAAGAATTTTTTGACCACATCATTTGCCTTTATACCTGCCTTCATCCACTCCATTGTTTTAAAGTGTATATCAAGTCCTGCCTGAACAAGTTTTCTCATATCAAATGGCATCTTACCTATGCATACAGGTCTGCCAACACTTGAAGAATATCCTGAAACACGGGCACCAATATTCAACTGAATAAGATTTTTCTTCCCCAGTTTTGCATATCCGGGTCTTCCTATGGCGTGGGTTGAGTTTTTTCCGGCAAGAACATACTGTGGATGCCCTTCATATTCTGCGCCCTCTGAATAAAGCGCTTCCTCTATGATACCAACTACTTCAAGTTCTGTCATAGTCGGTTTCATTCGGTTCAATGTTTTTGCAAGTGCTGCCTCTGAAATTCTGAATGCTTCCTTCAGTATCCCAAGTTCAACAGGACTCTTTATTATACGCAAATCAACAATAATTTCATCACTCTTTATCAATTCTGCCTCTGGCGCCGCTTTTCTTATTGCTTCATAAACAGGCAGCGGGAAAATTTGATAACTGGTAATACCTATTTTTTTTACTTTTCTTCCGAGCATTTCCTTGAAGATAGAACAAAATGTATCCACCTGTATATTGGGATATTCAGGTTCTGCACTTTCCCTGTACTCAATCAGTTTATAGATTTTTTTGATTCTGCTTGTATCCCTTGCGAATGTTTCACTTTCAGGTCCTATAAGAAGTGCTGGTTCTCCTTCTGCGGGGACAATAACGCCAGCGGATTCAAATATGGGCCAGTAGTCAGAAAGATATCTAACATTGGCAAAATCCGCCTCATCAGAATGAACAATAAGAAGATCCAGTCCTTTTTCTTTTATACCTTTTTGTACTGCATGCCATCTTCTCTTAAATTCCTCGTCAGGTATTTGACACAATTTCATCACTTCTCCTCTTAAGATTTCTTATAAAATACGCTGATTGTTAATCTTTTACCTTTTCAATTTTAAGAAAACCAAACATTGAGATATTGTGAAAGGAACCAAAAACTGGAAGCCATGAAGATGCTTCCGTTTTCCATAATTTCCTGTTTGCTGCAGTTTCTTGTACTAGCTCATAATGATTTCTACAAAAGTTTATCCTCCATTCAGATTCCGGATTAAATTGTATCGATGAAAATGGTATTTTTATTTCTGCTGACCAGAATTCATCACTTACATAGGTAGCATACTCTATATCTTTTGCGTTCCAGTTGATATCGTCAATTTTAAAATTTTCAATGTCTTTTGTATATATGTCGGTAAAAAAATTATCAGGACCAATCAAAAACTGATAACATTGAACCGAATCAGGAGATAGGAAGAATTCACAACTTTCTGCTTCCCACAAAGGATTATCAATGCTGCATGAAGCAGAAAGTTTCCTAATTTCTTTGTTTTTTAAATAAGAACGTATGCCGATGTAAAAATTTTTCCCGTCATGAGCGATGAAAAATTCGGTTTGTACTGATGCAGGATTATTAAAAAGGTCTACAAAATCATTTAATCTGAGTGTTTGATTCCACAGATTTTCGTTGAGTTTTCCATCAATAATCGGTATCTGTTTTGAATATGGAACAATAATCTGTTTGTTTTTAGATTCTTTTCTGGATGGTGAAAAATTTTTACCTGCCATTTCAAAGGCAGCAAATTCCTGTAGAACTTTTTTCACTCTTTTATGATATGGTTCTTTGTCACGTGTCATCTGTTCGGCATCTTTGAGATATTTCATTGTCCGGTTAATGAATTCGGGAGTATATGTTTTGTACCAGCATGTTTCCCAGTCCCACGTATTATCTTTGTTTTTTGTGGAAGTATCAAGGAAGGCTTTTTCCATACTTTCGTAAAAACTGCGAATCAAAGGCTCCGCGGGTCCAAAAAACTTGTAATAATCATCAAGAATTTCGTCAACATCTTGATTAATGTTCCACAACAGTTTGAATCCTACATAAACATTGATCTGGTCCATCATCCAGTCCTGCCAGAATCCATGTGAAACTCCTGATACATCTTTATTGCATAGTTCAATGACATGTCCGCGTACACGTCCCTGTTCAAGTAGGTATATTTCCTGAAGAAGATGTGGAAAGATTGCAGGCGCTCCGTAAAGACCTGGTTTCCAGCGGTATAACCAGTAGTCCCATACATAGAGATCTGACACTTTCTTATTCCATGCTGTAATTTCTGACACATATTTTTTTTTAAAATCATCCGTCCAGGGATTTCTCAATTCTTCGGGTACGCAGTAAGTAACAGTGACATTTGGTTGAAAGTATACATCTTCAGGTGGATTTCTATATCCATCATAGGCACAGCATTTAATGAATACAGCCGGAAATGATTTTCGCACTTCATCTGCTACCTTGTTTACAAAGGACCATACTGCAAAACTGTATTTTTTACTTGGCTGGTCAACTTTCAACAAACTTTGACAATCTTTACATTGACAGTAGTAACGCTCATTACTATCGCCTGGCATCACGGAAAAATATTTAAGGTGAGGTTGTTTTTTCAAGTTAGATTTTATTTCAGCAACAACCTTGTTGAGAACATCAGGGTTACTGTAACATAGATGGCCGTTCTTGTGTTCGTCCTGGTCTTCCAGGTTTAATCTCTGTCCGTTAAACTGAAGGGCAAACCATTCTGGATGTTCTTTGCCATATTTTTTATTCCAGTCAGTAAATGAGTGCATTCCAAATGGATTCCCGTCAATACCACCAAGTCGCATTCTTCTCCACCAGGTCCATGCTTCCTCGGGTGTAATACCTTCTGGTATTCCATAAAAAACATAACGGGTAGCGTAAGAAGGTGAACCCTGCCAGTTTATCTTATCAATAACAATACTTCTGTGTTTTGGAACCAGGCGCCCGTCATCGCCTGGCCAGAACCAGCGAACACCTATAGTTCTTTCGAGAAATTCATATGTCGCGTAAAGCGTACCAAATGGTACAAGGTCTTTTCCAACAGGATTAATATTACGGTTATTGTCACCACCAGAAATAATGATGTTGTTTTTGAATCTTTTGATGACCCAGGTATCAGGTGGTAGTAAGTCAGGAGAAATCCCAAGCTGCACTGAAAGGGTCGTGGTTCCAATATGGATTGCTGGTCCTGAAACGGGTTGTTCGTCTGTGGAGACAGGAAGTTCTGTGCCTGTGCTCAATCTTATATGTTCATTTAATTCTTTGGCCGCATAACTAACAACTTGCGTTGGAATTTTCGCGATAATGATGGTTGCGGCAGGTTTTCCCTCTTTTACTATTTCAAGTGGTTGTTCATCCTGCTGCGGTAAGGAAAATAGAAGAGGTATACTATTCTGTTTTTTCCCATCATTTAATGTGGATTCAGGGTTTCTTTCACTCACCTCGCACTCGTCCACAACGATCACAGTTGGAACTGTACTTTTTGTCAGATATATCTGGAAATTCATGGCATTAACGTCTTGCTGGTTGGGTACGTCAATATTAAATTCCACATCTGTCCATTTCGAGTCAGAAAGCGTAATGGGTTGTGATTTTCCGAATAAGAACTGATACTTTCCTTCGTCATCCAGTTTATTAAATCTCACCTGGATGTATAGTATTTCTTGCCCTGTAATTCTTTTAACCTTTGCCGTGAATTTCACCTTTTTACCTTTAAATAACTGAAACTGCTCTTTTATAAGATAAAATGTCAGGGAAACAACCTTTTGATTGCTTTTTCCAGAATCTATTTTCATCGCCGGTGGACTCGTAAAAAAAATTTCTGTATCCACAACAACAGAAGCGTCTTCAAATCCGTTGCTAACCATAGGCCACGATTTCTTTGCAAAAAGGTTTTTAAAATTGACCTTGACAAGATCCTGTCCTCCGTAAAGAGGTATTGTGGCTTTTATTAAAAATAATAATAAACAACCTATGGATATAGACGTTCCTCTGTTATTCATATTCAATCCCTTCATTACTATGGAGTAAAAATTAATATTAGTATCCCCACCCCCACAAATAACTGGTGATGATTGATGGATAAGCAGGTGTTCTGTACGGTGCGCAAAGAGTTCCATAGTTCATGGATTCTACATGTCCATCAGCAAAAGCCACATTCGCAAAACCGGAATGTCTTAAATCGACTTTTGATAAACTGGGATCATTAAGTTTTGATGGGTCTACATCAAAATTCCTTAGATTTATTTTATCAAAACTATCAACAAAAACCAGCGTTGCATCAGGTTTTTTTATCTGTGCTTCTTTTTTCATTCCCGGTCTGTATTTGTCTGATGGCAAAGCATAACCAAGTCCAACCGTGTCACGACCTCCGACCCCATACATGTTCATCCCGTATGAAACGGAGGTAACATAGGAGACACCGGGTGTATAATATTTTGCTACTGATGGGCAGATAAAAACACTTCCCTTGCTCTGTATAATCATATAAACATTATTGGCATCAGGAATGTACAATCGGTATTTTGTGCTGGAATAAGGAATTATCAGATGAACCCATGTAGTTCTTTGAGGATATCCCCAAACAAAATTTGGATCACACGCTGGTAAATAACCTGAATAATCATCTATATACAATCGCCAGCATAACATCATTTGCTTCATATTTGCAGCACAAACGGCCTGCCTTGCTTTTGCCCTTGCCTTTGAAAGTGCTGGTAATAGCATCGCACCAAGAATAGCGATTATTGCTATTACCACAAGAAGTTCAATCAACGTGAAAGCATCCTGACCGAAAATATTACCTCGCTTAGTCATCTTTTTCACCTCCCTTCTCCTGATAAAAAGGGTTCTCATATTTTTATTTTTTTGTTTATACCGCAGGAATCCCGTATCACGAGTTTTGTCGGTACTACTATCTCCTGAATATCATCTGTTTTTCTTTTCCATCTCATCCTGTCAACAAGAAGTGTTGCCCCTGTTTTACCCATTTCCTCTGCTGACTGCTCAACTGTGCTCAATGGAACTTCAAGAAACCTGCCCATTTCAAGATTTCCATACCCCATAATGGCGACTTCATCAGGCACAGTTACACCCATTTCTTTTAATGCAGTGTACGAACCTGCTGCTACCTCATCATTACATGTAAATATACCCGTGACATCACTGCCATTATTCATAAAAAACTTTTTTGTCTGGTAGTAACCTTCTTTCATTTCCCAGTTTGTAAACCTTATATATTCCTCCCTGTATTCTATGTTATATTTTTCCAATGCTTCCCTGTAGCCAGCCCTTCTGTTATCCGCACTGCTATCACCTTCAGGCCCTGCTAAATGCAGTATGTTCTTATGCCCCAGTTCTACAAGATGCTCTGTTGCTAAAAACCCTCCCTTTCTGTCATCTGAAATCACTGTATCCACCTTTATTCCGTCAATCTTAACATCAATAATAACCACAGGCATCTTATCCATGAGGTCTCTTAAAAGTTGACTATTTTCTTTTGTATACCACCCACTTATAACCAGAAGCCCTCCAACAGGACTTTTTATAAATTTTTCAAAAATCACTCTTTCTTCAACAGGGTCTTCGTTGACACACTTTAAGACCATATCTATGCCATCATTCTTCAAAACCTTCTCAACCCCTGAGATAATCTGATAATAAAAGGTAAGATGCAGGTTGGGAACTATCAGGGCTACCAGACCTCTGATACTACCCTCTTTACTCTCAATGGAATGGATATCTGCAACGTATGTTCCTTTTCCTGGTATACGATAGATGAATCCTTCCACCACAAGTTCTACCAATGCCTGTCTTGCTGTCATTCTGCTAACGCCGTAACTGTTTGCTATCTCTTCTTCAGAAGGTAATTTATCTCCTTTTTGAAATTTACCTGAAAGTATTTTCTGTCTAATGTCTTCCTTTATTTGCGTTGCATAATATATTGCGCCTTTGGTAACCTTTCTCATATTCCTCCCTTCTAATTTGGTTATACCACATTTTATATTTTTGTCAAGTGCATTTACGAGTTGAGTACATCGGTAACACTTCAGGTAGCAAATTTATACTGCTCCCCATTAAGGGGAAATGGACATAAGGTAGAATAGAGTGGTCTGAAAGGGGGGGCAGTATACATCACATCCACCCTTATAAAATTACCTCATACTACCCCCCCTCTTTGTAAAATTACCTCATACTATCACCCCTCTTTATAAAAGAGGGGCTGGGGGAGATTTCTAAATCCCCCTCAATCCCCCTTTTGAAAAGGGGGATATCAGGAGAGAGATTTTATAAAGGGGGGAAAACGAACAGAGGGATTTTGAAAAAAGATAAAAATTATACTGCTGCCCTTCAGGAACGATGAATTTTGTCTATGGTCAGTGATAATGGATCACAGCCAACATCAGGGATATTTATAAAAGAGGCATCTCTTTTGGGAATCAAGCAGGTATTTGCCAGTTATAACAATCGCCATTCATCATTAGGATATATGACACCCCGGAAGTTTGAACACAAAGAAATACCACAATCGCCGTTGACCAGGGACTGAATTCTACATTTTTTTGCTCTTGACAAACGGGGGGCAGTACAGTACATCTCAACTTCCTCATTATCAAAAATTGAATAAAATCTTTATGTCCTAAAAGAAATTACAGGTCACTCTGGAATAGAGGTTCTTTCACATTACGTACCGGTCGTAAATGCTGATAAGATAAGGGTCATGGAAAGATTTACAGAAAGAAATTTCACAGCAAGGAAGCCAGCGGATCAAAAGAAATATGAAGAAAATTCTGCAAATTTTTGATTTCAAAAGAGATAGAAAGTGGACCCGGCCGGATTCGAACCAGCAACCAACGGATTATGAGTCCGCTGCTCTGCCCTTGAGCTACGGGTCCTGCCAATAAAGTTTATCCGAAAATGGGAAAATTGTAAAGATTTTGTAATCATTGTTCCACTCCCCTCTTTATAAAAGAAAGGGTCGGGGAGATTTTATACTGCTCCCCATTAAGGGTAGATGGAAAATAAGGTAGAATAGAGTGGTCTGAAAGGGGGGCAGAAATGGAACGAAGGAAATGGGAAAGCAAGCAGAAGTTTGAGATAGTACTTGAAGGG
>Ga0116166_1000699_pt1 | contig 31642 bp, 27 predicted proteins | sample AD_JPNMR2_MetaG_FD_89884 | JGI IMG/M metagenome (GOLD analysis project Ga0116166, IMG submission 89884) | Active sludge microbial communities of municipal wastewater-treating anaerobic digesters from Japan - AD_JPNMR2_MetaG | ecosystem: Engineered > Bioreactor > Anaerobic > Digestate | place...
AGCCCTGCCACTCAGCCCTTCCCGCGCTCTCCACTCGCCCCGGCCCGGCCCTCCCCTCTCCGCCCTCTCAACCCGCCATCCCCTCTCCGCCCGACCTCTCGCCGCTCTCCAGCCCGCAGCGCTCTCCCCGCTCTCCCGCGCCTCATGCCCCGCCTACCACTGCTCTCCCAGCCCGCTATCCCAGCCCAGCCCGCCGTCGCCCGAGACCATGCCCATGAGCCACGCCCGGTACTCTCTTACCTCCACGCCTCTTGCCCGCCCTCCACAGTCTCCCGCGTGCCTAGAGTTCGCGCGCGCGAGGGATCGCTACTATGCGGCTCAGTGCCGAGCCGCGTGTGCGCGGAGATCATGGCATGTCGATGCGCATTCGGCGCGCGCGGCAGGTGCGCGGCGTCCGTATGCCGGGCATGCTGATGATCTCGGGGGTGCAAGTCCCCTACGGTATCGGAGACCATAACCGTTAAGCGAAGGCAAGGGCGTCGCCGCGAGGCGGGGTCTGAAAGAAGCCTTAGCCACAGCCACGACCTGACGAACAGAAACCGGATAGAAGGCATCGGGCGCCGGGTGAGCTGGCGGACGACAGTGAAACCCGAGGTCTCCAAAGGCGGCCCGGTGTAGATTACGAGGCGCTTGCAGTTGCGTGAACCGCCCGGTGCGGACCCGCATGCCGGGTGGTGTGGGGGGCGGGGCCGGCAACGACCCCGCCTACCCGATAGAATGCTGGGCCAAAGATGCACAATGGAAACCGCGAAACCACGCCAGATTATGCCCGAAACCAGACAAAAACGTGTATATCACAGCTCGGATCGCTCTATTGCGCGCGTGATTCATTAGCCCGCCCTATGCATACACTCCCACGCGGTGGCGCAGGGCGCGGCTGTCTGGTGGTCTTGACGCTGCATCCGCCAGGGTGTCGAGGCGGATGGTGGCACAAAGCAGATCCGGTCGTGCTTGCCGGTGTGCAGACGAGCTCGTTTCGCTCCTGCTCGCCATGCGTCAGGCACGCTCATGCCGCCGGCTCGGTAGGCCGGTTGAGCTGAGGAGTGGGGAGGTCTCCGGGCGATGGGCGGCTCAGCGTTGGGTGAGCGCGTCAGGTGGGTACGGGGAGTTGCGCCACGTCGCGCAATGCGCTTCGCAGCAGGTCTTCGTGGGGCCAGCCGGAGGCCAGGTGCAGCCAGAAGCGGCGGGTGCTCTGCTTGATCAGCGCGCCGACTTTGAACAGTTTGCAGCGCAGGGTGTCGGTCTGGGCGCAGCGCAGGCGCTGGGCGTCATTCTGATCTTCGCACCCGCCGATAATGCCGTGCAGGCGTTGGATGATGAGCTGCTTGAGGTCGTGGCGAACGTACGAGGAATGGCGCCGGTCGCGCAGGCAGCGGGCGATGCAGTCGGTGAAACCGATGCGCTCATCGAACTCGCGCAGGGCGACGAGACCGGCATCGGACGTGATCTGGCCACCGTCAAAATCCAGGCGGATCTCGCGATCATCGCGGAAGGAGAAGGCGGTCTGCATGGAGCACTGTGCATTCACGGCAGGGACCTCCCGGAACGGCTCTATGGCTCGCTACCAGGCTATTCCAAGGTCCCTGCCGTTTCGCCTCCTCCAAGTTTGTGCATAGGGCGGGTTAGTTTTCGGGCCGCGCGAGCGGGGATGACTGTACCTTTTCCGGCTCCGACCTGTACCATTTCCGTGGCACCTTTCCAGCGTATATAACTTTATTCGCATAGTCCGGTGTGCCTCCCCTCCCCTAAATTCTTCCACTACCGCCTTGCCAAGAGACAATCCTCTCCGGAAAAAAATACACCAAGGCTTGTGGAGAGTGTTTTGCAAGTCGCGGTGTTCATGGTGTATAAGAGAGAGGAGTAGCATACTGTGACTGTGTTGGTTGTAGTGGCTGCGGCATTGCTATGCGTGGTGCGTGTGTGGCGGCTTATGCGGCTTATGCTGGTGTTATGCATGGGATGCTGTCTGTGCGTGACCTGACTTGGCAGAGGGTGGCAGAGGGTGATGTGGCGGTGCTTGGCGTGGCACGACGTGTGATGGTTATGTGTGGCGCGGCTGTTGGGATGCGCGTGTGGTGTGGATTGCTGGTGATGCGGTGATAGGGTGGTGTGTGGGGCGTGATGTGGGAGTGATGTGTCGATGAGAGAGAGAGGAGATGGTTCGCGATGGTAGTGATTTACGGAGATGGCGGCGTGTTGGATGCGTGTTTGGCGGGAGGGTATGGGGTGTTGGGTGGTCGCGAGGTGGGAATGGATGTGGAGGAGGATGTGGAGGATGTTTGCGTTGGGATGGTTGAGTTGAAGTCTGTGGAGGTAGTGGAGCCGACGCGCGATGAGTTGATGGCTTTGTATTGGGAGGAAGGGTTATCATTGACGGAGATAAGCGAGCGTGTGGGTATGAGCCGGACGACGGTTTACAATCGGATGAGGGGGTACGGGATCGGTTTTCGTGCGCGCGCCCACAAGATACGTGGGAGAGAGAATTACATGCATCCCGAGAATGTTGCTGCGCGTGGAGGAGGTCCGTCGGCGAATCCGATGTATGGTCGTCGTCACAGTGAGGCGTCTCGGGCGAAGATGCGCGAGGCGTGGGCGCGGCGGAAGGCGCGGAAGCGAGGTGAGTGGTGATGAATGGGCTGGGGAGTGGTGAGTGCTGGAGTGGTTGATGAGTCGTCGGTAAGTGGTTGGTGAGTGTTTTGGTGGTATCTGGATGTGCTGAGTGTGTTGAGGGATGGAATGGAGGTGCGTGGATGCCTATTTACGCGGATTCGAGCGACAGGGAGATATTTCGGGAGATAGGGGTGTACTTGGCGATGGTGCTTGGATTTTGCTTGACGTTGTATTTTGGTTTGCTGTTGTTAGGGGTGATAGCATGGCCAGGTCGCGGGTAGAGGTTTGTGTTGTGAGGGGTTCGGGTCGCGAGGGGTGGTGTTTGGGGTGGCAATTGGCGTCGATTTGGATGTACGAGACGGTATGTGGGGAGCACGTGATTTTGGCTCCGGAGACGGAGGTGTGTCACGTAATTCCGGATGGTGGTGTATTGTGCGAGCGGTGTCGGCGTGCGGTTCAGAGGGCGACGGGTTTGCGTTTTGGTACGCGGCGTATGAGGAGGCGTGATGTGGTGCGTGGGGATGGAGGGTCAGGGGTAGGGAGAGAGTGAGGAGTGAGTGGAGAGGGAGCTGGAGGAGAGGGGGGGTGTGAGGAGGAGGAGGAGGGGCGGCGGGATGGGCGCGGAAGTGAGTCGAGGAATGGGAATTGCGGGCGGGGCGGGTTTTGATGGGCGGGAAAGATTTCGATAGGAGTACGAGGAAGTCATGAAAATACCGGGATACTTGAGCCCCGAGGAGAAGCGGCGTCTTCTTGCTGAGGAGAAGGCGCGGGCGATAGCGTTGACGCCGGCGGGCCGTCCGGAGAAGAAGGCGATGGAGGAGGTTTTGCGTCCGGCGACGGAGGACAGCAGTGGTCTTATCGACGGTGGACCGCTGTCGAAGGTGGTTGATGGGCGGTTTCCGGAGGGGACGATCGTGCGGGCACGGTTTCAGTATTTGATGGGGACATTTGGCGGGGAGGACGTGTCGCGGGAGGAGGAATTGGACCGCATCGCTGATTGGTTGTCAAAGCAGGGGTATCTACTTGGCCCGGAGGATGTGAGGCGGTGGCATTCCTTGCGGATGCCTGATGGAGTGGATTGGGACGTTTTGCGGGAGAGTTGGGATGGACGCATTGTTAGCGGGCGGTCATATCCGTTTCCGGATGACGCAGAGGAGGACCTTTGCCGGCGCATTTTGGCGGAGGCCGTGCATATCATGAGCATTTGCACGGCGAGTCTTCGATACACGGACTTATACGACGAAGACGGGAACCCGGTGAAGCAATTGTATACGTCGGAGGGGGTAGCGGTACCGGTGGGGGGCTTGAAGCCGAAGAATTTCGCGGATGTGAAGAGCGCGTGGCAGGTGGCGAGCGAATTAGCGCAACAGCAGGTGGACAGGTTGAAGAAGATCCTTGAGGGGGACGTAGCGCGGGAGAAGATGGTGGCGCAGGTGGCGGCGGAGGTATTGATGGCGATCAATCCGACGCCAGAGCAGATGGCGAGTTTGCGGGAGATGATAGAGACGGGTCGTGTGGGAGCGGAGGGGGCGGAGAAGGAGGCGGAGATGGCGACGCGGATGCTTGCGGCGTCTAATCGTGCTACAGGAATGGCCATTGCTGGGGCTGAATCGGCTCAGGACGGGTTTTTAGAGGAGGAATGGGTAGAGGGCGCAGACGAGGATTTTCAAGCGCTCCTGGACCGCGAGATGGCCGAATACGGGGACGTGGTGGACGACGACGACGACGACGTAGACGACGACGAGGGCGACGAGTGAGTGTAAGTATAGACCTGCGGTTTGGCGCGTGCCTGGAGCGCATGCTCACCGACGACGTGGCGACCGCTCATCCGACGCAGAAGCCTGTGGAACTCATGCAATAGTTGCTTGCCGTCGTGCCGCCGGTCGGCACCGTCCTCGACCCGTTCATGGGCAGCGGCACCCTGGGCGTCGCCTGCGTCGATACTGGATACAACTTCATTGGCATCGAGATTGACCCGGGGTACTTCGCAATGGCGGAAACACTGCCGCTGACGGACGTATAACCATACCACCATGTCCGCGACACTGCGCAAGACGAAAATCTCACCGGAGCAGCCCCGTTTCCGAGCAAAGCCCTGGCAGCGACGCTCTTGGAATGCCGATAATCTCACGCCCTTGCAGCGCGAATTGCTCGAAGATATCGCCCGCGCTACTGGGCAGGCGCAGGAAACCTTGCCAAGCCGCACTACCTACCGGCGCTGGAAGAAATCCATGCGCCTGCCTGGGCGTCCTGGCATATTTCGGAGGATGCGGTCCCTCGGCTATGGCTCCATGGATATCTACTGGGCTATCGAGGAGCTTCTCGGAAAGGTATTCCGGGAGGCCCTCATCGTGGAGGTCCCTTTGTTTCTGGGGAAGCGGATTCACAAGGTCCATCCCGCCGTCGCGAAGGTTGACTATCTCCTGACCCCAGCGGGAAAGAATATCGTGCGCCAAGTGGTTCCCAAGGAGGTTATCTCTCCCAAGCACCTGCGCAGCCGCGGGACCCGCAGAAAGCGCGCGTACTTCCGAAGCAAAATCGCCGCGCGGCGCATTATCGGAGCCGCCGTACTCAAGGAGACCCCCATGGAGATGCAGAAACAAGCCGCACCGGCCAACCCAAGGACCCTTGCGGCTGCCTTGCTTGCCGCCACCGACTATGTCGAAAAGCAGCATATCGTCACCGTCTTGCGGGATGCCGCCGAAAAGGACCCCGTGGAATGGTGCCGACAGGTCAAGTGGAAGGTGGAGACCAAGGACAAGGGCATCCAGGTCTTTCAACCGTGGCCACATCAGAAGGCCATCATGCGCATGTTCGCGGACAGCAAGAGCGCGGTCATCCCGAAGTCGCGCCAGACCGGTGTCACCACCTGCATTATGTCCGCCGCCGCCTGGGGGCTGCTGTTCCGCAAGCCACTGCACATGCACGTCGTCGCCAACAAGGAAGAGGTGGCCGTCGAAAGCTGCCTCAACATCGCTAAACTCGGCCTGGAACTGGCCGAACTGCCCGTGGAGATCCGTCGCAAGCTCTCCCTCGGCGGCAAGTTCACCACACACATCAGATTTGAGGGGCCTGAGGCCCGCAACTACATCCGTGCCCATGCCTGCACCCCGGACGTCGGGCGGTCCTTCGCCGGGAACACGGTGCTCATGGAAGAGGTCGCCTATATGCAGTGGGCCCGCGAAGCCTACCTCGGCCTCGGGTCAATGATCGAAGACGGTTCCGCTTGCGCTTGGTTGGTCAGCACCTACAATGGCGAGGGCGACTTCTTCTGCGAAATGGTGGACAATGGGCCGGCCATGGGCTTTGAGGTCATTCCCATCGACTGGCGTGCTCGTCCAGGACGTGATGAGGAGTGGAAAATACGAACCATCGCGAAACTCGGGGAGGAAGGCTTTGCTCAGGAACACGGCCTCATGCGGGTTTCTCCCGGAGAGGCCCAATTGGACTTCGCGGCCTTGGAGAAGTTCGCCGCGAGAACCGAGTGGATCGGCGGTCAGCCAATCCCCGGCCACGTCTACTCCAAGGGCATCGACCAGTCCTCCATCGGCCCGGACAAGACGGTCTGCTGCGTCATCGATATAAGCGTGCGGCCACGCCAGGTGGTCGCCCTCCTCATTTTCAAGCCGAAAGCCGTACGCAAGGGCAGCGATGACGCCGTGCGCGACCAGCAGAAGATGGACTGGATCGGCGAAATAGACGAAAAGTGGCCCGGTCCGACATTCATCGACGGAACCAATGAGAAGGCCATCGCCCTCATGGCGCCCATAAAGAAGCGGTTCCCCGTGTCCTTCGCCGGCGGCAGCGTTTCCCTCCAGTTCTCGAAGAAGTACGACAAAATCGACAAGCAGTGGTGGATCATCGCCCCGCGCCCCCTGCTCGTGGACCACGGCGTGAGCAACGTGAACTTCGGAACGACGGTTGTGCATCCCTCCCATTTTAGTGTACTCTCGGAAGGGCTAGCGTCCATCAAGAAGGGCGTGAGCAAGCGCCACGGGCGCAACCCGGACGAGACGGACGCTTTCCTGCTTGCGAACATCCCGATCAAGCCTAAGAAGCTCCGCACCACGGGGGAAAGCAATGTTGTGGAGTCTATCCCCCAATCCGAAGCCCTGCGCGGCTTGCGCGGGCAGCCTGGGAAACGGAGGGTCTTCTAATGCTGAGGTTCCCGTGGCAGCAGAAGCGCCCCACACAGACAACCGCCCGCAAGGGCCAGGATGCTGCGTCCGCCGCGCCCACCCCGAAGAAGCGCCTTCCCCTGGAACTGGCAGCCGTGGGCATCCCGCGAATACCGTCCGCCGATGGAATACTGGCCGCCGCCGATGTCCAAACCCGTGGGGACGGGCATTACGCGGAACTTGGCGTCTCCGGGCTGACCGTGCGCAATGGCAAGGTGTATGAAGACTACAATGTTGACCTGATGAGCCTGTCAGAGCGCATGGCGCGTTTTGAGGAGATGCGCCGCAGCGATACAGCCGTCGCCACCATCGAAAATCTCCTCTCCTTGCTAATCCGTCGAGCCTCTTGGACTGTTGTTCCCGGCAAGGGTGACACGACCAAGCGCGGCAAGAAGATTGCCGACCGCATCCAGACGAATTTGATGGAGGAATTGTCCCACTCTTGGGATGACTTTCTCCGGCAAGTGATCCTTGGCCCCATCTATGGCTTCAGCATCTTTGAGCAAGTTTGGGAGACAAAGTGGGACGGGATTACAGGATGGCGCAAGTTTGCCGACCGTGACCGCAGAACCGTCGACCGATGGATATTCGACTCCACCGGCGGGCTTCAGGGATGGGTGTGCAAGGGATACAAGTTGAGCGACCGCTCGCAAATGGTGAACGTCGAAATACCCATCGAAAAGACCCTTCTCTTCACTTGGCGCGAGGAAGCGGGCAACCCAGAAGGCATCGGACTATTGCGGCAAGCGTGGAAAGCGTGGAGCTATAAGCAGGCCTTTGAGGAGTTCGCGGCCATCCGCATCGAGCGTCAAGCTCTGTCCATCCCCGTTGCAAAGCAACCGGAGGATGAGGACCGTCCAGCCAGTGAATTGCGGGCCATGGCGCAAACTCTGGCTCGTCTGCGGGTGAATGAAGATGCCGGCATTGTCCTGCCGCCAGGGTGGGAACTGACCTTTGAATGGCCAGGGACCGCCGACGTGCCTTTTGAAAGTCATATCGAACGCCAACACCAATACATCCTCCAGACCATGCTCGCCCAATTCATCGGGTATTCGCAAGGCGGCGACAGGGGGAGCTTTGGGCTCTCAGCCGACGCGAGCAGTCTCTTCCTCCATGCCATCGTTGCCATGGCCGACTGGGTTTGCCAATACTTCAACCGGTACGCCATCGCGCGCTGGATGGAGTACAACTTCCCGAATCACTATCCCCATCCGGAATTGACCCACGGGCCCATCGGGATGCGGGACATCGGCGAGTGGGGCAACATGATCCGCGCCCTGTTCGACCTGCAGGTGCTCGTGCCTCGCAAGCTCCTGGACCACGCACTGCAGGAAGCCGGGATGCCGGGCCTTGACGATGAGGACTGGGCGCAGATGGAGAAGATGCGGGCGCAGATGAAAGGCAATGGCGGAGAGGCTGAAGCAATGTCCGAGGAGGAAGGAGTGGAGAAAGCTGATGGCGCTGGGGACGCGGAGGAAGCATAGGTCGCTGGAGCAGGTGATGAGGGACGACTATCTGGCCCTAGGCATGCTGCTGCTTGCGGTGCTGTTTATTTTCGCCTTTGCCTGGGTCCCGAAAGCAATGTGGGAATCGTTGGACAAACTGGCAAAGTAAACGACAGGAGGACAAGGACATGCGACAGAAGATGGCACTGCTGTGGTTGGTTGTGTTCGCGGCCTGTGTGCAAGCATCACCGGGTGACATCGAGGCGCGTGGGTATCTTCCACTCGCGCCGGACCCCGCTCTGGAAATCGGTGGCGGCATTGCGATTGAAGTGGCCGAAATTGACCCAAGCTGGCCGTTCATCGGCGCGTTGTTCCCAGGACATGGTGTCTTCGCCGATGTCTTGTATATCGGCGGCCAAGGCCATCTTGGTGTCAGCGGTAGCCTCAAACCGATGGCGCTGGACAATGGTTTGAGGGTATTCGGTTCGGTGTGGTGGGAGGGAGACGCTAGTTGGACCTGCGGCTTGTCTCAGGTAGTGATGGTTTGGTGACCACACCCATTTGTCGCTCATGTCCTATCCGCGTCAAGGAACAACGCCTATTCGGGACGCGTTATCGCTGTGGCATTCATGGGCGCTATATCGACCTATCCGCGCCCTGCACGCTCAATTACGTCGAGGTCGCCATTGCCAAGCAATTCCTTGCGCGCATCCTGGCATCGCTAACGTCGGACGAAAGGAAGCCTTGACAAGCGTCTGGCGACTGGCTAAGATACCAATGGCACCTCCCATCACAGCCTGGGTTGTCTCCTCCCTGAGAGGCGCGGTTATGGCCCCGCGCCTCCCCCTATAAAAACCGCCCGGTAATACCATCCGGGCGTTGCCTTTTTTGCAGGCCATACTTGACAGACAATCCCCAACGTGGTACAAGCCTTACGGGCGCTCACGAGGTTTTCCGCGCCGCGTTCCGGGCGATTATGCGAAAGCCACTTCAATCCACCGTTCTTTTCGCAAAACCCGGCAGTGATGCCCAGGCCTTTGCGCTTGCCTCTTTCGACCTGGCAAGCGCAGACGAAGACGGCCTCATCTGGCATCCCCTCATCTACCCCGGCGTCTGGGAACACCCGGTATTCGGCGTCTTTGAAGTCACCCATGACGACATCGCCCTCATGCTTGCCGCTTTTGAGGACGGCGTCCCTACGGCGCTTGGCATCCCCATTGACGAACGCAATGACCATCTCCCTAATCCCGAAGGAGCCTATGGCTGGATTCGGGCGCTGGAAATCCGGGACGTGGATGGATATGAAGGCGTCCTGTGTTGCGGCGTGGAGTATACGGAACTTGGCAAGGCGAAGATTGGCAGCCGAGAGCTTCCCTTCATCTCCGCGCATTTCCAGATAAGCGATGCGGAGGACGTGGTGTATAAGGGTCATGCGACGCTTATCAAGGGGGCCGCGCTTACGAGCAGGCCTTTCTTTTGGCAACAGCCCGAAATGCAAATTGCGGCGAGCGCCTACAATTTGCGGGAACAAGAGCAGGACAATGAAGAGGGCGGCGCGTCTGCCCAATCGACTGGAGGTGCGTCAACCATGACGGAAGCCCAGGCAAGGGCGCAAGTGGAGGAAGCCCTCGGCACTGTTCTGACTGACGAGGAATGGGCAAAGATTTCCGAGGGCCGCACATTCGCCGAGGAAACGGATGAAACAAAGACCGAAGCAGACGCCCAGGAGGAACAGGTGGATGCCGAGGCCGAGGCCGAGGCCGAAACTGTAGCGGCTGAAACATCCGCCGAGTCGGTCGAAGAAGCCGCCGCAGAGGAGTCCAGCGACCAGGCGGAGGCTGGTGATATCGAAGCCAGCGCCGCGCCGCCCACCGAAGACCTCCTCGCTGAACTGGCCGAACTGAAGCGGAAAATCGCGGAACTCGAAGGCAGCAAGGAAGTCGCCGCATCCGCCATCGCGGAGCTTGAGACCTTCCGCAAGCACGCCCGCGAGGAAGATGAGCGCCGGACCCGCGAGATGCTGCGCGCAATACCCATCGACGGGGGCCGCAGGGAGATCACCGCGTCCGCCGTGGACGTGCTCACCAACCTCGCCATGAACCCCTGTGCCGAGACAGCGCAGGCCGTCATCGACCATGTGAAGCAGTTTGGCGGCATTCAGACGTTCCAGCGCGGCGAAATCGCCACTGCTGGCTTCGACCCCACCGCAGACCCGGCTGTGCAGGTGGAGGCCCTCCCGGTAGCGGCAGACACGAAGGCCAAAATCCTCGCGAAGCACCGTTCCACGGGCACCCCCGTGCAGGATCTGTTCCGACAGCACCTGGCTGAACTCAACAACAAGTAGTCAACCGAGCCGGGGAACCGGCAATCCTCAAGGGGTGACAAACGATGGCGTTGGAACTTGTGACGGACATCAATCTGATCGGTGACACAGTAAACGGGCTGGCGGTTTCTGACTTCAGCGAGCCCTGCATGGTGCGGGTGACCACAGATGACGCTGTGGCCCCGGCTTCGGCTGCTGTCGACGGCCAGGTGGTTCCATGCATCGGCTTCGCGCCGTATGCAGCGGCCTCTGGCGAAGCGGTGACTGTTGTGCGCGAAGGCAAGATCACAGGAGCGTCTGGACTTACCCCCGGCAGCCCTGTCTATCTGGGCGAAACCGCAGGAGCCGTGCAGGGCAGCGCGCCCGCTGGGACCGGAAAGGTCGTGCAGATCGTGGGCATTGCGTTGTCCTCCACCACCTTCATGCTGGACATCGCGCCGACCTACACCACCCTCACCACCCAGTAGGCAACGCGCCGAACAATTAGCCCCTGCGGGGGAAAGGAGCAAGTCCCGATGGCAGACGGCATTCTCAATACGGCGCAAATCATGGATATCCTGACCGAAATGAAGGTCGCGGTATCCCAGTACAACGAGGAAGACAGGCAATGGGACAACTTGCTCTGCGAACGAACCCATAAGGAAAAGGTGCGGGTTCCACAGCGGAGCATGTCTTATCGTCCCATCGGTGAAGGCGGAACGCCCGCGCGCCAGCGCATTGACTATCAGGAGATTAGTCTCCCCACGCCAATGCGCTATGGCTTGGGTTCCGCCGTGACCCAGCAGGCTGTGGAAGATGGCATTGACCGGCAGACCATCGAACTCAATCACCGCGAAGCTTTGGCGGCTGACCAGCGATGGGTTACGAAGGTCGTCATGCGCGCCATGCTGCTTGATGGCGGCTGGTGGGACGGGTCTGCGACCCCGCCCCCGTGGAAGGAAAATACCTTCCTATCGACCCACGACCACTATCTCGCCTACAATGTGTCAGGGATACCCGCGCTTGCGCATTTCACTCGGATGCGCCGCCATATCTTGGAGCATGGGTTCGGTATGAACGGCGTGGTTTGCGCGATTAATGGCGACCTCGCCGAAGCGATTACCAATATCGCGGAATGGGCGACCGCGCCCAGCCCCATGGCGACGAGCACCATGGATAGCTTGCAGCGCCTGGGTCTGACGCCATCGTTCATGGCCGGTGGCGTGATTGTCGTGGAAAGCGACTGGGTTCCCGATAATTACGCCGTCGCCTGGGCTGTCGGCGAGAAACCCCTGCATTGGCGCATGCCCCTTGGCTTGCCACTCAATGCGGGCGTGTTGACATGGGAAGAGTCTCCGAATGTACGGACAATGGAGAGCTTCGACTATGTGCGACGCGGCTCATGCGCGGTAACACTGCGCGGCGCGGGTTGTGCCTGTTACTTTGGCGGTGCGGCATGGGTCGACCCGACCATCAGCCTGACCGCGTAAGCCGTGCGGTGAATGTCGATACCGAGGGAGCCGTGAGACCCAATGGCATGTCAGAGTGTGTATGGGATGGTTGACGGGTCCGGCAATGGCGGCGCCTTGTCAATTCCGGCGGGTCTCACGACATACCTTTACCCCGATGGGAACGTCACCCGGCCGATTGCCTGGGAAACCGCGCGCTTCGTCGGGCGTGACTCAGGAAATCGCCATCGGTCTGCGTGAACCAGCGCCCTTCACGCGCCTTGTCGTCACAAACACCGGCACTACTAACGTAGAAATCGAAGCCTGGTTGTATACTACAGGATAGGAAAGGAAAAACCATGGAACAGACCCAAGTCGCGAAGGTCATGAAAATCCCAGGCGGGAAAACACCGGCCCCTGACCAGGTGTGCTTCTTCAAGGACAAAGATGACCATATTGGCATGACGTTTGACGAGGGGATGGCGTATATCAAGTCCTTGGGAAATCGGGCGAATCATCTGCTTCGCGTGAAGGGTGACGAGAGCTACATGTACGCCCGCGAGAGCGCCAAGGCGGTTTATACTGTGGCGCGCAAGCGCGGCGCGGCGGCTCTGGCCAAGGAGCCGATGAACATCGATGACGAGATTCTCAAGGCCCGCGCAGCGGCTGGCTTCACCGGCGTCGATGTGGAAACGCCTCCTCAGGATGATGAGGTCGACTTCGATGCCGTCATCTCCGAGGACGCCGCACCGAAGTAGGGCCCGCGACTGCTTGTAGGAAAGGAGAGAGCCGTGGGCAACTACTGCAATTGGTCAGACGTCTACGGTCACCTGGACAAGCAGGCATACCAGGACCCAGATATCGCCAGGATGGAAGCCGAGATCAGGGACGCAGAGGCTCGTTTCGACGGGGCTCTGCGTTTCCGCTATGACCTTCCCTTCAGCCAATCGGTGAACCCCGAAGCCTATGCGATGGCGAAGATTGTGGTCTCCAAGCGGGCGGCGGCTCAGTATATTCGCTGGGACGCGCAAGTGCAGGGAAAGACCACGAATCTATGGTTCGCCGATCAATTGGCAAAGGATGCCGATGAGCTGCAGAAGATGTTTACCTTGCGGCAGGTGCCTGAGGTAGAAGTCGCCGATGCCGATGACCCGGTGTCTTACGTACCTGTCGAGGCATCGGTCGTCAATGAGAGCGCCCCTTCCGCGTTGTTCAAGCGGGCGAATATCACAAGTGGAAACCCCAGTCATTGGTAGAAGGAGGCGAGACCATGCCGTCGGTAAGAGCGCGTCTTCAGATGGACAAGAAGGCCATCTGCTCCATCGGCATGGCGGCCTACCTAGGGGAACCAAATGACGACCCGGCAACCGTGTATGGGCGAACTGGAGACCTCGGACCCGCATGGGACGGCGTATTGAATGTCATCTTCGCGAGTAACGAGGAGACTTGGGAGAAAGAAGGGGAAAAGCCTGGCTTCCCTTCTTGGGAATCCGACTATGATTATGGGCGTCACGGACCCTACTGGCAATGGAAAGTTGACGCGGTGGGTCATGAACGGCTGATGGATTTGACGGGGTACATGCGGGCACAGATGACCGGAAAGACGGGCGACCACTGGGAATACCGAGGTCGCCAGCATATGGAGATGGGGTCGCGCAACCCCACGGCACCTGGTGAAGGCTTCGCGGGCGAACATGGCATCAACCTTTTAGACCCGCGCGGCGATGATATCACGGGGCACCAAGCTTACGCCCACAACATGCAGTTTGTTTCTCCCAAAAAGCCATGGAAGCCTTTCCGCCCCGCCCATACGGTCATTCGGTTTACAGAAAGCGAAATCGACGAACTGTGCGAGCAAATTCTGGACCACGTGACGCATGCGCGTCGGCTCAAACGGCCATGGCGCGTTGTGCCAAGTAGGAGCAGCGACCCCATGCGGCAAGGGCATTTCATTCAGGGCCGCGTGAGGGATTGGGGATAGCGGACGATGGCGGAGACTTTTACTTCGGAACTTGGCAACGCCATCGAAGCCGTCATCAAGGCGCGGGGGGCAGAATACATTCCGGGATTTGCGCCGCGCAATGTATTCTTCTACCATGATGACGAGGTTATCCAAGGGGGGCAATGCCCTGCAATTGGCATACTGTTCCGAGGATGGCACCGCGTGCAGGATAGTTGCCGGGGCCATAACGCGGATGGGTCGGTGGCTCCAGGATATGCTTTGCTTACCTTTCGGTTCGACGTGCATATCTGGCAAAGCGCATCGAAACCGGGTGCCTTGGAAAGCCTCATCAAGACGTGGGCGGACGGAATTACGGCTATCCTTGAGGACCAATACTCGCTGGGCGGCGAAAGCGTCGACGTCAATGTGGATGCAACCAACCAGCTTCAGCAACTGGAAATCGGCGGTAACCTTTTGGCGGTCATGCCCATCAACCTCTCCATCTCATGTTTCAAACTACAGGGCGCGGTAACGTTGCCTTGAAGGAGGCCTATTCCCTATGCCGGGATTCATTCAGCACAAAATCTGTTGGATGGGCGTGGCATTGCAGACCGCCCAGGGCAGTATCGAGTCTCAACCAACCGTGGTGTTCCCGATTTCGGAGGAAGCGGCCATCGGGGTGGATCACCACTTCAACTTCTTCCAGTACGCGGATGGGTATCTGAGCGGTCCAAGGCACTGGTATTCGGGTGGCAGTTGGTCTACCGGGACCCTGCGTTTTCCCATCGTTCCTGGGATGTTGACAGCGGCAGGCTGTGCGGGCGGCATGGAAACCGGTGTGGTGACCCCAGCCGGAGACATTTCCGATATTGGCCGGTGGGCCTTCATGCGGCAGCATACATATGCCAGCATGGACAATTATGGGCAAGGGCTCTTCGCTACGGTCTTCCGGCATATGGGCCATGTGAGCGAACTGTATGGTGACGTGAAGGTGGCGAGCGGGAAGATCAGCGTGAGCTTCGGGCAGATGGCGATGCTGGACCTGGAGCTTATCGGACTGCGCGCGCCTGTTTCTTGGTCCTCTCCTAATCGAGGATCAGCGGATGACACGGCGGTGACAACGACGCCGTACCACTTCAACAATGCCGCTATCTCCATCGACGACGCTTCGGATATCCTGACCAACGACCATTCGCTTTCATTCGACAATATGCTGGCATCGGTGGATGAAGCTGCGACACTCAACGGCCAGGTCTACCCGACCTACCTGCCGAACGGGGAATGCGCGCAGTGGACCGGAACGTTCAGTCGGCACTTCCATGATTCAACGCTGTATACGAAGTTCGTGACGAAGACGGAAGCCGCCTACAAACTGGTCATGACTGCGAGTGGCTATGTTGCAACGCTGGAGTTCCCGCGCATCATCTACACGGAAGCCCCGCTCTCCATCCCGTCTACCGGGTTCCTCAAGCAGGACGGCATCTCCTTCCAGGCGCTCGCCAGTGCTGATGGGTCCACGGCAGCCTGGAACTTAATCGAGACGACCAGTTGATGAACCGAGGTGTAGCGCCAATGCCCGACACATACGACAGGACGCAGATCACGACCACCAGTTACATCAAGGCGTCGCTTCTCATCGGCAACGGCTGCACCCTCGTCGCCCATAAGCTCAACGAAAGCAACCTGGTGGACTTCACGCTCAATATACCACCAGAGGCTGCCGATAAGGCCGCCATGGTGGAAGCGGTTTGTGTCCCCACCGTGGGGACACATGTGCGTAAGTTGCGCGACATCATCAGGACAGAGACAGGAGGCAGACACGGTGGGTAACGAACAGAAGGGCCTGAGCAGTTCGTTTGTGGTGTCAATGCTTGGCGGAACGCAGACGATGACGATGCCCGGGGGCGACAAGTCGTACTTCATCAAGGCGCGGCGGGCCGACCTGGAGGAGGAGGACAAGATCAGCAATGCGGGTCTGCGCTTGCAGGCGAGGGACGGTAAGCGCGTCGGTGGTGAGGCGGTGCTGGACACGCTGGTGAACCCAGGCGCGAGCTTCATGGCGAAGTGCCTCTGTCAGATCAAGAACTTCCGGGTGCGTGTCGTGCGCGAGAAGGTCATCGACGGGGTTTCGCAGGTTGTGGAGGAAGACCTGGAATACGATCCGAAGAATGGTGGCGACAACCGGAGCAATCGTGAGTTGTACGAGTTCCTCTGCGACAGGCGGCTTCAGGTCCCGGTAGATGCGCTCACCGCCGGCCAACTCGCCTACATCGGCGACGATGAGACGGCCACCACCATCCCGCTCATGCGCCTCGTGGACGGGTTTCTTGATTGGGTGTCCGGGCGCACCACGGCTGCGGCGGAGGACTTTGAGGCTTTGGGAAAAGGGCTGCTGGCGTAGCGGCCCACTACGTCAGCACAGGCGAGATAGACCTGTATGCCGGGCTACGGGAAGAAGCAAGAGATGCTGCCATCGCCCGGATCAAGGCAAGGAACGCGGACAAGCCACGTATCGTCCTGAGCAGCGCCGACCCGGCGACGCCCGAGAGGGACGAATTGGGCCGGCGCTTCTTGCAAGAGGTGGAGGAAGAAGGGCGCGAGATACAGGAGGCCGTGGCGGCCGCGATGGATGGGCTCGTCGCGGATGTCCGGGAACGGTTCTTCGCCAGGTGCATTGAGCAGGCTTGGCTTGCGGCGTGTTGGATTGAGAAGACTGGCCAGTTCCCGAACGGCAGGCCGCTGGTGCGGCAGTTTCCGGCGGATGTGTCGTTGATGCAGGTCTTCCTCCGTGCGATTGGTGACCGTGCGGCAAGGGAGATGGAAGAGGCCGGGAAGGGCGCCGCAGTCCCGCCAGACTTTGCCTTCTACAAGGGGGCCATCCCCGATGGCGCTTTCGGACAGACGAACGACGGTACTGGTTGACTTCACCGTGGGGAACATTGAGCTCCCCGAGGGATACGTGCAGGTGCCGGCGAGGATGGAACTGGTTGATGATACCGGGCAAGGGGGGAGTATCAGTGGCGTCGGGGACTTCCTTAAGCAGATTGAGCGGGCGTTGGGTGAACCGTTCCGGCGCATGGCCGACCAGTTGTTGACGACCATCGTGAACATCTTCGCGAAGGGTGGCCCGGTCATCATCTCGCTCGGGGCGGCCATCTTCGGCGTGATTGTCGCTGTGCGGCTTGCCCTAGCCGCGTTCAAGCTGCTCAACCAGGTTCTCAGCATCCTCTGGAACATCCTCAAGTCCATCGCGGTCGGCTTCTGGAACGTGAATAAGGCCATCATCCAGTTCCTCGCCGCCCCGGTCGTCGCCACCGTCCGCAAGAGCATTGACGTGCTGCGCGAGTACGTGCGCATCCTCCAGCAGGTTGCGGACGCCGCCTACAACCTCGCCCATCAGTTCGTCACCAACATGGTCAAGAGCTTCGTAGAGTTCGAGCAGAACGTGGCGAACGCCGTCACGCGTATGGGCGAGTTCGGCGCGGCAGCTATGGAGATGCGCCCGCAAGTCATGCGCGCGGTGCGGGACATCACCCTGACCAGCCGGAAAATGGCGTCAGAGGCGGCTGAAAGTTGGTTGCAAATCGCGGCGGCTGGTGTGCAGGGCTTTGAGGACTTGCGGAACATGGTTCGGGGTTCGGTGGTCCTGGCGGAGGCCACGCTGAGTCCCTTGCAGGAAACGTCGAAGATTATGGTCACGATGATGAACCAGTTCCGCCTGAGCAGCGACCAGGCGATGCGGGCGGTGAATGCGCTGGTGGCCGCCGTCGAAGGGTCCCCAGCCAGCCTGAGTGACATGGCCAATGCCATGAAGTACGTCGGCACCACGGCCCACTTGTTTGGGCGCTCCTTGGAGGAGACACTGGCCTTGGCGATGGCGCTCTTCAGTGTTGGGACCAGTCCCAGCACGGTGGGCTATGAGCTTTCCCAGATTTTCAACGCATTGGCGCAGGCCAGCGACAAGACCACGAAGACCTTGGCGGCTGTTGGCATTGCGATGAAGGATATCTCCCCCGCGAAGAAGTCCATCGTCGAAATCGTGGAGGTCTTTGAACGCCTCCGGGACACATGGGCAAAGACGGTGGGTTTGAAGCAAGCGACCGCGAACATCGCGGAACTCCTGTATGCGGCCTTCAGCCAGCGGGCGGCGCGTGGCCTCGCAGGACTCATCACCGTAGGTAGCGAAAAGCTCCGCGAGATGGAACGGTCTATCACGAACACCAACATCGCTGAGAAGATGCAGGCCGACCAGTTGAACACCCTCGCCGGGGCCTGGGACATCATCCGGTCCAAGTGGGAGGAAATCTACTACGTGATCATGGAGCGGTTCGGGCCGGCGCTGCGGCGCGGCGTCGAATGGCTGAAGAGTTTCGTGGATGTCATTCTGCGCGGGGTGCTCCCGGTGAGGGCAGGCGGGTTCCTCGGTGGGTTCATGGACACGGTGACGCAGTTCGCGGCCGCCATCGGCCCGCATGTCCTGGTGGCCGCGGAGCGGCTGATGAACGCGCTAAACGTGGTAGGCGCGGGGCTGGCTGCGAGCGCCGGGGCTGCGCTTCCCTCGGTGCTGCGGCTGCTGTCGGAGATCCCCCGCATGTTTATGGACATGGCGCGGGTCATCATGCCTGCCTTGGAAAACACGATTGGGAAAGTGGCACCGTTTCTGGTGGACTGGGTGTCGCAGATCACCCCGCTTCTTGCCGACCTCGCGGCTGCGTTCCTCCAGTTCCTCGGGGCGCTGGCGTCGCAGGCTGGCCCGAAGATCATCCAGTGGTTCCAGACGCTCATTGGTATGGTCATCCGAATATTCGGGGCTTCTGAGCAGGGCATCCCTTTGTTCATCAAGTACCTGGACCTGCTGATTGAGAAGCTCCCGACGATCCTGGAGGCGGCTATCCGGTTCCTGCCGACGCTGGTGGACCTGTTCGGCAGCTTCCTGGATAACGTGGCAAAGTTCATCGATGTGTACCTACCGATGCTGGTGCAGTGGATCACAGATGCGTTGCGTGTCGCTACGCGGATCGTGGATGAGACCCTGCCTATGCTGATTGCCACCTTGCAGAAGGCGGCCCCGCTCATCGCGGACATGGTACGGGCGTTCCTGGATGGCATCGGGAAGGCGCTGGACCTCATACAGAAACTGGCAGACAAGTGGGACACGGTGATTGAGCCGGCGTTGAGGACAACGCTGGAGGCCATCCGCAACATCATCAAGGCGCTGGTAGACCTGACGATGGCATGGGTGAACCTTTTCACCATCGTGGTCAAAGTGTTCCAGGCGCTGATTACAGTACGGCTCCTCCTGCTTGGGATACCGGGCATCCAGTTAGCGCAAAAGCTCAACGAGTTCATCAACGGTCTTATCGGGCCGCTCAACGAGGTAAAGAAGTCCCTCGGAGAAGTCAGACAGGCGATGCAGGATGTTGGCGGCGTCGTTGCTCCCCAGGTACAACCGCAGGCGACCGCTACGATGACCCAGAACGCTTTCGCCCCGCGCAGTGCGCAAGGTGGCGCGCCCTGGGCTAATAGCAATGGCTCACCTTCTTTGCTCCCTGCGCAGGCGGCGGAGAACGTGAACACGGCGGCGATGGCGAAGGAGCGGCGGGCGGCGGCCTTGCGTGGCCGGGGGTCCGTGGATTTGGGCTTCGGAGAGCGGATATATGCGTAGATGGGGCTGATGGTGGCGAGGCGGCTGAAACGCTGTCCTGGGGCCGTACAGTGGCGGCGCGGGGCATTCCTGTAGCGTGTCTAATTCCCAATGGGCCTTTTGCGGCCCTTGACAGGCCTCTCCTCCCTGTGTATACTGCGGCTATCGCCTTTGCAGGCGGCGCATGAGATGCAGAGAGGAGCGGGTGGACGATGAAGAAAATCGGGATGGTGCTTGTGTCGGTGGTCGTCTTTGCGGTGATTGCCGCAGCCCTGGCGCTGGCGTTCGACACGAAGGGCTTCACGGAGGCGGCAAAGCGGGTGGTCTACGGCCCGCCGCCGGAGCCGGTGAGCGCAAGCATCACGATCACACCGGACGGGTCAGTAACGGTCAACGGTGAAAGGATGGGAGGCCCGGTGGCAGCGGTCAAGACGCAGGTGACGGATGCGGCGCAGACGGTGAGCGGGAGGTTGGGCGTCTACAACCAGACCGTCTATCCCATCTTGATTTCGGCGCCAGTCCACTATTGGTATGTCAATTGTGGGGGCTTCGTATGTGTGATTCATGATATAAGCACCGATGGTTGGTCTGGCCCACCACCCGGCCCATCACCACCGCCCGGCACACAGCTTACATATGCCTGTTACATCGCGCATGGTGGTATTATACCTTTCAATTCCTGGGATCACGAGTTCGTCTACATGACAGGCGCCGATGACGACGACATTGAAAGGGATTTCTCATTCACGGTTACTGGTCGTCGTCTATGGCGCGAAGCTGAACAGGATCCCTCTGCGGGCCGCACAGGTTTCCCTGTGTACGCTAAAGAACGCTCAGTAGCAGACACTTGGGAAACCGTACCTCCCGTGAGTTGGAACATCACCTTCGGAACCCTCTCAGCGAGTGGAACGCAGACTTGGATGCCATCGCCCCCACCGGGGATGTGGATCCCGGTTTCAGCATCGCCCATTGACGCCATCAGCATTCATGGAGATTTCCATAAGGGGCAAGCAGATGTCAAATATGCGGCGCTTGACAACCTCCAGTGGTCTGGTGCTGATGTGAACCTAGCGCGTTATGTGTATGGGACATATAACAGTGGTCTATACCTGGATGGAAAGCAAAGTGGTATGGATGTTTACTACCACAGTTCCGGGAATACGTCGCATTACGTCTCCATTAGTCGCCCAGCCATCTACGACTTCACGAAGTTCCGCCTCCCGAACAGGTCGGACGAAGATGACGCCGGCCTGCGCATCGCGGGCGGCTTCAAAGCCACCAACCACTACCCGGCCACCCTCGGCTGGAGTACCACTCCGTAGCAAGGGGAAAGCACCATGGCGAACGCCGGGGATACAGTCTACCCCACGCCCGCGCAACTGAGGGAGCTTGGCGTCTGGGTGCAGATTGCCGGGCGTGTTATTGGCATGAATTACCGCGACCCGGACGACCAATACGACCTCCTCTCCGGTAGCGCTATCGGCCCCTACACCATCACCCCGGAAAGCCTCCGCGCACTCGGGCAGGATGCCACAGACACCGCCATCACACTCCGCGTCGCCCCCATCAACATCGACAACTGCTACGCCTACGAGGACTTTGACTTCGACGGCCTCAACTTCCGCCACCGCGAAGACGTGTCCATCTACGGCCCAGAGCCCGCACACGACCACTCCTCCTGGGTAGGCAGCGCTGGGGCCACAAGCCCATCCGCTTCCGGAGAGTTCATCGTCTCACGGACGGGGGACGACCCGCCAAAGCTGACACTAGACATTGCCAGCGGATATGAGCAGCGCTTGTCCGACATCCCCGCGCAGGACTTCCCGGTAGGCATGCCCGGGGCTCCGTTCATGTATTGGACACGCCGCGCGGACGCCTTCCGTGTATACGATGGTGAACCGGGTGGCACCACCGGAAACCCGTATCCTGTTCCCGCCGAAGGCGTCTACTGCTGGCTTGGGTGGGCATGGATGGACTGGCACTTCAGCGCCCCGGCGGCTTCGTCTCTCCTCGTGACCGTCACCTCCCGCCGCTACCAGTTCTTCGACAACCACCTCACGGACAGCACCCGGCAGAGTGCCTTCACCTGGGCGCATCTCGGCGACGAGCAGCACCGCTACCGATTGCCTGTCACGGCGGGAAGCAATCATGCGTATCTGTGTCTGATGACGCCACTCGCAACGGAGGTAGAGAGCACCGACTGGTCGCCAGTGGGGTCCTATGCATTCGGGCGCATCGACTTCTACGAGGGGGTCCCCTGCGCGGGGGAGTGCGACTACTTTACCCAAGTCTTCTGGGAACAGACATTCAATGCCATGTTCCCGCCGGGGTGGTACACGCAGTCTCTCGTGGATATGATCGCAACGCGCCCTGGGGGTTCTTCGTGGGTGCCCTACTCTGCCGATGTGTCCCCCGTCGCAGGAGACATTCTCTGCATCCAGTGGTCCCCTGTCGGCGTTCAAGGACACGCTGCTATCCTGCACAGCATTGACGGCAACGATCTTCACATCGCCAATTCCAACGCAGATGGGGATGCCCTTGGGCACTTCTCGCTCATGGAATACTACTCTCCAAATCTCTACCGCTGGTGGACCTATGGGAAAACAGTACTCGAATGGCGGAACGCCGGAACTTCTGCCTGCGACGGGTACTACGCTTCCGCGGGCACCCACAACGGGCAGCCGCTGTACGCGAGCCCTGGCGGCAAACTCTTCTGGTATTCCATCGCCGACACGCGCTGGGTCCTGAGCGACCATGTAGACGACCCAGCCACGAACTGGTACTACGCCGGGCCGGTCGGGGGCAGCCAGTATTCCCTGCCGCTCGTCACCGGGGCACTCGGAGCAGACCCGCCGCCCGCGCCGCTCTTTGCGACACTCGAGGGTTGGTTCCACTGGGATGGCGGAGTTCCCCAGCCTACCCACCCGGTCTTCGAGCGCGTTGTGCGCGTCGAGGTCTCCGGCTTCGCGGATGGCAATTGGCAGTTCCTGGACGACCCGCGCCTCTGCCGAGACCCGGCGGGCGCCACCGAAAACTTCGCCATTCAGGTCAAGTCCTTCGAGGGGCATGACCCGCTCTACAACAAGGGCGGCCTCTCCTGCCGCGTGGACTGCGCCCACGTCTGCCAACTCTATGCGGGCGATACGATGAACGCCAACGTCCGCGAGAAGACGCTGCCCTTCTTCGACAAGCTCATCGGTGCTGTCTCCGGGGATGACCTGACGACGGCGTTTTCCTTGGGGGCCATGGCGATAAATATCACCGACTGCTCCGATGCCTGGCTTGCGAGTGAAGACGCTTCATCCATCGAAGCCCATACCAAGGATGAGGATGACAATCAGCTTGCTCTATGGTGCTTCGACATTTGCCATCCCATCCGAGACAGCGCCACCGAGCTTCCCCTTGAGCAGGACCCCATTGCGCTTGGTAACAAGCTTCGCGTGTCCTTGAGGGCTTCTTCGTGGGCAGCCGCTCGCGGCATTCGGTATATCGTTTTGCCTGACTCCGTACAGGAGGGCCGGGCCCAGGGTTTCGACCTATATAGCATCGGGTCCCTTGCCCGTTCCCGCGAAAGCATTGCCCAGGTCTGGCGGCGGCATGGTGGCGGTACCTGGGTCAAGTATCGCGACCCCGTCAGCAGCGATGACCGTGGCCTATGGCGCAGTGGAAGCCTTCCGCCTGTCTATCAGTGGCTCTACAATGCAGACTACGATCAGTGGTATCCCGATTACTGGGAATATGCGGTCACACCGGCCTCCACGGCATACCCTACCGCGTCGCATGTCATCGGCATTGCGCCACACCGCGAGACCGTCGCCCTGTGGATCGTCTACCGGGAGCCAGGCAAGGGGAACCTGCACATCGCCTTCAACCCGGTGGCGGCGACGGCCCTGGTGGTGGATGCGGGCATGAGCGACGTGGTGGGGGTCCACAAACTACAGCGCCCTTTGGACGCGGAGAATGACGGCGGACTGATTTGGTCTGAGCGGTTCCCGGTCGCAGGCACAGAAGACATCCTCTGGGCCAACATCGCTTTGGACACCGCACGCTCCTGGCACGCTTTTATTGAAGGCGACGAGGAAAGCGCAGCCGTCCGTCCAGGGCTGCACCTGGAGACACAGGGCGCAGACACGTACCCCTTCAGTGAGGCGATGGGGTTTCCCATGGCCCTCGCCGCCCCGCACATGGACCTCCTGTACGTGGTGGCCCGCGACAACGCCACCGGGGTGGCCCACCTCCTGCGCCGCGACCCGGCAAGCAACTTCGCACAGTTTCAGGGGGAAGCCACCAGCCCCATCGGGGCCTGCGACGAATGCGCCCCCAGTCTCGCAATCAATCCGGTCTCTTGGCTGCTCGCGGCTGCGGTGCCTGCCAATGACGCGGTGGGCATCTACCTCAGCCTAAACCAGGGGGAAACCTGGGAAGCGGCCACCGATGGCATCCTCATGCGCTACCCGGCCCTGTGGGCGACGCCCCAGGAACTGTGGCTTGCCGGATGGCTGGACGAACCCGCCGCCGGGGCTGAAGGACAAATCATCCTGTACCGCTTCGACTTCACGGAGTATGCTTTGACGCAGACGGGCGATGGGGTGATCGTCGGGGTGTCTGACGAAGGGCGTCCGGGCATCATGGTCCACCCGCACACACAGCAGCCCATCGTCTTGGGCACAAAGACCTCGCTGTGGGACGCGGACGGCCCGGACCTCGCCATCGTGGAGTATACCAGCCTAGATTTCGGGCTGACTTGGTATCGAAGGAGGTTTATCTCCATTGGCTGAGTACAGCAGGCCCTATGCGAGCGTACAGTATGGTAACGGGCGCCGGCGCTACGAGGTGCGCGAAAATGACCGGGGCTGGTTCCTATACTACGACCTGGTGGACCAGTTGAAGGCGGAGCGGCTCACCAGAAGCGCATGGTACATTCCGACTGCGATGCCTGCGGAACTGGCGCCGTACACTCTGCGGCAGACCGGGGGCAACTGGACCAACGACATCGTGCCCGTGGACCAGGGGGCATTGAAGGGCCTGCGGTTGCAGCACTACATTCAGGACATGGACTACATGATGATCGGCACTCGGGGCGTGGACTATCCCAGTGGCGACCTTCCATCCCGCTATGTTCCAGCCTGCCGCTACTTCTACACCTTCGCGACCCAATACCGCGACCCGGTTGGTGGTTATTGGTTGACCACGGAGGGTGGGAGCAAGCAGTCCGACAACTTTGAAGACTACTGGGACTTCAAGAAATCCGCCGATGGCCTCTTTGTGGAGATGATCCAGAAGCAGTCCGCCTACGGCACCTTCCTGAGCAACCAGCCCATCCGCACCCTCCTGTGGTGCACGCAGAGAGGCGGCCTGTGCCCGAACCTCTGGTGGGCTTTCGGGGTGCGTCGACAGGCGACGGCGGGTGACGTGGACGAATTCCTCAAAGACAACCCGGACATATTGGACGACGTGGACGAACTCCTCTGCACTGCCTTCTACTTCGGAGGCATGGATGACACCAACCCGCACATCCCGGACAACACGACCTACTACAAGTGGATGCTCCGGGTGCCCATCAGCGGGAAGCCGACCTTGTATGAGGGGAGGCCGACGGCGTGGTCCGGGGAGGGCGAGAGCATGGAGTACACGGAGTGGCGCTACTTCCCGGTGAAGCTCGAAGGGGTAGCACTCAAAGAGCAGTCGGCGACGTCCCTGGCGACAGACGGGGTGACCTACATCGTTGGCGTCCTTGGGGATAACATCGTGGTCTGCGAACTGGGCTCCGACGACTTCGCGTTCTACCGGGCTGCCAACATAGCCCAGCCGCTCATCCCCTCCGGAGGCGTCCATGTCACCAATTTCCCCGGGCAATGCGCCTTGTGGATGGCCCCGGTGAAGTTTGACCCGGGCCTTTTTGACGGGGCCAATGAGAAGTTCGTGCGACTGCGCGTGCCGGAATACCAGTACCCCAACTACAACGAGCCGCGCATCGGCTACTACGTGTACGGGTGGACCCTGCGCGGCTGGTCGTCTGCCACGGAGACCTATCGGTGGCCTGACAGCCGCCCTGCCTGGTGGCCGAAGTTCACCCTCTGGCCCCCTAAGGGTCCTCCAGGCGTCTGGCCCAGCACCGCGCCCTATGATTGGCCCGAGGACGAAGAATGGCCGCCCCGCTACGTCGCAACGGTGGACAACCCGGTGCCCCCACCCGCGACCGTTGAGATCAACATGCCACGCGAAGTCCCCACCCCGGTGCTCGACCATCCCACCTATGTCTCTGGCGGTGGCGTGTACTTCGACCACTGGGCCGCAGACGAGGGGACGCCCCCGCAGTCGTTCCTGTGGAAGCTCTCCATTGAGCCGATCACCTACAACCCGCCGCAGATCGACCGGACCACGCTGCTCACCCACACCACCCCATTCATCCAGGGAGTGAGCCTCTGGCAAAATGCCACCGTCACCGACAATGGCGTAGACGCCCCGGACTTCGCCGCACTCCCGGCGCCCCACGTCCTTGACATCCATAGGGGCATAGGCGATATGGGCGGCGTGGATGGGTCCTATGATCTCGTCGTCACCAACCGCGAGGAGAATGTGGGCTTCAATCCAGCAACCGCCATTCGCATGGGGGCTACCATGCGCGTCACCGTGGGCGCCCGGATGTCGGACGGGACCCTCAACTCCTTCCCCATCGGGGACTTTGTGGTGGCCGAGAAAACATTCACCCGCAAGGAGGCCGGTTTCACTCTCGCGGACTACCTGCAGATGCTCGCCCTCGAGAAGTGGACAGACGGGCGGCTGAACTTCCGCCTCTGGACAAGCAAGGCCGCAATCACCTGGCTGCTCAACCACTGCGGCTTCGGCGAAGACTGGTATGACCTGGAGGACATCGGAACCTACCTAACGGACATCTCGCCGCAGGGCAATCAGTGGCTCATCGAACCCGGGGAACCAATCGGGCAGATTCTCGCGAAGATCGCCTACATGGGCCAGGAGAAGGCGGCCATCTGGTGCGATGGGTTCAGGATCAAGACGGGATGCCCCTACTGTCGCACTAAGCGCACTGCGGCCACGCTGTTCACCCACCAGAACAACGGATGGAATAGCAGCGGGTGCCGGGCGGCCGACATCGCCCGCGCCGGAGGGGAAGGCGTAGACCGGACCATCATTGCCCTCGCGTCTTACGACGAAGCCTCGCTCATCATCGCCGAGGGCATCGACGCCGAAGAGACTGGCCTGCGGTCTTCGGACTTCGCCACCCGCGTCACCATCGGCGGGCGCGACGAGTTCGGGTTCGGCCTCAACTATACCCTCGTGAACCTGACCGCCTCCCCCACTGACGAGGACCCCACTGCGGACTACATCGGCTGGAACATCAACCACTACCAGGCCGAGGACAACCTGAAGACCTGGACCGACCTGTTCTCCCGCGCTTTTCACGTCTTCCACCAGATTGGCGTCAGGCACCTCAACCTGAAGCGCATCGTGCTTCCACTCACGGTGACCGAGGACCACTACATGGGCAAGCCTGCCAAGATGCTGTGGGAGGGGGACGTCGTGAAAGTCCTTGGGGGCCGTGGGATTGGGGCGCACGGCAAACTCTTCCGGGTGGTCCAGGCTGCGCACAACCTGCAGGAGATGCGGACGACTCTCTTCGTCAAGGAAATGGTGGGGCCTTATGGCTAACGTGTTGAGCAGCCCGATATATGGCGGCATCGCCCCGGTGACGCCTATCTTCGGGTCTGTGTATGCGGGGCATTATGGTGGCGTGTCCGTGCTGCCCCAGAATGACACACCCGCTTGGACGCGCCTCGCCGTTGGAAGCCCCACGGAGGCAGTCGCCTACGGGCGCCTGTCCATCGCCACGAGCGCCGCGTCCGCGTTGCGCTACTGGATTGAGGACACGGACCTGAGCAATGATGGCGGGTCTGTGGTGGAACTCCGGGCGAAGGTCACGGCGGGTAGTTCTGCGGCGAACACGGGGCTGCTGCTGGAGATCAAGAATGGGTCTGTGCAGTACGTCGCCTGGATTCGGCCGGGAGGCTACAACATCCACGACCAGCCTGCCGTCGCCAAGGACCTGACCGGATGGCATGTCTACAGGCTGGCAGGGTCAGGCGTGGACTGTCTATTGACCATTGATGACGCGGTGGTACAATACGGACATGCCAATTCCCTTACTTCCGAGACGCGGGTAGGTTTCGGTACGGCAGCCGGGTACGGGTACGCAACCGCTGAAATAGACTGGTGCAAGGCGCGCCCCTTCTACCCATGGGGCAATGCGAGGGACGGAGGCTGGATTATGACGATAGGCCCCCATGCCGGTTCGGCGAATATCCCGGCTGTACTCGACGGGTCTTCTTTCGTGATTGTAGAAGTGGACCACTCCGCAGAGGCGGTCTTCTCCCTTGCGGAGCCGCCCATCTTCACAGACGCCAACGGTGACTCTCTGGAGGACATCGGCATCCACGTTGAGTTCCTCTGTGACACGAACGGTAGCGGCTTCAAGGTGAAGATGACGAACTACTCCTGGACGGGGTATGGCTACCCGCTCGTGTCATTCCTGTGGACGCGGCGAGGCTTTATTGAGGTGTAGCATGGCTATTAAGGCAATGAAAAGGCCTCCCGTGCAAGACGCCGCGCGGCTCGTGATGACGACGGTGAAGCCGCGCCCCGGTTCGCAGGCAGTAGTGGGGCATCCTGAGTTCGACACGCCGATGCCCGCGCGAGTTAGGAATAGTGGGAGCATCCACCTTGTCAGGCTTGATGGTGTGGGGGACATGCTGTTCATGGAGCCCGCCATCCGCAAACTGAAGGCCCAGTGCTCCGGACAGGCAATCATCCTGCATACCCGCGCCCGGTACACGGATATGGCGCCCGCCATCGGCTTCGACGCAGCGGAAGTCTGTGAGAACAAGTCAGGATCGCATGGGTCGGCGGTGAACCTCAACTGGGCGCTTGAGCAACATGCAGCTTCTCACGTGATGGACCGCGTATCCATCTGGGAGGACATCCTTCGGGTAGGCATTGGGGACGAGCCTGTGAGCATCGCTGCCGTCGCCTCTGGAAAGGCTCTCCTGGCAAGCCACCCACAGTATCACTCCGATAGACCCTCGCTGTACTTTTCTCCCTTCAGCGCATACCGAGACCGAAGCATCCCAGCGGCCGCTGTGACTGAAGCCATCCCAATTCTCTTATCCACGTATAACGTGGTTCTCACGGCGCCAGCGTATTGGGACAAGACGACTGCTCTTGCGACAAACCATCCCAACGCGACGTTCATTGCGGAGAAGGCCGAAACGATCAGCGCCGCGGCAGATGCAGGGGCCTTGGTCTTCCCTGAGACTACGGTTCTTGACTGGTTTGCCCTTGCCGGGGCGTGCGATGTCGCCCTGTCATCAGATACCGGCGGGATGTATGTCGCGGCGTCAGCGGGCGTTCCCACGGTGGGGCTGTTCGAGCATGTCCCACCATGGCTTCGGCTCAGGCGCTTTCCAGGGACACGCGGCGTACTGCTACGTGGCGAAGGCTGCCGGTGTGACCACCACGGACCATGCAATAAGCCGCGAGAGGAATGCCGCGACCTGCTGACTCCAGAATTCATCGCGAACCAGATAGAGGCTGTGCTCGCCGGGGAAACTGGATACTTCCTCGCCGATGGTAGTCAAGTAGCCGAGCCTCTTCTGCAAATCGACATCGAAGAAGGCCATGCATCCGCGATCCGAGCCACGGAGTTCTCGGCGCGCGAAGCCTGCCGTGGTTTGAACTTCAGGATAGGTCCAGCGGATAAGTCTTATGGCAGCCCTTCCTCGTACCGGGAATGCCGCATCGTCGTCAAGGCTGGCGACATGCTGAACCGAGATGACGTATGGGCTGAGTTTACACGACAACTGAAGGGGTGAAGCGGATGGGTAGAGAAAAACTGTACTTCGCAATTGGTGCGTGGGGCGTGGGAAACATCGGTGACGATGCCATCGCGCTTGGGTTGCGCGCAGTCCTTGGCGACAAGGTGCGGCTTGTCGGGGAGACGGTCTGCCCAAGCATTGGAACCCTGATCCCACTGGAGGAGGCGCTGGCCTGTTGCCAGCCAGGTGATGAGTTCATGCTTGGGGGAGGTGGCACGATCACTGACGAGAATGTGATCCGCAAGCACTTCATCCCCATCGTAGAAAGCGCGGCTGACCGAGGCTGCCCGACGAGGATCTCCCGCGTCGGCTTTGAGTCGGCGGCGGATGTTCCACCGGACACGCTGAAGGAGCTTCTTGGCCTGTGCCACAAGATCACGGTACGGTCGCCCTGGTCGCAGGAGTTCGTGGCGAGTCTTGGTTTCGCTTCGGAACTGTGGCCGGACTTCGCCCTGTCTGTCCCAGGGCCGGGAGAACGCAGCAAGAAATACGATGTCCTTACTGTCAAATTCGGAAGATCGGGAACCGAGGAATTAGAGCAGACGGCTATCATCGTGGAGGGCTACGTGAAGCGTGACGAACCACTGCTCCTCCTGTCCCACTGCGGAAAGCACGCGCTCAACCATGCCCTCGGGGAAGCGACGCGGCTGAAGAAGCTCGCGAAGCTCTACCCGGCCGATCTCATCTCCTGGGCAGCCCCTGAGACGGTGCAGGAAGCCCTGGAATACTACGCAGCTGCCTACAAGGTCATCACGGCGCGCCTGCATGGCGCGTACCTTGCCCACGTCTGCGGGGTCCCGTGGGAACCGGTGCCGTGGGCCGATCTGAAACTGCAGAATGTATACACCGGATAGGCGATCCCAGCTGACCAGCACGCGCGCCCGGTAGGGGCGCAGGAACAGGAGGACACCATGCCCCGCACACTTGCCGAAATCCGTTCCGACCAGGCCGTCAATGAGTTCGTGGATCTGACGGAAGAACTTGAGAAGGCCCTGCAGTCCAGCAAGGACGCGATGGCGTCGCGCTTGTGCCAGGCGCCCGTGGTCGCGAAGATGAAAGCGGCGCTCGCGGCACTCCCGCTGGAGGACCGCCGGGCTCTGCGCGTACGGATCAAGCCGTTGGCCGCCCATGCCGGAACCACCGTCACTGACCTTCTCGGCGCAGAGGAGTAGCCCATGCCTTCAATTCGCTGGGGCCTCGGAACCGGGGCCGACGTCTGCCTGCCCTTCCTGGACAACGTGTCCCTTTCCGGGTGCCGGCTGATCGGCGCAGGCCTCGAGGATGATGACGTGGTGCTGGCCTGGGATGAACATGCGGTAGATGTCAACACTGTTGGATGCTGGAGGATGAATGGGGACTGGACGGACGCCAGCGGCAACGGGCACGACGCGACCCCCGTTTACGGGCCGACTTTCACAGCTGGATGGTATGACCGGGCGGGGTCCTTCGTACGCACGAGCTATCAGGGTCTGGAGATTGCCAGCGATGATGCGCTCAATATCATCGGCGACATGACCTTTGAGTGTTGGTGGTACCGAACTACGGCCTATTCATCAAAGTGGGAAAGCCTTCTGGCGAAGCGTGCATTCGGCGCGGTGGCCTGCCCATATGGCGTGAACATGCGCAACGGAGTCCTGCAATGGTATTTCGCGGATACAGCGTTCCGAGTCTGCTCGCACAATTCGGCACCGCCATTGAACGCATGGACCCATCTGGCATTCACCAGAGAGAGCGGCATACTGAGGATATGGGTGAACGGCACATCTGTGAAGCAAAGTAACTTCTCGGCATACAGTCCAACTGCAACCGCAGACAATCTCAAGTTCTGTCAGATTGACCCGTCCCATGAGACGCTGTCTGCGACTCTGGATGATATGCGGCTCTCCAACGTCTCGCGGTACGTTGCGAACTTCACTCCCGTCCGCTACAAGTCCGCGACGCAGAACGGAGGCGTCCAGCCCTACGTCCAGTGCTCGCAGGCCGGCCTCACGGGCATGGTCCCGGCGCAGGTCTCATGGTCCGCGACTGTCGGCGCGTCGTATGGGCAGGTCAAGCGGATCCTGGTCAACGACGTCTCCTTAGGCTGGACAGCCGTGGGCGGCGATTACCCAACAAGTCCGGTGGCAATATCCGGTCTGACGCTGGCGTCGGGGGATGCCGTGCGCGTCGAACTGGAGCCCAAG
>Ga0116166_1000700_pt1 | contig 31584 bp, 27 predicted proteins | sample AD_JPNMR2_MetaG_FD_89884 | JGI IMG/M metagenome (GOLD analysis project Ga0116166, IMG submission 89884) | Active sludge microbial communities of municipal wastewater-treating anaerobic digesters from Japan - AD_JPNMR2_MetaG | ecosystem: Engineered > Bioreactor > Anaerobic > Digestate | place...
GCATCGTCGAGAACGATGCCAATGGCGACCCCGAAACCCAGGCCGGCACCCCCGGCGAGGAGAGCGATTCTTGAGATTCAACCACTGGCTGGGCGCGCTGATGCTCGGCGCCTGCGTCGTCGCCCAGGCGCAATCGAGCGGCGCATCGCCGGCGAAGAAGGAACTCGTGCAAAAGCTGCTGGCGCTGCAGCAACCCGGCATCGAGCTGGCGGCGCGCGGCATGGTCGAGCGCCCGGCCGCGCTGATGCTGCAGGAGGCCGGCCGCGTGGTGCAAACGCAGGTGCCCGCCGAAAAGCGCGAAGCCGTGGCCAAGACCATCGAGGCCGACGCCAAGCGCTACGTCGAGGAGGCCTTCCCGCCGGTGCGTGAGCGCGCCCTGAAGATCGCGCCGGCCACGCTGGGCGCGGCGCTGGAAGAGAAGTTGACCGAGGACGAGCTGAAGCAGCTGATCGCGTGGTTCGACTCGCCGGTGAACAAGAAATTCCAGGCCGCCAGCGGCGAGATGCAGAACAACTTCATGCAAAAGCTCGTCGCCGAGGCGCGGCCGCTGCTCGAGCCGAAGCTGCAAGCGCTCGAGCAGAAGGTGCGCGCAGCGCTGGGCGCGCCCGCAGCGCCGCCCGCGGCGCCGGCCGGCGATGCCGCCAAGCCCGCAGCCAAGCCGGCGGCCAAGGCCTCGGGCAAGTAGATGGGCGCCGCGGCCGACGACGGCGATGCCGCGCTGCAGGCATTGCGCACGCGCATCGACGGCGTCGATCGCGAGTTGCTCGAGCTGCTGAACCGCCGCGCCGCGCTGGCGCTGCAGGTCGGCGAGCTGAAGCAGCGCAGCGGCGGCGTCGTGTTCAGGCCGCAGCGTGAAGCCCAGGTCATCGACGGCCTGAAGAACGCCAACCCCGGGCCGCTGCAAGCCGACAGCGTGGCGCCGATCTGGCGCGAGATCATGTCCGCGTGCCGCGCGCTGGAGCAACGCCCGCGCGTCGCCTTCCTCGGGCCCGCCGGCACCTTCAGCGAAGAGGCGGCGCTGGGCTACTTCGGCTCGTCGATCGAGCGCCTGCCCTGCCCCACCATCGACGAAGTCTTCCGCAGCACCAGCGCCGGCGCGGCCGACTTCGGCGTGGTGCCGGTGGAGAACTCCACCGAAGGCGTGGTCGCGCGCTCGCTCGACCTGCTGCTGCACGCGCCGCTGGTGATCGTCGGCGAGACCAGCCTGCTGGTGCGCCACAACCTGCTGCGCCTCGAGCCCGCGCTTGAGGGCATCCGCGCGGTGCTGGCGCACCCGCAGGCGCTGGCGCAATGCAGCGCCTGGCTGGCGCAGCACCTGCCGCAGGCCGAACGCCGCCCGGTGCTGAGCAACGCCGAAGGCGCGCGCCTGGCGGCACAGGATGCATCGCTGGGCGCCATCGCCAGCGTGCGCGCCGGCAGCGAATACGGCCTGCACGTGGTGGCCGCGGCGATCCAGGACGACGCGCACAACCGCACGCGCTTCGCCGTGGTCACCGACACGCACAAGCATCGTGCGGCGCCGCCCAGCGGCCACGACTGCACCAGCCTGGTGGTGTCGGTGGCCAACCGGCCCGGCGCGGTGCACGACATGCTGGTGCCGCTGAAAACCCACGGCGTGTCGATGACGCGCTTCGAGTCGCGCCCGGCGCGCTCCGGCCAGTGGGAGTACTACTTCTACGTCGACATCGAAGGCCATCCCGACCAGCCGCAGGTGGGCGCGGCGCTGCGCGAGCTGCGCGCGGTGTGCGAGTTCTTCAAGCTGCTGGGCACCTACCCGGCCGACACCAAATGAGCCGCCCGCGCAGCTCCTTCGGCGGCGCGGCGGCGCCCCTTGCGCGGCATGCGCTCGAGCGAATGCGGCCGCGCTGAACATGTTCAACCAGCTCGGGGTGATCGGCTGCGGCCTGATGGGCGGCTCGTTCGCGCTGGCGCTCAAGCGCGGCGCGCTGGTGCAGCGCGTGGTCGGCTACAGCCGCTCGCCGTCGACGACGGATCAGGCATTGCGCCTGGGCGTGATCGACGCCATCGCCGCATCGGCGCCTCAGGCGGTGGCGGGGTCGGACATCGTGCTGCTGGCGGTGCCGGTGGCCGCCACCGAGACCACGCTGAAGGCGATCCGCCACCTGGTCGAACCCGGCGTGCTGGTGATGGACGTGGGCAGCACCAAGCGCGACGTGGTCGATGCGGCGCGGCGCGCGCTGCGCGAACGCATCGCCGGCTTCGTGCCGGCGCACCCGATCGCCGGCATGGAAGGCTCGGGCGTGCACCATGCGCACGCCGGGCTGTACGACGGCCGGCATGTGATCCTGACCCCGCTGCCGCAGACCGCGGCACCGCTGGTGCAAAAGGCCGCCGGCGTGTGGTCGGCGATCGGTGCACAGGTGCTGCGCATGACGCCCGACCAGCACGACGGCGCCTTCGCCGCGGTCAGCCACCTGCCGCACCTGCTGGCCTTCGCCTACTTCGACAGCGTGCTCGGCCAGCCGGCCGGGCGCGAGCTGCTGTCGCTGGCAGGCCCGGGGTTTCGCGACTTCACGCGCATCGCCGCCGGCGACCCGGCGATGTGGCGCGACATCCTGCTGGCCAATCGCGAAGAGGTGCTGAAGCAGTCGCAGCGCTTCCGTCAGGCGCTGGACGCGCTGGAAGAAGTGATGCGCGCCGGCAACGCAGCGGCGCTGCACGAGCTGCTGCGCGTGGCCAGCGATGGCCGGCGCGGCTGGCAGATGGGCAGCCTGGCGGCCAGCGGCTCGAACAACGCCAACGGGGTCAACGGCACCCACGGGCACACGGGCACACCGCGCGTACCGCCGTCGGCCTAGCAGGCCCGCCGCACCGGCATGTTCGATATCGACTTCCTGGACATCCCGCCGCTGCGTTGCGCGTCGGGCACGGTGCGCCTGCCCGGCTCGAAGAGCATCTCCAACCGCGTGCTGCTGCTGGCCGCGCTGGCGCAAGGGCGCACCCGCGTGCACGCGCCGCTGGACTCCGACGACACGCGCGTGATGATCGACGCCTTGCGCCGGCTCGGCTGCGCGGTGCAGGCCGACGAAGGCGGCACCTTGGCGGTCGACGGCCTGGGGGGCGTGCTGCGTGTGCACCAGGCACAGCTCTTCCTCGGCAATGCCGGCACCGCGATGCGGCCGCTGGCCGCCGTGCTGGCGCTGTTGGCGTCCACCCAGGGCGGCTGCTTCGAGCTGTCGGGCGTGCCGCGCATGCACGAGCGGCCGATCGGCGACCTGGTGGACGCGCTGCGCGCGATGGGTTGCGAGCTGGTCGAGCTGGGCACCCCGGGTTACCCGCCGCTGCGTGTGTCGGGCCGTGCCGGGGGGCAGCCGAATACCGCCGCGCCGATCCGCGTGCGCGGCGATGTGTCCAGCCAGTTCCTCAGCGCGCTGCTGTTGGCGCTGCCGCTGGTCAGCGCCCATGGCGACATCGTGATCGAGGTGCAGGGCGAGCTGATCTCCAAGCCCTATGTGGACATCACGCTGCGGCTGCTGGCGCGCTTCGGCGTCGAGGTCGCGCACCAGGGCTGGCAGCGCTTCGTCGTCCCGCGCGGCAGCCGCTATGTGTCACCCGGCGACATCCACGTCGAAGGCGACGCGTCGTCGGCGTCGTACTTCATCGCGCTGGGCGCGATCGCCGCGCACGGCGGCGCGTCGCTGCGCATCGAGGGCGTGGGCAGCGATTCGATCCAGGGCGACATCCGCTTCGTCGAGGCGGCGCAGGCCATGGGCGCCAAGGTCCAGTACGGCCCGGGCTGGCTGCAGGTGTCGCGCGGCGCGTGGCCGCTGCGCGCGCTGCAGCTGGACTGCAACCACGTCCCCGACGCGGCGATGACGCTGGCGGTGATGGCGCTGTACGCCGACGGCCCGTCGCGGCTGTGCAACATCGCCAGCTGGCGCGTGAAGGAAACCGACCGCATCGCGGCGATGGCCGCCGAGCTGCGCAGGCTCGGCGCCGGCGTGGTGGCGGGCGACGACTTCATCGAGGTGACGCCGCCGCGGCAGTGGCGCGGCGCCGCGATCCGCACCTACGACGACCACCGCATGGCGATGGCGCTGTCGCTGGCCGCCTGCAACGCCCTGGCCGGCCGCGACGACAGCGATGCCCCGGGCGTGGGCTTGCGCATCCTCGACCCGCGCTGTGTGGCCAAGACCTTCCCCGACTACTTCGAGACGCTGTTCGGCGTGGCCGGTGCTGCCGCACCCGACGTGCCGGTGATCACGGTGGACGGCCCCAGCGCGTCGGGCAAGGGCACGCTGGCCGCGGGCCTGGCGGCGCGGCTGGGTTTCCACATGCTCGATTCGGGCTCGCTGTACCGCGCGGCGGCGCTGGCCGCACTGCAGGACGGCATCGCGCCCGACGACGAGGCCGCGCTCGCCCGGCTGGCTTCGCAGCTGGACCTGCGCTTCGACGGCGCCACCGTGGTGCTGCGCGGGCGCGCGCTGAGCGACGAGCTGCGCCGCGAGGACGTCGGCGCGCTGGCGTCGCGCATCGCCGCACTGGGCGCGGTGCGCGCGGCGCTGCATGGGCTGCAACTGGCCTTTCGCCGAGCGCCCGGGCTGGTGGCCGACGGGCGCGACATGGGCACGGTGGTCTTTGCCGATGCGCCGCTCAAGGTGTTCTTGACCGCCAGCGCCGCGCAGCGTGCCGACAGGCGCCATAAGCAGTTGATTTCAAAGGGTATTCAAGCTAACATCGCCGACCTTCGCGCGGACCTCGAAGCGCGTGATGCACGGGACCAATCCCGCAGCGTCGCGCCCTTGAGGGCCGCGCAGGATGCGTTGCTGCTCGACAACTCGGCACTGTCCGTCGACCAATCGGTCGAGGTGGTGCTGGGCTGGTGGGCACAACGCAGGCCCTTCGGCTGAAAGGCGACAAGCCCGCCGCCGCAGGGCACCCGAGCGCAACGCCCCCGCCCCGCCGTGCCGTCAGGCCCTGCGGGGGCCTTGCTGATCCCAACGCAACCCAGGTTGCACCAACCCACGCCGGCCACCGCGCCGAACCCCAGGAACCTTCAACATGCAAACCCAGACCGCCGAGCCCGGCATGGAATCCTTCGCCGCCCTGTTCGAGGAATCGCTGAAGAACAGCGACATGCGCGTCGGCGAAGTCATCTCCGCCGAGGTCGTGCGCATCGACTACAACCACGTGGTCGTCAACGCCGGGCTCAAGAGCGAGTCCTACGTGCCGATCGCCGAGTTCAAGAACGACCAGGGCGAAGTCGAAGTCCAGGTCGGCGACTTCGTCGCGGTGGCCATCGACGCCGTCGAGAACGGCTACGGCGACACCATCCTGTCGCGCGACAAGGCCAAGCGCCTGGCGTCGTGGATGGCGCTGGAAAACGCGCTCGAGTCGGGCGACTTCGTCTCCGGCACGGTCAACGGCAAGGTCAAGGGCGGCCTGACGGTGCTGGTCAACGGCATCCGCGCCTTCCTGCCCGGCAGCCTGCTCGACACGCGACCGGTCAAGGACATGAGCCCGTTCGAGGGCAAGACGCTCGAGTTCAAGGTCATCAAGCTCGACCGCAAGCGCAACAACGTGGTGCTCAGCCGCCGCGCGGTGGTCGAAGCGAGCATGGGCGAAGAACGCGCCAAGCTGCTGGAGACGCTGACCGAAGGCGCGATCGTGCACGGCGTAGTCAAGAACATCACCGAATACGGCGCCTTCGTCGACCTGGGCGGCATCGACGGCCTGCTGCACATCACCGACATGGCCTGGCGGCGCGTGCGCCACCCGACCGAGGTGGTGCAGGTCGGCCAGGAACTCAGCGCCAAGGTGCTGAAGTTCGACGCCGAGAAGAACCGCGTGTCGCTGGGCATCAAGCAGCTGGGCGACGACCCGTGGCACGGCGTGAGCCGCCGCTACCCGAACGGCACACGCCTGTTCGGCAAGGTCACCAACATCGCCGACTACGGCGCCTTCGTCGAGATCGAACCCGGCATCGAAGGCCTGGTGCACGTGTCCGAGATGGACTGGACCAACAAGAACGTGTCGCCGAGCAAGGTCGTCTCGCTGGGCGAAGAAGTCGAGGTCATGGTGCTCGAGATCGACGAGGACAAGCGCCGCATCAGCCTGGGCATGAAGCAGTGCAAGGCCAACCCGTGGGAAGAGTTCGCCGGCACCGTGAACCGCGGCGACCGCGTCAAGGGCCCGGTCAAGTCGATCACCGACTTCGGCGTCTTCGTCGGCCTGGCCGCCGGCATCGACGGCCTGGTGCACCTGTCGGACCTGAGCTGGAACGAACCCGGCGAGACCGCGGTGCGCAACTACAAGAAGGGCCAGGAGGTCGAAGCCATCGTGCTGGCGGTGGACGTCGAGCGCGAGCGCATCTCGCTGGGCATCAAGCAGCTGGACACCGACCCCTTCACCAGCTTCACCACGGTCAACGACCGCGGCTCGGTGGTCAGCGGCAAGGTCAGGAGCGTCGACCCGCGCGGTGCCGAAGTGCAGCTCAACGCCGACGTCACCGGCTACCTGCGCGCCAGCGAGATCAGCCGCGACCGCGTCGAGGACGCGCGCAACGTGCTGAAGGAAGGCGACGAGGTCTCGGCCATGATCATCAACGTCGACCGCAAGACGCGCTCGATCCAGCTGAGCATCAAGGCCAAGGACAACGCCGACCAGCAAGAAGCGATGCAGCGCCTGAGCCAGAGCAACGAGCGCGAGACCGCCGGCACCACCAGCCTGGGTGCGCTGCTGCGCGCCAAGCTCGATACGCACAAGGAATAGGCGCAGCGCGCGCGACGACAGGCAGGCCACCACGATGACCCGCTCCGACCTGGTGGCCCGTCTGGCCGAACGCTTCACGCAGCTGACGCAGCGGGATACCGAGTTCGCGGTCAAGACCATCCTCGACGCGATGTCCGACGCGCTGGCGCGCGGGCATCGCATCGAGATCCGCGGCTTCGGCAGCTTCTCGATCAGCCGCCGGCCGCCGCGCGTCGGGCGCAACCCGCGCAGCGGCGAGCAGGTGACCATCCCCGAGAAGCTGGTGCCGCACTTCAAGCCGGGCAAGGCGCTGCGCGAGGCGGTCGATGCGAATTCGCCCGCGCCGCAAGCGCAGCCGGCTCACCCCGCTGCACCATCGCAGGCACCCTCCACCGCCTTCGCGCCGGCCGACGACGACACCGCGGCGACGCCGCGCTGACGCCAGCGCCGCGGCCGGGCACGGCGGCCCGCCGCTGCCGTGCGCCGCCTCTTTAGAATCCGGCGGCCATGCGTTTCCTCGTCTGGGCCTTCAGGGCGCTGATCTTCTTCACGCTGTTCGCCTTCGCGCTGAACAACCAGCAAAGCGCCAGCGTGCGCTGGTTCTTCGGCGTCGAATGGCACGCGCCGATGGTCATCGTGGTGCTGGTGGTGTTTGCCGCCGGCTGTGCGCTGGGCGTGCTGGCCATGGTGCCGAGCTGGTGGCGTCATCGCCGCGAAGCGCTGCGCCTGGCGCCGGGTGCGGCGCCGAGCCCGCCGCCGGCCGGCCGCAGCGAAGGCGCGCTGGCCGATACGCTGCCCGAGCACCCGCCGCGCGAGGGTCTGTGAAGTGAAACCGACCACCCCCGGCCGCCTGGCGGCCGCCCCGCCGAGGGGGCACCGAACCCGACCGGGAAACCCGGATCGGGTTCGGCCCGCTGACGCCCCGCCGCTGCCCCTGGCCGCCTGCGGCGGCCTGTCCCCGAGGGGAACTCGTGTCATGCGTCGCGGGTCGCGTGAAGCACGGTGGAGCCACTGACATGCCGGCGCCCGCAGCACTTCGGCACCCCCGCGCAGCGGAACCGGAACTCTCGGGGCGGCCCGGCCGGGGCTGAAGCCGTGGACTTCGATCTGCAGTGGTTGCTGATCGCGCTGCCGGTGGTCTTCGCGCTGGGCTGGGCGGCTTCGCGGCTGGACCTGCGCCAACTGCGCCGCGACGGCCGCGCAGCGCCGCAGGCCTACTTCAAGGGCCTGAACCTGCTGCTCAACGAACAGCAGGACAAGGCCATCGATGCCTTCATCGAAGCCGTGCAGCACGACCCCGACACCACCGAGCTGCACTTCGGGCTGGGCAACCTGTTTCGCCGCCGCGGCGACTTCGAGCGCGCGGTGCGCGTGCACCAGCACCTGCTCGGCCGCGCCGATCTGAAGCCGCTCGACCGGCATCGCGCGCAGTACGCGCTGGCCGACGACTTCATGAAGGCGGGGCTGTTCGACCGTGCCGAGAGCGCGTTCAAGGCGCTGGAAGGCACGCCCTTCGACACCGAAGCGCGCAGCGCGCTGCTGTCGCTGCACGAGCGCGCGCGCGACTGGCATGCCGCCACCGCGGTCGCCGGCGAACTCGAGCGCCGCGGCGCCGGCTCCTACGCCGCGCGCATCGCGCACTATGCGTGCGAGCTGGCGCTGCAGGCCGATGCCGCGGGCGACACGCCCGAAGCCGAGCAATGGCTGCAGCGTGCGCGCAGTGCCGCGCCGGGCGCACTGCGCCCGATGCTGCTGGCCGGCCAGCGCCTGGCGCGCGCCGGCCGCCACGGCGCCGCGCTGCAGCAGTGGGACACGATGCTGGCGCAGCAGCCTCAGGCCTGGCCGCTGGTGGCGGCCGACTACGCGCGCAGTGCGCTGGCCTGCAGCGACTGCGCCGAGGCCTGCGAGCGGCTGCAGTCGGCCTACGACGCCGAGCCCGACATCGAGCTGCTGCAAGCGCTGGTCGGCCTCGAAGGCGCTGCGGGGCAGCACCAGCGGCGGCTGCTCGACCATCTGCAGCGCCAGCCCACGCTGTCGGCCGCGGCCAAGGTGCTCGAGTTGCCGCCGGTGCAATGGGACGAAGCCACGCCGCAGCAGCTGCGCCAGGTGGTGGCCAGCGCGGCGCGGCCGCTGCAGCGCTACCGCTGCGCCGCCTGCGGCTTCGAGGCACACCATTACTTCTGGCAGTGCCCGGGCTGCCAGGGCTGGGACACCTACCCGCCGCGGCGCATGGAGGCGGCATGAACGGCAGCGACGACGGCGGCGTGAGCGGCAGCAGCGACGAACGTTGCGTGGTGTGCATGAAGTGGGGCACCAAGTACGGAGCCGAATACGTGAACCGGCTGTACGGCATGGTGCGCCGCCACCTGCGCGGCGACTTCCGCTTCGTGTGCCTGACCGACCGCAGCCAAGGCATCCGCGCCGAAGTGCAGTGCCTGCCGATCCCGCCGCTGGATCTGCCGGCCGGCATCCCCGAGCGCGGCTGGAACAAGCTGACCACCTTCAGCGCCGAGCTGCACCAGCGGTACGGCCTGCGCGGCACCGCGCTGTTCCTCGACCTGGACGTGGTCATCGTCGACGACATCACGCCGTTCTTCGAGCTGCCCGGCGAGTTCCTGATCATCCACGACTGGAAGCGGCCGTGGCGCATCACCGGCAACTCGTCGGTCTACCGCTGGCGGCTGGGCGCGCACGTCGACCTGTTCCAGTACTTCCGCGCGCACGTCGAGCAGGTGCGCGCCAGCGTGCGCCACGAGCAGGCCTACCTGTCGGACTACCTGCACAAGCAGGGCAAGCTCGCCTACTGGCCCAAACCCTGGTGCGCGAGCTGGAAGTACCACTGCATCCCGCGCTTTCCCGGCAACTACTGGCGCGAGCCCTTCATCCCCGCCGGCGCGCGCATCCTGATCTTCCACGGCGTGATGAACCCGCCCGACGCGCTGGCCGGGCGCAGCCAGGGCAACTGGCGCCATGCCAGGCCGGCACCGTGGATCGCCGAGCATTGGCGGGAATGAACCCTTCGACCCCGCCCGCGCCCCGGTCCCTGCCGCTGATCTTGGTGGCGCTGGCCACCTACAACGGCGACAGGCACCTCGGCGCGCAACTGGCGTCGCTGCGCGCGCAGAGCTGGCCGAACCTGGAGATCGTCGCCGTCGACGATGCCTCCGGCGACGGCACCTGGGCGATGCTGCAGCACGCTGCGCAGCACGATGCGCGGCTGCGCATCGAACGCAACGAACGCAACCTGGGCAGTGCGGCCACCTTCGAGCGCGCGATGTCGCTTTGCCGCGGCGCCTATATCGCGCCGTGCGACCAGGACGACGTGTGGCACGCCGACAAGCTGCAAACGCTGTTCGATGCCATCGGTGGGCACACGCTGGCCTACGCCGATTCGGCGCTGGTCGACGAACACGGCGCGCCGCTGGGCCTGCGGCTGTCGGACCGCTTCGGCATGGCGCAGGGCAGCGACCCGCTGGCCTTCGCGTTCTGGAACAGCGTGTCCGGCCATGCAATGCTGTTCGAGCGCGAACTGCTGGCGGCGGCGCTGCCCTTTCGCGGCAGCCGCTTCCACGACTGGTGGCTGGCCTTCGTCGCGGCCAGCCTCGGCTCCATCGTCTACGTGCCGCAAGCGCTGGTCGACTACCGCCAGCATGCGCACACGCAGACCGACATCGCCGGGCGCCGCCGCACACGCCAGCGCCGCAGCGCTGAGCGCATCGTCGCCAAGTACACCGAGCGCGCGCAGTGGCTGGCCGCGCTGGCGCAGTTCCCCAGCCCGCACCAGCCGCTGTTCCAGCGCATGCACGCGCTGTGGCAGCGCCGCGGCAGCGCCTGGTTCTGCCCGGTGTGGTGGCGCTTCGTGCGCACCCACGCAAAGCGCTTGATGGTGATCAACCACCGTGAGCCGTTGCGGCGCTTTGCGACCAAGCAGTTCTTCGGCATGCGCTGGCGGCTGCGCGGCGCCAGCGTCGAGCGCGTCACGGCCCTGGCGGCCTCGCGCTGAACCGCGATGGCTGCCGCACCCGCACCCGCAGCCGCGCCCGCAGCCGCGCCCACGGTGTCGGTCATCGTCAGCAGCTACAACTACCGCGACTACGTGGTGCAGGCGGTGAACTCGGCGCTGGCACAGACCGCGCCGCCGCTGCAGGTGATCGTGGTCGACGACGGCTCGCCCGACGATTCGTGGGACGTGCTGCAGCAGGCCTACGCCGGCGATGCGCGCGTCACGCTGCTGCACCAGCCCAACGGCGGCCAGATGGCGGCCTGGCTCCACGCCCTGGCGCACGCCACGGGCGACATCGTCGCGCTGCTGGATTCCGACGACGAGTGGAAGCCCGACTACCTCGAGCGCGTGCTGCGCGTGTACCGCGCCGACGCTTCCGTCGACTACGTGTACTGCAACATGGAGAAGTTCGGCAGCGCCAGCGGCCTGGCGCTGACCAAACGCCGGCACCGCCGCAGCCGCGACCTGGGCCTGTCGATGCTGATGGGGGCCTTCGTGCAGCGCTGGCAGGGGGTGGCCACCTCGGGCAACACCTTGCGGTGCGAGCTGCTGCAACGCATCCTGAGCCTGCCGCCGGAACAAGCCGCGCTGTGGCGCACCCGGCCCGACGACTGCCTGTTCTACGGCAGCGACATCCTCGGTGCGCACAAGGTCTACCTCGCCGAGCCGCTGGTGCGCCACCGCGAGCACGCCAACAACGCGCTGCTGGAGTTCCGCAAGTCGCCGATCAAGACCGCACGCTACGCCTACCGCGTGGAGCGCATGCTCGACCACTACCGCACGCTGGCCGGCTGCTCGCCGTACTGGCTGAAGCTGGCGCGGCGCGAATTCCAGACCAAACCCGAGCCCAGCTTTTCGGAATGGTGGATGTACAGCGGCTTTGCGCTGCATGCGCCGACGCGCTGGTCGGCACGCTTCAGCCAGCTCGGCTCGATCCTGCTGCACTACCTGCGTTCATGGCGGGCCCGCGGCGGCGGCCCCACGGTGTAGCTCGGCGATGCCGCGCCGGTACACCTGTTCGACCTGCGCCACGCGCGCAGCGCGGTCGAAGGCCGCCATCGCGTAGGCCTGGCGCGGTGCTCGCTGCGCCGCCAGTCGCAGCAAGGCCGCCTGCAGTGCCGCAACATCTTCCACAGGCACCAGCGGCCGGCCGATCTGCGCGGCGAAATGCTGACCGCCCTGCGACGCGGTGGCCAGTATCGGCAAGCCGGCGGCCATCGCCTCGAGGAAGACCAGGCCGAAGGGCTCGCTGCGTGCGGCGCTGACGAAGGCGTCGAAGGCGGCGAAACAATCCTGCGGCCGCGCGACGAAGCCGGGCATCACGATGTCGGGCCCGGCCAGCGCGCGCAGCCGCTGCCAGTCGCGGCCGTGGCCGACGATCACCAGCCGCGCACCGCTCGGCCGCACCTGCTCGAAGGCGCGGATCAGCACATCCAGCCCCTTGCTGTGCTCGCTGCGCCCGAGCGCGCCGATCAGGTAGTCGTGCTCGGCCACGCCCCACTCGCGGCGCAGCCGCGCGCGCGCGTCGGCCGCGGGTTCGTAGGGGCCGGTCCAGTTGTCGATCTGCGTGGTCGCTTCGCGCTGCGCCGCCGGCACCTCGGCCAGCTGCCACGGTGCGATCGCGATCAGCGCGTCCATGTCGGCGTGCTGCTGCGGCTTGTAGCGGATGTGCAGCGTGGCCACGCGCAGGCACAGGCCGCGCTGGCCGTGCAGCGCGCGGCAGGCGTTGCTCAGATGCGCATGCGCCACGTCGGGCCGCAATGCGCGCAGCGCACGCCGCGCGCGCCACAGCAGCAGCGGGCGCCAGCCCGACAGCAGTTGCACATGCACGCGCGCATCGAGCCGGTGCGCCAGCGCGGTGTCGCGCTGCTGCGCCGCGCGGCGGTGCAGCAGCATCGTCACCTCATGGTGCTCGGCCTGCGCGTTGGCCAGCTCAATCGCGTGGCGCTCGGTGCCGGCGAAGCTGTGGGTGAACAGCAGGTGGGCGATCTTCACGTCGCCAGCACGTGCGCGGGGCCAGGGCTCATTCGCGCCAGGCTTCGGCAATCCACGGCACCGGCAGCACGTAGCGGCGCAGGTGGCGCCAGCGGCTGCGGTCCACGCGCGGGCCGCCAGCGACGGTCGCCATCAGGTGTTGCCAGCGCGATGGGTGCGGCCCCACCAGGCCGTTCCAGCGCCCGACCATCACGTCGTCGGGGTTCGGCCCGCCGGGGAAGGTGACGATGCGCGCACCGGCCGGCAGCCTGGCCGGGACGAAGTAGCACAACGGGAACGGCGGCATGCAGTGCAGCCTGAAGTGCCGGGTCCAGGCCTCGGGCCAGAACTTCACGCCACCCGTCACCGCGTAGGTCACGTAGTGTTGCTCGAACTGGTACTTGTCGGCGATGCCCTGCGCGTCGGCGCGAAAGTCGGCCAGCAGGTGCGCATTGGCGCCCACCGGGAAGCGGAACACCGAGGTCTGGCCCAGCTTCTCCAGCGGGCGCGCCCAGTTGCGCGCCACGTACACGTCGCCGGGTTCGCCGATGTCGAAGTAGTCGTCGATCGGCCCGACGATCACCGAATCCAGGTCGATGAACAGCGCCGGCTCACCGCTTTGAAGACCGGGCACGGTCGCGCCCCACAGCACCTGCTTGCGCCACTTGCCCACCGTGCGCTGCGGGTGCGGCACGCCGAGTTCGGGCAGCTCGAAACACTCGACTTCGGCGCGGATGCCGCTGCGGTCGTCGGTCAGGCACACCAGCCGAAACGGCGGCGCAAGGTGGCGCGACACCATGCCGTACAGCCGGTTCACGTACTCGGGGCCGTAGGCCGCGCCCCACTTCACGCACACCAACTGCTTGGCCGGCGTTTGCATCGTCCGCGTGCTCCCGTCAGTGACTGCCCCGTCGAGCGCGCGATTCTATGAAGCCGCCGGCCGCAGCTTGTCGTACAGCGCCAGATAGGCGCCGACCACCGCCTGCTCGCTGTGCTCGCGCTGCACCGTGGCGTGCCCGGCCGCGGCCAGCTTGCCGCGTTCGGCTTCGCTCAGGCCCAGCAGGCGGCGCAGGCCCTCGGCCAGCCCGGCCGGGTCGTGCAGCGGCGCGAGCAAGGCGTTTTCGCCTTCGCTGACCAGCTCGGCGGCGCCCTCGTTGCGCGTGCTCAGCAGCGGCAGCCGGTGCTGCCAGGCTTCGAGGATGACGTTGCCCAGCGGCTCGTGGCGCGACGGGCACACGAACACGTCGCCCAGCGCGTAGTAAGGCGTGGTGTCGTTCTGCCAACCGGCGAAGACCACGCGCTGCGCCAGCCCCAGCTGCCGCACGCGCTCGGCCAGCGCCGCACGCTGCGGCCCGTCGCCGGCCAGCAGCAGCCGCAGCGGGCGCGGGCCCAACCGCGGCTCGAGCAAGGCGAAAGCCTCGATCAGGTCGACGAAGCCCTTCTTCTCCACCAGCCGGCCCAGCGCGAACACGACGAAGGCATCGCCGGGCAAGCCGAGCAACGCGCGCAGCCGTTCGCGCTCCTCGGCGCCCACCACGCGCGGGGCCGGCACGAAGTTGCCGATGTGGAACACACGGTCGGCCGGCAGCCGCTCGCGCAGCAGGTAGTCGCAGATGTCGCGCGTGTTGCCCACCCAGGCGTGGGCATGGCGGTAGTAGCCGTCGATGCGGTAGTAACCGCCCAGCCGCGCGACGTGCAGCGCGCGGCTGCGCGCCGGCAGCCGCGTCAGCCGCGTGGCACGGCCCATGTAGCTTTGCACCACGTCGGGCCGGCGCTGCGCGATCAGCCGCGTCAGCCGCCAGCGCGACCACAGGTCCCACTTCGACGCCAGCGGCAGCAACAGCTGCTCGACCTGCGGCGACAGCACCTGGCGCACCGGGCTGTCGGGGCGGATCACCGCCAGCGTCGGATGCCCGGCGCGCTGCAGTGCTTCGGTCAGGCGAACGAAGAACCAGTCGGCGCCACCCAGTTCGTGGCTGCCCAGCACATGTATCGAGCTGACCATTGCGGCGCGATTCTGACAGCGCGCCGCGGCGCCGCCGCGCACCGACAATCGGCCCGTCATCACGCAGCCCAAGCCATGTGCGGAATCGCCGGTGTCATCGTTCGTTCGGCCTCGGCCGCGCCGCTGCAAGCGCGGCTCGAAGCGGCCGCGGCCGCGTTGCGCCACCGCGGGCCGGATGACTTCGGCATCACATTGGACGGCCCGGTGGGCCTGGTGCACACGCGGCTGTCGATCATCGACCTGGCCGGCGGCCACCAGCCGATCGTCACACCCGACCAGCGGCTCGCGGCGGTGGTCAACGGCGAGATCTACAACTACATCGAACTGCGCCCGCACTTCATCGCGCAGGGCGGCTTCGAGCCGCTGACCCACTCCGACAGCGAGAGCGTGCTGCAGGCCTATGCGGCCGAGGGCATGGCCGGGTTCCGACGGCTGCACGGCATGTTCGCGCTGGCGCTGCACGACCGGGCGCGCCAGCGCGTGGTGCTGGCGCGCGACCGGCTGGGCATCAAGCCGCTGTACCTGTACCGCGATGCGTCGCTGGTGGCCTTCGCCTCCGAGCTGAAGGCGCTGCTGCCGCTGCTGCCGGCCACCCCGCAGCTTCAAGCCGACGCGATCGCGCAGTTCCTGGAGAACGAATACGCCGCCGGCGAGGCCACCGTGTTCGCCGGCATCACGCGCGTGCCGCCGGGCCACGCGCTGGCCGTGGACTACGCGCTGAACCTCGAGCGCGAGCGCTACTGGTCGCTGCAGCCGCTGCGCACGGTGCCGATGGACATGGCCGAAGCCGAAGCCGCGTTCACCCCGCTGTTCGAGCAGGTGATGCGCGAACACATGCGCGCCGACGTGCCCTTCGGCCTGTTCCTGTCGGGCGGCGTCGATTCCAGCCTGCTGTGCGCGATGCTGACACGCTTGCACGGCCAGCCGGTCGAGAGCTTTTCCATCGGTTATTCGGTCACGCGCGAGCGCAACGAGCTGGACGACGCGCAGCGCATCGCGCAGCAGTTCGGCACGCGGCACCACGCGATCGAGACCACGCCCGAAGCGCTGCGCTCGCGCATCCCGCACGCCATCTGGGCCACCGACGAGCTGATGCGCGACTTCGCGGTGCTGCCGACCTCGCTGCTGGCCGAGCAGGCCGCGGGCTCGCTGAAAGTGATCTTCACCGGCGAAGGCGGCGACGAGGCCTTTGCCGGCTATGCGCGCTTTCGCAAGCACCCGGCGCAGCGCTGGCTGAGCAACCTGCTGCGCCCCGGCAAGGGCGGGCTGCGCACGCGCAACCACTGGCCCGGCGAGCTGCGCCGGCGTGTCTACGGGCCGGCGCTGCACGCGGCGAGCCACGGCTTCAGGCGCGCGCAGGCGCAGGCCTGGCAGGACGCGCCGCGGCAGTGGAGCAGCCTGCAGCGGCTGCAGTACTACGACCTGGTCGGCCCGCTGCCCGACAAGTTGCTGGTCAAGGTCGACCGCAGCCTGATGGCCTTCGGTGTGGAAGCGCGGGTGCCCTTCCTGGACCACCGCATCGTCGAGTTCGGCCTGAGCCTGCCCGACGCGCTGAAGGTGCGCGGGCGTGTGGGCAAGCTGCTGCTGCGGCGGTGGGGCCAGCGCTTCATTCCCGGCGAGCACCTGATGCAGTCGAAGAAGGGCTTCCACGTGCCGATGCGCCAATTGCTGGGCGGCGAGTTCCTGTCGCGGCTGGGCCAAGCGCTCGCCGCCAACGAGGCGGTGCGGCACTGGTTCGACGCCGACGGCGTGCGCCACCTGGTCGACGCGCAGCGCCAGGGTGGCGGGCGCACCGAGCAGCTGTGGGGCGTGATGCAGTTCGCCATCTGGCACCGCATCTTCGTCGAGCAGCAAGGCCGCATGCCCGAGCGCAGCGCCGATCCGCTGGACTGGGTCCGCTGAACCCGCCGCGCCCGGGGCCATCACCTCCCCCATCGGTGGGCCCCCATCGATGCCACCCTTTGGCGGATTCACGCGCGGCGCGGCGCTTCGCAGAATTCCTTCCAACCCGGCATGTCGCCGGGCCCCACCCCGAAGGAGACCTCTCATGTTGCGCAAACTCATCGCCGCCGCCATCGCCGCTCTTGCCTTCGCGCTCAGCCCGGCGTGGGCCGCGGTCGACGCCAACAAAGCCAACCAGGCCGAGCTCGAGACCGTCAAGGGCATCGGCCCGGGGCTGTCGGGCAAGATCCTCGACGCGCGCAAGGCCGGCGCCTTCAAGGACTGGGGCGACCTGGTCGAACGCGTCAGCGGCATCGGCCCGGGCAACGCCGCGCGCTTCTCGCAAGCCGGGCTGACGGTCAACGACGCGGCCTACACCACGGCCGCCGCTGCGGCCGACAAGCCTGCACAAAAGGCAGCGCCCAAGGCGGCCAAGACCAGCGCCGCCCCGGCCACACGCCAGTGAATGCCGCAGGCCGGGCGCCTCAGCGCCCGGCCGCGGCCTCGGCCGCGGCCCAGCCGAAGAAGGCCAGCACCTCGTCGCGCCGCGCCATCACATCGCGTTCGCCCAGCGCGATCAGCTCGCGCGTGTAGCCCGACTCGAACAGCACGTAGCTGGCCAGCGCCGCACCGTGCGCCGCGTTGCCGCCGCTGTGCACGCCGACGCCGCGCAGCAGGCCGCGCACCGGTGGCGGCAGGTCCGCCACGTGCCGCGCCGCGATGTCCTCCAGGTGCTGCGACGGCGCGATCACCAGCGCGTCGATCTGGCGCAGCGGCGTGGCCACGCGCGCCTCGTCGCTGAGCAGCGCCAGCGTGCGGTTGATGCGCTGCAGCCGCTCGACGTCGGCGGTCAGCGCATCCAGGAAGATGCCCGACAGCGCGTGCCCGGCCACGTGCGCCAGGCTCGGGTAGCCGTTGTTGGCGATGCGCCGCCCGCTTTGCTCGACCATGCGCCCCACGCCGATCACCAGCAGCCGCTGCGCGCCCAGGTGGATGGCCGGCGACAGCGGCGCGGTCTGGCGCATCGAGCCGTCGCCGAACCATTCGCCGCGGCCGTCCAGCGCCAGCTCGGTGGCCGGAAACAGGAAGGGGATCGCCGACGAGGCCAGCAGGTGCGCGCAGCTCAGCTCGGCCGGTGCCGAGATGCGCTGCGAGCGCACCCAGTGCGCCAGCGGCGCGGCGGCCTGGTAGAAGGTGACGTGCTCGCCCGAGTTGTAGTTCGATGCGGTCACCGCCAGCGCCTGCAGGTGGCGCCCGCGCAGCATGCGCGGCAGCCGCTGCAGCGGCACCAGCTCAGCCAGCAGGTCGACCAGCGGCGCGTTGTCGAACAGCGAGCGCGGCCGCGCCTTGCGCCAGCGCGCGAGCAGCCAGCCGATCGACAACATCGTCAGCCACTGCGCACCGGTGCGCACCACGCCCAGCGAATCGGCGCGGTAGACCTGCGCGGTGCGCAGCTGTTGCCACACCTGCGTCAGGCCTTCGACCGCGGCGTCGAACTGGTCGGCGTTGCAGGCCAGCGCCGCCGCGTTGATGGCGCCGGCCGAGGTGCCGCAGATCACGCCGAAGGGGCTGCGCCGCGACGAGACATGGCAGCCGCGGCGCAGCTGCGCGATCGCATGCAGCACACCCACCTGGTAGGCGGCCCGTGCGCCGCCGCCGCTGAGCACCAGGCCGGTCAGTGGGGTTTCGTACATCGCGCGCGACTGTAGCCGGCCAAGGCGCGTTCGAACGCCCGAAGTACCGGCCGCCGTCAGGCGTAGACGACGCTGGCCTGCCCCTGCGCGGCCACGCTGCGCCAGCGCGCCAGCGCCTCGTCGCAGGGCCAAAAGCGCGCCTCGTCGCCCAGCTCGAGCTCGGCGCTGGCCCCGGTGCGGCGCAGCTGCAGCCGCACCCCCAGCCCCTGCTCGAGCTCGCCGTGCTCGGTGCGCAGCTTGCGCGCCGGCCACTGCCGCAGCAGCTCGCGCAGCGGCGGCGCGTTGGCATCGGCCGCGACCGCAACCGACAGATAACGGCCGAAACGCGCGCGCGCCGCGGCCAGGTCCCACAGCTGCGCCACGTCCAGCCGCAGCCCGCCGTTGAAGCGGTCGAGCTTGACGCGGCCCTGCACGATCAGCAGTTCGTCCTCCTTCAGCAGATCGCGCTGCGCGTCGACCAGCTCCTCGCCGATCACCGCCTCGATGACGCCGCTGCCGTCGTCGAGCTCGAGGATCATCACGCGCCCGCGCTGGCCGTTGACCACACGCAGCTCGCCGGCGATGCCGGCCAGCAGTTGCGGCTCGCGCGCGTCGGCCAGGTCGGCGATGCGCGTGCGGCAGAACTGCCGCACCTCGGCTTGGCTGTGCTCGAACAGGTGGCCCGACAGATAGAAGCCCAGCGCGGCCTTCTCGTGGCCCAGCCGCTGCTTCACGTCCCACGGCGCGGCGGCGGCCAGCGCCGGCTCGTGCGTCGAGGCCGCGTGCGAATCCCCGGAATCGAACAGCCCGGCCTGGTCGGCATGGGCCGCCTGCGCGTCGGCCCAGTCCAGCGCCAGGCCCACGCTGGCCAACAGTTGGGCCCGCGCCCCCGAGGCGTCGGCGGCGCCGGCGGCGCCGGCGCCCTGGGACGGCGCCGCGCCGCCTGCCCGGTCGGCGTGCAGCCGGTCGAAGGCGCCGGCCTTGACCAGCGCTTCGACCACGCGCTTGTTGATGCGCTGACGGTCGACCCGCGCGCAGAAGTCGAACAGGCTGCGAAAGGGCGCACTCCCAGCTTCGGCGCTGCCTTCGCGCGCGGCGACGATGGCCTCGATCGCCGCCTGGCCCGTGCCCTTGATCGCACCCAGGCCGTAGCGCACGGTGTGCTCGTCCACCGGCTCGAAGCGCCAGACGCCGCGGTTCACGTCGGGCGGCTCGAAGCCGATGCCGAACTGCTTGGCGTCGTCCAGCAGCAGCTCGAGCTTGTCGGTGTCGTCCATTTCCACCGTCATGTTGGCGGCGTAGAACTCGGCCGCGCAATGCACCTTCAGCCACGCGGTCTGGTAGGCCAGCACCGAGTACGCGGCGGCGTGGCTCTTGTTGAAGCCGTAGCCGGCGAACTTCTCCATCAGGTCGAAGACCTCGTCGGCCTTGGCCTGCGTCAGGCCGTTGGCCAGCGCACCGGCGCGGAAGATCTCGCGCTGCTGCGCCATCTCCTCGGCCTTCTTCTTGCCCATCGCGCGGCGCAGCAGGTCGGCGCCGCCCAGCGAATACCCGCCCAGGATCTGCGCCGCCTGCATCACCTGTTCCTGGTAGACGAAGATGCCGTAGGTCTCGCCCAGTACCTTTTCCAGCAGCGGGTGCGGGTATTCGATGGGCTCCTTGCCGTTCTTGCGCGCGCAGAAGCTCGGGATGTTCTCCATCGGCCCGGGGCGGAACATCGCGTTCAGCGCGAACAGGTCTTCGATGCGCGTGGGCCTGGCCTCGCGCAGCATGCCCTGCATGCCGCGCGATTCGAACTGGAACACGGCCTCGGTGCGGGCGTCGGCGAAGAGCTTGTAGACCTTCGGGTCGTCCAGCGGCAACTTGTCGTAGTCGAAGTCGCGCAAGTCGGGCCGGCGCGCGACGATGAACTCCTTGGCCAGCTCGAGGATGGTCAGCGTCGCCAGCCCGAGGAAGTCGAACTTCACCAGGCCGATGGCCTCGACATCGTCCTTGGCGTACTGGCTGACCGCGCTGGCGCTGCCCGGCTGCTGGTACAGCGGGCAGAAGTCGGTGATCTTGCCCGGCGCGATCAGCACGCCGCCGGCATGCATGCCGACGTTGCGCACCAGGCCTTCGACGCGCATCGCCAGCGCCAGCAGTTCGGCCACCTCTTCCTCGGCGGCCTCGCGCTGTTCCAGCTCGGGGGCTTCCTTGCGCGCGTAGATCAGCCCGGGGTCGGGCTTGTCAGGCGGCAGTGGCAAGGGCGCCAGCGTCACCGTCTTGCCCGGCGGCGCCGGCACCAGCTTGGCGATGCCGTCGACGTGGCCGTAGCCCATGCCGAGCACGCGGCCGACGTCGCGCAGCGCCGCCTTGGCGGCCATGGTGCCGAAGGTGGCGATCTGGCTGACCGCGTCGCGCCCGTACTTGGCCTTGACGTAGTCGATCACGCGCTCGCGGTTGGCCTGGCAGAAGTCGATGTCGAAGTCGGGCATCGACACGCGCTCGGGGTTCAGGAAGCGCTCGAACAGCAGGTTGTAGTGCAGCGGGTCCAGCCCGGTGATGAACAGCGCATACGCCACCAGCGAGCCCGCGCCCGAGCCGCGCCCCGGGCCCACCGGGCAGCCGTGGGCCAGCGCCCACTTGATGAAGTCGCTGACGATCAGGAAGTAACCCGGGAAGCCCATCTTCAGGATCGTCGCGATCTCGAATTCGAGCCGCTCGACGTAACGCGGGCGCTGGCGCTCGCGCTCGGCGGTGTCGGCAAAGCGCATCGCCAGCCGCTGCTCCAGGCCGTCGAAGGCCTGCTGGCGGAAGTAGTCCTCGAGCGTGATGCCCGCGGGGATCGGGAAGTTCGGCAGCTTGGCCTCGCCCAGCGTCAGCTGCAGGCTGCAGCGCTGCGCGACCAGCACGGTGTTGGCCAGCGCCGACGGCACATCGGCAAACAGCGCTTGCATCTGCGCCTGGGTCTTGAAGTGCTGCTCGGGCGTGAAGCGCTTGATGCGCCGCGGGTCGGCCAGCGTCTGGCCTTCGGCGATGCACACGCGCGCCTCGTGCGCCTCGAAGTCGTCGGCGGCGAGGAACTGCACCGGGTGCGTGGCCACCACCGGCAGCTTCAACTGTGCGGCGAGCTTCACGGCGCGCCGCACATGCAGCTCCTGCTGCGGCAGCCCGGCGCGCTGCAGCTCCAGGTAGAAGCGGCCGTCGAAGCAGCGCGCCAGCCGCTGCGCGTGCTCGACGGCGCGCGGCGCGTCGCCGGCCAGCAGCGCCAAACCGGCGATGCCGGCTTCGGCACCGGACAGCGCGATCAAGCCGGCGTTCAGCTCGTCCAGCCATTCCCATTTGATCCAGGCCTGCGTGCGCTGCGCGTTGGTGGTCCAGCCGCGCGCCAGCAACTCGCACAGGTTCAGGTAACCCTGCGTGTTCTGCGCCAGCAGCAGCAGCCGGCTGGGCTGTTTGTCGCCGGGCAGCGGCTGCATCCACAGGTCGGCGCCGACGATCGGCTTGACGCCTTGCGCGCGGCAGGCCTTGTAGAACTGCACCGCGCCGAACAGGTTGTTCAGGTCGCTCAATGCCAGCGCCGGCTGCGCGTCGGCGCGCGCGGCGTGCGCCGCGTCGTCGATGCGCAACATGCCATCGACCACGGAATACTCGCTGTGTGTGCGCAGGTGGACAAAGCTCATCCGGCATTCTAGGCAGCTGCCCTGGCGCGGCTGTTGTTCGGCACGCTGGCGCTCGAGGGCTTCTCGCCGCCACGCTGACAACGCCGCGATCGCGCCCTACAGTGGAACGCCGATCACCGCAAAGCACCGACGCGTCATGCAAGCGCTTTCGCACGCCAGCAGCGCCGCCGCCTGGGCCGAGGCCTACGCGGCAGTGCGCGCGCGCAGCGTCGAGCTGATCGCGCCGCTGTCGGTGGAGGACTGCCAGCTGCAGTCGATGCCCGACGCCAGCCCCAGCAAGTGGCACCTGGCGCACACCACCTGGTTCTTCGAGACCTTCGTGCTCGAACGCTTCGAGCCGGGCTTCAGGCCCTTCGATGCCAGCTTCAGGGTGCTGTTCAACAGCTACTACCAGGCGGTGGGGCCGCAGCACCCGCGGCCGCAGCGCGGCCTGCTGTCGCGGCCGAGCCTGCAGCAGGTGCTGGCCTGGCGCGAGCAGGTCGACCAGCGCGTGCAGGCGCTGATTGCCACGCCGGGCGGCGGCGAGTGGCGCGCGTTGCTGCAACTGGGCCTGCACCACGAGCAACAGCACCAGGAACTGCTGCTGACCGACATCCTGCATGCGCTGTCGTGCAACCCGGCGCTGCCGGCGTACTGCAGCGATGCGCCGATGCCGGCGCCGGCCATGCCGCTGCAGTGGCTGGCGGTGGCCGGCGGTGCGGTGCCGCTGGGCCACGATGCCGCGCTCGACGGCGAGTTCCACTTCGACAACGAAGGCCCGCGCCACGACGTGCTGCTGCGTGGCTTCGAGGTCGCATCGCGGCCGGTGACTTGCGGCGAATACCGCGACTTCATCGCCGACGGCGGCTACCGCCGGCCCGAGCTGTGGCTGTCGCTGGGCTGGGACTGGGTCAATGCGCAACAGCGCCGCTTGCCGCTGTACTGGCGCGACCAAGGCCGCAGCGTGTTCTCGCTGCACGGCCTGGTGGCGCTGGACGCGCACGCGCCGGCCGCACAGCTGAGTTACTTCGAGGCCGACGCCTACGCGCGCTGGGCCGGCGCACGCCTGCCCAGCGAAGCCGAATGGGAGCACGCGGCGCGGCAGCTGCGCCCGCTCCCGGCGCAGACGTTCGACAGCGTGTGGCAATGGACGCGCTCGGCCTACGCCGCCTATCCGGGCTACCGGCCGGCCAGCGGTGCGGTGGGCGAATACAACGGCAAGTTCATGTGCAATCAGTTCGTGCTGCGCGGCAGCTCGTGCGCGACGCCGGCCGGCCACGCGCGCGCCAGCTACCGCAACTTCTTCGCGCCCGACGCGCAGTGGCAGTTCAGCGGGCTGCGCCTGGCGCGCGATGCCTGACGGCCTGCGGCGTGCCGGTGCGGCAGCGCCTGCACCGCACATGCCGAGGCGGCAACAAATCAGGGGTCTGGCGGCGCACGCGGTGCTGCCGTCGAAGCGCCCCATGCACTGGCTTCCAGCGCCGACAGCACCGCGGAGTGGAATTCGCGCTGGTACAGCACCCACACCACGCCGGCGGTGGCCGCGGCCATCACCCACGGCGAGACGAACCACGACACCGCGGCAAAGGCCATGTAGTAGGCACGCAGGCCGTCGTTGAACGACTGCGCCGCCAGCGCCATCACGCGGCTGGCGCGGTCGGCGAAGGCCTGGCGCTGCGCCTCGTCGTGGATGGTGTCGTGCTCGGGCACCGCGGCGATCAGCAGCATGCCGGCGCTGTACTGGCGGATGCTCCAGGTGAAGCGGAAGAAGGCGTAGACGAAGATCGCGGTCAGCACCGCCAGCTTCAGGTCGAATACCAGCACCGAGGTGCGCGCGGCGAAGGGCAGATCGCGCACCAGATCGCTGGCCTTCTCGGTGCTGCCGATCACCGCCACCAGCGCGCCGATGATCAGCATCGTGGTCGACGCGAAGAACGACGCCGCACCCGACATCTGCTGCACCGCGATCGCATCGAGCACGCGCACCTCGCGGCAGGTGGTCTGCAGCATCCACTGCCGGCGCACGCGGTTGGTGCTGCCCAGGAAGGACGGCCGCCGGCGCGCGCGGCGCCGCGCGAACACCGCGTAGCCGATCCAGGCGGCGAAGAAGAAGGCCAGCCCGGCCCAGTCGGCCGCGGGCAGCAGGCGCAGCAGTTCGGCAACCCGGTTCACGCGCGCACTGTAGGTCAAGCAGGGCCGGCGCGCGCCGAGTGCAGCGCGCGCACGGCGCCCGCCCGGGTCGACCGCGTGCCAAGGCCTGGCGGCGTTCGGCGCCCTTCCCCTAACATCGGCGGCGCACCTCGCCACGCCGCCGCCGCCGATGCCCACCACCCACCACGTGCTGACGCCCGAGGCGCTGACGATGATCGACACCATCGCGCGCAGCGGCAGCTTCGCCGCGGCCGCGCGCGAGCTGGGCAAGGTGCCGTCGGCGCTGACCTACAGCGTGCGCCAGCTCGAGGACGCGCTGGACGTGCTGCTGTTCGACCGGCGCTCGCGCCAGGCCAGGTTCACCGCCGCGGGCACCGAGCTGCTGAACGAGGGCCGGCGGCTGCTGGCCGAGAGCGCCGCGGTGGCGCACCGCGTCAAGCGCGTCGCCTCGGGCTGGGAGACGCAGCTGAGCATCGCGGTGGACGACGTGATCTCGCGCAGCACGCTGTTCGACCTGTGCGAGGCCTTCTACGCGCTGCAGCCGCACGGCAAGCCGCACAGCCTGGGCGGCGGTGCGGCCGACGGCGGCAACCCCGGCCGGCACGGCGACGGGCCCGGCGACGGGCCCGGCACGCGGCTGAAGCTGCGCACCGAGGTGCTGGCCGGCACCTGGGAAGCGCTGGTCAGCGGCCAGGCCGATCTGGCCATCGGCGTGGGCATGAGCAGCCCGCCGCCGCTGCTGGCGCTGGAGCCGCTGGGCGAGATGGCGTTCGTGTTCGCGATCTCGCCGCACCATCCGCTGGCCGGCGCGACGGCGCCGATCGACGACGTCGAGCTGCTGCGCCACCGCGCGGTGGCGGTGGCCGACACCGCGCAGCGGCTGTCGCCGCTGACCGTGAACCTGCTGCCGGGGCAGGACGTGCTGACGGTGTCGAACATGGCGGCCAAGATCGAGGCGCTGCTGCGCGCGCTGGGCTGCGGCTTCGTGCCCGAGGCGGCCGTGCGCGAGCACCTGGCCAGCGGCCGGCTGGTGACGCGGCGCACGCAGCGGCCCAACCCGCCGGCCAAGCTCGGCTACGCCTGGCGCTGCGGCAACGCCCGGCGCGAGCGCGCCTCGCTCGGCCTGGGCCTGCAGTGGTGGCTGAAGCAGCTGGCCACGGCAGCGACGCGGCGCGCGCTGCTCGAACGCCAGGCGGCACCGCCGGGCGCTTGATGCCTGGCGCTTGACGCTTGCTCATCGGCCGCTTCGCCCCCTCGCCCACCGGGCCGCTGCATGCCGGCTCGCTGGTGGCCGCGCTGGCCAGCTGGCTGGACGTGCGCGCCCGCGGCGGGCGCTGGCTGGTACGCATCGAAGACGTCGATGCGCCGCGCTGCGTGCCCGGCAGCGACCGCGTGATCCTGCAGCAGCTGGCCGCGCTGGGTTTGCACGCCGACGCACCGCCGCTGTGGCAGTCCACGCGCAGCGCGGCCTACGCGCAGGCGCTGGCGCGGCTGCGCGCCGAGGGCTGGGCCTACGACTGCGGCTGCAGCCGCGCCGAGATCGAAGGCGCGCTCGCGGCCGGCGGCGCGCCGCGCGAGCGCCATGCGCTGGCGGTGTACCCCGGCACCTGCCGCGACGGGTTGCACGGCAAGCCGGCGCGCGCGGTGCGGCTGCGCACGAGCCACCGCGGCATCGGGCCGCGCATCGACTGGCAGGACCGCCGGCTCGGGCCGCAGTCGCAGCAGGTGCAGCACGAGGTCGGCGACTTCGTGCTGAAGCGCGCCGACGGCCTATGGGCCTACCAGCTGGCGGTGGTGGTCGACGACGCCTGGCAGCAGGTCAGCCACGTGGTGCGCGGCGAAGACCTGGCCGACAACACCGCGCGGCAGATCCTGCTGCAGCGCGCGCTCGGCCTGCCGACGCCGGCCTACCTGCACCTGCCGCTGGTGCTGGGCGCCGATGGCCACAAGCTGTCCAAGCAGAACGGCGCCACGGCGCTCGATCTGGCCGATCCGCTGGCGGCGCTGCGCGCGGCGGCCGCGGTGCTCGGGCTGCCGCCCGTTGCCGCGAGCGACGTCGGCGCGTGGCTGGGCGCCGCCGTGGCGGCGTGGGCCGCGCGCTGGGTGGCATGATGCGCGGCCTTCAACCACCGGATGTCCTTCGATGATCAGCACTTCCTCGGGCCTGCAGTACGACGACACCGTGGCCGGCAGCGGCGACACCGCGCGCGCCGGCCAGCAGGTGCAGGTGCACTACACCGGCTGGCTGCACGATGCGGCGCAGCCCGATGCGCGCGGCCGCAAGTTCGACAGCAGCAAGGACCGCGGCCAGCCCTTCGCCTTCGGCCTGGGCGCGGGCCAGGTCATCGCCGGCTGGGACGAAGGCGTGCAGGGCATGCAGGTCGGCGGCACGCGCGTGCTGCTGATCCCGCCACAGCTGGGCTACGGCGCACGCGGCGCCGGCGGGGTGATCCCGCCGCACGCCACGCTGGTGTTCGAGGTGGAGTTGCTGGCGGTCTGAAGCCTTCGCGTCCGACGGCGTCGGCGCCCGCCGTTCAGCGCGCCGGACGCGGCTTGTTGAACCGCGCACCGGGCTTGGCCCAGGGCTCGCGCCGATCGGGTGCCGCAGCGGCGGCACGCGCGTGCTCGAAGCCGGCGCGTCCACCCTCGAAGCCGCGTTGGCCGTGATCGAAGCGCGGGCCGTGCTCGAAGCGCTGCGGTGCGTGCGCAAAACCGGGCTGACCGGGCGCGAAGCCCTGCCCGCGTGGCTCGAAGCCCGGCCGCGCGGCGCCGCCGTGCCACCCCGACTCGAAGCCGTGGCCACCATGGCCACCGTAACCGCCACGACCGCCGTAGCCGCCACGCTGCGGCGGCCTGCCGCGGCCCGGCGCAAAGCGTGCCGGCGGCGCCGGCATCGGCTCGGGCCGGCGCGGCTCGAGCCCTGCGATCACCGCCGGCGCGATGCGCTGCGTGGTGAAACGCTGGATGCGGTGGATCATCGACGCGTCGCGCCGCTCGGCCAGCGTCACCGCCAGCCCGGTACGCCCGGCGCGGCCGGTGCGGCCGATGCGGTGCACGTAGTCCTCGCACTTCATCGGCAGCCCGTAGTTGATGACGTGGCTGATGCTGGGCACGTCGATGCCGCGCGCGGCCACGTCGGTGGCCACCAGCACGCGCAGCTGGCGCGTGCGCAGCCCCTGCAGCACGCGGTTGCGCCGGCCCTGCGGCATGCCGCCGTGCAGCGAGGCCACCGCATGGCCCATCTCGGCCAGCCGGTCGGCCAGCCAGTCGGCATCACGCTGCGTGCTGGTGAAGACCAGCGCCTGCTCGAGCTCGCGGTCGGTCAGGATGTGGTCGAGCAGCGCGTTCTTGTGCTCGTGGTCGTCGGCCCAGTGCAGCCGCTGTTCGATGTCGGCGTGGGTGTCGGTGTGCGAAGCCACGTCGATGCGCTGCGGCGTGCGCAACAGTTGCGTGGCCAGGGTACCGACGTGGCCGGCGAAGGTGGCGCTGAACATGAGCGTCTGGCGCGCGGCGGGCGTGGCCTCGGCGATCAGCCGGATGTCGTCGATGAAGCCCATGTCGAGCATGCGGTCGGCTTCGTCCAGCACCAGCAGTTCCAGCCGGTCGAGACGGCACTGGCCGTTTTGCAGGTGGTCGATCAGGCGGCCGGGCGTGGCGATCAGCAGGTCGGGCCCGTCGCGCAGCGCCTTCAGCTGCGCGCCGTAGGGCACGCCGCCGACGACGGTAGCCACGCGCAGATACGGCACGTGGCGGCCGTAGCTCATCGCCGCGCGCGCCACCTGCAACGCCAGCTCGCGTGTGGGCGTCAGCACCAGCACGCGCGGGCTGTGCGCCTGGCTGCGGTCGCGGCGGCCGCCCGACGCAGCGCGCGCGGCCAGCACGCGCTGCAGCGCCGGCAGGATGAACGCGGCCGTCTTGCCGCTGCCGGTGCGCGCCGACACCATCAGGTCGGCGCCGCCCAGCGCCGGGCCGATCGCGTGCTGCTGCACGTCGGTGGCCTGGGTGTAGCCGGCATCGAGCACGGCGCGGGTGATGGCCTCTTGCAGGCCCAGATTGTCGAAACTCATGCTCGTCTTCCTTCGTCAGGGTGCGGCGCACTCGCGCACGCCGCTGCGCCGCCTTGCTGGCGCACGCAACAGGTCAGGTCGCAACAACGCGGGGGGACCCGGGCCGCCGATCGGCACGGGGTGGACGCATGGCAGGCGACGGCATCGCCGTCGACCACGACCCCAAAAGCGGGGCTGTCACGTCCGGGAGGTGACGAAGGTCAACAGGGATGAACGAAGGGCCCGCCGACGCGAATCGGCGGGCCCGGCGCGCATTGTAGCCGAGTGCGGGTTTTTACGCAGGCTGCAGGTTCAACAGGTGCTGCCGGTAGTGCAGCAGTTCGTCGATCGACTCGTGCACGTCGGCCAGCGCGGTGTGCGCCTGCGTCTTCTTGAAGCCTTCGAGCACGCCCGGCTTCCAGCGCCGCGCCAGCTCCTTGAGCGTGCTGACGTCCAGGTTGCGGTAGTGGAAGTAGGCCTCCAGCGCCGGCATGTCCTTGGCCAGGAAGCGCCGGTCCTGGCAGATGCTGTTGCCGCACATCGGGCTCTTGCCGGCGGGCACGAACTGCTTCAGGAAGGCGATCACCTGGGCCTCGGCGGCCGCTTCGTCCAGCGTCGAAGCCTTGACGCGGCCGATCAGACCGCTCTTGCCGTGCGTGCCCTTGTTCCACGCATCCATCGCGTCGAGCACGGCATCGGCCTGGTGCACCGCGAGCACCGGGCCTTCGACGCGCCGCGTGACCTGCGCATCGGTCACCACCACCGCGATCTCGATGATGCGGTCGGTGGCGGGCGACAGCCCGGTCATCTCGAGGTCGATCCAGATCAGGTTGTGTTCGTCGGGCGGCAGCGCGGCGTCGCTCATGGGCCAGGGTCTCGGTGGCAAAGTCGGCGCCGATTCTCGCCCAAGCCTAAACTGGCGGCCCTGATGCAAGCCACCACCGTCACCACGCTGTTCGTCGCGGCATTGCTGCTTTCGCTGGCCGCCAAGTTCTGGCTGGCGACCCGGCAGATGCGGCATGTGGCCACGCACCGCGATCGGGTGCCCGATGCCTTCGCTGCCACCGTCAGCCTGCATGCGCACCGCCGCGGCGCCGACTACACGCTGGTCAAGGGCCGCCTCGGGCTGCTGAGCACCGCCTTCGCCAGCGCAGTGCTGCTGGGCTGGACGCTGCTGGGCGGCCTGGATGCGCTGAACCAGGCCTTGCTCGGCAGCGTGCAGCCGCGCTGGGGCCACATGGCCTACCAGCTCGCGCTGCTGGCCTCGTTCACGCTGATCGGCGGCGTACTCGAGCTGCCCTTCGAACTGGTCGGCACCTTTCGCATCGAGCAGCGTTTCGGCTTCAACCGCATCACGCCGCGGCTGTTCGCGGCCGACCTGCTGAAGAACCTGCTGCTGGGCGCGCTGATCGGCCTGCCGCTGGCCGCGCTGGTGCTGTGGCTGATGGCCGCGGCGGGCCGCCTGTGGTGGCTGTGGGCCTGGGGTGCGTGGATGGCCTTCAACCTGCTGCTGCTGGTGATCTACCCTACGCTGATCGCACCGTGGTTCAACAAGTTCGAGCCGCTGGCCGACGCGGCGCTGAGCGCCCGTGTGCAAGCACTGATGCAGCGCTGCGGCTTTGCCGCCAAGGGCCTTTTCGTGATGGACGGCAGCCGGCGCTCGGCGCACGCCAACGCCTATTTCACCGGGCTGGGCGCGGCCAAGCGCGTGGTGTTCTTCGACACGCTGCTGCAGCGGCTGTCGCCGGCGGAAGTCGAGGCCGTGCTGGCGCACGAGCTGGGCCACTTCAGCCGCCGCCATGTGCCCAAGCGCATCGCGGCGATCTTGGGCTTCAGCCTGCTGGGGCTGGCGCTGCTGGGCTGGCTGGCGACGCAGACCGCGTTCTACGAAGGCCTTGGCGTGAGACCGAATATGGACGCGCCCAACGACGCGCTGGCATTGCTGCTGTTCATGCTGGCGCTGCCGCCCTTCGTCTACTTCGCCTCGCCGCTGATGGCGCGGCTGTCGCGCCGCCATGAGTTCGAGGCCGATGCCTATGCCTGCGCCCACGCCAGCGGCCGCGACCTGGCCAGCGCCTTGCTGAAGCTGCACGAGGACAACGCCACCACCTTGACGCCCGACCCGGTGTACGTGCGCTTCTACTACTCGCACCCGCCGGCAGCGCAGCGGCTGGCGGCGCTGTCGATGGCGCAGGCGCAGGCGCAGGCGCAAGCTTGAACCGCCACGCCGCGCTGCCGCTGGCGCGCGTGGTCGCCGCGCACGGCCGCCACGCCTTCATCGACACCGAACAGGGCCGGCGCATCCAGTGCCACCTGCGCGGGCGCAAGGCGGACCTGGTGGTCGGCGACCGCGTGCGCTGGCAGGCCAGCGGCGACGAAGGCGTGATCGAGGCGGTGGAGCCCAGGTCCAACCTGCTGTTCCGCCAGGACGACTGGCGCACCAAGTCCTTCGCCGCCAACCTCGACCAGATCGTGCTGCTGGTGGCCGGCGAGCCGGTGTTCAGCGAATCGCAGTTGACGCGCGCGCTGGTCGCCGCCGACAGTGCCGGCATCCCGGCGCTGATCGGCCTGAACAAGATCGACAAACCCAGCGCCGCGGCGGCGCGCGAGCGGCTGCGGCCCTACCGCGAGATGGGCGTGCAGGTGCTGGAAGTCGCGCTGAAGGCCGGGGCAGCCGCCGCATTGGCGCTGCTGCACCCGCTGTTGCAAAACAAGGTCACGCTGCTGCTGGGGCCCAGCGGCACGGGCAAGAGCACGCTGATCAACCTGCTGGTACCGCAGGCGCAGGCGCAGGTCGGCGAGATCTCGCAGGCGCTGAACTCGGGCCGCCACACCACCACCAGCACTCGCTGGTACTGGCTGGATGCAGCGCGCAGCGGCGCGCTGATCGACTCGCCCGGCTTCCAGGAATTCGGCCTGCGCCACATCGACGCCGCGCAGCTGGCGGCGTTGATGCCGGACCTGCGCGCGCGGCTGGGCCACTGCCGCTTCTACAACTGCCTGCACCGGCACGAGCCGGGCTGCGGCGTGATCGCGGCGGTCGAGCGCGGCGAGATCGCGGCGCAGCGATACCGACTTTACAGCGAGATCCTCGACGAGCTGAGCCCGCGCTAACCGACGATGTTGGCCAGCGTCAGCAGCGCCAGCAGCAGCATCCACAGCACCACCGAGCGCCACACCAGCCCGACCACGCTTTGCAGGTGCGCGCTGCGCAGCGGCATGCCGGCGGTGGAGCCTTCGGCGCGGCCGGCGCCGGGGTGCGCGCCGCCGCTGAAGGTCTTGGAGCGGTCGGGCGTGACGCCGGACCGCTCCAAGAGCTTCAGCGGCGGCGCCCAGGCCGGCGCCGGGCCGGCCGCCGGCTCCACCGAGGGCATGCCGCTGCAGGCCGGCCACCTGCAGAGCGTGGTCGGCCTGGTGTGGCGGTCGGTGGTGCTGTGGA
>Ga0116166_1000703_pt1 | contig 31554 bp, 31 predicted proteins | sample AD_JPNMR2_MetaG_FD_89884 | JGI IMG/M metagenome (GOLD analysis project Ga0116166, IMG submission 89884) | Active sludge microbial communities of municipal wastewater-treating anaerobic digesters from Japan - AD_JPNMR2_MetaG | ecosystem: Engineered > Bioreactor > Anaerobic > Digestate | place...
AAAGGGAAGGAAACCCGCCGTCGTCTTTTCGGGAAGTCACGACCTCGCGCTGGAGCGCGTCGCGGGAAACCTCGGCAGGCACATCCATTTGTTAAGTATGCCCGTCGGCTCGCTGGACGGGCTCATCCACCTGCGCCAGGGACTCTGCCAGGTTTCGGGCGCGCATATCCTCGACGCCTCGGGCGAATACAACATGCCCACCGTCCGTCATCTCTTCCCCGACCGCGACGTGGAAGTGGTCACGCTCGCCCACCGCACGCAGGGACTGCTGCTCCGCGCGGGAAACCCGAAGGGAATCAAACGCGTCTCGGACGTCGCCCGACCCAATGTCAGGTTTGTGAACCGAAACGCGGGGTCGGGCACGCGTCTCTGGCTGGACGCGGAACTGCGTCGCCTGAGAATCCCGACGGACGAAGTGGACGGCTACGGGACGGTCGTCAGGACTCACACCGAGGCCGCCGCGCGGGTCGCGTCGGGTCGGGCGGACGCGTCGCTCGGACTCCAGGCCGCCGCGCGCCAGCACGGACTCGACTTCCTCCCGCTCTTCGAGGAGCGTTACGACCTCGTCCTGCCGCGCGAAAACGAACGCATGTTGACGCCCATTCTGGATTATCTGAACACCGCGGCTTTTCGCAACGAACTCAACTCGCTGACGGGTTATAACGCGGCCCACAGCGGTGAGAAAATTTTATAGCGCGCAATCGCGCCGCGGACAAACGATGGTTTGTTCGCCAAGGAGAATTATGAAACGCCTTTCCGTACTTCTGCTTTCCGTCTTCTGTCTTCTGCTCGCCGCCTGCGGGAGCGCGACGACTCCCGTCCCGACCCAGCCGCCCGCAGCCGAGCCGCCGACCGCCGTCCCGACTCCCGTTCCGCCCACGGAGACATCTATTCCCGCGCCGGCCAACCCGGCCCTCATCCTCGCCACCACCACCTCCGTGCAGGATTCGGGACTGCTCGACTTGCTGATCCCGATCTTCGAGCAGCAGACCGGCTATACCGTCAAGACTGTGGCGGTCGGTTCGGGCGCGGCGATTGAAATGGCGCAGCAGGGAAACGCCGACGCGTTGTTTGTCCACTCGCCGTCCGCCGAGAAGCAGTTCATGGCCGACGGCTGGGGCAAGGACCGCGCTCTCATCGCCCATAACGACTTTATCATCGTCGGCCCGGAAGCGGACCCGGCCAAGATCAAAGGACTCTCGCCGGTGGAGGCGTTCAAGGCCATCGCCGCGGCCGAGCAGCCTTTCATCGCCCGCGCCGACAAGTCGGGGACCAGCGTGAAGGAATTGAACATTTGGAAAAGCGCGGAGATAGATCCCGTGACCGCCAAACCCGCCTGGTACATCGAGACCGGGCAGGGCATGGGCGCGTCCCTGACCATCGCCAGCGAGAAGGGCGCGTATATCCTGACCGACCGCGCTACGTACCTCGCCAGCAAGGATAAACTGCAACTGGTCCTGCTGGTCGAAAACGACCCGCTGCTGTTGAACGTGTATCACGTCATCACCGTCAACCCGGAGAAGTGGCCGAAGGTGAACTACGACGGCGCGCTGGCCTTCCTGAACTTCATGGTCGGACCCGACGCGCAGGGCGTGATGGAGACCTTTGGCGTGGATAAATTCGGCATCCCGCTCTTCACTCCCGATGGCGGCAAGACCGACGCGGACCTGGGGCTGTAACGCGCGTAGCGACAATACGACAGGCACACAGGCAGGCGCGTTTCGCTTGTGTGCCTGTCCGCGCCTCCCATGAATGAAATTTTTTCCATCACCGTCCTCTCCCTCCAGGTCTCCGCGCTGGCGACGGTCGTCAGCCTGTTGATCGGCCTGCCACTTGGGACGTGGCTCGCGCTGGGGAACTTCCGCGGGCGCGCGTTCCTCCTCAGCGTCATCAACACGGGGATGGCGCTCCCGCCCGTCGTCGTCGGACTCGTGGTGGCGATGATGCTGTGGCGGAGCGGTCCGCTCGGCGACCTGCGTCTCATCTACACGCCCTGGGCCATCGTCATCGCGCAGACCGTCATCGCCGCGCCGGTGGTGACGGGACTGACCGCGGCCGCGTTGCAGTCGCTCGACCCGCGTCTCAGCCAGCAATTGCTCGGCCTCGGCGCCTCGCGCGGACAGATGGTCTGGCGGCTGTGGCGCGAGGCCCGGCTTCCGCTGCTGGCCGCGCTCATGGCGGGATTCGGATCGGTGATCTCGGAGGTGGGGGCCTCGATGATGGTGGGCGGAAATATCAAGGGGCAGACGCGCGTCCTCACGACGGCCATCGTGCTGGAGACCAGCAAAGGCGACTTCGACCAGGCCCTGGCGCTGGGCGCGCTGCTGTTGACGCTGACCTATCTCATCAACCTCGGGTTGACGTGGATCCAGCAGCGGGCGCGCAAGCCGGAACAGTCGGCGCGGAGGGCATCGTGATCGAGATTCGCGGCCTGCTGATCCGTCGCAACGGGCGCGACGCGCTGCGCGTGGACTCGCTCGACATCCACGACGGCGAGACGCTGGCGCTGGTCGGGCCCAACGGCGCGGGGAAAAGCACGCTGCTGCTGGCGCTGGCGCGTCTGCTGAAGATCGAGCGCGGCGAGATCCGCGTGGACGGCCGTCCGCTGGCGGACTGGAACGACCTGGAATATCGCCGCAGGCTGGCCTTTGTGTTTCAGGACCCGCTGCTGATGGATATGTCGGTGGAGGACAACGTGGCGCTGGGGCTGAAGTTCCGCGGCGTGACGGGGGGCGAGTCCCGGGCGCGGGCGGAGAAGTGGATGAAAGCCCTGGGCGTGGATTCGCTCGCGAAACGGCGGGCCGGCCAGTTGTCCGGAGGCGAGGCGCAGAGAGTCAGCCTGGCGCGGGCGTTCGTCCTCGATCCCGAATTGCTGTTGATGGACGAGCCGTTTTCCGCGGTGGACCCGCAGACGCGCGCGCAGCTGCTGGGCGACCTCTCCTCGCTGCTCGCGCAAGTCCATCGGACGACGCTCCTCGTCACCCACAACCTGAAGGAGGCCGCGCAGATGGGCGACCGCGTGGCGGTGATCGTCGGCGGGACGCTGAAGCAGGTCGGCTCGCCGCGGCAGGTGAAGGCGAATCCCGCGGACGAATCGGTGGCGGCGTTCCTGAAGGAACTGCCGCAGTAGAAAATCAACTTGCCGAATCGGGGGGAGTCTGTTATTAATTGGTCGCCGCCCTGGTAGTTCAATGGACAGAACAAGGCACTCCTAAGGCTTAGATGTGGGTTCGATTCCCGCCCGGGGCATCATGGCTCATGTTCACCATGAGCCTTTTTTCGTCGCGTATTTCCATTGACTCATCCAGCGCCGCGTGATATATTCACGGCCTAACGGTTACCAGTAAGTTCGCTTTGGTAGTAAGAAGGCAAGGTCGGCTCATGGGAACAATCCGTGAGCCGTTTTGTTTTACCTGCTCCGTTCGGACAAATTGAGTACCCGCCCCATCTCTTCTCTATTTGCAAAAGGAGCAAATACAATGTCTGAACGTATCATCGGCACCGTCAAGTGGTTCAATGGAAGCAAGGGCTATGGCTTCATCGAGCGCGAAGGCGGCAAGGACGTGTTCGTCCACTTCTCCGCCATCCAGTCCGAAGGTTTCAAGAACCTGAACGAAGGCCAGAAGGTCGAGTTCGAGGTCGAGCAGGGGCCGAAAGGCCCGCAGGCCGCCAACGTGACTCTCGTCGCCTAATCCGAATCACGCTAAATAAAATCCCCGGGACGTCCGTCTCGGGGATTTTTGATTCAAGGCAAAGCGCGGCTATCCATGTCTCTGCATGAAGCGTTCCATGCGGTGCAGGGCTTCTTCGATCTTGCTGTACTCGGTGGCGTAGCAGGCGCGGACGAATCCCTCGCCGCCGGGGCCGAAAGCGTTGCCCGGGACGACGGCTACATGTTCCTCTTTGAGCAGTTTTTCGGCGAAGGCCTCGTCGTCCAGGCCGGAGGCAGCGATCTTCGGGAAGGCGTAAAAGGCGCCGCGCGGCTCGAACGTCTGGAGGCCGAGGCGGTTGAGACCGTCCACGAGCAGGCGTCGGCGGCGGTTGTATTCAGCCAGCATCTCCTGGACGTATGGCTCGCCGTTGGTCAGCGCTTCGATGGCCGCGTCCTGCGCGATGGTCGGCGCGGACATGATGGTGTACTGGTGGACGCGGACGAGTCCCTTGATGAGGTCGGCGGGACCGGCCGCGTAGCCGATGCGCCAGCCGGTCATGGCGTAGTCTTTCGAGAGGCCGCCCAGCAGGATCGTCCGCCGTTTGATCGACTCGCCGAGAGTCGGCACGCAGACGTGTTGGAAGTCGTAGACCAGGCGGTCGTAAATTTCATCCGAGACGAAGACGAGGTCGTTCCGCTCGGCGATGTCGGCGATCTCGGTCAACCGTTCGCGGGAGGCGACCGCCCCGCTGGGGTTGCTCGGATAGCCGACGAAGATGGCCTTGGTGCGCGGCGTGATGGCGGCGCGGATGCGCTCCGGGTCCACCTGGAAGTCGTCCTCCATGCGCGCGGGGATCTCCACCGGCACGCCGCCCGCCAGGATCACCTCGGCCTGGTAAGAGACGAAACACGGCGTGGGGATGATGACCTCGTCGCCGGGATCGAGGATGGCGGTCATCGCCAGGTAGAGCGCCTCCGAGACTCCCACGGTGGCGATGATCTCGTTGACCGGGTCGTACTTCACGCCGTAGAGACGGAAGAGATTGTCGGCGATGGCCTGCCGTAATTCCAGCCTGCCCGCGTTGGAGGTGTAGTGCGTCTCGCCGCGCTGCAGCGAGCGGATGCCCGCCTCGAGGATCGGCTTGGGCGTGGTGAAGTCGGGTTCGCCGATGCCGAGCGAGATCACGTCCTTCATCGTGGCGGCGATGTCGAAGAACTTGCGGATGCCGCTGGGCTTGAGTCCCGCGACGCGGCTGGAAAGATATTTTGTGCTTTCGATCTCTGCCATGGTATCTCCTTGGATTCAAAGTGTGACGACGGAATGGTCGCCGATATTCAACGACGTGACCTGGTCTGCGCCTCTCCCCTGAACTTTGGACTGCCTGCCCACCAGCGAGCGGACCAGCCCCGCCGAGCGCACTTCGCAGCCCGCCTCGACGATGCTGTCTTCCACGCGGCTGTCGGCGACGACGCAGTCCGCGCCGATGGAGGCGTACGGCCCGATGACGGAGTTGCTGACCCGCGCGGAGGGATGGATGAACGCGGGGGCGATCACCTTCACCTGCGGGCCGGCTTCGGCGGGCGTTGGCGCGCCCTTCTCCAGCAGGGCGCGGTTGGTCTCCAGCGTGGCTTCGATGGTCCCCGTGTCCAGCCAGGTGTGGATGATCTCGGTGCGGACGCGCGCGCCGCGTTCGATCATGATGGAAAGCGCGTCGGTGAGGAAGTATTCGTTTTTGAAGATGACGCCGCGGCGTATCTGCTCGTCAATGGCGTCCATCAGGGATTCGCCGCGGGCGAAGTAGTAGCATCCCACCACTACGAGGTTGTTGTCGAGCGATTGGGGTTTTTCGATGAAGCGCGTCACCCAGCCGTCCGCGTCCAACTCGGCCACGCCGAAGCGGCGCGGGTCGGGGTGGGGCATCACCCAGGCGACCGCGTCCGCCTTCTCGTCCGCGAGAAGCGAGAAGTCCGCGTCCATGAGCGTGTCGGAGAAGCAGGTGATGACGGGGCCGCGCAGGTAGTCCCGCGCCAGGGCGATGGCGTGCGACTGTCCCTTCATTTCATGCTGGGTGATGAAATGGGCGTTCATGCCGGGATAGTTTTCTTTGATGAAGGCAGGGATTTGCGTCTCGCCGAGGAAGGGGCCGACGATGAACACGTATTCGGCCTCCTGCGCGCGGGGCGCGCTGGCGAACATCTCCAAAAGATGCTCCAGCGTGGTCTTCCCGGCCACGCTGACGAGGGGTTTGGGCTTGCTGTAGGTATGCGGTCTCATGCGGGTCCCCCACCCGGCCATGGGGATGATGATTTTCAAGGTTTCGGCCAAAGAACGGTCTCCAGTGAAAATTTTCTCTTATTGTACCAAATGACGCGCCAAGACTTCCTCTTTAACGCAGCGTCTTCACTTCGGGCGTTTTCCAGAGCGCCAGCCGCGAAAGGATAAGCGACAGGACCGCGAACAGCGCGATGGACACGCGCAGTCCCAAATGCTGGGCGAGGTAGCCGATCGAAAGGTTGCCGAGCGGCGAAAAGCCAAAGAAGGCGAGGGTGTACAATGCCATGACGCGCCCGCGATATTCGTCCTCCACGCGGGTTTGGAGCAGGGTGTTGATGGTGGTGAACTGGAGCATGTACCCTAGTCCCAGCCCGAAGGCGACGACGAGCGTCAGCGGATAACCGACGTAGGCGAACGCGACCAGCATCAGGGGAAAGGCGACGTTGACGCCTGCCAGCAGTTTGCCGCGCCGGCCGTGACCGACGTTGCGCGCCAGCAACACCGCGCCCAGCACCGCTCCGATCCCGATGGCGGCGTTGACCAGCCCGTAGGCCAGCGCGTCCTGCTTGAGGACGGTTTGCACGAAAGCCGGCAGCATCGGCGCATAAGAGACGCCAAATACGCTGAAGACCAGCGCCAGCAGGATCAATCCCGCAAGTTCGCGGCGCTTCGCGGTGTACTTCAGTCCGCTTTTCAATTGTTCCCGGGGCGAAACCGCGCGCTGGGTCTTGCGCGGCGGCGGGAGTTTCATCAGCCCCAGGCCGAGGATGACCGCCAGAAAGGAGAGGCCGTTGACCGTGAAGCACCACGCCGCGCCGACGGCGGCCAGCGCGAGTCCCGCGAGCGCGGGCCCGATGACGCGGGCGCTGTTGGTCACCATCGAATTGAGGGCGATGGCGTTGGGCAGGTCTTCGCGGGCGACCATCTCGGAGACGAATGTCTGGCGGGCGGGCGCGTCGAAGGCGTTGACGAGTCCCAGCAGGGCCGCCAGCGCGATCACGTGCCATTCCTGCAAGACGTCCGCGAACGTGAGCGCGGCCAGGCTGAAGGCCGGGATCATCGCGCCTGCCTGGGTCAGCATCAAAAGTTTCTGCCGCGACATGCGGTCCACCAGCACGCCCGCCCAGGGAGAAGCGATCAGCACCGGGATGGCGGAGGCAAACGCCACCAGTCCCAGCGTTATCTCGGAGCGGCCAATCTGGTAAACCACCCAGCCTTGCGCCACGGTCTGCATCCACGTGCCGATGTTGGAGACCAGCTGTCCGCCAAAATACAATTGGAAATTGCGATGCTTCAGGGCGGAAAAAGTGGACGCGCCGCTCCTGCTCACCGTCGCGTCGATCGGCGCCGGCCCGGGCAGAGCCTCGGATTTTTCGGGGACGGGGATTTTCATGGGTTACTCTTCCGTCATCCTCTTCAACGCTTCCATCGCCTGCGAGACGGTTTCCAGGTCTGCCGCGCTGAGAGACTTCATGCGCTCCTTCATCCAGCCGCGCGTCTCTTTGAAGATGGCGTCGAGCAGGGCGTTGCCCTCGTCGGTGAGGGTCAGGTCCACCACGCGGCGGTCGGCCGCGTTCTGGACGCGCGCCACCAGTCCCTTCTTAACCAGCACGTCCACGGCCTGGCTGATGGCGGGACGGCTGATGTTCTTCGCGGCGGCGAGTTCGGCCATCGAGTTCGGTCCGCTGCGGACGTAACGCAGCACGTGGAATTGTTCGACCGTGATGCCGAAGCGTTCCGCCGCCGTGGCGCGGATGTGCGCGCGGATGCTGCCCCACAGCGGGGGGATGGTCTCCCAAAAACGGTCAATCGTTCGCTCGCGCAGGCGCTCGGATGCGGTCATGGTTTGTCCTTCCCAAAAGGATAATTCGATTAATAGTTAATGAATGGAACTATTTTATGGCGCGCGGGCGATTCGGTCAAGATGCGCCGCGTGTCCCCTCCGCTTTCACCAGACGCCCGTGTTCGACGGGATTTTGCCGTCCAGATATTCCTCCGCTTTTCGGCGGTGCCCGGCGAACATGTCGGCGGGCAACTCGTCCCGGCTGAAGAACCGCGCTTCCGCGATCTCGCGGTCTGGTTTGCCGACGATTTCAAAGTCCTCGCTGGCGAACAGGATGTTGTGTCCACTGGCGTAACCTTCCAGGTTGGAATAGACCCCCACAAGCTGGACTTTGCCCACTTCCGCGCCCGCTTCCTCGCGGACCTCGCGGCGGGCGGCCGTTTCGACGGTTTCGCGGCGCTGGATGCCTCCGCCTGGCAGATGCCATCCGTCCCGATACGTGTGGCGGACGAGGAGGACGCGTCCCTCCTTCGCCAGAATCACGCGCACGCCGATCGTCACTGGGCGGAAAATGAAGAGATATAGGTTGTAAATAAAATAGAGGAGACGCAGCATAGGTCCATGCTTCCCGCCAGCCGCGCGGACGGAATTAGACGATCTTCAACTTCGCCAGGCTCGCGGCGAGACGTTTGATGCCGACCGACTCGAAGACCACGTCCACGAGTTCGTCGTCGCCGTCGACGCGCGAGTCGAGGACGATGCCCTCGCCCCAGGCCGCGTGCTGGACGCGCGTCCCGGCGCGGAAACGCGTCTCGACGCCGCGCGCCGCGCGAGGTTCGGATGGACGCGCCCAGGTCGTGTGAGTCTCGCGCGGACGCAGGGATCGTCCCGTGCGCGAGCGTCCCTGAATCAGGTCGGCGGGCAGGTCATCCAAATAGCGCGAGGGGAGTTGTTCTTCGCTGTAGCCGCGTCCGCCGCGTTGGACGGCGCGGAGCAGGTATAGTCTGTCTTTGGCGCGCGCGATGCCGACGTAGAAGAGGCGGCGTTCCTCCTCCATTGCTTCGGGTTCGTCGAACGAGCGGCTGTGCGGCAGGATGCCGTCGTCGAGGCCGACGATGAAGACCGCGCCGAATTCCAGCCCCTTGGCGGCGTGGAGGGTGAGCAGCGTGGGGACGTTGCCGTCCGCGATGGTGTCCTGGTCGGAAACGAGCGCGATGTTTTCGAGGAACTCTTCGAGCGTGCGCGTGGCGTAGTCGAGCGCGAGGCGTTTGAGTTCCTGCACGTTTTCCCAGCGGTCTTTGCCCTCTTCGCTTTCATCGTCAATGTAGTCTTTATAGTTGAGGTCGTTGACGATGCGGTCGAAGAGCTCGGGGACGGTCAGCATGGGCGCGGCCGCTTTCCAGTTGGCGAGAGTCGCGCCGAAGTCCGCGAGGGGAAGCGCGGCGCGTCCCGTGAACTGATCCCAGAACGGGGAGGCCGAGCCGCGCGCCAGGTCGAGCAGGACGGTCCCCGCGGAGAGGTTCGCCTGCCGCGCTGCCATGTGGAGGGTGGACAGCGCCTTGTCGCCGATGCCGCGCTTCGGCACGTTGATGACGCGGTCGAGGCTGGCTTCGTCGGCGGGGTTGTGGACAAGGCGCAGGAAGGAGATGATGTCTTTCACTTCGCGGCGTCCGTAGAAGCGCTGTGCGCCGACGAGGCGATAGGGCAGGCGCGCGGCGAGGAAGGCTTCCTCCAGCAGGCGGGACATGGCGTTGGTGCGATACATTACCGCGCAGTCGCCTGGCTCGAGTTGTTTCGACGCGACGAGTTGGGCGATGGTGTCCACGACGAAGGAGGCTTCGGCGTAATCGTCGGGCGCTTCGTAGAAGAAGATCTTCTCGCCCGCGCCGCGCTCGGTGTGGAGTTTTTTCTTGCGGCGATGCTGGGCGCGGTCAATGACCGACATGGCCGCGTCGAGGATGTTTTGCCGCGAGCGATAGTTTTGCTCCAGGAGAATCACCTGCGCGTCGGGGAAGTCCGCTTCGAATCGTTGGACGTTGCGCCAGTCCGCGCCGCGCCAGCGATAGATGGAGTTGTGGACGACGATCCCACCCACGATATAGTTATGGAGGTTTTCAACTTCGAAGTCGTAGACAGCGCCACGATATGGAACGCGCTTGATTTCTACAATTTTATCTTCCACGATCTGCCCGTTGACTTCCACAGCAACAATCATTGAAGGATGTAAATGGCTGGCAGGCATGAGATTGAAGCGTTGTGAAAGCGGCGAGTTGCCCTTATCTGTTAAAAACGCGCCGACGACAATTTCAGCGTCGCCGACAACCTTACTCAGTTTAGCTGCTTCCTCTTGAATATCGTCATAGTGCAATCGATTTATTCCGACGCGCCAATTATTTCTGCTTCGGATGCGAGGGTTATAACCGCGAGATTCAAGTTTGTCAGCTAACTCAAGTTTGCTACTCCATAAGTCAACACGGTGTGCGTGCCAGGGGGATTCTTTGGTTTTCCGTCCATCGCCAAAATAGCGAATATTAACGATGTTTCGGTACGTTCCTTGTGGAATGTAATGGGGATATTGACTATCCATATCAAGATCGGTTAATAGCGCTTCTGCGTTTGCGACCGTGTCTATGTTTTTATACAACTCGTCTATGTGTTCCTGCGACATTCGCATTCGTCGTCCACGCACATGGAAAACAGTTGTGGGAATGCCATACGAAAAAGAGAAATATGATTCCCAATAATGGGCTTCATCCCTTGTCGTGCAAACTTTCAACACCCAGATTTTGTCTGCGTTTTCTTGGTTGCTGCGAACGCGTAACCCAATTTGCAGATTGGGATTTGCGCCATCGCTACGAGCGTGCGAAGCGATACCAATACGATAGCCCTTATCTCGTCGATACATCAAATATACGTAATGTAAGCCTGGTTCTAGACCAAGTCTGGCAAAAACAACATGATTCGGCGTAGATTGGAACGTGAATCCCTGCCGAGTTGTTATTTTTACTAAATCGCCGTTATAAGGACGTTTTCCAATATGCGCAATCCGAGAAGGCAGGGTGGAACCTCGTCCGCTTGCGGCGACGACAAGATCGCCTGCTTTCAACTTTTCGATTTTCCTGATGCCGTTCGACGTCTGTATTCTTGCGCCAGTAGGGAAACACTGATCTGGATCGCCAACGCAAAAAATATTTTTATGCGCGGACGAGAGATGCTTCACCAATGTATATTGCGCGAGATTCGTGTCTTGAAACTCGTCCACCAGCACGTGGACGAATCGCCGCGCGTACTTTTCGCGCACGGACGGATTGTCCTCCAGCAGGCGCGCGGTGTAGACGAGCAGGTCGTCGAAGTCCACCGCGTTGCTGGCGACAAGGCGTTTTTGATATTCGACGAAGATGCGCTTGACGACTTCGTCGCGGTAATTCGTGATCGGGTAACCGTCCGCGCCGATCAAATCATTCTTCGCCTTCGAGATCGAAGCGTGGACGGACGCGGGGCGGAAGCGTTTGTCGTCCAGATTAAATTCTTTGATGATGCTTTTGACGATCCGCTCCTGGTCGTCGGCGTCGAAGATGACGAAGTTGCTCTCTACGGGCAGGAGTTCCGCCTCGCGGCGCAGCAGGCGCGCGCAGATGGCGTGGAAGGTTCCCAGCATCATCCCTTGTGTGGCGTCCTCGCCGAGCAGGGATTGGACGCGGGACTCCATCTCGCGCGCGGCTTTGTTGGTGAACGTCACCGCCAGGATCTGGTAGGGACGGACTCCCTCGGACGCGATCAGCCAGGCGACGCGCTGGGTCAGGACGCGCGTCTTGCCCGAGCCAGGTCCCGCCAGGACGAGAACGGGGCCGCGTCCAGCCGTCACTGCTTTGCGTTGTTGGGCGTTGAGTTTGTCGAGGAAATCCATGATAAAGAGAGTAGAGAAAAGAGAGTAGAGAGCAGCCTCGCAGACTGCTCTCTACTCGCCAATCATCCAACAATTAGAGTTCCGAAGTGCAGTTCGGGCAGCGCGTGGCTTTGAGGTGGATGGTCGAGAAGCAGCGCGGACATTCCCTGGTGGTCGGCTCGGCGGCAGGCGCGGGCTTCCTCAGCGAGTTGGCGGCCTTGACGATGAGGAACACCACAAACGCCACGAGGAGAAAATCCACAATGGTTTGGATGAATATGCCATACTTGACCACAGCCGTCCCAACGGTCGCTTCGAGGCTGGTGAAACTGATCCCGCCCATCAGGATGCCGATGAACGGCATGATCACGTCATTGACCAGCGAGGCGACGATCTTCCCGAACGCGCCGCCGATGATGACCGCCACGGCCAGGTCCAGCACGTTGCCGCGCATGACAAAATCCTTGAATTCCTTGAGCATAATCTTTCTCCTGTGAAATAGAATGAACGTATTCTACATTTGCGCGGAGGGGCTGTCAACAAAGAAACGGGAGCAAATTAAAGTCAAAAAGAATCATTGACAAATTAGAACATTCGTTCTATACTATTGGCATCGTCCCTCTTTGGCAGGATTGCCCCAAAGGAGTTTCCCATGAACCGTAGTCTCAAATTGGAATTGACGCCCCTGCTCAGAAACGTCTCCCTGAAACGCGGCGCCATTTTTGCCCTGATCCTCGCGGCGGCATTGCTCTCTTTCGAGATTTTCAACTTTAGCACCACCCAATTCGCCTTGCAGGATATGCTGGGGAACATCACGTTCGCCGATATGCGCTGGTCCACCATCCTCGCGCTGGCCTTCTGCGGGATGGACTTCGCCGGCATCGCCCGCATCTTCACCCCCGAACAGGGACGCAACGAGCCGGCCGAGGTCTGGTATCTCTTCGGCGCATGGCTTCTGGCCGCGGCCTTCAACGCCGTATTGACGTGGTGGGGCGTGTCGGTGGCGGTCGCCAACCACCAGACTGCCGGCTCCGCCCTGCTTGGGGCCGCCACAGTCACGCGCGGCGTTCCGATCTTCGTCGCCGCGATGGTCTGGCTGATTCGCGTCCTCATCATCGGGACGTTCTCCATCGCGGGCGACCGCCTGTTCTCCTCGGCGGACGCGCGTCAATCGTATCGTTCCTACAGTCGGCCGGCCGCGCCGGTTGAGGAGCCGCGGCCCCAGCCGCGTCCCGCGCCGCGCCCCGTCCCGACGTATATTCGCCCCGCGCCGCGGCCTGTCCCTGCGGCTCCCGCCAACCTGCGGACTCCCGCGAGCGCCGAGCCGACCTACCATCCTGTTGGGATGACGGCCCGCGGCCTCGGCGAACAGACTTCCACCCGGAGGTGAACCTCGGCGTTTCCGCCACATTTCATCCAACGCAAAGAGACGGCTCCTTTGAGCCGTCTCTTTGTTCAACGGGGTTTGAACACGGAAAGATACGCCAACGGGACGTACCCCGCGCGGCGAAAGAGTCCCATCCCCATTTCAGAGGCGAGCAGGATCATGCGGCGCAGGCCGAGGTGATTGGCTTCCTGGTGGACGCGGCGCAGCATCCGCGTCCCGATGCCGCGCTGACGATAAATGGGCAGCGTGTATAACTGGTTGAGACAGCCGACTCCCTCGCTAGCCGTGACAAGCTGCGCCCAGCCGACGGCGCGGTGTTCGAGTTGGGCGTAGAAGTTGACGATCTGCGCGTCGCCCCAGACCTGCGGCGGGATGCGCTCCCCGCCCGCGGCCAATCCCTGATTGACGAACTCGATCTCCTCGGCGGAGGCGATCTTGTGGACGTGCGTCCAGCCGCGCGGCGTTTTGACGGGGAGAGACAGTCCCAGCAGCAGGGTGGTCTCGATGAACTCGTAGCCGAGTCCCTCGTATTGGAGTTTCAATTCGGGTTCGGCGGGTCTTTCGTGGAACACATCGAGGATGTACGCCTCGCCCGGCTTTTTGGGATAGGAGTTGACGCGTCCCGCCACGACCACCGGATCCTGTTCCACGGCCATGAATTCCAATTGGAAGGGAATGCCGGGGACGCGGTTCTTGTAATACGAGACGCTCACGCCGTCCAAGTCTTCGTGGCGGGTACGATACGCCGTCCGATAGACGTGGTTGTGACTTTGGATGAGGGCCTCGACAGCCCAGCGGTTGGAGAGGGCGGGCGGCATGGTCAAAGTACGTTTCCCAGCGTGGATTCGCCGTCGGCGAGGACGTAGAAGCTCTGGCCGCGGTCGAGGACAAAGTCGGTGACGAGGTAACCTGCGCCGAAGCAGGTCTCGAAGAGTTCGCGGGTGAAGAAGCGCCAGTCGCGGGCGAGGGCGAGGTCGGCGGATTTGAGCGCCATGAAGTCGAACGGAATTTCGACGAGGGCGAGGCGTCCGTCGGGGTGGGAGAAATGTTCGGGCGGCTGAAGGAATCCGTCGGCGCGGGCGATGGGGACGTGAAGAGGCTGGGTCTCCGCCTGTTGAAAGTGGAGCAGGCCGAGGGTCCCGCGTGACCGTTTGCCGAGGCGGCGTTCGACGCGGCGAGTGCGAATCCACCAGTCCACGTGGAAGCGGTCGGAGGGGAGTCCGGCGTTGAGGCCGTCGCGCATGTCGCCGTATTGCGAGCGCAGGTAGGCGCTGCAGACCGCGCCGAGTTTGGCGATGTTGAGATGGGCGTTGCGGCTGAGGAGCGGGTCGTACGTCCACGTGACGTGGTCGAGTCCCTGTTGGCGCGCCATCTGCCACTGGGCGCGTTTGAGGAGGAAGCCGAGGCCCAGATCGCGGTGCGACTCGAGGATGCCGAGCATGTGCGAGCAGTGTTTGGCGCGCGGGCCGTCGGGCAGGGACTCGAAACCGGGAAAGCCGAAGAGGAAACCGACCATTTTCTCTCCCTCGAACGCGCCGAGGACGAGTCCGCCGTTGTGGACGGCGGCGATGAGCAAATGCGCGGGGACCACCTCGGTCTCGCTGCCGGGCCAGACCTGCCGCTGGAGTTCTTCGACGGCGGCCATTTCTTCGGGGGTTTCGAGGAGGCGGATGGTCATTGTTGGAATCAGAGGGCAACTATGGAAAAGCTCCGATTTCGCCTACTCCGGCGGTCGCAGCGAGGGGAAGCGTTCGCGCAGTTTCTCGGCGTATTTTTTAGACTGCGCGGAAGTCCAGCGCGAGAGACGCTGCGTCCACGGGACGCGGCGCAGGTATTCGAGTCGGTAGGTGAAGCGGGCGGGCATCAAGCCGAAGACGCGCGTCAGGTTGTCCACGGGGCAGGTGCGATTGAGGGAAAAATAATCCAGCGTGTAGGACGAAAACGGGAAGGCGGGAAACATGGCGTCGAGCAGGATGAGCAGCGCGCGCATGATGGGCATCGAAAGCGGGACGACGATCCGCCGGCGCTGGTTGACCTCCATGAGCGTCTCCACCGCCTGGCGGAGGGAAAAATATTCGCTCCCGCCGATCTCGTAAGTCTGGTTTTCCATTTCGGGATTTTCGAACGCCCACAGGATGCAGGTGACGAGGTCCTCGATCCACAACGGCTGGATGACCGCGCGTCCGCCGCCGGGGAGGGGGAACAGGCCGGGCGCGGCGCGCAGGAGCCGCGTCAACGGGACCGTGAAGCGGTCTTCCGGCCCGAAGACGATGGACGACCGCAGGATCGTATACGGGACGCCGGAGCGGCGGATGTGTTCCTCGGCGATGCCTTTGGCCTTTTGGACCGCGAACGCCGACATGCGGTCCGCGCCGAGATGGCTGACGTAGAGGAAGCGTTTCACGCCCGCGTCGGCGGCGGCCTCGGCCAGGTTGCGCGTGCCTTCGATGTCAGTGGCGAACAGGTCGCCGCGGTTGCCGTAGCTCTCGGCGCTGGCGAGGTGGATGAGGCTGTCTACGCCGCCGAGGGCGGCGCGCAGTCCGCGCGGATCGCTGAGGCTGGCGACCGCCGCCTCGAGCGGGACGCCGGTCGGGAGTCGCGGGGTGCGCGGCGAGGGGCGGACGAGGACGCGCAGGGGGAGTCCCGCCTCGAACATGTGTCGAAGCAGGGCGCGTCCGACGAATCCCGTCCCGCCCGTGATGAGGAACATGTTAAAGATTATAGCAGAGGCCGCCGCGCCTGCGTTTTAAACTTCGCACGTGAAGAGGGGAATTTCCATTTCCTGCGGGGTCAGTCCGCCGTGATGTCCGTAATATTTCATCTCGAACTTGTCCTGGACGTACCACCAGACGGATTCGCTCCGATATGGAAGGATGACCAGGTTGCCGACGCGGGCGCGGAATTCGGGGGAAATGACCGGGCCGAAATAGCCCGCCTCCATCAGTTCGCTCACTTTGACGACATCCGCCTTTCCTTCCAGGCGGCTGCGCAGGAATTCTTCGGCCTCGTCGAGCAGGTCGTCTTTGACGTAGAGGAACATGTCCCGCGCGGAGCCGGCAGGGACGAGCAGTTCGCCGCTGCGGTTCGTCTTGAAGAAGCGCTCGACGCCCGCGAAACGCGCGTCCGTGTTGAGGAAGACCGTCGTCTGCGGGTCCACTTCCGAGGCGCCGTGATCGGCGGTCATCATGAACAGGACGCGCTTTTTCCCCGCGAAGATGCGCGTGAAGTAATGTTCCATGATGAGCAGGAAGGTCTCGATCTCGGCCTCGGTCTGCGGGGCGGTGGGACCGTATTCGTGGCACAAGCCGTCAATCTTATCGAAGTAGAGATGGACGTAAACGGGGCGGGTCTGTTTCTCCAACAGCAGTCCCAGGTTGACGAGCGCTTCGGACAGCGTCTTGAATCCGTCCAGCGTCGCGCCGTCCATGACCACATTGGAATACGTGGAGGGGGTGTAATCGCGAATCCCGAAGGTGTGCGAGTCCACGCCGAGTTTTTTCAACGCCTGGTAGATGGTTTTGTTGGGATAAAGTTTCTTCGAATCCACCAGTGACTTGAGCGTGTCGCGCTCCTTGTCGCCCGCGAAGGAGAACAACAGCGGCGCGATGACGCGGTCCAGCAGGGGTTCGTAGTAGAACCACTCGTGGACGCCGCTCTCGCCGACGGACAGTCCCGTATGGATGGCGGTCACGTGCGCGGCGGTGGTGGACGGGAACTGCGAGGTCAGTTTTTCCAGAGTCCCGTCGCGGGTGAGACGTTTGATGAACGGCGCGTCCTGGAAGCGCTCGATGAAGCGCCAGCCGAGTCCGTCCACGAAGAATAGGATCACCGCGTCGTACTTCCCCGAGGCGAAATGGTCGCGGACGCGTTTCGGGGTTCCCGCGAACCCGCCTGAGTCGTAGCGCGGCTTGACAAAGCGGCTGTCGAGAATCATTTTGCCTCCAGCATCATCTTCGCGGCGCGGCGTCCGATCTCCACAGCGAAGTTCGTGCCTCGATCCCACGGATAGACCTGGCTCATTGAGGCGAAGTACAGGCCGTCAATCGGCGTCGCGATGGCGGGGATGTTTTTCGAGTGGTTTAGCAGAGGCACGGGCTGGGCGTAGTTCGTCTTGAATAGCCAGACCTTCTTCACCCAGTCCCGCGTGAAGGCAGGGTTGATCCGCTGGAAAGCGGGCAGGAAGCGCTCGAGCAGTTCCGCCTCGCTCAACGAAAAATACTCGTGTCCCTGTTCGAGGTAGTCGCCCGCGTACACGATGTGGTCGCCGCCGAATTTTTCGGGCGAGATAAAGTTTGTATGCTCCACCAGCGCCAAAAACGGGAAGCCCTCCTCCTTAGGCAGGTTGAACCAGTAATAGCCGTCCTTCGACAACTGTTCTTTCAGCGACAGCGCCATCACCACCGCGCCCATGGATTTCAACTCGAGCAAGCCTTTGAGATATTCCTGCGGCAGATCGGGACACATCTTCGCCAGCAATTGCGGGGACGCGGTGACGAGGACTCGGTCGAACGATTCGACTTCCCCCGCCTCGAGCGCGAGACCTCCGTCCGCGTTCCGCTTAATGGACCTGACAGCCGTCCCCAGCCGAATCTCCACCCCCGAGGCGCGCAGCCTGTCGGCGAAGAGATCTGCGAATTTCTGGAATCCGCCCTCGAACGTGCCGAGGCGCGTCGTCCGCGCTTTGATGCGCGCCCACATCCACGCCATGTTGACGTCGCGATAGAACGGCCCGAACTTGCCCACCAGCAGGGGCTTCCACATCTGCTCGTAGACGCGGCGTCCCGCCCACTTCGTCATCCACGCGTCCGCGGTGACCTTCTCCAGCGCGCGCCAGTTGTTGGTGAGGCGCAGGTACAGGCCGACGAATCCGAAGCGGACTTTGTCGAGGCCGAATCCGAGTCCGGGGAAGAGCAGCGCTTTGAGAATCGAATCGAACGGGTAGAACTTCCCCGCGTGATACATCACCGTCAACGGGCGCGGGAAGCGGACCTGACTCTCCCAGCCCAGTTCACGGATGAGGCCGAGCATCGAAGCGTCGCTCTGAAACCAGTGGTGATAGAACTTTTCGACCGACCAGTCCCAATTCGGCTCTTTGAATCCGCTGGCAAGCCCGCCGACGAAATCCGCCGACTCGAAGACGGTCACTTCATGTCCCGCGTTGCGCAGGTCGTAGGCGGCGGCTAGTCCGCCAAACCCCGCGCCGATAATGGCAATTTTCATGGATCAATCCTTTTGATGTTCATTAGACTTTATCGGAAATCATGTCGGCGTCTCTTTTTTTGCCGCGAATGGCGCGAATTTCACGAAAAATCATGGGAAATTCGCGCGCATTCGTGAAATTCGCTGCTGGCGGCTGGCGATCCTGAAATAGAACTTCAGGATTCCAGGTCCACCGACGCAAGAGTCTATTCCCGAAAAATCCTCGAATACGCCTCGGACGATTTCATCAACTCTTCGTGGCTGCCGATGGCGGCCACGCGTCCCTTGCGGAGGACGACGATCAGGTCGGCCCAGCGGATCTGGGAGAGGCGGTGCGTGATGATGAAGGTGGTGCGTCCGCGCGAGGCGGCGGAGATGGCGCGCTGGATCTTGTCTTCGGTGGCGCTGTCTATGGCGGAGGTGGAATCGTCGAGGATGAGGATGCGCGGGTCGGTGAGGAAGGCGCGGGCGAGGGCCAGACGTTGACGCTGCCCGCCGGACAGGGTCGCGCCGCGCTCGCCGATGACGGTGTCGTATCCCTGCTCGAAGGTAAGGATGAACTCGTGCGCCTGCGCCGCTTTTGCCGCGGCTTCGATTTCTTCACGCGTCGCGCCGGGTTTCCCGAAGGCGATATTATCCGCGATGGAGCGCGAGAAGAGGAAGATATCCTGCTCGATGATGGAGATCTGCTGCCGCAGGGCGGCCAGGTTCCACTCGCGGACGTCCACGCCGTCCACCCGCACGTGGCCGCAGGGCGCGTCGTAAGTGCGGTTGATGAGTTTGACGAGGCTGGTCTTCCCCGCGCCGGTCTGCCCGACGACGGCCACGGTTTGACCGGCCCTGACTTTGAAGGCGATGTCTTCGAGAATCTTCTCGCCTTCGTTGTATTCGAAACAGACGCCGCTGAATTCCACGTCGCCGCGCATTTTGCTGTGGAAGCCGGCCGCGTTCTGGTCGAGGTCGGTCTCGCGGTTGATGAGGTCGAGGATGCGGCGCGCGCCCGAAAGTCCGAGCGAGATCTGGCTGTAGGCGAAGATCGAGGCGAAGGTGGGGAAGTCCAGCAGGCGGAGCAGGCCAAAGTAGGCCACCACGTGGCCGACGGTGATCGCGCCGTCGCGGTAGAGCAGGAGGGCGTGGAAGAGGCCGGCGGCGTAGGTGATCCCGAGCAGGAGCATGGGCAGGAAGCGCGCTTCCAGGTCTCCCTGGCGGACGAAGGCGGCGCGCACGCGTTTGGCGTTGGAGACGAAGCGGTCTATCTCGGCCTCTTCCTGCGCGGCGCCTTTCATCGTTTCCACGCCGTCGAGGGCTTCGGAGAGATGCGTGTTCATTTTTCCGAAGGTGGCGCGCACGTCGTCGGTGACGGGGGAGAGCGTCCGCAGGTAATTGGCGAGCGCGATGAAGTAGCCGATGGTGAAGAGGACGGGGACCAGCAGGAGGGCCGGGTGGATGGCCGGGCTGGCGTAGAGCGGGACGATGATGAAGAAGAACGACCCGATGACGAGGTTCAGGCCCGGGCTGAACATGAAGTTGACCTCGCGCACGTCGTTGGTGGCGCGCGCCATGGTGTCGCCCACGGGCTGGAGGTTGTGGAAGGTCATGCTCTTGCCGAGCAGGGACAGGTATAGTTCGTCGCGGATGTCGCGCTCGATCTTCTGCGCCATCAGTTCCGCGCCGAAGTTGCGTCCAAATTGCAGCACGCCGCGGACGATCTGGGAGATCCCGATGGCGAACGCCAGCGGCAGGAGCGCCTTCAGGTTGGGCGGCGAGGCCAGCATGTCGTCGAAGGCCTGACCGACGTAGCGCGGGACGACGCCCGCCAACGCGCCGTTGCCGTACGCGCCGACGATGAGGAGCAGGAGGATCGGCCAGTAGCGGAGCGAATGGGAAACGATCCAGCGCGCCGGGCTGGCGCGGTTTACGGTGTATTTGCGGACGAGGGTGAATTCTGCGGGCAGGGATGCGGTGGTCATGGGAGCGATTTGGATTTTACCATGTTAAAAAATGAGGACGGCTGAAACGCCGTCCTCGTCCTTTTTGAAGCGTTGGCGCGCTCGAACGTCACGCGACTTCGATCATCTTTTCGCCGTTGTGTTCGATGGCGGCCCACTGACCGGGCGCGATCTCGGCCCAAGTGTTCTTGCCATCGGTCCAGGTGGAGATGATTTTCACCTTGTCGCCATAGGACAGCCCGGCGACGATCTCGGCGCTGGTGTTGTGGTCCTTGCGGACGCGCAGGCTGCGCACGTTCACGGTCCCTTCTTTGGGCTGGGATGCGGCGGGTTTTTCCGTATCCGGTGCGGCCGCCGGCCGGAGCAACGGGTTGGGCGCGGGCGCGGCAGCCGGGGGGCGGACATCGGGTCGGATCGCCGGTTGGGGCGCGGCAGCCGCAGGTTTAGGAGCAGGCGCGGCGGCTACAGTTTGGGGAGCGGCAGCCGGTTTGACGCCGCCGGAAGCGGTCGGCGCGGCGGTCGTTTTCCCTTCCTTGATGGCGTTGAACTCCTCTTTGCTCAGCGGATTCTCCGCTTTGCAGTGATCGCAATAAAAAATATGTTTGCGTCCCAAAGAAAAATTGACATTCGCGCTGGCGATCTCGAGGGGGTTGGCGTTGAAGGGTTTGTTGCAATTTTTACAAGTAATATCCATTTGAATCTCCTTTGGTGGGTGATGGGCGTTATTATAAACGCTTAAATTCGTTTTTCTCATCTTTCGTTTCGCGTCTCTTGCGCTTCAGCGCAAATGAGAGGGCTCTCCCGATGCCATTGTCAAGGCGAGCGAATCCACGGCGGGTTTCAGAAAAGCTGCGAAATCCTCGTAACCTCTTTTTTGACTTTGGGTTTTATTGACAAGACTGTCTCGCTGACAGTACCCAATCCCATTCTCCAAAGGAGCGTAAAATGAAAATCAGTCTTCCCAAAACCATCTCTGGCTGGTGCATGTGGTTGTTCTTCCTGTGGATGGGCCTTTCGGCCTTCATCCCCTTCTTCGGGGCGTATGCGATCGTAGGCGGGATCTTCGCCCTCGGCTACGCCGTATTCTCGTTCCTGGGAATGTAGTTTTACCCGTTTTACGCAAACAGCCTCCCGCGCGGGAGGCTGTTGATTTTTAGCTGAAAGCCGATCGTTATTTGGCTCCGCCCTGGCCTATGACGCCGCGCAGCGCCGCAAAGAATTTTTTGAACATGGATGGCTGGTATTGCCACAGAACGAACGTCACCGCGACGACCATCATTAATTCGGTCAGCTCTTCCCAGAATTCGAACCACACCAATTGATCGGCGTAGAGCGCCCCCAGCGTTACGCGGAAAAAGGAAAATCCCAACGCGCCCACGCCCGCCGAAAAAAGCGCTTTGGCCGCGTTGGAAAGCGGCGCGTCCTTTTGAAACAGAATCGTCAATCCGGCCGCCGTCAGGCAGGAGAACGCCAGCCAGGGAAGCAGGCGCGCTTCGTACCACTGATAGAAGCCGAAGCGCGCGTACGCGTAAGAGACGCCGAACAACCGCGTTTGATATTCAGTCGGCGAGAGCGAAGCCGTCAAGGGAAGAAACGCCAGGATGGCGGTCATAAAGGCGGTAAAAATCCCCGCGCGGCGCACGGTAGATTGATGCCGATTCAGGTGGAAGCGAATGTCCAACACTTCGAGCAGGGAATAGGTCAGCAAGCCGAACGCCAGGACCATGCCGTAACTGTGCAAATATTCAGAGATAAGCGATTGGTGCCGATAGGCGATGAAGTTGACGGCGCAGAACGTTTCGCCAACCTGGAAAGCGATCAATCCCCATAGCAGAGCGCGCATCGGACGCGCCGACTGATTCCACAAGAGAACGATCAAAAAAGCGGCGAGAAGCATGTAGGCCGGTTTGACGTACAACCCCGCCACGACCTGCGCTGCCTGCTGACCGGCGCTCATGGGCCGAAAGGCGTCAATGCCATTTGCCCCCAACCCGTCATGCTCGACGCCATAGACCAGGAGCGGCAGCGCCATGCTGAACAGTAATAATGAAAAGAAAATGACTTTCCACGTCGCGCGCATGGGGGGGATTATAGCGTAGAAAATCAAGGTTTCTGAACGATCATGGCCGTTAAACGCCAAAATCGCTCAAAGTACTCGCAATTCCTTGTCGTTTATCTGGCTTTAACATATAATGCGAAAACGTTCCAAAGGAGGCAGCATGGGTCCAGTTCCTGTTCTATTTTATATTGGCAAACTTCCCGTCTACTCTCATGGCTTGTTCCTGTTTCTGGGCTTGCTCGCCGGGCTGGGCTGGCTGTTCGTTGAAGCGCGGCGGCGGCATTGGAAAAAAGAAGAGGTCATTCCCATCACGTTGGGGGCGTTCGTGGGCGGCATGATTGGCGCAAGGTTATCCATCCTCTTCTTCAACGGCTTTGAATACGCGCCCGTAGTCTTGAATATGTACGCGCTCTTCGACCCGCGCATCGGTCCCGGCTCGATCATCGGCGGGGTTGTCGGCGGCTACATCGGCGGCTACATCGCCAGCAAAGCCATCGGCAAGGAGAGTTGCTCGTGCGACGCGTTCGCGCCCGCCATGGCTCTGGCGACGGCGGTCGGGCGTGTGGGATGCTTCCTCTCGTTCGAGGACGGTTTGGGGAAGCCGACGACTCTCCCGTGGGGGACGCCGGTTCCCGGCGCCGATTATCTGGTCCACCCCGCGCCGTTGTACGACATGGCGTTCAATTTGCTCTGGTTCGGGATCCTGCTCGCCCTGCGCGATCACAAGTGGATGCAGAACGGCAACCTGTTGAAGTTTGGCGTCGCGGGTTACGCCTTCTTCCGCTTCTTCGTGGAATTCGTGCGGAACAATCGAATCTTAGCGTTCGGGCTGACCGGCCAACAAATAGTCAGCGCGCTTTTGTTGGTGGGGGTGATCGTTTACTTTGCGATCAATCGCGAAAAACTGTTTTCCGCTCAATCCGCCTGATCGCTTGGAGGAAAAGCCATGAACGATCTCTCAAATGAACCGGGCAGCGCGGACGAATCTGCGTCTCCATCGCCTCCCCCTCCAACTGGAGGATGCAACGAATCGTCGGCCACGACGCCTGCAGAGAGCAAATCGACCGCCTCTCTGAAGAAAACTGAATATCTTCTAGTCGTCGTTGGGTTCATCCTATGGTTTGTCATAGCGGGAATCCTTACGCCCATAAGTTTAGGCCTTATCACTACGCCGTTGACAATCATTGCGTTGATTTCCTTTGGGCTCTCTAAGAATTACAAACCTTTAGCTCTAGGCATACTTGTCGCTGTTGGGCTTAACTTCATCATTTCGCTTTCGCTCGGTCTAACCTATAATGCGGCCTGCTTTATGCCTTTCTTCATCCCCGGCGCTTCCTTCTAATCTGGAGAAAAGGAAAGCAAAAATGGAACAACTTTCAAACGAGCCGATTGGAACGAACGAGCCCGCGCCTCCTCCTCCACCTCCGCCAACACAGCCAACGCCGCCGATTCCGCCGCCTGATAACAGTTCTCGGAATGGTTGGTTCTCACGCAAAGAATATGCCAGTCCCGCCGAAAAGAAAAAGGATTTCTGGATCGGCGTCGTACTATTCTTTGTTCTCAATATTCTTTTGGTGGCGTGTCAATGGGGGTTGGGATTTGGTCTGGTTAGCGTTTCGCCTAACTTACCTTCCGACGAAATCTCTTCCGCGCTGGGGACGATCCTTTCATGGATTATGATACTCCTCCCGTGGGCGCTCAACATCGGGCTGATCGTCTACTTCGCCCTCACTCGCAGTCAGATCGCGGTGGGGATGCTGGCGGGGTTTGGGATCGCGTTGGCGCTTGTGGTCGCCGCTGGAATTCTCTTCATGGTCGTGTGCTTTGCTGCCGCAATGCTCTATGGCCTTTAGAATCTTTGGATTCGCCGCGCCTTAAGCTTTCATTCTTTACAACGAGGAGCCTCCGTTGACGTTGAATCCTGCCATCGTAAAAGAGGACCGCAAGGAAATTTTCTGGGAGTTGACCAAATCCATTTGTCCCGAGTGCCGCAAAGTGGTGGACGCGCGGATTCTCCTGCGCGAGGGCAAGGTCTTCATCCGCAAGTGGTGCCCGGATCACGGCTCGTCTGAAGCGTTGTTCTTCGGCGACGCCGAACTCTACGTCAAGATCGCTCCGTACAACAAGCCGGGGACGATTCCCCTGAAATTCGAGACGGAAGTCCACGACGGCTGCCCGCTCGATTGCGGACTCTGTCCCGACCACCAACAACACGCCTGCCTGGGGTTGATCGAAGTCAATCAGGCCTGCAACCTGGACTGCCCGTTGTGCTTCGCCAACGCGGGGACGCATCTCGCCAAAGACGGCTTCGAACTGACCTATGAACAGGTCGAGTTCATGATCGACAATTTCATCGCGGCGGAAGGCGACCCGGAAGTGTTGCAGTTTTCGGGCGGCGAGCCCAGCCTGCATCCGCAGATCATTGACTTCATCGAACTGGCGAACCGCAAGGGCATCAAGTATGTGATGCTCAATACCAACGGCATCCGCATCGCCAACGACAACAAATTCCTGGAGGCGCTCGCCAAAACCAAAGCGCACGTTTACCTGCAATTTGACGGTTTCGAGGAACGCACCAACGAATTGATTCGCGGACGGGCCGACCTGCTCAAGACCAAACTGAAAGCCCTGGATCGTCTCGCCCAGCACGACATGCGCGTCGTCCTGGTCGCGGCGGTCGAGCGCGGCGTCAACGAACACGAGGTCGGCCGGATCGTCGAGTTCGGACTCAGTCACCCGGCGGTCTTTGGCGTGAACTTCCAGCCGGCTTTCCGCGCCCAGCGCCACATCCCCGCCGATCCGCTGACGCGCATGACCATCCCCGACGTGTTGAAAGGTTTGGAGGAGCAGACCAGCGGCCTCGTCAAGCTGGACGACTTCGTCCCCGTGCCTTGCTGCATGCCGACCTGCAATTTCGTCACCTACGTTTTGATCGAGGGCGATACCGTCACGCCCATCACGCGTGTTTTGGATATTTCCTTTTATCTGAACTACATCAAGAACCGCACCCTGCCCGCCGTCAACGACGACCTGCTGAAAACGCTCGAACGCCTGTGGAGCAGTTCCGCCAAAGTCGGTTCGGACGAGGCCGCGCTGGACATCGCCAATATGCTCAAGGGCAAGTCAAACGGAGGCGGCGAACATCACACGATGGAAGAGACGCGCGCCGGTCAGCGCTGCGTCTCCTGCCACTCCCATCTGCCGCTCGGCGACCACTCCCCGCGCGACCTGGGACGCCACATCTTCATGATCAACACGCGCGATTTCATGGACCCGTACACCTTCAACGTGAAGAACGCCATGAAATGCTGCGTCGAATTCCTGATCCCCGACGGGCGGATGATCCCCTTCTGCACCTACAACACGGTCGGCTATCGCGAACAGGTGACGGCGAGCCTGAAAAACGGAGAAATGGCGCGCTAAAACTGCGTCCATTTTCAAAGGGGGATCGTCGCCGACGCGCGTTTGGATTCCTAAAGACCGGCCGCGCCGCCCGTCATTGCCGGATGCCCCCGCTCGTACAAAAACCCCGAATCGTCCCAGTCGCGCTTATAACCGGCCTCTTCCAACGCGCGGGACGATTCCTCGTCCGCCTGGCTCATCCACCCCGCCGCGACCATCCCGCGCGCGGACGCCAGCCGGCGGAAATCCCTCAGCAACTCCACTCGACTCCCTCCCGCGCACGCCTCCAACCCTACCGTGAGGCGGTCTCCCCGCTCATCGTCGTCCGCCCACGCCGACAGGAATCCCGTCCGCCCGCGCCACCAGAAAGCGAGTCTCGCCTCGGCCGCCTCGCGCAGACTGACGGGATTCGGCGCGGCAAATTTCCAGCCGACGCCCATCAACCGTCCCGGCGCGACGCGCAGACAGAAGGCCGCCGCCTCGTCCGCTTCCTCGGGCTTCATCGCCGCGAACGCGTCGGAGGGTTCGTCCAGCGGTTCCGCTTCGAGATAAAGCGCCTCGCCCAGTTTGCGAAACCCTCTCTCCTCGCTCAGGTGATGCACTTTGACGCGCCGCGAACTGGTCAGCAGGCGGAGCGTCCCGTCGCCGTGAGCATCCCACCAGGCGTTGCAGGCTGCGTCGAGCCGCGAACCGATCTTCCAGCCCTGGAACTGCGGATCGACGCGGAATCCCTCCAGCCACCACTGACCGGGCGCGATCCGCGTCACTTTCGCGCAGCCCACGCAGCGACCCGCGTATTCGGCCGCGAGCAGGATGCCCCGCGGGTCGGCGAGCCATTCGGGGAAGGCCTCGCCGACGTAATCGTGACCGTCCCAGATGAATTTAGTGAACTCGGCCACGTCGGCTTTATCGCGCGGCAGCGCGGGACGGATGGTGACGACAGGAAAGGTAAAAGCGGTCATTGGTGATTGGAGATTGGTAATTGGAAATTGGTTGCGTTACGCGCTTCGTGATTCTCACGACGGAAATAGTTTGTCAAATGCCTCGGGACAATACTGCGTCACCATCTCGGACGAGAGTCCGTTCTCGCGACAGATCGCCGCGTAGAGGTCCGCGCTGGGGCGTTTGGTCCGCTTCTGCGTCTCAGGATCGAGCGCCCACAGGCCGAAGCGTTGAGTCCAGCCGCGCTCCCATTCGTAGTTGTCCACCAGCGACCAGTGGAAATATCCCTTGACCGGCCAGTTAAAGTTGACGGCGCGCCACATGGCGTGGATGTGCTGGGCCAGGTAGCGCGGACGCATCGCGTCTTTGGAATCCTCCACGCCGTTTTCGGTGACGAGGATCGGCAGGTTGGGATACGTCCGCGCCGCCCATTTCAGCGAGTCGAAAAAACCGTCCGGGAGATTGGCGATAAATTTATTCTCGCTGAAGTCGGCGCCTTCGGGATAGCCCGTGTGCGTGAAGAGTTCCTTGCGATTCCGCAGGCTGAACGAGATGGTGTCCTGCGAGTAATAATTAAGGCCGAAGAAATCCTGCGTCCCCTTCGCCTCAGGGATGGACACATTGCCGACCGGCGACTTCAACACGCCCGCGCCGATCCCCGACGGGAACGCCATGTTGATCCCCGAATAGCGGATGTTCCGCATCCATTGGTCCAGCGGCGACCGCGACTTCGCGACCATCGGACGGTAATGCAGCGCGTATCCCACGCGCGCCTCGCGCTGTACCTCGTGGATGACGCGGTACGCGGCGGCATGCCCGCGCAGCATGTTCGCCTCCACCTGGATGGCGCGCTTCAAGTCGTTGACGCCGGGCGGGAACGCGCCGTCAACGTAGCCGCTCAACGCGTAGACGTTCGGCTCGTTGATCGTCACCCACAGCGTGCAATACTCCTTCAGCGCCTCCACCGTCTTACGGACGAATTTGGCGAACAACGCGGCGGTCTCCTCGTTCTCCCATCCGCCGCGTTCCTCTACCCAAAGCGGATCGGTGAAATGATGCAGCGTCACCAGCGGAGTCATGCCGCGCTCTTTCAACCCGCGCAGCATGGCGCGGTATTTTTCCAGCGCGTCCTCGTCCCAGCGGTCGGGAGCGGGTTGGATGCGGCTCCACTCCACCGAGAAACGGTGCGCGTTCTGCCCGCCCTCCGCGGCGCGGTCGAAGTCCTCGCGCCAGCGTCCGCCCCACCAATCGCAGGCGAGCCCGGACGCGCCGTTGCAGCGTCCCTCCTGCTCCCACTTCCACCATTGGTTGTTCGTGTTGTTCCCCTCCACCTGGTGCGCGGCCGTCGCCGTCCCCCACAAAAATCCTTTCGGAAAATGATACGCAGTCATATCGCCGATGCTCTCCTGGTTGAATTTAAGATGCCGCGCGGACGGTCATCCCGTCCGCGCCAGATATGCCAGATACAGCGCGACGGACCCCGCCACCGCCGCGTTCAACGACTCGATCTCGCCGCGCATCGGCAGGCTCATCAGGATGTCGCACTTCTTGCGCGTGAGCTCGTGCAGCCCCTCGCCCTCCGAGCCGACGACGAGTCCCAGCGCGCCGCGCAGGTGACGCGAACCCGCTTCCATCCCGACCCCGCGCCGGTCGAGGCCGACGATCCACGTTTCCGCGTCTTTGAGCGCGTCCATCGCCTGCGAGAGATTCGACCGCGCGGTCAGCAGGTGTTCGCTCGCGCCCGACGACGCGTTGACGACCGCGGGCGTCACCTCCACCGTCCGCGCCAGCGGGATGACGACTCCGTGCGCGCCCACCGCCTCCGCTGTGCGAAGCAGCGTCCCGAAGTTTTGCGGGTCTTGCAGGGAATCGAGGATCAGCACGAAGGGCGGTTCGTTCTTTTGACGGGCGCGCTCGAGGATCTCGATCACGTCCGAGTAGGGATACTTGCTTGCTTCCGCGACCACGCCCTGGTGGTTCTCGTGGATTTTGTCCAGCCGGGCGCGCGGCGCCCGCGTCACTTTGACCTTGCGCCGTTTCGCCAGTTCGACGATCTCGCTGACCCTGCCCTTTTCCTGCGCGCCCTCGGCGATCTGGATTTCAAAAACATCCCTGCGTCCGGCGCGCAGGACTTCGTACACGGCATTGCGGGAATAGATGAATTCTTTCATGGCGGTATTTTATCACTGCGGGAAACCCGCGTCCCGAAAACGCAGACGGGCGGCGCGCGGAAACTTTCCCCGCCTGCCTCCGCGTCTCGTTCAACGCAGTTCCAAAAACGTCTCGCCGCACGCGATGGCGAATTCGCCGCCTGTACCGTCCTCCTGCAAATCCCACCAGGCGGAGAGGAGCGAATGCGCCACCGTCCAGGCCCAGAGCCGCCGACGGTCGAGGCCGCCGCGCTCGGAGAAGATGTCGAGGCGGCGGAGGGTCTCGCGCCTGATGTCTGGGCGCGGCCGGTAGGCGGGATTGAGCATGAACGGCGCGGCTTCATACTCGCGCGCCCCGACGACGCCCTTCGGGTCGATCACGCGCCACTCGTCCCCGTGCGAAAGGATGTTGTAATGATGACAGTCGCCGTGGATCAGCCACTCTTCCTCTTCGGCGAACAGGTCGCGGATGAGCGCCTCGGCGGTTTCGACGAGGCGCGCGGGGAAGGGGCCGCTCTTCCCGCCAAAGCGTGCCCGCAGGTTTTGCAGCTCGGCGAACCAGTCTTTCAGCAAAATGAACGGACGGCCGTTTGGAAAGCGCCCGTCCATTTGCGAGGCGGGGACCCACAGGCGCGGCATCACGTCTGCGGCCAGGCTGGTCGCGCGGTCGTCGTCGGCCACGGCGGCGAGGGTCTGGCCGGGGCAGAGACGTTCGAGCAGGAGCAGGCCGTTGGAGGCGTCGGACTCGAGGAGGCGGACTGCCGGGCAGTCGGCCATTCTGCCCCAGGCTTTGAGACATTCGATCTCGCTGGCGAGTTCGCGGTTGGGGATGCCGATCTTCAGGATGACTTCGCTTTCGCGGCCGTCCGCGGCGGGTCGGCGGGCGGAACAGACGTAATTGTAGGAGAGCCCGTCCACGGGCGCGCCCAGCCGGAGGTCCCAGCGCGCGGCGGCCCCAGCCAGGAGGCGCGGCAGGCTGGCGATCCACTCCTCGGCGGCGGCGCGTCCAAAGGCGGCGGCCAGGTTTTCTTTAAGGCTGGATGAGGCGGGCAGGGTCATGGGGTTGATTGTACTGCCGCGGGGACTATAATGGGCGCATGACGGAGAATCGTTCCTCTCTGACGCGTTTCGCGTGGATTTCGATTGGCGCCTCGCTCTTGACCCTCACGCTTAAGTCGGGCGCGTATCTGCTGACCAATTCGGTCGGTTTTCTATCGGACGCGGTCGAGTCGCTCGTGAACCTGGCGGCGGGCGTGATGGCGCTGGCGATGTTGACGGTGGCGGCGCGCCCCGCGGACGAAGATCACGCCTACGGCCACAGCAAGGCCGAATATTTTTCGAGCGCCGTCGAGGGGATTCTCATCCTCGTCGCGGCCGGCGGGATCATCGTCGCTGCCGTCCAGCGCTTCCTGGATCCGCAGCCGCTCGAACAACTGGGGATCGGCCTGGTCGTTTCGGCGGTCGCCTCGCTGGTCAATTTTGCCGCGGCGCGCGTCCTCTTTGCGGCCGGCAAACGGGCCCATTCCATCACCCTGGAGGCCGACGCGCATCACCTGATGACGGACGTGTGGACGTCCGTCGGAGTCATCGCGGGGGTGGGCGTGGTGGCCGTGACTCACTGGCAGCCGCTCGACCCGATCATCGCGATCCTCGTCGGGTTGAACATCATCCGGACGGCGTATCAGCTGCTCCGGCGGTCGGTGGCGGGGTTGATGGACGCGTCGCTGCCCGAGGCGGAATTGAAAGTCATCGAAACGGTCATGTCCAGATACCGCGAGCGCGGCGTGGCTTTTCACGCCCTGCGGACGCGGCAGGCCGCGGCGCGGCGCTTCGTGTCGGTGCATATGCTGGCGCCGGGCGCGTGGACGCTCCACGACGCGCACCACATCGCCGAGGATTTCGAGGGCGACGTCCGCCGGGAGCTGGCGGACACCATCGTCCAAACGCATCTCGAGCCGGTGGACGACGAGATCTCGATGCGCGACGTGCACGATCGATGACGCGGCCGGTGAAACGACAAGGCCGGGGCTTTAGGCTCCGGCCTTGTTTTTTGCGTTGGCGCGCGGGTCAGCGCAGGAAGAAAGCGCCGAGGGCCAGCGCCACCGCGCAGATCAGCGCCGCCGCCAGGAAACCGAGGATGAGCATCCAGTTTTTGCCGCCGCTTTCCTGAATGGCCGGCTCTGATTGCAGCAGCGGTTTCGACGGCTGGAAGGCCGGCTCGAACGCGGGCGGTTTCGCCTGCGCGGGCGGCGTCCCGGCGATCAGACCGAGGGTGTTGAGTTTCACGACCGCCGCCTTCACTTTTTCGCGCGCTTCGGGCGGCAGTTCGTCCAGGTTACTGAAGACCCTGCCGTTGTAACGCACTTCGTTGGTCAGGGCCGCCGCCACGTTCTTTGCAATATCGCCTTCCAGAAAATCGGGGATGCCGTTCCCGTTCGCGTCCTGGAAGATCTTGAACATGCCTTCATAGGCTTCGCGTTCGTTGGCCGGCATTTCTTCGATGCTGTTATAGGTTTTGCCGTTGAAGATGATTTGCATGGGGACCTCCTCGACTTGCTTACATTATATGTCACTTGCCGCCTTTATACATCCCCATCCAAGCGGGCATAATTTCTCCACGCGGCGGCCGGGACTGGAGCGCGGGACTCGCCGTCGAATCTCTGGAAAGCGCCCCACGGGGATTCGAATGGCATCCCTTCAATGGGGGCCGCGGTCGTGAAAATAAAAATCGCCTTACGGCGATTCTCTCAAAGGTGCCCCCACGGGGATTCGAATGGCATCCCTTCAATGGGGGCCGCGGTCGTGAAAATAAAAATCGCCTTACGGCGATTCTCTCAAAGGTGCCCCCACGGGGATTCGAACCCCGGTCG
>Ga0116166_1000711_pt1 | contig 31345 bp, 29 predicted proteins | sample AD_JPNMR2_MetaG_FD_89884 | JGI IMG/M metagenome (GOLD analysis project Ga0116166, IMG submission 89884) | Active sludge microbial communities of municipal wastewater-treating anaerobic digesters from Japan - AD_JPNMR2_MetaG | ecosystem: Engineered > Bioreactor > Anaerobic > Digestate | place...
TCTTCCATTGCATGTTCAATTTCTTCCTTTCTTGCAGGCATCTCTTTTTCTGTCCTGCGATAAAGAACCATAACCTCCTTTGCTCCCAGTCGCAATGCAGACCTTGCAGAATCCATAGCAACATTTCCGCCACCTATTACAGCAACCCTTTCACCTGTAGTTACAGGGGTGTCATATTCAGGAAATAGATAACCCTTCATAAGATTTACTCTTGTCAGAAACTCATTTGCAGAATATACCCTTAAAAGATTTTCTCCCGGAATACCCATAAAGGAAGGTAGCCCTGCCCCCGAACCTATAAAAATTGCCTGATAACCACTATTAAAAAGGTCATCTATGGTGAGTGTCTTCCCTATAATAACATCTGTTTTTATTTCAACCCCCAACTTTTTAACGATTTCTATCTCTTTTTTTACAATATCTTTAGGCAGACGGAATTCAGGGATTCCATAGGTAAGCACACCCCCTGAGTCATGCAGTGCTTCAAAAATTGTCACCTTTATTCCGCACTTTGCAAGTTCAACTGCACAGGTAAGACCTGCCGGTCCAGAACCAATGATTGCTACCTTCCTGTCAGTTATATTTTTACTGGTAAAAATAGAACAGTTAAGTTGCTGTTCACCTCTATCCGCAACATATCTTTCAAGTTTACCTATTGCTATGGGTTGTCCTTTTTTTGAAAGTGTACATAGTATTTCACACTGTGTCTCCTGAGGACATACCCTTCCACATATTGCAGGGAGAAGGTTGGTCTTATAGATTATTTCCAGTGCCTCCTGGAACTTCTTTTCTTTTATATTTTTTATAAATCCAGGTATATCTATTTCTACAGGACATCCTTTTATACAGGGCGCTTTTTTGCACTGAAGACACCTGCTTGCTTCTGCAACTGCCTGGTCTTCTGTATATCCCTTAGCGACTTCATTGAAATTTTTAATTCTCTCTGCAACAGGTTGCTTTTTATCTTTTATTCGTTCATTCATATCTAATACCTTTTTTGTGTAAAATGATGTGTTTTTTCCAGTGTTTATCATCCTGTTCTGGATAATCCTTTCTAAAGTGTGCTCCTCTGCTTTCCTGCCTCAGATAAGATGCCATCGTAATTAACTGAGCAATTATAAGCATATTGAGTGTTTCAAAGCCAGTGGTATCTGAAAATTCTTTAAGAAATGCATATTTCATCCACTCAGTAATTTTGTCTTCTGCCGTTTTAAGAGTACTTTCTTCTCTTTCAATACCAACATTACGCCACATCAAGCTTCTAATAGACCTTTTAAGGTCCTCCCTGTCAATGAGTATATCTGCCTTTTGAGGAAAAGAATATTTATATTTGAAACTGGAAAGTTTTGTTCCTGAGTATGCTATTACACTTTTACCTGCCCTTGCTCCGAATACAAGCCCTTCCAGCAAAGAATTACTTGCCAGACGATTTGCTCCATGAACACCGGTACAGGCAACCTCTCCACAGGCATAAAGATTTTCAATGGATGTCTTTCCCCATATATCTGTTTTGACCCCTCCCATAAAATAATGAGCGGATGGTCTGACAGGGATAGGCTCTTTTTCAATATTAATACCATAATTTTTGCAGAAATTATAAATAGCAGGAAATCTTTTTCTAAGAGAACATTTTATCTCTTTAAGATCAAGATATACACAGTTTGAACCGGTTAATTTCATCTGGTCTATAATTGCTCTGGTCACCACATCCCTTGGAGCAAGGTCTCCCATAGTATGGTACTCAGACATAAAACGTTCGCCTCTGGAATTTATTAAGATACCTCCCTCTCCTCTTACACTTTCAGAGATAAGAAAACGAGGTGCTCCTGCCTGATAAAAAGTTGTTGGGTGGAACTGATAAAACTCAAGGTCTACAAGTTCTGCTCCGCAACGATAAGCTGCAGCAATACCATCCCCTGTAATAACCGAAGGGTTTGTGGTTTCCTGAAAGATATTACCGGCACCACCTGTGGCAAGGATAAACGCCCTGGCTCTGATAATAAAAATTTTCTTCTTTTTTTCATCATATACAAGTGCGGCTGCTATCCTGTTTCCATCAGGAATAAAATCTATAAGAAAATGGGAGTGGAGTATTCTTATATTTTTTTCAGCAAGCACCTTTTTATATAAAAACTCTGCTATTGCTTTGCCTGTTCCATCACCCTGTATATGCAAAATTCTTCGACAGGAATGTCCACCTTCTCTTGTGAAGTGGTAATCTTTATTTTCTCTATCAAAGATAAGTCCCGAAGAGATAAGTTCGTTTATCCTGTCTATGCCTTCTTTTACCAGGATATCAACGGACTCAATATCTGATAGCCCACAGCCTGTCTGCAATGTATCTTTTTTATGCTTTTCAGGAGAGTCCCAGGATGCTATTGCAGCAGCAATTCCCCCTTGAGCATTATAGGTACAGGTTTCTGAAAGCCCATTCTTATATAGAATAACTGTCCTGAAATTATTTAACTCAAGGGCTGCCACCAGACCTGCTATACCTCCACCTATAATAAGAAAGTCCACTTCTTCAGAATGTAACTTGTCCGTATCAAAAGAAATAAGAAAATCAGGTATCATTTTAAGTTAAACATAAAAAGTCAAAAGTTAAGATTAAAAACATCAGAATTTATGAAGATTTAAGCAGCCGAGATAACTTCTCCTTCCAGAATTTTTTTTCCTCTTCAGTTGCGTAGTCAATGATTAACCTTCCGTTTAAATGGTCCATCTCATGCTGAAAACACCTTGCAAGAAGGCCATCTGCCTCAATAAAAAACTCTTTACCTTTTTCATCATATGCCTTCAACACCACTTTTTTTGCTCGCTGTATTGCAAAATATATTTCAGGGAAACTCAGACAACCCTCCATATCAATCTCACTATCTTCAGAAATTTTAAGTATCTCGGGATTTATCACGGTTATAATCCTATCGCTGTCTTTATCAAGAGCAATAAAAACTCTCTTTGAAATTCCTACCTGTGGTGCAGCAAGTCCAAGACCCTGTGCTTTTTGTAATGTCTGTTTCATACTCTTTATTAATTTCTCTATTTTGTCATCTATATTCTTAACTTCTCCTGCTTTCTTTTTTAAAACATCTTCTCCGTATATTCTTATTTTTCTCATTTTTAAGAGGTGATTATTTTTACACCTAAATATTTTTCTACTGTTTTAATAGCACAGTATTTACCACACATAGTACATACATCTTTTTCCGTTGATTTGTATCTTTTGTGGATTTTATCAAACTTAAACGGGTCTATAGAAAGTTTTTTCTCTTCCTGCCAGTTTCTCTGTGTCCTGGCAATATCCATTTTGTAGTCCCACTCTATAGAATTTTTTAATCCTCTGGCTATGTCAGCACTATGAGCTGCAATTTTCGCTGCAATTGTGCCTTCAACAACCTCTTCAATCTCTGGAAGTCCAAGATGTTCACTTGGTGTAACATAGCATATAAAATCCGCTCCATACCATCCGGCAACTGCTGCACCAATAGTAGATGTTATATGGTCATAACCCGGTGCAATATCGGTGACCACAGGACCGAGTACATAAAAAGGGGCACCTTTACATATCTTTTTTTGAAGTACAACATTTGCGGGTATTTCGTTAAGAGGGATATGACCTGGACCTTCTATTATTACCTGAACTCCATTTTTCCACGCTATTTCTGTCAATTCTCCGAGGGTTAGAAGTTCATCTATCTGAGAATTATCAGTAGCATCTACAATACTGCCTGGCCTCATCCCATCCCCTAAACTCAATACCAGGTCATACTTTCTTGCAATATCAAGAACTCTATCAAAATGTTCATAAAGAGGATTTTCTTTTTCATTTGCAATCATCCAGCTTATAAGGAATGCCCCTCCTCTGCTTACTACCATTGTTTTTCTCGGACTTTTTCTCAATCTTTCAAGTGTATTGAGTGTAATTCCGCAGTGCAATGTAACAAAAGAAATTCCATCCTCCGCATGTTTTTCAATGACATCAAAAAGTTTATCCGGCTCCATTTTTACCAGAGCACCCTTCTCTTCAATGGACTCAATAGCCGCCTGGTATACAGGGACCGTTCCTACCGGGACAGGACTTCGTTCCACAATGGTTTGCCTTATCTTATTAATATCTCCGCCAGTACTGAGGTCCATTACAGTATCTGCACCATATTTGCAAGCGGCTTTTAGCTTTTCAATTTCAGAATGTACATCAACTATATCAGGAGATGTACCTATATTGGCATTCACTTTTATCTTAAGTCCCTCGCCAATACCAAGATATGTATTTCTGTGTTTTAGAATAACAACCTTTCCTTCTGCCACTTTCTCTGCAAGAACTTCAGGGTTTATCTTTTCTCTTCCGGCAACATATCTGACACCTTTACTTATTATTCCTTTTAATGCAGATTCCCTTTCGAGCATTTTTTATACTCCTTCTAATCCAGAATAGCACCTGTATTTGCTGACTTGACATTTTTTGCATATCTTAATAGGACACCTTCAAGTTTTTTAACCTGTATTTTTTGCTTTTCTTTTCTTTTCTTCAGTTCTTCATTACTTACTTTTATGTCAAGCCGTCTATTTTTTATATCTATCTCTATTATATCGCCATTTTCCACAAGCCCTATAGGTCCACCGGAAGCTGCTTCAGGACTTATATGTCCTATACAGGGACCTCTGGTACCACCGGAAAACCTTCCGTCTGTAAGTAGTGCAACCTTTTCATCAAGTCCCTTACCTGAAATAACAGAGGTAATTGAAAGCATCTCTCTCATTCCCGGTCCACCACGTGGTCCCTCATATCTTATAATAACAACTCCTTCCTTTATTTTACCTTTCATTACAGCATTCATTGCATCTTCTTCTGAATTAAAGACCATTGCTTTACCTGAAAACTTCATCATTTTTTCTGATACCGCTGATTGTTTTACCACCGCTCCATCAGGAGCGAGGGTTCCTTTTAAAATCGCAATACCTCCTTCTGGAGAATATGGGGAGTCAGCACTTCTTATAACATTTCTGTTAAGAATACGAGCGTTTTCTACAATCTCTTTTATTTTCTTGCCACTTACAGTCAAAAGATCTGTGTTTAAAAGATTATTACTGGCCAGTTCTTTCATAACAGCAGATATGCCTCCTGCGGCATCAAGGTCCTGAATGTGCTGTTTTGAAGCTGGGGATATTTTGCATATATTTGGAACAGACCTGCTTATTTTATCAAAAATTTCAAGGGATATTGATATCCCTGCCTCTTTTGCTATTGCTGGTAAATGCAGAACAGTGTTTGTAGATGCCCCAACTGCCATATCCACCGCTATTGCATTTTTAAAGGAATCTAATGTGGCTATATCCCTGGGTTTTACATCTTTCTTTACAAGTTCAACAACTCTCATTCCTGCATATTTTGCAAGGCGAACCCTTTTTGATGTTACTGCAGGAATGGTGCCATTTCCTGGAAGGGCAAGTCCCAGTGCTTCAGCAAGACAGTTCATAGAGTTTGCGGTGAACATTCCCGCACAACTACCTGCTCCAGGACACGCTTCTTCTTCGTAGTATTTTAAACCGGCATCATCTATCTCTCCTTTGACAAATTTACCCACCCCTTCAAAGACAGAGATAAGGTCTATTGACTCTCCTGATGGCAGATATCCACATAGCATAGGGCCACCGCTTACCAGCAGTCCAGGGATGTTAACCCTTAAAAGAGCCATCAGCATACCCGGTATAATTTTGTCACAACCGGTAATCATTACAACTCCATCAAACTGGTGTGCCTGAAGCATAATCTCAACAGAATCTGCTATTGTTTCTCTTGAAACCAAACTGTATTTCATTCCCTGGTGTCCCATAGCAATACCATCACAGACCCCTATGGTGGAAAATTCTATGGGTGTTCCACCTGCCATTCTTATACCTGCCTTTACTGCCTCTGCTATTCTGTCCAGATGGATGTGTCCGGGAACAATTTCATTGGCAGAATTAGCAACTGCAATAATAGGTCTATCTATCTCTGCATCTGTAAGACCTAGGGCTTTTAAAAGAGAACGGTGAGGAGTTCTCTCAAGTCCTTTCTTTATATTGTCGCTTCGCATAGTTCCTCCTAAATCGCCATTCTATTTATTATCTCAAGATGTGCCTCAGAGATTGGTTTTTGATTGGATATTACTTCTTTCAGCGGTACATATACTATTTCTGTCCCTTTAATTCCAACCATATATGGATATTTCCCCTTCATTAAAATGTCCACTGCAGCAACTCCAAATCTTGTAGCAAGTGTTCTTGTAAGATATGTCGGGGTTCCACCTCTCTGTATATACCCTAATACAGAGTATCTTATTTCCCTGTCAGGTAAAGCATTCTGAAGAGAAGCAGTTAAATCCTGTGCTTTTCCTGCTCCTTCTGCGAGTATGATAATAGAACTAACCTTGCCTTTTGCTGCCTGTTCTTTAAGAAGGGATACTATTTTCTCTTCAGATATTTTTACTTCAGGGACTATTACTATTTCAGCACCACAGGCAAGCGCCACCTCTAATGCAAGATTACCTTTCTCTCTTCCCATTACTTCAATTACAAATGTCCTGTTATGGCTGGTGGCGGTATCCCTTATGTTATCAATGGCAGAAACAGCGGTATTTACAGCGGTATCAAAGCCAATAGTAAAGTCCGTCCCATAAAGGTCATTATCTATGGAAGCAGGTATCAGAGCAACAGGAAAGTCAAAATCACTGGAAAGATGATATGCTCCTTTTGAAGAACCATCTCCACCTATTACTACAAGTGCTTCAATCCCTTCCGCACATAAATTTTTATAGCATTTTTCTCTGATGTCAAATTCTTTAAATTCAGGGAATCTTATTGTTTTTAAAAAAGTCCCTGCTCTATTTATTATTCCGCTGACACTTCTTGAAGTAAGGGTTATAAAATTTTTTTCATATAGTCCTCTATAGCCCCTTTCTATACCTGTTACTTCAAGGTTATAGTTTAATGCTGTTCTTACCACCGCCCTTATAGCAGCGTTCATACCAGGGGCATCTCCACCGGTAGTAAGAACTCCTATTTTTTTCATTTCCTATTTATTTTTGTTTTGTAGTTTTAACTTTTGCGTTTTGACTTTTAAGTTATTATTATCCCTTGCCGTCGCTGCCAAGGAGTTTACATTTTGCAATATACATCTTTTTCAATTCTTCTCTTGCAGGACCAAGATATTTTCTCGGGTCAAATTCTTTTGGATTTTCAGCAAGATATTTTCTAATCATTGCTGTCATTACAAGACGTCCGTCAGAGTCAATATTTACCTTGCAGACATTCATTGAGACAGCCTTTTTTATCTGTTCTTCTGGAACGCCCGCAGTATTTTCAAGTTTTCCGCCATATTTATTTATAAGCTCTACGTATTCAGGCAAAACAGAAGAAGCACCGTGAAGAACAATAGGAAAACCAGGCAGTCGTCTTGCACACTCTTCCAGTATATCAAATCTTAAAGGTGGGATTGATTCTCCTGGTTTTACCTTGAATTTATATGCTCCATGAGAAGTTCCTATTGAAATTGCTAAACTATCCACTCCAGTCCTTTTTACAAAGTCCTCCACAACTTTAGGGTCTGTATAGTGGCTTACTTCAGAAGATACATGTTCTTCTATTCCTGCAAGAACACCCAGTTCTCCTTCAACTGTTACATCTCTATCGTGTGCGTATTCAACTACTTTTTTTGTTAAGGCAACATTTTCTTCATAAGGAAGCGCAGAACCATCTATCATTACATTTGAAAATCCGTAATCAATACAACTTTTACAGAGTTCAAAAGAATCACCATGGTCAAGATTTAATGCAATGGGAATATTGCTTCCCATCTCTCTTGCCATTGCAATTGCTCCAGGTACCATATATCTCAAAAGTGTCTGGTTCGCATACTGCCTTGCCCCTTTGGATATCTGAAGTATTACAGGAGAGTTACATTCCACACAGGCAGTAATTATTGCCTGTAATTGTTCCATATTGTTGAAGTTATATGCAGGAACAGCATAACCCTCTGCCAATGCTTTTTTGAAAAGTTCTCTTGTATTAACAAGACCAAGTTCTTTATAACTCACAGCCATTTATTCCTCCCTTTCCCTTTTGGGATTTAAAAGTTAAGAGTTGTGATAACTTTATTATAAGATTTTTTCTTTATACCGTCAATAATTGATATGGTATATTTATACAAGAGATTCCTTATACTTTTTCAATTTCGTCCTTATATCCGCATCTTCTAATGCAAGTATCTGGGCTGAAAGGATTGCGGCATTTTTTACACCTGCCCTTCCTATCGCCATAGTGGCAACAGGAACTCCTGATGGCATCTGGACTATTGCCAGAAGAGCATCTATACCACGTATATCACTTGTAGGAAGAGGTACTCCTATAACAGGAAGATGTGTCTTCGCTGCGAGAACTCCGGGGAGATGGGCTGCCATTCCTGCACAGGCAATAATCACTCCAAATCCATTTTCTTCTGCATTTCTGGAAAACTCTACCACTTTATCCAGAGTCCTGTGAGCAGACATTACCAGTACATCGTAAGTAATTCCGAATTCATCAAGAATTTCTTTTGCCCCTTCAATATACTCCATATCACTTTTACTTCCGAGAACAATAGCTACTTTTTTAGCCATATCTCTTTCATCCTCCTTATACCTTCTTTTATTTTTTCTTCAGGAACAGTTATGGAAAACCTCAGATACCCTTCACCTGAAGGTCCAAATCCAATACCTGGAGTTGCTACTATCCCCGCTTTTTCAAGTAGATAACCTGCGGTTTCTATAGAACTACCCTCTATTTTTACCCAGCAATAAAAAGTTCCTTCCGGCATATTTATATTAAAACCGCATTCTTTTAAACCTTCTACGAGTAAATGCATCCGATTTTTATAAATAGTCCTTAATTTCTTTACACTTTCCTGACTTCCTGTAAGTGCTTCTATACCTGCAAACTGGATTGCTTCAAATGTTCCTGAGTCAATGTTTTCTTTTATTTTAGCAAGAGCAGAAACAAGTTCTCTATTCCCACATACCCATCCAATCCTCCAGCCAGTCATATTATATGTCTTTGATAGGGAATGAAATTCTATCCCAACTTCTTTTGCTCCGGGAAGGGAGAGAAAACTTACCGGCTTTCTGTTAAAATATATCTCACTGTAAGCAGCATCATATACAAGTATTATTTCGTTTTTTTTACAGAAATTTATTGCCTCAATTAGAAAATCCTTCTTTATAAAGGTGGATGTGGGATTGTTGGGATAATTAAGGAAAAGAATTCTGGCTTTGTTTAAAATATCCTGTGGAATTTTATTAAGTTCCGGGAGAAATTTATTTTCTACTTTAAGTGGCATAAAATAGGGTTGCCCTTCTGCAAGTATGGTACCAATGTGATATACAGGATATCCTGGCTCCGGAACAAGAGAGATGTCCCCAGGATTTAATATAGCCCATGGAAAATGGGCAATCCCTTCCTTAGAACCTATTAAAACCACTATCTCTTCGTCAGGATTGAGTTTTACCTCGTAATTGTTTTTATAAAAATCAGCGATTGCTTTTCGGAAGGCAGGTGTTCCCTTGCCCAAGGGATATCTGTGGAAAGAAGAATTACCCACTCCTTTTTTCATCGCCTCTACTATATTTTCAGGGGTGGGCAGGTCAGGGTCTCCTATACCAAAGTCAATTATATTAACACCTTCTGAAATTAACTTTTTCTTTTTTCTGTCTATCTCTGCAAAAAGATATGGTGGTAACTTCTTAAGCCGTTTACTTACCTCAAACATTCATTGTCTCCTTTACCCCGTAATCTTCTCTGCATTTATTTCATTTGTACGGGGTTTTGTTTTATCTGGGGTTCTTCTCATCTCTTATCGTGCAAAGATTTGATGCATCTTTTTAACTGAACCTTTAAATCATACGTCAAAGGCGGATGCTATCATATGTTTCATACTGTAAAAACCTGCTGGTTTGTTTACTATAAAAGATGCTGCTTTAAGTGCCCCTGAAGCAAATGCCTCTCTATTATAACATCTATGAGCAATTTCTATCACCTCTCCTTTTCCTCCAAAATAGACATAGTGTTCACCCACAATATCTCCCATACGGATAGAATGCATACCTATCTCTTCAGATGGTCTTGCTCCTGTTATTCCTTCCCTGCCATATCGTAATACCTTTTTTGTATCCCTTTTTAATACCTGACATATAATATCTGCTATATTTTTCGCTGTTCCGCTCGGAGCATCCTTTTTCAAACTGTGGTGAACCTCTGATATTTCTATTTCATATTCCTTTAAAAGACCTGCTGAAAACCTGACTATCTCAAAGAAAAGATTTACCCCTGTGCTCATATTGGGTGAAAAAAATACAGGGATGGAGGAGGATGCTTTTTCAAGAGAGAGCATCTGTTCTTTACTGAAGCCTGTTACCCCTGTTACAAAAGGCACCTTTTTTCCCACACAGAAAGCCAGATGTTGTATCACTGATTCAGGTGTTGAAAAATCTATTACAACCTCATCACCACTTAAAATATCTTCTATTTTGTCTGACACAGGGACACCAAAAGAATTTGTCTTTCCTATCAGATGATGTCCTTTATGTTCAATACCTGCCTTTACTATAAAATTCTCTTTCTGGGCCAGAGCAAGTTGTATTATAAGAGAACCCATCTTCCCTGCTGCACCGCATACTATTATTTTTATTTTCTGTTCCATTTATCCCTCCTGCTGTTCTTTGCATGTTGAGATAAATGCCTCTATATTTTCCAGCGGAACCTCTGGTTCCAGAACATGCGTTGGAGAAAGAATAAGCGCACCATCATATCCCAGTTCCTTCTTTCTTTTTCTGACAACATTTTTTACTTCCTCAGGAGAACCAAAAGGCATTGTGGTCTGTGTTCCTATAGTCCCATCAAATACAAGATATTTACCATAATCTTTTTTTATCTTTACAATATCCATACACTCAGGTTGTAAAGGATTAAGTATTGTCAGTCCTATCTCTATCATTTCCGGGATAATAGCATTGATATTGCCATCGCTGTGATACCATATCTGTATATCGGGTTTAATTGCCTTCGCTACAGAATATACCTTTACCCACCGTTCTCTCATAAATTTTCTCCACATAGGAAGTGAAAACATCAGTGCATTCTGGTTTGCCACATCATCCCCTGTTGTTATGACGTCCACTCCTGCGGAAGCAGCGAGTTTTGTTATATTTAAATTTCTCTCCATAAATCTGTCCAGTATATACTCACACCATTCAGGCCGTTCTATCATATCCATCAAAAATTCTTCATATCCCCTTACCTGCCAGGCATTTTCATACATATGACCCACCCATGTAGATGCAACTCTTCCATTTTTGTGTGCTTTCTCAACCATTTCTTTCATCCCGGTAATTTCAAATCCCTCTGAAGGAGGATATGGAAATTCTTCTATATCTTTAAAACTTTTTGCATTTCTCAAAGGACTTATATACCCGGTAAAATGATGAAATTTTGCTGGTATTTCCAGCACTCCCAGGCTGTTTATAAATGCCCCCTCCGGTTTTTCAATATCTGTAAAATATCTTGAAAAATCAGGGGTTTGTTCATTTCCTGTATATAGTGGCTGAACCGCAACAGGATTATACATCCCGAAAAACTGCCGTATTTCTTCATCTCTCTCAAGTCCGTATTTCTCTTTTATTTTTTCAATCAGAGCAGGCGTAAAAGAGGCATAAAAAAGAAAATTGGAATGATGCTGATGCGAAACGGTTGCCTTAAATATTTCAAGTTGTGTCATTTTATTCTCCTTATATCCGCACCCAGGGCAGAAAGTTTTTCTTCGAATCTTTCATATCCCCTGTCAAGATGATATATCCTTGATATTTCTGTTTCTCCTTCTGCTGCAAGAGCCGCAAGAACTATTGCAGCGCTTGCTCTCAAGTCGGATGCCATTGTTTTTGCCCCTTTTAGTTTATCCACCCCTTTTATTATTGCTTTTGGTCCATCCAGAGTAATATTTGCTCCCAATCTATTCAGTTCTCCTATATGAATAAACCTTTCAGGAAAAACTTTTTCTGTTACAGTACTTATTCCATCGGCAAGGGTGAGGAAAGCGGTCATCTGTGCCTGAAGGTCTGTCGGAAATCCCGGATAGGGAAGAGTAACAATATCAACAGATTTCCACCTCTTTTTCATAGAATGCGTCTTTATAAAATTTTTGCCCAATGTAAACGATATACCTGCTTCTTCTATCTTATCAAGAAAAGAAAAAAGATGTGATGGGATAAAATTTTCTATCGTAATTGGACTTGAAGTAATACAGCCAGCAAGTACATAGGTGCCTGCTTCTATCCTGTCCGGTATTATTGAATACTCTATTCCTTTAAGTTTTTTCACCCCTTCTATTCTGATGCAGTGGGAACCTTCTCCATATATTCTCGCCCCCATATTTTTTAGAAATTTTGCTAGGTCTACAATTTCAGGTTCACAGGAGGCAAATTCAATTATAGTTTCTCCTTCAGCGAGGGTTGCTGCACTCATCACATTTGCGGTTGCGAGCACACTTGAACCAAAATTGCCTCCTAAAAAAATTGTGGTTCCTTTCAATTTTCTTGCCTTCCCTACTATATATCCTTCTTCAATCGTTATCTCTACACCAAGTTTTTCCAGCCCTTTTATGTGAAGGTCGATAGGCCTTGTCCCTATTACGCAACCTCCTGGCATAGAAAACTTTGCTTTTTTATACTTCGCAAGCAATGGTCCGAGAAGACATATAGAGCCACGCATTGTACTGACAAACTCGTAAGGGGCTGTGTATCTGTGTATTCCAGATGGGTCTATCTCAAGTACATTATGGTCGTATTTAACACCGACGCCTAAGTACTCAAGAATTTTTATCAGTGTCCTTATATCCTTAACATCAGGAATATTATGAAGAATAGTTTTCCCGTTACCGAGGATTGCTGCTGATATAATGGGCAGTGCTGCATTCTTGGAACCAGAGATTTTAACACTTCCTGAGAGTTTTCTTCCCCCTGTTATAATAAACTTTTCCATTTTTCTCCTCTTATATGCCTGAAAATTTTAACATTTAGAAGAAATACGTCAAACTTTTCTTTTATGGAAGATGACTACTCTTTCAATCCCTGAAAGGTCTTTTTCAATTGCTATTAATTCCAGAGAACACTGTATCTGCCTTATGTGTCTTCCCTGTTTGTCTCCTATTTCAATTAGAAGAAATCCCCTGTCCTGTAAAAACCTATCAGCATCTCTTATAATCTTCTTAATTAGATTGAACCCTTCCTTTCCTCCAGAAAGAGCCCTGAAAGGTTCCCTGCGAACTTCTTTTTCAAGCAAAACTATTTCAGAACCTGGTATATAGGGAGGATTGGTCACAATTATATGAAACTTTTTTTCTTGTAGAGGAAAGGTATTTGTTTTTAAAAATTCTATTCTATTTTTCACTCTATGTAGTTCTGCGTTATAATTAGCAGTTTTAATTGCTTTTTCAGAAATGTCTGTTGCTACAATACGGCATTTTTTTATCTCTCTTGCAAGGGAGATAGCAATATTTCCACAGCCAGTTCCTATATCCAGTATTTTTATATAACCGGGGGAAAAATATCTTTTATAGATTTCTATTGCCTTTTCAACAAGAATTTCTGTTTCAGGCCTTGGGATGAACACACCTTCCTGTATAAAAAAATCATATCCATAAAAATTTACTGTTCTTGTAAGATACTGTAATGGGATACCCATAGCTCTTTTTACAAGAAGTTTATTATAACGAATTACACTCTTGTGAGGTATGGAAATATCTTCCGTATATATATAATAAACTGGCTTTTTGAGGATGTAGGAAAGAAGCATCTCAACATTTCTGCGTGGTTCCTCAATGCTGCTTTTCCTGAGGAAAGTTGTTCCTGTTTTAATAAGTTCCCTCAAAGATACTTCTTTACTTGCCTGGAGCTTTTGTAAGAGATGCGAGGACACTTGCAGCTGCTCCTTTAATTTCAGGGTAAATTCCTTCTTCACTTAAAAATTCAATTAACCCCTGAAGTTTCGGGTCAGGTTTCTGAGCAATGTATTCACCAAGAACTTCTATTATGCCCTTACGCAGTTCTATCTCTCCTGCGAGGTCTGTCTGCGGATAATCCATTCCGATACGTTCAACAAGAGCAGGTATACCGTTGAAATCCCCGAGCCTTGCAAGGGTCAGAAAATAGTAAATCTTCTCGTTTTCAACGCCGTACTCATCCCATCCTTTTTTAATTATTGACAGTCCCTGTCTATCACGCATATTTCCCAGAGCCCTTATAACTTTAAGTGCAAATATAATCTCGTTTTTATCCTCACTGGTTTCTTCATACCTGTACACTTCAAAAGTCGGTGCTCCACCCGGCATCATTACACCCGGAGGCATCCCGGGAGGAAGTATTCCAGGTTCCATCCCCGGAGGTCCGTACTGGGTCGTTACAGGAGTAGATGTAGCAGGAGGGGTAGAAGCACTTGATATGGAAATATCCGTCCTTTTCTGTTCTCTCTGCCATAGTAAAGCTTCGTATTTCCCTTTTTGCTGCTGCAATTCAATTAACTGCTTGTCCAGATTAGCCAGGTCACTTCTCTTTTTTGTTAAGGAATCTTCTATCTTGCGTATCTCTGTTCGTATCTTCTGAATCTCCTGGAGTGTTAATGGAGTTTGTCCGGCAGGTTGCATTCCCTGCATTACCCCAGGAGGAAGCATTCCGGCTGGCTCTCCTGGCATACCTCCAAACATCTCTGACACACCTATTTTTTGTTGCAATTCCATCCTTTTCTGTTCTTCCTGATTTATCTGCATATTCAACGCAATCTTCTGGGATTCAATAGATTCTACCTTTGCTGTTATGTCCTTGATATTCTTCTGTGCTTCGGCTCTTTCATTTTCTCTTTTGTCTACCAATGTCTTCAATGTATTTCTCAGTACCGCTGCTATATCATCCCTTCTGAGTCTTGCAATACTATCAAGGGCAGTAATTTTTATATCAAAAAGTTCATTTTTATCCTGAATAATATTAAGAACTGTGTCTATCGCTTCAGGAGATTCTGTTTTTCCCAGAGCAAGAAGAACATTTTTCCTTACAGGTATTTCCTTGCTTTCTTTTATGATGGTTATCATATCTGCCATAACTTTAATCAGGTCTGCCTGTTCATATCCAGGTAAAATAGACGCTGATTGATGCCTTATCTTTTCTGTTCCAAATTTTATACGTTTAATAAGTTGTTCCACTGGAATTTTTTCTTCTTTAGCTGCTCCCTCCTGGGTTAATCCTGCAAATTCCGGTGGAAACATTCCCTGTGGTCCTGTTTGTGTTTTCGCTGATTTTTCCTCTTCCTGTTTCTTTCTCTCTTCTTCCATCCTGGACCATTTCTGGACCATTTCTCTGTTTTCCTGGCTTGCCTGAATATCTTCTTTTAACTTTTTAGCCGATTTTCCTGTTATTGATGAAGGGGCAATTTTTATTACTTCATCTAAAGATTTAATAGCTTCTTCATAATTACCTTCTGAAATATATAAATGAGCGAGCGAATAATAAAAATCTGGGTTGGTATTATCTATTTCAATTGCTCTTGTATAATTATCCAGTGCTTCTTTCTTCTTGCCTATGGCGTAGTATGCCTCACCAAGATAATAGTATGGATAGGGAGATGATGGTTGACTGCCTCTGGCTTTTTCAAAAAACCTTATAGATTCTGTTATTTTCCCCTGCTTTAATAATATTACACCTTCATTTATAAAATCAATATAATCGGCTGAAAGAAGGGGGATACAAATACCTGCAATTATCATAAGAATAAATATCTTTTTCATTGTAATTTCCTCCTTAATGTTTCTATAAGGTCATCCATATCACCTTCCATAACCCTATCAAGATTATAAAATGTCACTCCGGCTCTGTGGTCAGTAAGACGGTTCTGAGGAAAATTATACGTCCTTATTTTTTCACTCCTTTCACCGCTTTTTACTGATTCCTTTCTTTCGGTATCAATTTTACTTTTTCTCTCTGTTTCATAAAGATTTTGTAGCCGTGCACGTATAATTTTCAATGCCTTCACTTTATTTTGCATCTGAGACCTTTCATCCTGACAGCTTACAACAATACCTGTAGGAATATGGGTAATTCTCACTGCGGATGATGTTTTATTTACACTTTGTCCTCCTGCGCCAGAGGAACGAAAAGTATCTATCTTAAGGTCTGCAGGGTCTATTTTAAGTTCCAGTTCTTCCATTTCAGGAAAAACAGCTACCGTAGCAGCAGAGGTATGAATTCTGCCATAACTTTCAGTTTCAGGTATTCTCTGGACTCTGTGAACCCCGCTTTCATATTTAAAGTCTCTGTAAGCCCCTTTCCCTTTAACAAGAAAGATAATTTCTTTAAAACCACCTTTTTCAGAGGGACTTGTACTTAATATCTCTAATTCATATCCCCTTCTCTCACAGAACTTTGTGTACATTCTAAACAAATCCCTAACAAAAAGAGCAGATTCCTCTCCACCAACTCCGGTGCGAAGTTCAACTACTGCATTCTTGAGATTCTCAGGATTTTCTGGAAACAGCAATTCCTTTATTTTTGTTTCAATTCTGTCTTTTTCTATCAATAGTTTTTGCATCTCGTCTTCTGCGAGTTTCTTTATTTCTTTATCATCCAAATTTAAAATTTCTTCTGTTTCGTTTATCCTTTTTTCAATTGCATCCCTTGCTTTTTTAAGATAAATAATGTTTTCTATCTCCTTGAGTTTTTTTGAAACATCTTTAAATTTTGGAGATGTTTGACCGGTAGAAGTGATTAACTGTAGAAGAGATTCATATTCCTTTGTTGTCTCATTCAGTTTATTTTCAAATACTTCCTGAAAATCTTTAACATTATTTATTTCCATACTTTTTCTTAAATCTCTCAACCCTTCCTGCACTATCTACAAGTTTATGTTTTCCCGTGAAATATGGATGGCAGTTAGAGCATATTTCTACTTTTATTTCAGGTTTTGTGGAACGGGTTTTTACTATATTACCACATACACATACAATCGTTGCTTCTTTATATTCGGGATGTATCTTCTCTTTCATATCTTTAACCTCCTGTACTGGGTTTAACTATATAATTGTTAAAATTATCCCTGCCCATCGGATTTTCTACATCGGTAATTCCTTCTCCACTGAAATATTTTATAAATTCTCCATTTATGAGTAATCTTACTTTGCTAACAGGATAAAATTGAGTTGCTGTATAGACAATCTGTGCAAGTCTGTCCATCATAAGAGTTGTTCCTCCACCCTGCTCTATCTCTTTTGAAAAATCAAGAAAAACTGTATCCCCTTCTACTTTTACATTTATAAGAGTAGCCCCTTCCGGCATTGCAGTATTTAATCCTGCCCCTTTTTCTGTTTCTTCCGGTCCTTTTAATAAGTATTCTATTGCAAATCTTATTTTTTGTTCTATATCATTAGTTCTGGGAATTTCTCTTCTAACAGGAACCATATAAACAGATTCTTTTTCTTCATAATCTAACAAATATATAAATACATTTCTTTCACCAAAAATCCTGTTTTTTTCTTTAATTCCTATAAAAAATGCCACAACTATAATGAAAACTCCTAATAATATATAAAGTAATATTCTTTCCCTCTGCTTCATAGTAATCTCTTTTTTCTGTCCTGTGAATATTTATCAGTAATAAGTCAAAACGCAAAAGTTAAAACTATTAAATATTCTTTACTTTACCCAAGTGCAGATGCTCCCTGTCTTTTTATTTTACCTTTTATTTGTTGCTTTATCAACTTATTATTTACTTTAAAAGAAAACTCCCTGTTATTAAATGCAAGGTTGTAGAATAAATACAGGGTGTGGATGCCTGCAGTAATTCAGGCATTGCAGAGGAAAGGGTATTTTAATCCATTTTAAACTACCCCCCTCAGATATATACTCTATTTTATAGGTTTTTCATCTATTACTTAACAGGTATCATTGGCATTTCTGAAACATCAACCTTTTTTTGCTCTGTTTCTGTCTTCTCCTGTTGTTTTAGAACAGCCAGTATCTCGTCGGTAATATCCTTTCCTCCGACAAGGATAGCGCCTTTATCCATTACATACTTATATCCCTTCTTCCTTGCTACTTTTTCAACATCTTTCAGCACTTTATCCATTGCTTCATTCTGTAACCTCATAGCAATACGGGAAATCTCCTGTTGCATTACCTGTTGCTGTTTTATCTTTTCTTCTTCTTTCATCTTATCAAGTTGTTTCTGCATATCAGAAACTTCTTTTTGAAAACTGGCGATCGCTTCTCTCATCGCAGGATGCGCGTTTATCACCTTTTCTATATCAACAGAAGCAATTGATAGTTCTCTGGATTTAATAATGAGAACAAGAAATGCAAGAGTGACGATAAGAATAACTCCTGCAAGCATTGACTCTCTTGTTTTCTCATTTTTACAAACTTTATCCATCCATAAGCATTTCATTATAGCCCCCTTTACTATCCTTTTAGATAGTATTATTTATTTTTTAAAACTCCACTACAAAAAATGACATATACGGAATTGTAGAGGAATTTTTCCACACCAATCTATTTTTTGCCACAATCTTTAACATTTTTTCATAATGTGGCTTTTCAAATGGCTTAAGAAGAACTGCATTCCCTGGTTCATTTCTGTGAGGTATTATATTGACATATCCAGGGTCAGGAATTCCGTTAAAGATAACAAGTTTCTCTTTCTGCCCATTTTTGAAAAACATCGGTAAAAGGTGAGGAGTACCGGTTATCAAGGGGAAAGGAAGATTACTCTTATAAAGATACTTTACGATATTTTGTACAATTGCCTGTCTGTGAAAGTTCATTACAGGATTTCCGTTTAAGGTATTCAATATTGCTGTTCTCCCACCTATGTCATTTTGATAAAGAATAATTCCAGGACCTACAACCTTTTTTTCTGGGGTTATAACATCAGTCCATACTTCTGCCTTTTCTTTTACCTTAAATACATTAAAAGCCGGTAGTAAATTTACACTGTCATAAAGTTCTTCATCTACTCCACTTTTCCTGTTTACTACCACTTCAAGAGAATAAGGAGATTCTTCCCTGCTCAGTGTCTTATCATATTTTACTCCTAAATATCTTTCAAATCCCCTTTTGCACAATATCCTGGCACTTTCTCCGTCCAGTAAGAGCCCTTCCTTCAGCATTTCAAGAATCTCACTATCTTCAAATATCCATGCACTGTTTCCAAATATAGCATTGACTGACTGTTCTCTTGAACAGGCAGATATTCCGTATGAAAGGAGCAATTTCCATGCAGGTAAAGGGTCAACTTGTAGTTCATATAAAGATTCCCCTTTTTCTGTTTCTACCTTTTCTGCAGCATTTTCTTTCCAGGGAATTCCAACACCAAAAAGGTTGAGTTTTTTAGAGAACTTTTTGGAAATCCATTCAAGAGATTTATAACTTCTGTCCAGTAATTTACCTGTGTTTTTATCAGGAGGATTACCAACAAATGAGAAAAGGTTCAATAATAGAGCATCAGAACCAAAAAAGAGTGATAGAGCCATTTCGCACCAGGTCTGTGTATCAGATTTACTCCATGTAGTAAATGGGAAATTTTCTATTTCAGGTGCAACTTCACAGTAAGATGGCCTGAAATTCTTTTGAGTATCAAGCAGCATAATAGAGTAAACTTTATTTTTTCCAATATCTTCATGATATGGAGCGAAATGGGGTCTATGTGCAACTCTGTTTTCTATAGTAAGTGCATTAAAAAGGGGAAGCCATCTTCTACCTTCAATGCTATGGACTGAAGGGAGTGAACTCATAAGCCCGAGTTTCGTCTTTCCTTTTGAACTCTTTTCTACTGCCCCCCTGATACCACGAGATACTTCCAGTTGAACTTCTCTCCACACATCCATCCATTTTTCCCTCCATGGATGAGGACTTCCAGGTTGTAATATTTTTTTCACAACCTCTTCTCTTGAGACCTTTGTACCTATTTTTTTAGAAAACCTTTCAATTATCTCATCTTCAAACCCACCTCCCCAGGTAAGGGGAGCATGGTTATGGTATCTAAAGTCATCCTCTATCCAGATAACACGAAATCCTAATGTTGCAAATCTGCCATAGAGGTTATTGATATATTTCTGCCAGTTTTTATCAGCAAATGAAGCGGTTGCTTTTGCTTTCTCTCCGAGAGGAGAAACCATTGGTTTAAATTTGTAATCGGAGGGGAACCTTCTACCCCTATCACAGTGCAAAACAGTCATCCAGGGATTTAAACTGACCGATATCCCTTTTGCCTTAAGAATTTCTGTTGCCTCCCTTACTGTCTCAAACCAGACATCTTCTTCTTTTTTTGATAATAAACCATTGTTCCACTCTTCCCCTGCGAAAAAAAGAACAACTTCTTCTATGTGATGTTTAATACAAAAGTTTGCAAGAACCATAGCATCTTTTTTAACATCATTCCCGGGTATAATCTGAAAACGAAGGTGATATCTAACTTTTCTCATTTTTCCCCTATTCTTCCGAAAAAACATCTGCCTGAAAAGTATAAATTTCTATATCTTTGTCTTTCCATGCATCAGGCGATAGTCCTGCTTTATACATACACAGATTACTTAAAAATTCCTCTTTGCTCCAGCCGGTTTCTTCAGCAACCTGTGGAAGAAAAACACCCTGTCTGTAGCCCTTTTTTATGATTACGCCATCTCTCCCTAAAACAATTTCTTCTACATTCTTAATTTTTTTTAGTGGAGTAAGAACAGATATTTCTATCTTTATATCCTTCAACTCTCTGTGATTTACAGGCGGGAACCGCGGATCTCCTGTAGCAGATTGTATAGCCATATCTCTCACAGCCATAGCAAGTGGCTCAATCCCTTCAATATAGCCTATACATCCCCTTAGGTCCCCTTTTTTTTTCAATGTTACAAAAACCCCTCTTTTTTCCTGTAGAACAGGGTCGTCATAGACAAGAGGGGGAAGTTCTTTACCTGACAGGTAATAATCCAGCGTCTCCCTTGCAATTTTTAAAAGTTCCTGTTTCTGCTGTTCTGTAAGCATAAAATTAGTGACAAAAGTTAAAAAGGCAAAAGTTAAAACTAATAAGTCAAAAGTAAAAACTCAAAAGAAAAAAAACTATACTAAATATAAAACCCCCTGATAGTGAGGATTTCTTTCCCCCAAACCATTTTCAAATCCCCCCTTAATTTCCTTTACAGGAGGTTTTTACTGAACTTACTCCTGTGAACTCTACTTTTCAACATTGGTAGCGAGGGGGGGATTTTATCTCAGGAGGGGTGTTCTCACCCCCCTTCCTGATATAGTTCTCCCCCCATAACAATCTCGGGGGAACGATTCCTTTCCCCCGAACCCCTTTTCAAATCCCCCCTTAATTTCCTTTACAGGAGGTTTTTACTGAACTTACTCCTGTGAACTCTACTTTTCAACATTGGTAGCGAGGGGGGGATTTGAACCCCCGGCATACCGGGTATGAGCCGGCTGCTCTGCCACTGAGCTACCCCGCCAGTGAATATCAAGTAAAAAGGCAAAACTCAAAAGTAATAAATCAAAAGTAAAAACTAAAAATCTACAATATTAATTCAGGGAACTATTTTACCTTTTAAGAAGATAATCTGCAAGTTTTCTAAAAGCAATTGCCCTGTGACTTATTCTGTTTTTTTCTTCCATTGTGAGTTCTGCAAAAGTCCTGCCGATACCGGGTATTTCAAACACAGGGTCATATCCAAATCCATTAGTTCCTCTCGCTACAAATGTTATAAATCCATTAACCTCTCCTTTAAAAATCTTCTCTTCTCCATCAATAATGAGTGCTGCTATTGTAATAAATTTTGCTTTTCTTTCTTTAATATCCTTACAGGGCGAAAGTAAATCAAGCAATTTCTCTATATTTTTACTGTCATCTGCCGGTTCTCCTGCAAATCTTGCAGATATAACACCAGGTAGCCCACCTAATTTCTCTACAACAAGCCCTGAATCTTCTCCTGCAACAGGTTCTGTACTCACAAAATTTTTAAGATGCCTTGCTTTTATAAGGGCATTCTCTTCAAAACTATTTCCTGTTTCCTCAGGAAAAACAATATTATCAGGAGCAGGTTTAACCAGTATCCCTGTGTTTTTTAATATATCCTGTATTTCTGATACTTTATTCTGATTCTTAGTTGCCAAGTAAAAGCTCAATGTCATCTTTCAGAACCTCTTTTTCTATCTTTATAATACTTTTTATTCCGCTACCAGCTATCCGTAACAAATCCATCAGGTCTTTTTCAGTAAACGGACTTCCCTCAGCAGTTCCCTGAATTTCTACAAATTCTCCTTTACCTGTCATTACCACATTGAAATCAACACCTGCCTCGGAATCCTCATAATAATCAAGGTCAACCAGCTTTTCCCCATGTACAATACCCGCACTTATCGCTGCAAGATAATCCCTTAATAAAGGAAGTTTTATGAGCCGCGCCTTCTTCAATTTTGAAAGCGCTTCTACAAGAGCAATAAAACCACCTGTTATTGAAGCAGCCCGTGTACCCCCATCTGCCTGGATAACATCACAGTCAACCATTATTGTTCTCTCACCTACTTTTTTTAAATCAAGTACAGCCCTTAGGGATCTTCCTATCATCCTCTGTATCTCCTGGCTCCTGCCGGTAAGGTTAGAACTTCTTGTTACTCTTTCGCTTGTAGACGATGGAAGTAAGGCATATTCAGCGGTTAACCATCCGCTATCAGTGCCTTTCAGGAATAAAGGAACCTTGTCATCAATATTAACAGCACATAGAACCTTTGTATCGCCCATTTCTATAAGGCAGGAGCCCATCGCATACTTAAGAATCCCCTTTGTTATCTTTATTTCTCGCATCTCTTCAAAACCCCTACCGCCTCTTCTTTTTATCTCAACCATTACAACTCCTTTCTCCTATATAAAAGGATATACCATAACAAAAAAAGAAAAATCATCCTTATTTCCGGAAATGCTTATATTCAACTCCCAGCAATGTATTTTATGTGATACTTCAAGAAATGCCCTGGAGATGTCATCCGAATTAATATCATATTGTATACCTGTACTGTATTTCCACAGTTCATTAATAACCTGACTGAATTTTCCCTCAATACCCGATACACTATTTTCCTCATCATACCTATTGCCTATTGAATAACTGTACCTGCCTGAGTTAAAAATTATATCATTAAATCCAAATAAATACTTTTCGCCATCTACATCCCATTCGTTCTTTCCTTCAATATAAAGGTAAGGAGTAAGTTTAACATCATATTTTAAAGAACAGGTGTCAAATCTTTCGCTGTCAATATCATAAAAATTTTCCAGAGATACTCTGCCTATATAGTCCTCTTCTTCTTTTAAAAACCAGTCCAGCCCGATGTTTAAAAAGTTGCCATTATCCATTCTTTCAAAATAGTCAAGATATTCAAGCTCTCCTTTTTTATAGTCAAGTTCCCGGTGAAGAAATGTTAACGAAGGCGAAAAATACTCGGTTAAAATTCTATGTTCTTTCTTCAGAGTTGTAGAGAATTTCACTCCCGCCTCTCTGAAAAAATTGAATCTATCATCTGTCTCTTCTGAATATTCAATACCACCAAGTGAAAGATATGGAGAAAATGTTAAGCCACCCATCTCCAGAGCCCCTTTCAGGGTAAATATATCCATTATTCTGAGATAGTTTTCATCTTCCTTATAGAAGTTTGTAAACCTGAAGTCATTCTCTAAAAATATTGGACCCTCTCCTATCTGAAAATAAGGGGTATAAAAACGTATCTCCGGGAGTTTTTCAATATTTAAAAAATCATCTTCTGGAGAATCCCTGAAGTTAAGATTAAATATTCCCTGTCTGAAGTTATGAGTGAAAGAAAGATAGTTATATCTTTTTGATTTTGCTATATAATCAGGGTGAAAGAAATTGTAAAAAAGTTCATTGTTATCCATCCATCGCCAGTCAAGAAGGATATTACCCTCTCCAGATGAAGATCTATAATTTTTCAAAAATTCTAAAATCAGAGCCGGCTCAATATCCCCTTCCGCCCAGTTCTTAAAAAGGAATCCTTCCCCTCTGTACATCCCTGTTGAATGGATATTAATACCTGCCCCAAAGCCCTTCTCTCCTATCAAAATCCGCTCTTTTATCACTGCATCCATCTCTGCTCCTGTTCTCTGGGCAAAGATAACTTCCACATTATCTCCCGCTTTTGAAGTATAGGCGGGTCTGGCAGTAACCAATGGCTCTTTTGTTTTCATATCAACCGTATATCGCGGGAAATAAAAAACACTGTATTTTTCGCCAAGTATAAACTTCATTCTCTGTGCCTGCAGATACTCGTTTTTTACATATTTAAGCCGCCCCGCATATATTCTGTAGTGTGGCTTTTCAAGGTCACAGGTTGTTATATAACCATTAATAAGATAAAAGATGTCTCCTTCCTGTTCTACCTTTTCTGCCTTACCATAATAAGGGGGAGATGAAAAAACGGCAGAGGACAGCACTCCCTTTCTTTCATTTATATTATAAGTTATATCTCTGGCTTTAACAGTTCCCTGTGGCGTTTCAACAAAGAGATTACCTTCTCCTAAAATATCTCCTGTTGTTCTGTTAAATTCCGCTCGTTCACATCTTATAATAATATCTTCAAAGGCAATTCTTACATTGCCGTACAAAACTGCTTTTTCAGGTTCTCCTGCCTGATTGAATAAAATCTCCAGATTATCAGCGGTATAATAGACAGGGATAAGATTATCATTGATAAGTTCTGAAGAAAATATGCCTCTACAAAGCAAAAAAGAGATAATACACCATCTTTTTAGACATCCGGACATATCGCCCTTTCAGGAAGTACAAATGCATTTGAATTAAGGATATCAAAAACTGATTACCTTATACCCTAAATACTTTTCAAATGCCTCTTTAACAGGTGATAAAATATGGTTATATGTAACACTTGTATGGTGTCTATGTCCCCTGTACCCAATGGTTTGTAAAACATCCTGCAGGTTTTCAATCTCAGCGACACCTGCACATCCAAAGAAGTCATCAGGTATAGGGTCATCTGTAAATCTGCCTTCACCTAAATAAAATTCTAATTCTCCATCCACGGTTAGCATGCTTCCAAAGGTAAAAGGTCCAGGTGCAATCCTTCCCGTGTTACATCCATAACCACAACCTGCCCCTACGCTGTTGGCAAGGATTTTATGGTCTGTGATTTTTCCTTTACAGGTCATCATATCGGCAGGTACTGGCCCGCAGTGGAAGAGTATACACTTGTCCTCTTCATCTCCGTAGTTATTATTCCAGTCAAGACAGGTTGCAGGTTTCCCTGATGCTCTGTTTAATGCAAACATAGTTACAGCATTACCTACATCTACCTCGCAGGCAGCAGGTATCCCTCTATTATTAAGTTCACTCAATATCACACAGGGAGAGATTCCCAACACCTGTTGCATCTCTGTCCAGCACCTCAGAGCAATTGCATTAAACCCATATTCTTCAATCATATCATCAATAACAACTGCGAGTTTTACAATATTTTCAAATGCTTTTCTGGGAACTCCTTTCCAGTCAGCATAACTGCTGTAAATTTTTGCTTTCGCAGTGGCTTTCCTGTCTGATGTTTTTATCTTCTGCATTCTGTGAAACACAGAGAGAAGGTCAAAGGTCTCCATAGTTATACCTTTTTTCTGGAGAGCAAGTTCATCTATCCGCACTGTTTTAAATGGTGTTGTTCTTGCACCTATAGCACCGACAACCATACTATTCATTCCATTGACAACCCTGCACAGACGGTCAAAGTAGTCAATATTCTCTGCAAATGTAGAAGATTCAGGATGGACAGTATGTGGTTTTAAAGCAGTAAACTTCACCCCGTACTGGCAGAAAACATCCATAATAGAAAACTTCCCGCAGAATGCATCCCTTCTTAATTCAGGACGCATCTTATCCAGTTCATCAGGATATGCCTGTATAAGTATGGGAACCCCTGCTTCTTTCAATGCCTCAACTGCGCCGGTTTCATCACCAAAGTTAGGCAGAGAAAGTATTACCCCACCAAATTTTCCACGATTTTTCTTTAAAAACTCTGCATATACCCTGCCTTCCTGAACTGTTTCCACTGCCCCGTATCGTGTTGCTTTTTCGTCAAGGATGAGTGTCTTATGCCCCAGCCTCTCCAGTACTTCTTTCATTTCCTTTCTTGCTTCTGCCATAACAGATGCAGGGAAAAAACCCCTGTTACCAAAAAATAATGCAAATGTCGTCTTTTCTGCTTTCATTCATTCCCCCTTGTTCTTGTTCCTGATATTTTACTATTTTAAATTCCTTCCATCAAATTATAATAATGCTTGACGGTTACCATAGCAAAGGTTATAATCTTTTTGAGTTTAGGATTTTGTATTTATAGTTTTTTAATATTGGGGGATTAGCTCAGTTGGGAGAGCACCAGGCTGGCAGTCTGGGTGTCAAGGGTTCGAATCCCTTATCCTCCACTTTTTAAGAATATGAAGAAATCATTTACTATTTATGATTTGCCAGAGGAAGAAAGACCACGCGAACGACTGGTCAAATTTGGCGAGCAAGCACTTTCAGCCCAGGAATTACTACAGATTATTTTAGGCAGGGGCATTGCCGGTGAATCAGTAGCAGTTACGGCACAAAAACTGCTATCTGAATTTGGCAGTCTTCAGAAATTAGCCGAAGCAAGTATTGAAGAAATATCCTCTATTAAGGGAATTGGATTGGCAAAAGCCAGTCAAATAAAAGCCGCTTTTGAAATTGGTCGTCGTATTTCAACAATATAATTTGATATATTTCCAAAAATCGTCTAAAATGACAATATAAAAATTTATATTTACAAATTATGAAAAATTTTAAAGCTGGTATTTATAAACAACAATATCAATACAAAAGTTTTAGTCCTTCTTTTATTAATCACGATTTTGAATGGCAGGATAAAGAAATTACTATTTTACTGGCAGAAGCAATGCGTCTTTTGGGCGAACTTAATGCTTATTCTTTTTTAATTCCAGATGTTGATTTTTTTATCAAAATGAATGTGGTAAAAGAAGCAACAAAATCAAGTATGATAGAAGGCACAAAAACTGGAATAGAAGAAGCGGTTTTACCAAAAGAGGAAATATATCCGGAAAAAAGAGATGATTGGAACGAGGTACAAAATTATATCAAATCTATAAATTTCGCTACTGAGGAGTTAAAAAAACTGCCTGTGAGTGTCAGATTAATTAAGCAGACGCATAAAATTCTACTCTCTGGTGTTCGTGGAGAACATAAGTTGCCAGGAGAAATTAGAACAAGCCAAAACTGGATTGGCGGCTCTTCTTTAAGCGATGCTTTTTTTATTCCGCCTCATCATAGCGAAGTACCTGAACTTTTGGCTGATTTAGAAAAGTTTTGGCATAACAAAAATTTAACCGTTCCTCCTCTTATAAAAATTGCTATTTGTCACTATCAATTTGAAACTATTCATCCATTTTTAGATGGCAACGGCAGAATTGGTCGTCTTCTAATTGTTTTACAACTGATTGACGCAGGAATTCTGAATAAACCGACTTTATATCTCTCTGCTTTCTTTGAAAAAAACCGCGGTAGCTATTATGATTCTTTAACAATGGTTCGCCAGACTAATAATTTGGAACAGTGGGTAAAATTTTTCTTAAATGGGGTAATTGAGACCGCTAGAGATGGTATTGAAACATTCAGAAAAATAATTGTTTTGCGAAAACGATACGAAGAAAAAATAATGACTTTAGGAAGTCGGGCTAAAAAAGGCCAAAAACTTTTGCTTTTTATGTTTTCTCAACCAATTATCAGTGCTAAAAAAGCGGCAAAAGAATTAAATGTGAGTTTTAACAGTGCTAATCGGTTAATTAAAACATTTATAGCTTTAGGATTATTAAATGAAATTACCGGTTTTTCCAGGAACCGTCTCTTTGTCTTAAAAGAATATTTAGATTTATTTAAAAAATAAACTATGTCCAAACAAATAGAACAATTACAAAAAGAAATTGGTAGATTGAAGAAGGAGTTGAAGAAAAGGAAGAAATATGGCTTGGTTTGGGAAGATAAGCCAGAAGATGTAGTTGAGATGTGTAAAGAAAGATTGAAAGGATAGGAGTGGATAAGGCGCTGAGATGGATGGAAAAGGCAGAGATAAATCTGATTGTGCTTGTCTAAAATACAAAGGCGGATAAATACACTTTCAAAAATTCAGGGTTAAGTGTCCACTCCTTCTTCAATAAGCACTTCACTTGTAGTGGCTGATATAATTTTTATTTCTTCTGTAATCCTTTTTTTCTTCCAGGTGCCACGCAAAAACCACAGAGCAGTTATAATCGCACCAAGAACATTAGTAAGGAGAAACGCCATCCAGATACCCCTTTCCTGCATACCTGCAAAATGGGATAATATATATGCGAAAGGGAACCTTAATAACCATAGCGAAATAATGGATAATGCCATAGAAGTGATGGTATTCCCTGACCCGATAAAGGCACCATTCAATGTGTGATGTATTCCTATAAATCCAAAACTTAAAGCTATTGTTCTTATAAAAAGTGTACTTGACCTTATCGTCTCCTCTTCTCCAGGAATAAACACAGAAGAGATTTTCTGGGCATAAATAAAGGTTATTATCCCGATGAATGTAAGAAAAACAAAACTTATTGTTGCTGCTGTTCTCACTGTACTTACAGCCCTTTCCACCTTTCCTGCGCCTATGTTCTGCCCTACAAGAGTGGATACAGCCATAGCCAGTCCAAGTGTGGGGACTATAATAAATCCCTGTATCCTTGTTCCTATTCCGTAGGCAGCCAGTGCAACTGTTCCAAAGCCAGAAACTAAAAATATCATAAGGTTCATTCCTAACCCGATTGTTGACTGTTCTATAGAAGAAGGCAGTCCTAATTTAAACATTTTTTTAATAAGGGAAAAGTCCGGTTTTAAATTATAAAAACGAAGTTTTATCTGATGGTTTCCTTTTAACATCATATATATTCCTATTCCAGCTGATAATCCCTGGGTGATAATTGTTGCTACTGCGGCTCCTGTAACTCCCAGCGAAGGAAAAGGTCCATAGCCAAAAATAAACAGCGGGTCAATAATAACATTCAGAGTTACTGTGATAAGAACAATATACATAGGGGTTTTTACATCCCCTACCCCCCTCATCAATGACTGAAAGACCATAAATGTAAAAACAAAGATCGCACCGAGAAAAGAAATTTTAAGATAAGAGACAGCGTTGACAAAGACATCCTTCTCTGCCCCCATTATTCCAACAATAAAAGGTGAAAGAAAGTATCCAAGACATCCAAGAACTGCAGAAACAATAAAAACGGTTAACAATGTCTGGGAAGTGATATAATCCACCGCATCTATGTCATTTTTCCCTTTATACTGAGCAACAAGGATAGTCCCTGCCATAGTCAGTCCGCCTCCGAGAGAAACAATTAAAAAGATGATAGGGAAACTTAAAGAAACAGATGCTATCGCTACACTTCCCAATCTTCCCACCCAGAATGTATCGGTTAACTGGTATGCTGTGTGAAGAAAGTTTGCAAAGATAACAGGAATAGAAAGGGTTATTAAAGATTGCAAAATAGGTCCCTCAGTTAAATTGTTTTTTTCTTTCATATTATTTTATGGTTTTGAAGAAAGGTATTTAACAAAGAACTCCTTAACGGTCTTTTGATATTCATCTGTAAAGGCACGGTCAAGCCCTGTATGTGCTCCTTCCACTGTAAATAACTTTTTAGGTTGAGGGGCTTTATTGAAAAGCCGTTGAGCATGCTGATAGGGAACAAAGTCATCTTCTCGGGAATGGATAATAAGAATAGGTGATTTGATGCTTTCAATAAAAAATTCAGGACTGTTTTCAATAAAATCCGCTCCCAGTACATATCTCCCCAAAAGACGGGACAGGAAAGAAAAGATATATTTCAGAGGACCGAGATTTTTATAATAATGCGTCACCATCTCAGGAAAGTTTGCAAATGCAGAATCAGTAACGATTGCATCAATTCCTTCATATTTTGCCGATGTTATAATCCCCACTGCTCCTCCCAGCGAATATCCCCATATACCTATTCTGTTATTTTTTATATCATCCCTTGACTTTATAAAGTCCATTGCTGCCCTGACATCCATAAATTCCTTCAGCCCGAAATAGGTAATCTTTCCTTCACTCTCACCGTGTGCCCGAAAGTCAAACAGAAGGAGAGAGAATTCAGGATATAGAAATGAAACAACAGGAAGAATATCCGACTTATTTGAAGGATATCCGTGAAGGCATATAATAACCCCCTTCCCTTTTGAAGAAGGAATAAACCACCCTTTCAGGTTCTTCCCATCAACTGTTTTTAGAATAATGTTCTCGTAAGGAAGCCCCATATCTGAAGGAAGTAGATATACAGGCATTCTGGCAGGCATAATTGCACGCCAGCCAAAAATTATTGTAAGCACTACAATTATTATAACTGCATCAATCAGGACTCTTACCCACATCTTCATTTTTTAATTGTCGCCTGTAGTTGTCTCTTACTCTTGTGAAAAATTCAAGATAACTTTCTGTTTTATAATCCGGATATGTCCATGGTAAAAAAACAAACCTTCCTTTTTCAAAGTAAAGTGTAACTTCTGCAAAGATACCCTTCCCCAGATAAATCCTGTGATAGAAGTCCTTCGTAGAAAAAAGAACTATATGTGACATATTTAGATATCCCGGGTCAAGATTAACCCTTCTGGGAAACTCTGTATCCGCATAAAATTCTTTTTCAATATCATTTGTTATATGTTTCCATAAATAAGAATCTTCTGGAGAGACCAGATTTTTGAATGATACAAAACTTCTCTTGAGATTATCTCCCATCTCTTTATAGTAATAATCTGTAAAGGCAAAAGGAAACGGTCCTGCTGAAATGTCTATCTCTCCGATTTTTTCAGTCAATCTTTCTGTTACCTTTCCAATAATACCTTCATCTCTATATAATATCCCGCAGAATAACTTTACCTTTTGATATTCTTTCCGTATCTCCATTTTCAGTTTTCACTTTTGCCTTTTTAGTTTTAACTTTTTCCTTTTTCCTTTTGCCTTCTGACTTCTTACTTTTAACTTATTACTTCTTACTTTTAACTTATTACTTTTTAGTTTTGCCTTTTAACTTTTTACGGTAATGTCAAGATTTTTGTGTAAATTCATTTTGGGTGTTCCTGTTTTTCTCTGCCCAATTTTCATTTAGATACTGGCTAACTCCATAAATAATACGATTACAACTTTTTTCATTAGTGAAA
>Ga0116166_1000728_pt1 | contig 31093 bp, 18 predicted proteins | sample AD_JPNMR2_MetaG_FD_89884 | JGI IMG/M metagenome (GOLD analysis project Ga0116166, IMG submission 89884) | Active sludge microbial communities of municipal wastewater-treating anaerobic digesters from Japan - AD_JPNMR2_MetaG | ecosystem: Engineered > Bioreactor > Anaerobic > Digestate | place...
CCCGCCGGACACCCGAAATCAACGGGACCTTGAAACTGTTTCTGGGTTTTTTCACCAACCTGGACGAAGTGTCGCTCCGGACCCGCTCGGCCGCGACCCTCGATGACCGCATCATCGGCTTTGATATGAACGCGGGTGAGTTTTTACCCATGTTGCCGTTCACGGTGTACAAGGAATCGTGGGACGCGGCCTACGATGCCACGTATATTGCCACGTCTGAGGCATGTCCCGCTTCGAACGGGGGGGATAAATTTGGATATGACGAGGCAACCAAATCGGTTACTCCGCACGGCGATGGCATTGTGGAAATTCATCTTTACCCCAATAAGCCGGACGTCTGCAAATATCCAGACGCGCCGGGCAATTTCGGAACGTTGGATATTGGGTATGAGAACAACAGTACGGATGACCTGGTGCGGCAAATTCAACAGGGATGCAGGGCTGAAGAGCTGGCCTTGTCCGGGAATATGATGCTGGAACAAGACGTAAGCGGAGTGTGGTGCAAATGGGCCAACGGCGATACCGGGGTCAGTTCCACGATCCGTTCGGCTTTGGAAAACATTAAGGGCCAGGCGCGGATTCTTCCCTTGCACGACAAGGTCACTGGAACGGGGGACACGGCATATTTTCGAATAGTCCGGTTTGTTGGAGTCCGAATCGTGGACGTGAAAATGACCGGCGCGTTGACCGATCGGCGGGTTACCGTCCAGCCGGCCAGTGTGGTCTGTCAAAACGCGGTATTTCATCCGGACGCCCCGCATTCCAATCTGGTTTTTGCCCTTTCGTTGACGCGGTGAGAGGGGAAAGACGCCGATAGTTCAGAAAAATGAATCCCGGGCCGATACAATGAGCTGAACCGGGTTGTCTTTACTTATAGGTCATTATTTTCGAACCGGGATGTTTTTCATGACTCGTTCTAACCAACCACGTCTTTTCCCTTTCGTTTCATCCCCCCGGACGCTTTCTTACGGAGGGAACTGCTTGGGCCGCTTTTTCATACAAATCATGCTCCCTGGATGGTTTCTGTTTTTCCCTCCCGCTACGCCAGGGCTGGTGGAATCCGTTTTTGTTGGCGATGCCGCTCTGACCGATTCATCCCGGGAGATCGAGCTCAGCGCCGGCCTGTTTTTCCAGGTACCGGTCGGTTCCTATCAGCCGGCCCGTCTTGATTTTGTGGACGGGCGAGTGGAAGTGACGGCCCGGCCGGACGAGGGGGTGTTGGTGATCCATTCGAGTCCCTTGACGGTGGAACCAGAGGGAATCTTGGCGCTCGAATATCAAACCGATACCGATCAGGTCAACTTGGCGAGTATCGTGTTTGATGGAGCCGTCAGCCACACGTGTGTTGCGTTTGACAATCCTTCGGGTGCCAATTTAAAAGTCAATCAAAGTTCAATTTACACGCTTTTCTTTTTCAGCCATACCGGTGTGGTGTTTCCCGCCTTCCAGGTTTTCAATGGAGGCAAAGAAACAGCCCATGTCACGATTACCCGCATGACTTTGACTGCCTTCCCGAATGGAACCTTATTCAATCAAACCCAAAGAGACGGAGACTGGTCGGCTGATGTTCCGTTCCCTCTACCGGTCGATCCCGGTTTCGCGTCGCTGAATGATTGGGGATTTGACATCTTGTTAACGGGGACACAACGGCCCAAGGCGAATGGAGACAATCATTTCGCGTCAACCGGGGGAACGGGCTGCATGCTGTTACCCGCGGCGGAGGCGGTTGCCAATGCCTTTATTACTCTCAAGATCTCTGATGAGCAAACCGGCCCCGCCCGGGGGGAAGTGTATATTAAGCGAATGAGCGCCGCGGACGACAACAGCGCCTTCGTTTTTTTGATGACCAACGGAGCCGATACCCATTTCGCCGTATTTGTTCCCGGCGGCCGGATCCCCACGGATGAGTGGATGAAAGTCCCTCTGTTTGGCCATATCAGCGCCGGCCCATCGTACCTGGTATTGCAATCCGCGGGGGCGGATGTCTTGGTGGATGACTTGTCGTTCTTCGTATCGACACCGTTGGCGCAACCAACGCCCACGCCGGAAGAACCAAGTCCCACGCCGGAGGAACCCAGTCCCACACCCACCAGCCTCCCCTCGCCTTCTCCAACATTGGAACCGGAACCTACCGCGACGCCGACTTCCCCTGGTCCGCTCACTCCGACACCCGGAATAATTGACGTTCCAATCAATACCATTGTAGTTACGGATGATGAACATTCCACGGAAAATTTGGTGGGAAAAGTGGATCAGGACGAGGAAGATGACCGGGCGTTGACCATTCATTGGAATACGGACATTGAGGGAATCAAGGACTACCATATCTATGTCAACACGGTTGAACCCGCCAATTTTTTAGGATTGACGGGAAGCGGAGAGGTGAAAAGTTTCACCTGGAGAGAAGGCGCGAGATATCCAGGCGGGATCGTGACGGAAGGTCCCCAATTTGGATCCTCCTATCTTTTCATCGTCGCGGTGATCCCGTTTGAAGGAGCGGCCCAGTATATCTATGCGGCCGCGCCTGTGTTATTCTTGGGTTACCCGGAGCCGACGATTCCGGCCACTGCGACGCCGGAACCCAGTCCAACTCCTTCGCCCTCTCCCACGGCCACGCTTGCGCCTACCGTTACCCCCACCGCGGCGCCCACTGCCACTCCCACGGAAGCGCCTACACCCACGGCAACTCCCGCGCAAGTAGGAGATCTTGTCCGCAACGGGGGATTTCATGACTCCAGCGCCTGGACACTGCAAGCGGGGTGGACCATTGCTGACGGTGCCGCCCGCTATGACGGGAGCCAGAAAGGGTGGAGTTACCTGGAGCAGGACCTGGCCGGTGACGAGCAAGGAATGACCGCCTGGTTGGGATATACCGTGATCGAATCCTCGCGGGAGGATCAGATCCTGGCTTTGTCGAGCCGGGGAAATTGTGGGGTTGTGTATTTGAGTTCGACCGTGGGCCGGCACGAGGTCGAAGTGAAGGTCACCAATCCCCAGGCGCCGTTGCTCATCTCGGCGGGCGGATCCAACGGCGCGGGAAGAATTGTGCTGGATGATATTTCTTTTATTCCCGCGGGTGCCAATCCCACCGCTACCCCTACTCATGTTCCACCGAGTCCAACAAAAGTAAGCACCCCGACGCCGACTCCAGTCCCGGTCGATACCGGTGTCTTGAAAAACGGCGATTTCCGAACGGACAGCGAGTGGATCAAGGACCGAGGCTGGTCGATCGCGGATGGCGTGGCCCGGTATGACGGCACGAATCAAGCATGGAGTTATATGCAGCAGGATTTGGCGGAAGACCGCAAGGGGCAACTTTACCGCCTGGAATACACGGTGATCGAATCATCGGCAGCCACGAATATTCTCGCCTTATCCAGCAAGGGGAATTTTGGGTTGGTTTATTTGAATTCCACCGTGGGTACCCATTCGGTGGAATTGACTGTCACCAATGACGCGGCGCCGTTTATGATTTCCGCGGGCGGTAACAATGGGCGGGGCACGGTGGTATTGGATAACCTGATCCTGAAACTTGTCCAGGAACCAACTCCAACTCCTACTCTTACGTTCACACCGGCGCCAACGAATACGCCGACCGCAAAGCCGACGAATACCCCGACAAGCACCCCGGTGCCGGAACCGACACATACGCCAACAGAAACCGCAACCCCCGAACCGACGAATACTTCTACTCCTACCTCAACCCCCACGCCAACCATTACTCCGACGCCGACCATGACGCCCAATGAGCATGGATACGTGGAACTGATCAAGAACGGCACCTTCGATTCGGAAATGGATTGGACGTTAGACACGGGATGGACGATAACCAATGGCCAAGCCCGCTACAATGGAAGTAAAAGCAGCTGGAGCACGCTTCAACAGCCGTTGGACGGGGATGTGAAGGGGAAGAACTACATTATCCGCTACACGGTGATCGCCTCCTCCGCCGATAACAACATCCTGGCCTTGTCCAGCAAGGGGTGTTTCGGACTTTATTACTTGAAAACCTCCGTGGGAGAGCACGAATACGTTTTGAGTGTGATCAACGATACGGCCCCCTTCATCTTGTCCGCGGGCGGGCCGAATGGAAGCGCCACAGTCACGCTCGATAATATCTCGGTCATCCAGGCGCCGGATGTCATTCCCACACCGACTCCCTCCATGCCGCCGACCCCGACGCCAACCCCTAAAACCGAATACCCCTCGGTGGCGGAAGAAGCGCTGGCCCGCGTCAATTTCCACCGCGCCTGGGCGGGCATCGCTCCCATGAGTTTGCATTCCTCTTTAATTCAATCCTCCGAGGCGCACAGCCATTATATGTATTTGAACCGGATCATCTCGCACCAAGAGGATCCCAGTTTGCCGGGGTTCACCGGCGTACGGGCTTGGGACCGGGCGCAGCATTTCGGTTTCCCAACCGGTAACGTGTGGGAAGGGATCGGATCGAAATCGGTTTCAGAAAGCGCGTCGGATTGTATCGATATTCAGGTCAGCGGACCATTCCACCGGTACCCGGTGTTGCACGGCGGTTTGACTCTCTTAGGATACGGCCAGGAAGACCGGTATTACACGGTGAATTACGGGGCGCTCTCCTCCCAAGACGCGACGATCACCGTCTATCCTGGGGAGAACCAAACCGATGTTCCCGTGGCGTTCGGCGGCGGGGAATCGCCCAATCCGTTCCCCGGCGCGGCTTATCCGGTGGGATACGCGGTGACCTTGTTCTCGCCCCGCAATTCGTCCATCAGTGTTCAGTCCTATTATCTCAAACCGGTGGGGGGCAGCAATTTGACCTTGCTGACCTTCATGCCCGATTCCTATTACCCGTATGTCTTTGCCATGGCGGCTGTCAAACCTCTCTCCGCGGGAACCGCGTATGAGGCGCATATCGAAGCCACCATCGGGGGCAAGTCCTTTTCGAAAACCTGGACGTTCCGGACCGCCGGGGTCTCTTCCGGAAAGGTGTACTATCCCGCCGCCATTCCCGGGCCGGTGGTTCCTGCCTACGAATTGCCGGAAATTGACATTCCGGGTGAAGACTAAAAAAGCGGGATCAAGAGAAACCCACTTCCACGAGATGGGAAGGGAGTAAACTTTCTCTACAAGCGAATCATTCGTATCCATTGCCTTTTTAGACATCACCGGTCTCCATCCTGGTGAGGACCGGCCCCATGAGCGGTGTTACAGTCCCAGACCATGCCGAATCTCCGGCGTGACCAATCCGGAGGAAGTGCCCTCCGCCGGGATGAACCTTAACATCTCCCGAAATGCGATTACATTTATGTTCTGGCAGAAGCCGTGCGCGCTTCGCGCCACACCTGGCCATTGAAACCGATTGGTAGGAGAGCTGTCATGAAAGCCCTGATTCCATGCGCCGGCCGCGGCAAACGGCTGCGGCCGTTGACGTTCACCAACTCCAAACCGTTAATCCCCATCGCCAACAAACCGTTGGTGCAATACGCTATCGACGCGATCAAGAAAGTCGGCGTGACGGATATCGGCATCGTGGTGGGAGACAATACCCGCGACATGGAGGAAGTTCTCAAGGATGGCAGCCAGTTCGGTGTAAAACTGACCTATATTCCCCAAGAGCAGCCTCTGGGCATCGCCCATACCATCATGGTCTCGAAGGAATTTCTGGGGGGCGATCCATTCATCATGTATCTCGGTGATAATCTGCTTCAAGATGGATTGCAATCGGCGGTGGAGCGCTTTCAGAAGAACCAATTGCATGCCCTGCTTTTTCTGCGCCATACCGACAAGCCTCAACTCTATGGAATCGCCGTGGTGGAAGACGACCGGGTGGTGCGCCTCGTCGAAAAACCCAAGGTTCCGCCCTCCAACCTGGCCTGCATCGGGATCTATATCTTCAGCCCTGTCATCCATGAAATTGTGCACAAAATGAAACCTTCCGCGCGGGGCGAGTACGAAATCACCGACGCGATCCAGGGCATCATCGACACCGGCGGCCGGGTCGAGCATCACACCCTTCAGGGCTGGTGGATCGACGCGGGCAATCCGGAAGACATGATCGAAGCCAACCGCCTGGTGCTGCAAAACCTGGAAACGAACATCGAAGGGTACACGGACGAGAAATCGGACATCCGCGGATCGGTTCGGATCGGGAGAGGGACCCGCGTGGAAAGCAGCACCATCCGGGGCCCGGTGATTATCGGTGAAAATTGCACCATCCGGGACGCGTTCGTGGGCAGTTTTACTTCGATCGGCTCCAATTCAGAACTCATCAGTTGCGAGGTGGAATATAGCGTCATTATGCAGGATTGCGAAATCAGCCACATCGAGAAGCGCATCGACAACAGCATCCTCGGGCGCAATGTGACCATCACCAGCTCCTCCCGCCGGCCCCGCTCGCATAAGCTGCTCCTTTCGGACGACAGTGAGGCCGAACTGGGGTGAGGACGACGGAGAAGCGTATGATGGAGTGAGGGGAGGGTACGGGACAAACAGAACGTGAAGTATGTTACAAAATCGTATTCCGGTTTTCCGGTGGAGCCAGTCCGAGCGATTCGAGGGTTTTGAGGATACCCACCTTTAAGGGCGTGCGGGTGTAGCCCAATTGCGTAATGGCTTTTTGGGACGAGAACCGCCAGTGGTATTTATACACATCCACGACTTCGCGGGTGAGGCGGGGGATGTAGGCGCTGGACCACCGCGCCCGGAATTCTTCCACGCAAGCCGCCGCCTTGGCCGCCGCGAAGGGAATCCGGCGGCGGGGGCGTTTCACCCCGGTGACCGTTTCCAGCAATTCCAAAAACTCCAGCAGGCTCGCGTCTTCGCCGCCCAGGATGTAGCCTTCGCCGGGTTCGCCTTTTTCCAGCGCCAAAAGATGGCCTTGGGCCACATCGGTGACATATGAAAAGGTCCAGCGTTGCTCCCCGCTGCCCAGGATTCCAGGAATCTTGCGGTGGACATAATCCGCGATCATTTGGGTGATATGGTTGCCCTGCGTGGCTTTGCCTGGGCCATAGATCAGGGCCGGATACACCGGCACGATGTCGTATCCTTCCACGATCCAGGATTTCACTTTTTGGAGAGCCAAGGCCTTGCTGCGGGCGTAATGCGTGGGGAAAGGAACATTGGGGTTCTGCCAGGATTCATTGGCAGGGGCCGCGCTGGTGGGGCCGAGGGCGAAGAACGACGAGGTATAAACCACCCGGATTTTTTTCTTCCCTGCCGCGCGCAAGACGTTTTCGGTCCCTTCCACATTGATCCGGTAAAAATCCACAGGATCCCGCCGCCAGATCGAAACCAGGCCCGCCGCGTGGATGACGGCTGCACAATCCTGAAGTGCCCGGGCCAGCGAAGAGAGGTCGGTGATATCCCCCCGGCACACTTCTACTCCTTCGGGAAACATTCCCGCGGCCGGTTCGCGGCGGCACAAGGCCCGAATGGCGTATCCCCGCCGATGGGCTTCTTGGCATATAGCCTCTCCCAGATATCCCGTGGCTCCCGTAATGAAGATTTTTTTCATGATTTCAAGATGGAATCAGGTCCTACCGGTGCTGACTCACGTCCGTAGGCAGTTGTAAAAAATGGATCATGATACCCGGGATCATCATATTCGGGCGGATCCCATGGCCTTTCCTCCAAATTACCTTATCGCGGCCTTCTTCCAAAGGGAGAGGATTGGAATAAACGCCTTTTCATCTTCGGCCGTTTCGTTGTCCCTCCGATGTTTTTGCCGGAGTGTTGCGTTCATTCTTGTCGAGCGGCGTTGGTTAGAAAGTTTCTGCGATCCCCCGTTCTTGCAAGAGGGCCTCGGCCTGAAGCAGGTCATCCGGCGTGTCCACCGCGAAACCAGTGAACGTAGAATCCTGAACGGATGTTTTCACCACTTTGATTTTGTATCCGTGCTCCAGGACCCGGAGTTGTTCGAGGGATTCTTCCTGCTCCAACGGCGTCGGGCTGAGCGAGGCCAAGGTTCGCAGAAAATCCCGGCGGTAGCCATAGATGCCGATATGGTCATAGATGGGGATGCCGGTCTTCATGCGCGGGTAGGGAATCAACGAGCGGGAAAAGTAAAGCGCGAAGCCCTGAAGATCCATGACGGTTTTCACGATAGAGGGGTTGTGGTAATCCTCCGGATTCTGAATCCGGTAAACGGAGGTTCCCATGGGAATGGAGGGATCCTCCAGCAAGACGGTGACGATTTCATCGATCATATCCGGATGCACGAAAGGCATGTCGCCTTGAATATTGATGACGATCTCCGGGTGTATCTGTTGTTGCGTTTCCAGGATTTCCACCGCTTCGGCAATGCGGTCGGTCCCAGACGGATGATGCGGCGAGGTCAACACCGCCCGTCCGCCGATCTTCCCGATTTCCTCCACGATGCGGGAATCGTCAGTCGCCACGCACAGCCAGTCGAGAGTCCGGCACTTCCCGGCTTGTTCATAGACACGCCGGATCAGGCTCTTCCCCCGAATGGGCGCCAGCGGTTTGCCGGGCAACCGCGTAGAACCGTAACGGGAGGGAATGACACCGAGGACCGACATAATTATTTTTCCCCCTTTGAGAACCTGCTGATGAAATGGATTCCATTTGACTGTAAAATACCGGCATGCATCCGGCGAGGTAAGATAGGGGTAGGATTTTCAAGAGAAATATTGTCGGCGGATCGGGGATTCCGAGTGTCACAACATTAATTTAGGGCCAATATTCCCAGCAACTTGAAACCAAAAAGGATTGATCCCATGAAACCGGAACGAAAACGAATTGAGGCATGGCGCTCGTCTCTCTCCCCGGAATGCCGCGCGCGGATTGAGCAAGCCGTCACCTGGCTGTGCGAGACGAAGGAGCGGGGCGGGAAAATCGCCGTGGTGACCGGCAGCGGACCGAATGTGCATGAAGGGGTTACCACCTTGATCGCCGAACTGATGCGGGCGGGTATCGTGGATGGCGTCACCACCAGCTCCGCCGTCGTGGCGCACGAAATGGGCGGGGTGTTGGATCGCGTGAAGCGGGTGGACGGCCGCTCTCTGGGGATTCCGGCCCATCTTTTACCGCGGGGGGGATTGTTTGAATTCACGCAGATCGAGGAGCCGCTGTTGGCGCGCCTGGCGCAAGACATGCCGTTCGATGAGGATCTGTGGAACAAGGGAAAACAAGCGGACGGGGCGGTGATCATCAAAGCCGCCGGGAACATGGGATACCCGATGGGTTTGTGGCTGGAGCAAACGGCGGAGAAAGTCCTCCCCTGGGCGCGGGAACAAAATCTGCCCTTTGAGAGAGTTATTGGGGAGTATGCCGATGAACGCACCATGCTCGGGCAAGGCGCGCGGCGGGATTTGCCGGTTTTGGTCACCATCCCGCAACTCGTTGGCGGCGGCATGGTGGGTTTGGCCGTCGGCGACAGCATTTCCCTGACCCGCCGCGCCCGGTTGACCGCCGGTCTGCTAGAATCCGCCGATGTCATCATCGAATCGGCTGTGGTGTTGACGCAGGAAGTGCACGATGGTCCCTTTGAAACCTTTACCGGTCATGGTATTTGGACCGGGTGGCAGGGCAAACCCACGTACCGGCTGGAAAACAAGAAGCTGATTCGTATCGATCTGGATTCCGCCCTTGACCGGGCCTGGCGGTTCGAGCGCGAATCGCGGGCCGTGCAGGAAGCCATCGACAAGGGGCTTCCCAAAACCAAGCTTATGGATATTCCCTTCCGCATGGAGATGTCGGGATTCGCCCGGCTGGAAGGGAGCCTGCCGGTCATTGCCGACATCGGCGTGATCTGGCCCATCCTGGCGTCCGATATGGAAGAACGTTTGGGCATCGAGTTGGAATTCATTTCGGCCCCGCAGCAGACACCGGAAGGCCAACGCATGCGGGAGTGGATCGCGGACACGATCCAACCCATCCAGCCGGTGGCGGTAACCTCACGGCCGGCATCGTGAAACTCTCCCCGTAGCCTTCTTTTTCTGATCGGATCATTTCTTCCCATGGACCGGTGGATGGATGGGCACGCCGGAAATACATCCTGCCTGGTTTTTGTTTTCAATTAAAAAATGAAACATTTCGTCCTGCCCGGGATATAGTAACTATGTAAAAACGCTGTGGAATGCATAACACTTCGCCGCACCGGCAGCCGTTTTTCTCTCCCAATTTTCCCGAAGGCAGGTTACTCCATCACCATGATCACGTTGCGATATATTTTGTGCTTATGGAAGTCCACCGCGAAGCCCGCCGCCCGGCTTTGCCTCTATGGGATGTTGGCCGCGGGCATCATGCTCAACGCTTCGTGGGCGGCCGCGCTCGAGAAGGCCTGGCTGGGATCGATCAACACGGTCGAGGAATTCAACCTCCTTTCCGTGGAGGATCACAGCCGCGGCGATTTGCTGCGCGTCACCAAGTTTCTCGCTCCCGCCCGCCCGGATCCGGCCTTGCTGCCAACCGTCTTCCAAAACGTAAACCTCTACCGCCTCCACCTGGAGTTCATGGTAAATGAGTTCCCGGAGCGCTTCGGGGGGTTGACCTCCGCGGAATATATGGAATTGGTTTTCTCGGAGACCCGGACCTATTACGCCGGGGCGGTGTATCAATTCCAAGACCGCAACGGGCAGATTTTGTACGGATTTAACATCTACGACTCGCCGGATCACGTGGTGAATCCAACTGAAGTGAAAGCCGCGTACGATTTGCTCGCCGCGGCGATCCGGCTGCGGCCGTTGGTGTATTCGCCCATCAGTCCCCGGGAGATCCAGCAGGCCCGGCAGTGGACCGATCCCGGATTTCCGGTTTATATGCCGGAGGGGATTGTGGAACCGGGGTATGAATCTTATTCCCCCGGCACGGCGTACGGCCGCGTGCGGCGTTTCACTCTGTGGGAACTCGAGACTGCTGTCCGGGACGGCCGGCTCACTTGGCAGGACATCGTGGTGGTGGACGCCGCCCCCACGGACATTGAAACCGTGGTGGCGGGAGTGATCACGGGGACCCGGCAGGGCGAGTTAACGCACATCAATGTCCGTTGCCTCCGCCGCGGGACACCCAACGCCTACATTCAAAATCCACTGCCTGTGTTTGCCGGATACGAGGGGCAATTGATCAAACTGGAGGTCACTTCCGATTCGTATCAGATCGTTTTCCCCGTGGATTTGGAAGAAGCGGAAGCCTGGTGGAAAGCGCACCGGCCCCAGATTTCCCCGCTGCCGGTTCCCGATGACACCGATTCCACGGTGCTCTCCTTGCCGGATCTGGCGAAAACCCTGGAGGGCGAGGAACTGGTCCGCCGGTACGGAGGCAAGGCTTCGCAATTGGGAATTCTGTATTCCATCATGGCACCGCGCTACGAAGGCCAGCCGGATATTCCCATACTCGTGGATGGCTTCGCGATTCCCTTTTTTTACTATACTGAGTTCATGCGGTCCAACTACATTCCCGATCCCCACCTGTCCAACGCCATGGTGACCTTGGAGGAATACATCCAGGGGCTGCTGGAAGATCCCCGGTTCCGGAGCGACAGCGAATACCGGCGGAAATCCCTGGAGAATTTTCAGGAATATATCGAGATGTACGGCATCGTGCCCAACGCGTGGGTTGATCAGATCATTGCCAAGATCGTGGAGGTGTTTGGCTCGGACCCGGTGAAGGTGCGCTTCCGCTCATCTTCCAACGCCGAGGATGACGTGGCCTTCAACGGCGCGGGTTTGTATGACTCCACCTCGGTGTGCGTGGCCGACAACCTGGATGGCGATGATTACGGGCCTTCGCGTTGCGATCCCACGGCCAAGAAAGAACGCACCGTGGAACGCGGCCTGAAGCGTGTCTGGGCCAGCCTGTGGAATCCCCGGGCCTATGAGGAGCGCGAATACTACCAAATCGAACACCGGAATGTCCGCATGGGCGTGCTGGTCACCCTGGCGTATCCCGCTGAAGATTGCAATGGCGTGGCCTTCACGGGCGATCCAGCCACGGGGCGCAAGGATTACCTGGTCATCAATGTGCAGCAAGGCGATGAAAGCGTGGTGCAGCCGGGGACAGGGATTATCCCCGAAAAGGACATCGTCTATCTCGAACATGGCTGGCCCAGCCGCATCCAGCGCGCGCGGCCTTCTTCCCTCATGCCCACAGGTGAATGGATCCTCAGCGAGGAGCAACTCTACGAATTGTCATCGTTGATGGTGGAAATAGACCAAAACATGCCCGTGGAAACCGGTGAATACACGCGTGATCAGATCGTGTTCGATCTGGAATTCAAATACGATCACGGCCAGCTGGTCATCAAGCAAATCCGGCCTACGCTCATGGCCACGGCGGTGAATCCCCCGGTGTTTCCCAGCGAAGTGATCTTACGCATTCCAGAAAAAACAACGCTGGTGAAGCAATTCGAAGTGGGGCGCACGATCGAGGAAGAATACCAGTGGCTCTCCCGCTTGCAGTTCAAGGCGGGTGAATATCAACTCCCCGTCCAGTCCGGCGAATTCGAACTGGAGATCGTGGAGAAACTGGAATTCGGCCCGCGCCGGACCGTGGCGGAACCGCTGGGGCCGGGAATCGTTCGCGTGGACGCTTTTACGCATCCCCAAAACGGGGTGCTGCTGCGGTATGAATTCGAGGAAAAATTCCGGATCCTGGATGGCTCGGAGAAGACCTTGATCCTCACCATCCAGGGGTTGCAAATCCTCAATGAAAACAAGCCGCGCTATACTGCCGAGTTCAATACCGCGAAACTGAGTTACGAGTTGTTCACGAGGATTCAGTTCGAGGAAAACGGGGAAATCCAGACCATCGCGTACGGCCCGGATATCGATCTCTCCGCGCAAGTGTATCGGCACGAGGCGGTGCTGGAGGGGAATCAGACGGTCCGGTTCTATGAGCTGATCAAACGCCGCACGCAAGGCATTGGGATCGCGTACGCCAACTTTGTCTATGCCGACATGAAATTAACTGAAGGCTCGTTTCAGCAAATGGATTACTGGCGGCTGGCCTATTCGGCGATGGGGCACTGCTGGAACGCGAAATTCTGGGCCTTGCTCGATTCGCCCGTGGACGATGTGTATGGCGTGGCGCTGCTCACCACCACGATCCAATGGGGCGCCCGCACCGAGGCGGAAGTGTATCTCCTCGGCAAGGACCTCAAACCCCTGCGGAAGGTGGAGATTATTTCATATTCGAAGCAAGAGATTGAAGAACTGCCTGATCCCGTCACCACCGTGCCGGACTGGGGAATGTATTGATAGCGTGGAACAATGGCCCCGGGCGCAGAGTTATTTAGGGCATTGTTTGCGGTGTGCACGGGATGGGAACCTGCTCTTTCCAGGGGGGAGCGGACCGGAGGGGAGGGCATATTTTTCCGGATTTTCCCGCGCCAGAAATTCATTCCCTCAAAACAGGCTGTATTCCTTCCACGCGGTATCATTTTCCTCGCGGCGCAGGGAAAGGCCGTCGTAGGCGGCGAAGACGGGTCCTTTGTAAAAGGAGCCGATCGTCCGGCGGATTTCGTAGAGGGATTGATCTTCCACTTCGGGATAAAAATGGACCAGCAGCATGGCCCCGGGCTCGGTTTCCGCCGCCAACTGGCCCACGTCTTCCAACGACATGTGCATGAAGAGTTTGGTGCCGTTAAAACTGGCTTCGGCGATCAGCAGGTCCAGGCCCTGTAGAAATTCCGCCTGGTCCGGGAAACGCCCGGTGTCCCCAGTAAAGGCGATTTCCGTGCCCGCGCTGGTCCGGAGGCGCAGACCAAGAGACCCTTCAATGTGGTGAGAGGGAATCGCCTGGACATGAAAATCCCCGATTTCGAGGGATTGCCCGGATTGCACAGGATGGGGAACGAAAATCTCGGCGTACATTTCCGCCAGGCCCGTATGGTTTAACATTTCTTCCACGGCGGCCAGGGTTTCCCGGGTCCCATACAGGTGAATAGCCGGGCCGGGGCTGTAATCCGGGGTGTATTTCCACGCCACGGCCAAGCGGGTCAGGTCGATGACATGGTCGGGGTGGGCGTGTGTGAGCCAGAGGTGGGTGATGGAATCCAAGACCCGGTTGATGGTACCTTCGACAAGGCAGCGGCGGTACACGGCTCCGTGGCCGAAATCCACATGCAGGCGGGTTTTGCCTTCGACGCATTCATAACTGGATTGCAGGGAGAGGTTCGAGGAAGCGGACCCGCATCCATACACTCGCCACTCCACCATGATTCAGGCTCCTTTTGCCGATTGGGAAATATTCATGCACCTGCCGTATAAAAAACGCAGATAATACCCGCCGTTGCGTTCTGCCCGCGGCATATCTACCCATTCATCCTATATCAACCGGTATTGTGACCGAAAATCGAAGCGCTGTCAGGTTGCGATTGGTGAGATTGAATAAATATATTTCGTGATATTTCGTGGAATGACTGGGAATCATCCGGGAAATGCGGACCGACTGAGGCAAAATCGATTCCATTCACTCCGGAGAGGAGGGTGGACACCCAGCTCCGCCCCAACCAAAATATCCTCCCCCTGGCCTTTTCCCAGAGGAAGAAGGGATTTGGGGGTGAATTTCATCAAGATTTTCATAGAGTTCCGAATTCGTGGTCCAAAAAAGATACGCATTTCACGGATGAATCCTTTTTTTCAATCTGTAAATCACAATTTCTTCTTCCTGGCCATTGCCCGGTAACGAGCGAGGATGGATTCGCGCGCCGGGTGATATACTCTTTGCAGATGCTCTATGATTCTATCCAGGCGGCGCGCGACAAAGTCGGTGGACGCCGCGCTCCCTTCGGGATGAAACAGGAAAGGCGAGGACGGATTCATGAAGATGTGGAAATGCCTGGCGGCAGCGGTGCTTGCGCTTCTGGCTTTTGGAGCGGCCAACCGGCCCGATCAGTTGACCATCGCGCGGTTGAAATACTCCGGCGGAGGGGATTGGTACAGCAATCCCACCTCTTTACCTAATCTGCTCCAGCAATTGCGGGAACGGCTGGGACTGGACACCGCCGGGGAAGAAGCGGTGGTAGCGCCCGCGGATCCCGAATTGTTTTCGTATCCCCTGGTCTACATGAACGGGCATGGCACCGTGCGTTTTTCCGAACAGGACATCAACAACCTGCGGGAATTTTTCCGGCGGGGCGGTGTCTTGTGGGCGGACGACAATTACGGGATGGACCCGTCGTTCCGGAAAGAGATCGCGCGGGTGTTGCCGGATCATCCTCTCCAAGAAATCCCCTTCGATCACCCGGTTTTCTCGATTTACTATGTCTTCGAGCGCGGCCTCCCGAAGATCCATGAGCACGATGGTGGGCCTCCCACGTTGTATGGCATATATCTGGACGGGCGGCTGGCGGTGTTCTATACATTCAACACGGATATCGGGGACGGATTGGAAAGCGAAGGGGTGCATCCCCAGGATTCTCCGGAGATCCGGGAACAAGCCATGCAAATGGCGATCAATCTCGTCTTGTTCGTGTTGTCGAGTTGACCGTTCCGCTTCCCTTGAAAGGGGAATTCGGCATAATCAACCTGAGCCACAGGAATCCCGGATCATCCAATGCAGGATTGTGTTTCAGGTATGGATCAGCGCAGGGGATATGCTTCCGAGGAAGAACGGGAACGCCTCTTGTTCCGGCTGATACTCGTCAACAAGTGGTTCCTGATTCCTACCTCGGTGGTTTATGAATGGATCATCTCCACCGCCCCGTTCCGTCTGGCGGTGTATGATTTTATTTTACCCACCATTCTCTACACCTGCGGTTCGTTGATTTTCGTGATACTCCTATGGTTTCTGCACCGGAACCAAGGGGAGGAGGAGAATGCGGCCCCCTATTTGCGCTCGACTATGTTGTTGGGCGGTTTGTCGTTTGTAGCGGACGCGGCGTATCTCTTTTTCTTGACATTCAACTCCAGCGCCGGCAATGTGTTATGGCTGTTGTTCTTCCCCCCGATTTCCCTGATCCTCCTGGTTCCCCGCTTTCAGCAAGCCAAAGCCCTGGTGGTGGATATACCCGCCGCCTTGGTCGTATTCGGGGTGCTGTTCGGGTTGATCGTGTCTTACGAGTTCCCTGCCGCTACCCCCCGGTTCCCGCCGGCGGACCTGCTGCTCAGTTTGGCGGGATTGTTGTTCATCTGGGTGAATGTGCGGCTGGTGCGGATTTGGATCGACGCGCTGTTGATCGACGTGCAGAGTTTGGGAAACCTCGACTCGTTGTGGACGGAGGTAATTCACCGTTTTCCCGCGGACTTTTTCCTGGTGAATGATCAAGGCCAGCTGATTATCGCTTCGGAGGCGGCCCGGAAACTGTTGGACTTGCCCGCGAATGGCAGCCACGAGTGGCCGGAGCCCACCCAGTCGATCCGTAACGCCTTGTTGTTACGTTTTCATGCCGAAACCCCCATAGAAGACACCATCACCGTCCCCGACGACGCTTTTCCGCATCCGGTCAAAATCTATCCCGTTTTTTTCAGGCAGGGCCGCGAACGGTATTGCATTGCCCTGGCGCAGGAGGAGAATCCCGAAATCCCGAAGCAAGCGGCGGTGTTGCGTTCGGACCGGCTGACCATCGCCGGGCAGATCGCCGCCGGCCTGGCGCACGAGTTGGGCAATCCCCTGGGGATCATCCATTCCTGCGCCTCGTATTTGAAGCAAAAATCCCCCGACGATCCCAACCGGGAAGAATTCGAACTGATCGAAAAAGAATCGAAGCGGTGCCAGAACTTGATCGACCGCCTTTTGTCGCTGGCTTCGCCCAAACGCGACACGCTGGGCGTGCATGATCTGCGGGAAATTCTGCGCAATTCCTACGCTCTGGTGAAATACCAGGCGGGAGAGCGGGAGATCGAGTTGGCGCTGCCCAACGAGCCGGTGTGGATTTACGCCAACGAGGGGCAATTGTCCGCCGCGTTCGTCAATTTATACTTGAACGCGTTGCAAGGAATGGAAACCGTGGGACCGGAAGCCAAATTGCGAATCCACCTGCGCCCGCGGGGCGATGAGGCCATTGTGGACGTGACGGATGAAGGCATCGGAATCCCCAAGGATGAACTGGATAAGATTTTCGATCCCTTTTTCACCCGCAAGGCGCAGGGGACCGGCCTGGGTTTGTATATCGTCCATCAAATTGTCCATTCGCTGGGCGGGCGGATCGACGTGGCCAGCACCGTCGGCTCTGGAACCACGTTTACCATATACTTACCCTTGTACCAGGACGCCTCGAACGGAGATTTCCCCGATTAAACAGGATGGGAATTTGAATCCATGGTCCGACGCCATACTCCAAATCCGGTTCCACCCCCCGCCGCCGTGTTTTTTGAAAACCTGACTCATTTGGCGTTGTGTTTTCAGATTATTGCCACGGCGCTGTACTACAACGGATGGATGCATCCCCTCTCGCACAAGATGCTCTTGGCCCAGTTTCTGGCCGTGGCTGCCTGGTTCTTTTACCTGATCTATTCGGTGCTCCTCCGGAAATTCGTCGTGGCGGTCAGCCCCTATTATTGGCCCGCGTTGGTGTTGTGTGTGTGGGCGGGTCTTCGCGCCTTCACCGCTCCCAACGCCGACGCCCCGCGCAATTATTGGATTTTCATCAACATTGTCGCCGCGTTTCCGTTGTGGATTACCGCCTTCCGCCATCCCCGGTTCCGGCGGTGGTTTGCCGGCGCGTTGCTCTTCGCCGGCGCATGTATGGCGGCGGGCTGCTTGCGCCAGATGGCGGTGGACGATCCCAAGTTCGAATGGCCCTTTTTCCGGGCCATCACTTTGTCGAAAGGCTCGTACGAGCGGCAGGAATTGGGATCTTTCATGGGGCATAACAACGACAGTTCCGAATTTCTCGGCATCACGATGCTCTACGCGGGATTCTGGGCCTACCGGTTCCGGCGTTCGCTGGTCTCGCTGGTGTTTGTTTTCTATATCCTGTTGTCGCTGGTCCTGATTTATCTGGCCGGCAGCCGCGGTGTGGCCTTAATGGTGTTGGTCTGCGGATTGTTTTTGGCTTACGCCGCCCTCTCGCGCCGGGGCGGATGGGCCGCGGGTATCCAGGCGTTGCGCCTAAAACTTTCGCCGCGGTGGATTCTGAGCGGCGCCGCCGGATTGGCGGGGCTACTGCTGGCTCTCGTGGTGATCTTGCCCGGCGACGCGTACAAGAAGATGGATCAGAACGTCATCCGGCGGTTTTTTACCTCCCCCGAGACGCTCCTGTCGGGAACCTATCCGCGGGTCTGGTGGTTGTCGGTGTTGATGGCCGGCGACCATCCGTTGGTTGGCGTGGGATTTTCCTCCTGGCCGTATAAATATCCCTTCTATCAGAAAAAATGGTTTACGGAGAATCCCCAGACTTCCCTGGGCTTGCCGGAAATGGGGCGGCATTCGCTGCAAGCCCACAACGATTATCTGCAAATGTGGGCGGAGCTGGGCATGGTGGGTTTGGTATGCATGCTCTGGCTGTTTTATGTCCATGCGCGGGTGATCCGCCGCGTAGTGAAACTCCAACCGGTTTCGCCTCTAGGGTTGACCGCCGCGGCGGCCACGCTGGGCCTGTTGACCCGGGCGGTGTTTGGATTTCCGTTTCACATGGCGGCTGCCAGCAGCCTCTTTTTGGCCAATCTCGCGCTGCTTTCGGCGGTGGTGGGCCGGAAGGATTGGGTTTGGGAGCCGGCCTGGCTGACCCAGAGCGCTCCGCGCGCGCAAGCGGGACTGGCGGCCGGCATCGTCGCGGGGCTGTTGGTCTTGTGCTTCCCGATTTATAGGATGATCCTGGCTGATTATGCCGCCCGGAGTCATGGGATATGGGCTTACGAGGCGATGCGGGCGCAGCAGGCTGGGAAGCAGGAAGCCGCCCGGCGCTATCTGGATTATGGCTACCGGGATTTCGAATATGCCGTTCAAGTTTTGCCGCATCAAGGCAAATACCTCTACGAGCTGGGTTCGGAAACGGTGATGTACGCGACAGCCTCCCGCAATCAGGAAATGTTGCGCAAAGGAATCGCGTATCTGGAAAAATCACTGGAAAGTTACTCCTTTTATAGCACCTTCGCTTACCTGGGCCGCGCCTACCGGATGTTGTGGGAAGAAACGAAAAATCCCGAATACTGGCAAAAAGCCGTGGATCACTTCCAGGAAACGGTGGGCATCATGCCCACCTTCGAAGAGGGCTATGTGCAGTTGGCCCTCTTGTATGGCAAGAATGATCAATTGCAAAAAAGCCTTGACCTGTTGAGCGAGACGGAGTTGCGTTATCCCGGCTTTATCGAACGCGGCATGCTGGAGGCGGCGCACGCGGCGGAAGCCAGCCAGGATATCCCCACCGCCACGATTTTGTACAACCTGGCGGCTAGCATCACGCCAAACAACAAGAAACTCTTTCAGGACACTATCCTGTTTTTCCTGAAAATCGGCCGGATGGACATGGCGGTTCTGACCCTCAACCGCTTGGCGCCGTATCAGGAACCCGGCGTGGTGGTGGACGCCCTGACTTCGTTGCTGGTCTTGCAGCTGGAGCAGAACCAAGCGCCTCTGGCGGCGGTCATGATGCGCGATTTGCGAAAAATCCCCGAGTTGCAATCGGTTCAGCCGTTGTGGTATTATTCCGGCGCGGTGTCCTGGATCGCCGGGCAACCCTGGGAGTCGGCGGTGTGCTGGGCCACCGCGCGGGACCGGGGCGTACTCCTGACCCAGCTGGATCCGCCTCTCACAATCTTTCTGGAAAAACTGGTCAATCCCTTGATTCCACGCTAAAGTTTCGGAAGAGGCCATCCGACGATAGCGCCAGATCCTCCCCCCGGTCCCCCCGGGATTTTTATCTTCTCAAGTTCGCCGAATCGGCGTACAATGAGGTAGGAATCTTGCACAAGGGAGTTTGAAAGATGCGCCGTGTATGGACGGTAGGCGTTGTGGGAATGACGGTATTTTGCTGCGCGGTCCTCTCTGCGGAAGGCGCGAAGAATCCCTACATCGATCTCAAGATCGGATTGAACAATTTCAGCCGGGTGACGGAACTGATCTACACCAAATATGAGAAGGAACCCGACCTGGCCACACTCTATGAACAAACGTGGTTGAGCCTCGCCAAGATCCTCCCGGCTACCGATGTAATCCCCTCCGCCACCATCCCCCCCTACAGCAGTTCGCGGGAGATCCGGGATTTTTACGCCAACCGCATCGAACAGGCCATTACCCTGACGGCCCGCAAGCAGCCGGACGACGCCACCCCTTCCGTCCGGCAATTGTGGAACCGGGCATCCAGCGCCCTGGTGGGCGCCCTGGAAGACCCCTACAGCCAATTCCTCCCCGCCGAGGAGCATAAGGAATTGCAACGGGTTTTGTCGGGAGAACCGGACCAGTCCAAGCAATTCTACGGTGTGGGCATCAGCGTGGATTGGGATACCACCGGCAATGAAGGCGTGCTGGTGATCTCGCCCTTGCCGGGCACGCCGGCCGAGCGCAATGGCATCCGGGCCGGGGATATCATCATCGCCGTGGATGGCGACCTCCTCAAAAACTGGGAAGGCACCTCCAGCGAAAAACTCACCAAGGCCATTGAAATGATCAAGGGGGAGGAAGGCACCGAAGTCAAGCTCACCCTCAAGAAACCCTCCTCACCGGAACCGGTCGACGTAATCCTGAAGCGGGAACCGATCAATCCCGAATTGCATATCACCAAGGAAATGCTCGACAAGGAGGTGGGTTATATCCGTCTCTACAGTTTTTACGCGCACGCGGCGGAGGATGTGCTGGACGCCATCCGGTATCTCAAAACAGAGGGCATGACGAAACTGATTTTCGATCTCCGGTACAACCCGGGCGGCTACTTAGACCAGGCAGTGAAAGTAGCCGACCTGTTTTTGAAAAAAGACGACTTAATCACCTACACCTACGGCCGCAATTCTCCCGAGCGCTATTTCTATGACGAATCCACCGGCACCGACGGCCTGATCGATCTCCCTCTGGTTGTGCTGATGAACGAATGGTCGGCCAGCGCCTCGGAAGTGGTGACCGGCGCGCTCAAGGACAATCACCGCACGCTGGTGGTCGGCAAAAAAAGCTTCGGCAAGGGATCCGTGCAGGAGGTATTCAACCTCAATGAGGGGGCGGGATTGCGGCTCACCGTGGCCCGCTATTACACCCCCTCCGGAGTTTCCATTCATGAGAAGGGCATTCAACCGGATATTGAGGTGGAACGGCTCACGGATGAAGAAGCGGAAGCCATTCTGCAGAAAGACTACAACAACGTTTCCCGCCTAAGCCGTCTGCTGGAACGCGATCCCCAACTAAAAGTGGCCCTCCAATATCTTCGGGGCGAGATTTCCCTCGCGGGTATCAAGAAGGATCCCCTCTCCAAGGATGGGGTCAAAAAGGATGGCTGATTCATGGCGTTGTACGACTTGACTTTGCCGATGCGGCCGGATCAGCCGCCGTGGCCCGGGGATCCTCCCTTTTCCAAAACGCCTCTCAGTTCCACCCGGCAAGGGCAATCCGCCAATGTATCCTGGTTGTCCCTGAGTTCACATTTTGGCACCCACCTGGATGCGCCCTTTCATTTTGTGGACGATGGATTGCGCCTCGATCAAATCCCCCCGGAAGTCTTCGTGGGGCCGGTGCGGGTGCATGCGGTGGACACGCCGGATCTCATTCGTTTGGAGCATTTTCCCCCGCTGGAGGGGGTGGAGCGGATCGTGTTCAAAACCCGGAACACCCGCTTCATCGCCGACACGGTGTTCCATTCGGATTACGTTTCCCTGAGCCTGGATGCGGCGCGCGCATTGGCGGCGGCGGGGGTGAAGTTGGTGGGGATCGATTATTTTTCGGTGGAAGCCTACAAGAATCCGGGGCATCCTGTACATCACGCGTTGTGCGGCCGCGGCGTGGTGATCGTGGAGGGGCTGGATCTGCGCCGGATCGAGCCGGGAGATTACGAGATCATCGCCCTTCCCTTGTTGATCGAGGACGGGGACGGCAGCCCCTGCCGGGTGTTGCTGCGGGATCTGGCGTAAACGGGAAACCTACGGAAGCAGGTTGATGGCTTTCATGCCTTCTTGCAGGGCCTTCATCTCATCGTCGTCCAGGTTGCGGTTGGGGGGCCGCATCGAGCCGGCGTCAATCCCCATCAGCCACAAACTGGCCTTGAGGTTGGCGTTGAGATTGGAGTGGACGACGAGATCCACATACCGGTTGATTTGCTGTTGGCATTGAAGAACGGTTTCTTGATCGCCGGCTTGGGCTGCCTCGAGGATGGTCAGAAACACCTTAGGCTGCACGTTGGCTGTGCCTGAGACCAGGGCTTTCCCTCCGGCCAGCAGAGAACGGCTGACCTGCGTGTCGTTTCCGCAAATGACTTGAAACTGATCGGATTTATACGGCAGCCAGCGTTGAAGGGCGCCCTCTTCGCCGCTTTCTTTGATCCCCCGGATGTTGGGGAACCGCTTGAGCAACCGTTCCAGCGTCACGGGTTTCAGATCGTTCCCGGTGTTTTGGGGCAGATTGTATAGATAAAGGGGAGTGTCTCCCACCGTTTCGGCGACGCGGGCGATGTAATTGAATTGCGCCTCGTCATCACAACGGTAAAACCAGGGCTGCAGCAGGCTGATGGCGTCCACGTTCATTTGCACGGCGGCTTTGGCGGTGGCCAGGGTGCCGGGCAGATCGCTGCATCCCACCTGCATGATGATCCGCGCCCGGCCGTGAACGCAGCGCAGGGTTTCTTCCAGCATCGCGATTTTTTCGTGAGCCGTCAGATACGGGCCTTCGCCGGTGGTCCCGCAGATAAATAAGCCTTGCACTCCGTGGCTCAACTGCCATTCGCATAAGGGCCTGACCTTGGCCATGTCGATCTTTAAACCGTCGGGAGTGAAAGGCGTGAGCAGAGCAGGAAATAAACCACGTAACATCGTTCCAACTTATCCTTTCTTGATGACTGTGGTGCTGGTGCGAGTCTACCGCAACTGTGGGAAAACAGAAGTGAACCGGGGAAGTTGCACACGGGCCTATCAACGATCAGGCGCGGATCGGTGCCAATCCGCGCCTGGTTTCTGCCTGGTTTTCCGGAGTGAGGAGTTCTCCCGCCGGCTGGATTATCAATACAGATCCCACATCTCCACGGCAGTGGGGTAGGGCTCGATATCGGCCAGCATATCCACCCCGGCGTATTTGCCCTTGGGGCGGATCACGGCGTACCGCACCCGGCTGATGTAGATCGCGCCGTTGTCACTGAACCACAACCGCACCGCGCCCTGGGGGCCGACATTCACACCGGTGAAGTTGACGTCGTCAATCACCCAAGCCACCGTACGCCATTCGCCCGAGCCTTCCAGGGTGAGGCGGTTGGCGGCGGGATAAAATTTGAATTGCAAAACACCGTTGACGTTGGATTGATACACTTCCGGCCCGAAACGTTCGCCGGCCAGCGCCGGATCGTCGTAATAATCGTAAGCCATCTTGAGTTTGGCATTGGGTTGGCTGGAGGGGCCGAAGACCTCGTTCAGGATCGCGAAATTCATAAATCGGTCGAAATTGGGATCCGTTCCCTCACCCAACGCAGGGCGTACCGCTCTCCGTTTGTCGTGGGCCGGTCCGATACCGTCCTCGATGAAATATTCCTGGTCGCCGCCGTTGCCGCCCATGTCGAGATTGTCAACCAGTCCCGTGTTGAGATCCAGCTCGGCGTAGATCCCGTACGGGTCGGGATCGAAGGGATACGCATCGGGAATGGGATCGACGCCCTCATAGATGCCCGAAGTACGGATGACCCCCAGGCGCAGGCGGCTGATGTATACCGGGCCGGTGAAAACAAACCGGGCGGCCGCCTGGGTGGGAACATTGACGCCCGTGAGTTTCACATCGGTGACATACCACACCGCTTCCCGCCATTTCCCGCTGCCTTCGAGCGTGGTCCGCTGCGCCGCCGGGAAAAACGCGATTTGGTTGCCCACAGAATAGTATGCTTCCGGGCCGAACACGGTTCCAGCCAAGGCGGGATCGTCGTAATACTCGGCGACGATTTTAAACCGGGCGCTGGGCTGGCTGGTTGGACCGAAGAACTCATTGAGAATTTCCCAATTCACGTATATATCCCGTGTCCCGTCCGTGCCGTCATCAAGTGCCGGCCGGATTGCCTTGCGCTTGTCTTCCGCCGGACCGATACCCTCCGATTCCACAATCTCCTGGTCGCCGCCGGTAACCCGGTACACATCCAGACCGTTTTTGATTCCCTTGTTGATGTCCCATTCCGCCATGATCCCGTAGTTATCGGGATTAAATTCCACCGTCGTGGTGACATTGATGTCTTCCGGCTCGCCGAAGACGCCCTCAGGGCCGAAGGCCACCGCCCGGATGATCAGGCCGTTGGATTGTTCAAACCGGATGGTGCCCCCGTTTACTCCCCCGTAATTGCTGCCGCCGATGCTGGGATTGATCAGGTTGCCGGCCCAACCGCCGGTGTTGTCCACCCGGAACAAACGCCATTGATATTGGTCGGTCACGGATTCAAATGTGTACCCGCCCCGGAATTGCAAATTCCCGAGCTGTCCGAGGAGAAATCCAAAGTTGGTCCGTTTGGACTCTGAGTTGGCGAAATACAGCACCAACACATCGATGACGGGAACATCCGGCCAGAAATCGAAAAATTCGTCCGCGATATTGAAATAGGCCGCTTCGGATTTCTTGGCGGCGAGTCCCCCCACGACCACATCCGTGGTGACCTGATCGCCCCCTGAAAGGATAGAAAGGGTGTCAATGAACGAAGCGCCTTGACCGGCGGGAATCGCGTCGAATAGGAATCCGTCCGCGCTCCAGAAATGCACTTCGGCGGAGAAATCGGTCAGCGGCGGCCATTTGGTGGTGTCCAACGCTTGCGCGTGCGCCACCAGGCCGGCGGCCATAAGCCATCCCATTAAAATACCGGTTCGTTTCATGTACTTGTATCCTTTCTTATTAGATGGGCATGCTGAATTGGCATGGTGCATCGCTTGACTGACTAATTTTGATTCTCTCAAACCTCTTTGGGGACTGTCAAGCGATCTCTCGTTGGATTCTCGATTTCCCGGGACTATGGCGTGTTAGGCTGCGCTCAATACACCATTCCAGATGTAGGATTTCTGCCCGGCGGCCCGTGGCGGAATCGTGAGGGAAATCGTATAGTACAGGATGAAGGTTTAGTGCGATCCCAATCGATTGCCTGAGGAAATGAGACGATAGGTCATTCATAGGGCGCGGGCAGAAGATGTCCAGAAAGAGAAAAAAACGTGAACTCAACCTTAAGTCGAAGAGGTTTCATCCGGCGGAGTTCCATGGCGGCGTTGGGGATCTCGGCGTTCCAGCGCCCGGTAAAAGCGAAGGTTCCTACTGCGGATACCGGCCGGCCGGTGCGGATCGGGGTGGTCGGCGTGGGCGGGCGCGGGTATTCGCTGTTGAGTATCCTGGCGGGAATCGAAAATGTGCACATCCCCGCCCTGTGCGATATCCGGCCGGAACGGGTGGCGATTGGCCAAAAATTGGTGACCGGCGCCGGTCAGCCCGAGCCGGAGGGATATATCCAGGATGATTATGCCTATGAAAAACTCTGTGCCCGTGAGGATCTGGACGCGGTGATCATTGCCACCCCGTGGGACTGGCATGCCCGCATGGCCGTGACGGCCATGAAGGCCGGAAAATACGCCGGGGTGGAAGTGCCGGCGGCGCAGACGCTCGAGGAATGTTGGGAACTGGTGGACACCACCGAAAAAACCGGCGTCCCTTGCATGATGCTGGAGAACTGGAGTTTCCGGCGTGACAATCTGGCGGTGTTGAACATGATCCGCGCGGGACTCCTGGGCGAGACCGTCCACGCCCACTGCGCCTACGCCCACGATTGTGTGACATATTTCTGTGACGCGGAGGGCCAGCCCCGCTGGCAAGGTGAATATTTGTTTACCCGGAACCGCGATCCCTATCCCACCCATGGCCTGGGGCCGGTGTTGAGCTGGATGGACATCAACTGCGGCGACCGCTTCGACCGTTTGACCACCGTGGCCACTGAACCGTTCGGTTTGCGCCACTATCTCCAGAAAATATTTGGGCCGGATCACCCCGTCTTGCGGCGGCCGGTCACGCAAGGCGATGTGGTGACCACCATCGTGAAAACTGTGAAAGGCAAGACAATCGTGATCACCAACGACATGGTGTTGCCCCGCCCCTACGACAACCGCTGGCTGATCCAGGGTACCGGCGGCATCTACAGCCAAGAGCATGGGGCGGTGTATATCGAAGGGCGCAGCCCGAAATCACACGAGTGGGAATCCTTTGCCTCCTACCAGAAGGAATTTGAACATGCCTTGTGGCGGAATGCCCCGGCGGATATCGAACAACGCGGCCACGGCGGCCCGGATTATCTTGAACTGGAGGGATTCGTGCAGGCCGTGCGGGCGAAAGGCCCATTGCCGTTGGACATCTACGATTCGGTGACCATGAGCAGCGTGGTGGCGCTTTCGGAGCAGTCCATCGCCCAGGGCGGCGCGCCGGTGGAGTGTCCCGATTTCACCCGTGGCCGGTGGGAAACCCGGAAACCGTATTTCGCGCTGGACATGTGAATTTGTTCCGTAGTGTTTTTCCTCGATTCGTTCCCTAGAAAAAAGGTATGCAATTTCCGCTCCCCTTGGGAGAGGGTTGCCCTTAAAGGGTACCCGATCGGTTTTTCGCGCTGTTCTGTTTTGGTAGGTTGATCTTCGTTGGAGAAACTTAAAAAAACTTGGCCTTTATTCGGTTTTTTTTTGGAACTGTACCGGATTTTGGTTGGTGAGGACGATTGGTTTTTCCCCGGAATCTTCCACGGGAATGGCAAACACCTGAAAACGGTACTGATGCCCGAATTCCGGACCTGCGGCAAAACGGGGATTCAGCTGTGGATTTCCGGTATTCCAAGGGAAAAGGCGCGCCTCGCCGGAACCGGGCCGGCCTAAGTATTGGAAGGGATTTTCATCCACTGCCACGTAGACATGGTAATCCGCGAACCGTTCCCCGCCGAAATTCCAGTGGATGACGAGTTGACGGTTGTCCGGGGCATCGGCGTCTTCTCGCCCGGCCAGGTCGGTTTCGTCCTGGAGGTCGTCCGTGATCACGACCGTCCCCGGCGGGGCAACCTGACGCCGATGGACTTTCCAAAGCGAATATCCATCCCGGGCCACGAGGAGTTCGCCCCATTTTTGCATCCAGGTTTGCATCCGGGCGGTGGCCGGGCCGAGGTGCGGCGGCGGATTCTTCTCGAACAGGATGAAATTCACGGGGATGCCGCCTTCACCATAGGTCAGCAAACGTCCCGCGGCGTCCCAGCCAGTGGGGTAATGCAGAGAGCGGGGAACTGGTTCAGCAAACGCGGAACAAAAGACGGGATAGGCCTCGGCGATGGTAGCCCCTTGCAAGGCAATCTGTTTTCCCGCTTCCTGGATGACCATAGCCCGTTTCCAATTGGTCATGGTGGAATGTTGGCGCAACAAATCGAACCAAGCGGCGGATTGTCCGGCCAGAACGGCGAGGATCAAAGAGCCTGCAAATGGCAAGCGCCAGGGAATGTGCCTGATCCAAAAATAGGGGATCACGAGGGTGAACCAGATCACCGCGGGATAGACGTAATAAATGAGAGGCTGGATCAACAGGCAAGGCGGAACGCCGGTTGCGATGAAAATCAGGCTGCCCACTAGGATCAGAGAGGTATCCGGGGGGCTTTTACGAAGCAGGACCCATGCCATGAATACCCCCAAAGAGAGATAAACATAGAAGTTAATGATTCGCGAAAGGGATTTGGCTGGTGTAAAGGGAAAATTGCCGATCAAAAAAGGGCGCGCGTTGGCCCAGACATAACGGGCGAAATTTTGGGGATTGGCGGAAGCGATATCGTAGAGAGGGATCCAGCGGGCGGGAAGGGAGTGGTGGTCGCGTTGGTCGGGGGGGAAGAAGGCGTCCAGCACCTGGAACCAATCCGCATCGGGAGGAAGGCCGATCCGTTTGTCCAGTTGGTTAGAGACAGCGTAATTCCTGAATTTTTGGGCGAACGCGAAGGAGAGGCGGTCGGTGTTCAGGCGGCCGCGGGATATCACCGGCAGCCATAATCCGATAACCACGAAAATGAAAATCACACCGGTTTTGCCAGGGATGAAGATCCGGCGCCACGATGCAGTTTGCGCCTGTTTCCACACAAACCAGGCGGCCCAGCCAGCAGCGGGAAACACATATTCCGGCCGGAACAAAAAGGAGAGAGCGGTGCAGGCCAAGGCGGACCAAACATCCAGGGACCCCTTGTGAATCATCTTGGCGAGTAAGAGAAGCATAAGGCCGGCGGGAAACGCGTGGCCGTTGTTCATCTGCCAATAAGTGAGGCCAATGCTGGCCAGAATTGTCCCCAAGAATGCCCAGGACCGGTCCCGGGTACAGAGGGCCACGAAAGCATAGATTCCCCAAAGCAATACCAGTTTGCAGGTGAATGAATACACAAAAAACAACCCGTACCAGGAAGGGGCGTCAGCCGGTACAGGAAGGCTCCCCAATAGGTCAAGACCGGGGTCCAATCGGCATACAAAGGCCGGCCATGCAGGGCGAACAACTTGGCGTACCCAAAATAGTTCGCGTCATCGGAAACGGGCAGATTTAAAAAAGGGAAAACGGCTGGATAGACCAGCGAGTGGTATACCAACAGAAGCGCCGGAAAGTAGGGCATCCAGTGCGAACGGCCCGGGTAAGGGAGGCAATTCATGGCAAAGTGCCTTGGATGAGGGGAGGTCCCCCAGACCATGCGAATGCCGGATCAAAGTCCCGCTTGTTGTTTCAGGGTCAAGGCTTCATCATGCGCGGGAGCGCGTTTGAGGACCTTCTCCAGGGATTCGAGCGCCTTCTGGGGATTGTTTTCAGCGATGTTTTGTTTGGCTTCCAGGAGCAACAGGGTGATTTCCCGATTGGCTTCTTCGGCTTGTTTCAGTATGATCCGCAAGTTGTTGGCGTCCTTGGGATTGTCCGGTTCGAGGGCGAGGGTGCGGTGAGCGAGGGCGGCCGCTTCTTCATATTTTCCAGACTGGAGCAACCGGGTGGCTTCGCGGAGATTCCGTTCGACCAGTTGTTGTTTGATGGGTCCCCGTTTTTTCTCCCGGTCCGCCGCTTCCTGAATCCGGATTTCTTGTTCCAGGGGATCGGCGAGGATGCGGTCGAGCGTCGCGCGCAGGTAGGATGCCGCCGGATGGCCGGGTATCCGTTCCAAGGCGCTTTCGGCGTTGCGCATGGCCAAGTCAAAATGGGTGGCTTCGAGATTCTGGAGCGCTTCGACGGTCATGGAGTCGGCGTAGTCGCGGTCCTGCAGTTTGCGTTCCAGCACGGCGATTTCGTTGCGCAGTTTCAGAATTTCATCCCGGTAGGTCTAGCCGGCCTGTTCCTGGGCTTTTTGCAAGTTTTCCAGGGCATGGTCGCGGGCTTCCTTGAGGGTGCGGATGTTATCCTGGGCCAGCAGCAGGTTGTTGCGGTGCTTTTCGGCGCGTTCATTGGCCAGCCGCACCGCCTCTTCCAGGTTGCTGATGGTTTGCTTAAGGGTTTCGATCTGTGTTTCGCTTTTAGAAGCGGCGTCCTGGGCTTGAGCCAGTTGTTCGGCCTCCTTGCGCAGTTTTTCGTTTTCTTCCTGAACGCGGCGGATCCGTTCCCGCCAGATCAGGGTGTTTTCCGTATTTTTTTCGGTAAGGCTTTGAATTTGCCCCTGCAATTCCTGGATGCGGCGGTCGCGTTCGCCGAGCACCGCCTGGTTCTCAGCGAGTTGTTTCAAGGCCTGCTCGATATCGCCCGCCCCGAATTTGGTATTCAGCGCCTGGAACTGGGTTTGCCACGACGCCGCTTCAGTTTTTTTGGCTTCGTAGTCGGCGGCGATTTGCTTGATAGAGCGGGCTTGAAGCACTACCTTGGCGCCCAATAACACGGTGAGTAAAAAAAAGACAGCCGCCACGCCGCAAGCCAGGTTAAAGTTCGACCGCAGGGGGCGTTGTTCGTCTTCCTCGGCCCGCTCTTGTTCCAGGCGTTGGGCCTTTTGGATGTTTTCATACGCCCGTTCCATTTCCGGATTCAAGGCGAGGGCGTTTTCCCACGCGCGGATGGCTTCGCTGTACAGTCCCTTGCGGGCGTTCAGGGTTCCCAGCAAGTTGTAAAACAGCGGATTTTGCGAGGAGAGGGAAATCGCCGCTTCCAGCTGCCCGATGGCTTCATCGAGTTGGCCTTCATGCGCCAGGGCCAGAGCCTTGTTGTAATGGTGGTTGGCGGTGTCGATGAGCGTCCGGACCGGGGAAAGATCGGCGTTGCACTGTTCGCAGACCACCGCTTCCACCGGATTTTGTGCCCCGCATTCCGGGCATACGATCGGATTCATGCCTCCTGGCTCCTTTGCGTCCCGCGGATATGTGCCATTCTACTCTCAAAACGGTTCGAGCAAAGCCATTGTTACATCTTTCACGGAATAGGGACCGGTGTACAACACTTTTGGGAAACGGTTTTCGGGACACGGCGGCCGTGGGATTGGGACTCGTCCCTTCTATTCTACACCCTACAAAAACGTAACATGATTATGCATATTTTTTCCTTAAACACGCCTTATTTCCTGAAAAAAAGCCTTTTTGGTGAGTTTATTTGCACAAGGTGGATTACAGAATGTAAGGTATTTCCTGATACGCATTAGGCCTTTGCTCACGCAAAAATAGGGATTTTCCCAATTGCCATCCGCCCGAAACCGCTCTATATTGTTTGTGAAACAGCAGAATCACAAGAAATTTTGGAAATTTTTGATGCTTTGGGACAGGATGGATTGTCTTATATAAAACTGCCGAGTGGAAGATGAAATATCTATGTGTCTCTAATTGGGGAAGAGGTAAGGTTTTCCGCTACGTAGTGTAGGGTTTTTCATTACAAAAAAATCAGGAGATTCCCGACTTGCGCGGAAACTGAAATTTCTGTAAATTAATGAAAATAATAAAAATGACATTCATAGTCTTATAGTTAACTGATCTACCTGTCCGGCAAGAATTAAACGAAGGGTATAGTAGCTTTTCTTTGAGAATAATCGCGTTGTTCTATCCTTGATCAAGCCAAACCCATCGCGAGGTGGGGACGGAAAGCTTCGGATCTCGTCATAATCGTGCGAGACAGCCAAGTTGCCAAGGAAAGC
>Ga0116166_1000742_pt1 | contig 30835 bp, 22 predicted proteins | sample AD_JPNMR2_MetaG_FD_89884 | JGI IMG/M metagenome (GOLD analysis project Ga0116166, IMG submission 89884) | Active sludge microbial communities of municipal wastewater-treating anaerobic digesters from Japan - AD_JPNMR2_MetaG | ecosystem: Engineered > Bioreactor > Anaerobic > Digestate | place...
CTTTTGCATAAATCACAAGAATTTAGTTGAAAGCAGTTAGATGAATTTCGCCTTTTCAGGGCGACCCTCACCCTGTCCCTCCCTCAGGGGGAGAAAGAATTTCGTATGGCTTTTATAAACCAACCCGATCGATTCCCGGCCCCGCTTTCGAAAAAATGCACATTATTACCGCACTATCCGAAAGGAATCGGGGTAGCATCGATCCCGGAGAAGCGGTGCGAACCGGCCCTCGGGGAATAAGCCCACACGATCCGAATGGCCCATTTCTACCCGCTGATCATTTTGGTCCATTTATTCCTTCTCTTTTATTCTTTCTCTTTGCCTTCCTCCTTTTTGTCGGGGAACCCCAGTTTTTCCCGCAGTTTTCTTTGGATCTCCTCGAACAGCTCGCGGTTTTCTTTGAGCGTGGCCTTGGCGTTTTCCCGTCCCTGGCCTAGTTTCTGGTCGTTATAAATATACCAAGCGCCGCTTTTTTCGATGATATTATGTTCCGAACCCAGGTCGAGCAATTCACCGGTTTGCGAAATGCCCTCGCCGAAAGTCAGGTCGAATTCAGCCTCCCGGAAGGGAGGAGCGACCTTGTTTTTCACCACTTTGACTTTCACCCGGTTTCCGGTGGTTTCGCCTTTTTCCTTCAGACTGCCCGTGCGGCGGATATCCAGTCGCACCGAGGCATAGAATTTCAGCGCGCGGCCGCCGCTGGTGGTTTCGGGATTGCCGAAGATCACGCCGACCTTCTCGCGGATCTGGTTGATGAAGATGGCGCAGGTGCTTGACTTGCTGAGGATGCCGGTCAGTTTGCGCAGCGCCTTGGACATCAAGCGCGCCTGCAATCCCACCTGGTTGTCTCCCATTTCCCCGTCGATTTCCGCCTTGGGGACCAGCGCCGCGACCGAATCGATGACGATGACATCCAGGGCGTTGCTGCGGATCAGCATTTCCACGATGTCCAGCGCCTGTTCGCCTGTATCCGGTTGCGAGACCAGCAAGTTGTCGATATCCACCCCCAACTTGGCTGAATAGACCACGTCGATGGCGTGTTCCGCGTCGATGAAAGCCGCCACGCCGCCCAATTTTTGCGCCTCGGCCACGATGTGCAGCGCCAACGTCGTTTTCCCGGACGATTCCGGACCGAAGATTTCGATCACCCGCCCCCGCGGGACGCCGCCGACTCCCAACGCCCAATCCAACGCCAGCGATCCGGTCGGGATCACTTCGATCTGCTGGATGGGCGCGTCCCCCATTTTCATGATCGCTCCCCGCCCGAACTGCTTATCAATCTGGGCGATAGCCAGGTCGATGGCTTTCTGGCGGTCTTTCACGTCGGTAGCCACGATGTTCGCTCCTGTCCATCCATGAATGTCGATTTACTGAACATTTGAGTATTAAATCATATTTCCTGGATTTTTGCAAGGGTAAGTTTGGCGGATTCGAGGGAGAAAATGGGGACATTCAGGAGACAGCAGCCGGCGTCCGTTGGAGCAGGCCCCGGTTTTGACAAGGCTTCATAATTTCACTGCCGTAGGATCTCATACGTAATTTTTTTCTCTGAATTCCAGAAAAACCGGCCCTTTCCCGTTTTCTTTGTCTGAATCCTGCCTCTTGACGGCGTTTCCCGGGCTGGATAGGATTCGAATCCAACCGTACGGATAAATCAACCAATCCTATATTTTACAAGTAATGTGAATCCCCCATCATGAAACTCCCCTACTCCTGGCTCCAGGAATTGGTGGTTGGCTTACCGGCCCCCGAAGAGACCGCCGCGATTCTGACCATGCGTGGTTTCGAGATTGAGGACATGGTCTCGCCGGGAGCCGCCATCCAAGAGATCCTGGTCGCGAAAATTCTCGCCTTGAATCCGCACCCCAACGCCGACAAACTCACCCTCTGCGACGTGACCGATGGTTCCCGGAACTACGCCATCGTCTGCGGGGCGTCCAACATGAAAGCCGGTGATTGCGTGGCGCTCGCGCAAATCGGGACCGTGCTGCCGGGTAATTTCAAACTCGAACGGCGTAAAATCCGGGGGATCTATTCCGAGGGAATGCTCTGCTCCACCCGCGAACTCGGATTGGGAGACGATCACAGCGGGATCATGATTCTGCCCCCCGACGCCCCCCTGGGCCGCCGCTTGGTGGATTACCTGGGACTCAACGACACGATTTTCGAGATCAACGTGACTCCCAACCGTCCCGATGCCCTTTGCGCCTTGGGGATTGCCCGCGAAATGGCCGCCGCCTGCGGCGGCACGCTGCGCGGACCGGACATAAGCGAGCCCGCCGCCGCGGTGGATTCGGATTACATCCCCTCCGTTGACCTGCGCGATGGGGATCTGTGCCCCCGGTACACCGCCCGGGTGATCCGGGACGTCCGCGTCGGTCCGTCGCCCGAATGGCTGGTCAAACGTCTGGAGGCTTGCGGCTTGCGCGGCGTCAATAATGTCGTGGATGCCACCAACCTGGTGCTCATGGAACTGGGCCAGCCGCTTCACGCCTTCGATATGGACCAATTGGAGGGAAAACGCATCGTCGTCCGGCGGGCCATGCCGGGAGAAAGAATCCGCACGATTGATGGCGAAGACCGCGTTCTCGATGAGACGATATTGGCCATTTGCGATGCGGCCCGGCCAGTGGCGGTCGCCGGCGTCATGGGCGGGCTGGAAAGTGAAGTGAGCGAGGACACCACAACGATCCTGCTCGAAAGCGCGTATTTCGATCCGCCCAGCATCCGCCGGACTTCCAAAAAATTGGGGTTGGGATCGGAAGCTTCGTACCGGTTCGAGCGCGGCGTGGATTTGGAAATGGTCACCGCCGCCTCCCACCGATGCGCCCGGCTGATCGCCGAATTGACGGGCGGGCGGATCGCGGGATGTCTGGGTATCGCCGACACCGCGGACACCGCCCGGCTGGAAGCGCGGCGGGGACGTGAGATGACCTTGCGGTTCGCTTACTGCAACCGGCTCCTGGGTCAAACCGTGCCTCCGGATGAGATCGAGTCGATCTTCACCTCGTTGCAAATCCCCGTGAAAACGCGGAATGAAGAATCCATCACCCTCCGGATTCCTTCATTCCGCCAGGATATCACCCTGGAAGCCGATTTAGTGGAGGAAGTGGCCCGTTGCCACGGTTACAATGAGTTCAGTCCCACCCTTCTCCGGGCGCCCGTCAAACCGCCGGAGCCCCAGGAGGTGGACCGGGAGCTGGTGAAACAAATCCGGCAGTTTTTCGTGTCGGAGGGCTTGGACGAAGCGGTGACTTATAGTTTCGCCGATCCGGAATGGCTGAAGGCGTTTCCCCAGGAAGACGCGGAATTGGATCATCCGGCCGTCACCATCCACAATCCGATCAATATCCGCGAAGCCACCATGCGCACCAGCCTGTTGCCTTCGCTGCTGCAAGCCGCCCGCCGCAATATCACCCGGGGGAATACGGATTTCGGTTTGTTTGAATTGGCCTCGGTTTATTTGGCTTCAGGCGATACGGCGCGGGAGAAGAAAAAGATCGGCGTGGTGATTCTCGGCAATCCGCGCGCGGACTGGCGTGATCCCCGGCCGGAAATGGATTTCTTCGACCTGAAGGGTCTCATGGAGAATCTGTTCACCCTGTGCGGCCTTAAGCGCTACCGCCTGCTGCCTGGCCCGGATTGCCTGCATCCCAAACGGGGGGTGACCGTGGACGCCGCCCAGCAAACCACCGGCTACTTCGGTGAGTTGCATCCGGCCCTTGCCGAGACTTACGAATTACCGGGGCGGGTGCTGGCGGCCGAAATCGATCTATCCGCTTTGACCCGCTTCTGGAAAGAGACGGCCATTGCCTATCGTCCCTTCTCGATTTTCCCCGCCGTCAAACGGGACTTGGCGCTGCTCTTACCCCGGCCCGGGACTTCAAAGCAAGTGGAGGACATTATCCGCCAGGAAGCCGGTGCGCTCCTGGAAGACTTGCGCCTGTTTGATTATTATCAAGGCAAGCCGGTGGCCGAGGGAATGGTCAGCATCGGCTTCCGCCTGACTTTCCGCTCCCCGGAAGAAACGCTGACGGAAACCGGCATCGACAGGATGATCGAAAAAATACTGGCCCGGTTGGCAACCGAACTCCACGCCCAAATCCGCTCGTGAGAGCATGAGGAGACACGATGAGTAATGAAAATCTGATGGAAATTTTGGAATCGTTGGATCAACGGGTTGAGGACCTGATGCACACCATCAGTGTTTTACGGGAAGAACGCAGGCGCTTGCAAGAAGAGATTGGTGAAATTCAGCGCCAACGGGATGAGTTGGCGGCCCAAGTCCATTCGGTCACCGCCACCCGGACCGAAGTGAGAGAACGCATCCAATCCATCATCAATAAAATCGAACAGATGGAATCCTGATTCCAGCCTGTGGGAAGGGAGTCAAGGCGATGGCCGGCGATTCCAGTACCATCACCGTCGAGATTCTAGGCACACGGTTGCAATTGCGGGGCGGCGAGAATCCCCAGGCCGTCCGCCAGGTCTGCGAGTACGTCCGCGCGCGGGTGCAGGAAATCGCCAACCATTCTCCCACGGCGCCCGCTCTTCAGATCGCCCTTCTGGCCGCCATCAACATCGCCGATGATTTGCGCCTGGCGCAAAGGCAGGATGAACTTCTGGAAGCCGCGGCCGAAAAAGCGGGCCAAATCCTTGATAAAACCATTCATCTGGATGACCGTTGATCCCCAGTCCCCGGTTCGCTCTGTGCATTCCCGCGAATTGCGCCTCCTTTCCTTGAATTACGAGTTCCCCCCCATCGGCGGAGGCGGCGGCAGTGCCCACCGGCATATTCTCAAGGAATTCACGCGCTATCCCGATTTGCACGTTCTCCTGATCACGACCACCACAGAAACGGAAAAAATCGATGAAACCTATCCGCCCAACGTCTTGATCCACCGCCTGCCTCAGCCCAAGCGCGACCTGCTGTACTGGCGGCGTTCCGAAGTGCTCCGCTATCTGCTGATCCATCACGCTTATTTGAAACAACTGCTTAAAGTTAACTCATTCGACTTGTGCCATGTGTTTTTCGGGTTCCCCTCCGGCTGGCTGGCCTATTGGAACCGTTCCCAAATTCCTTACCTGGTTTCCGTGCGGGGATCCGATGTGCCCGGCTACAACCGCCGTTTCTCGCTGGATTACCTGTTTCTTCGCCCCTTGTTCAAACGGATTTACGGCTCCGCCCGGCGCGTTGTCGCCAACAGCCAGGGATTAAAGGAGCGGTTCGAATCCCAGTTTCCTCATCTCCAGGCCGATGTGATCCCCAACGGCGTCGATCTAGAACAATTCAAACCCGGTGAATCCAAAGACGCACGGGATGTCCACCGGGAAATGATCCTCGTTACGGCTGCCCGGCTGATCCCCCGCAAGGGCCTTGATATCCTGATTCAGGCTTGCGCCAGGCTTGCCGCCGTGAATTGTTCTTTCCAATGCCATATTATCGGCGACGGGCCCGAGGAAACGCCTCTGCGGAATCTGGCGGCGTCCCTGGAGATTTCCGACCGGGTGCATTTCCATGGGCGGATGGAGAAGGAACAAGTAGCCGCGTTCTTGCGCCGGTGCGATATCTTTGTCCTGCCGTCGTACGCGGAGGGGATGTCCAACGCCGCGCTTGAAGCCATGGCCTGCGGATTGCCCTTGTTGCTGACGGACACCGGAGGCAGCCGCGAACTCATCCGCGGCAACGGAGCGATCGTCCCCCAAGGCGATGTCGATCGATTGGCGGAGACGCTGAGGCAATGGATTCACCATCCCGAGGCGGTAAGGGAAATGGGGATCCGGTCTCGGGAACACGCCTGGAATTTCTCCTGGGCGGACGTGGCCGCGCGCTACTATGATTTGTACCGGCAAATTCTGGATAAAATGAAACGCCATGAGCTTCTATGATTGGCTGAAACAACGCGACCGCGCCGCCGCCGACCGGTTGGCGGGGGATGAACACTATTTCTCCCTCTCCCCAACCCGCTGGAGCCTGTACCGCGCCTTGCGGCCCCGGATGCGCCAATACCTCCGCGGCCGCTGTCTGGACGCGGGCGCGGGCCGCATGGCTTTCGCCTGCCAGGTGGACAAGTACGTGGAGGAATATATTCCTTTGGATGTACAGCCCCGGCCGGGATTGAAGACTGTGGGCTCGGTGCTCGATCTTCCGCTACGGGATGAATCGCTTGATTCTATCCTTTGCCTGCAGGTGCTGGAGCATGTACCGGATCCCGAACGGGCCTTGCGTGAATTTTTCCGTTGTCTCAAACCGGGAGGGACGGTATTACTCAGCGTGCCGCATCTGGCTTATCTCCACAACGAACCGCACGATTATTTCCGATATACCCGTCACGGCCTCGACGTGTTACTGCGCCGCGCGGGGTTGGCCGTGGAAGAAATCCTCCCCGCGGGCGGCTTGTTGTCATTTTTAGGGCATATCCCCTCGATGACCGCCAAAGCGTTGCTCTTCGGTGTGCCGGGTATCAACCGGCTGGCGATTCGGATAAACTCGGGATATGCCAAACTGGTATGCTGGATCGATGAACGAGTCGAAAAGCGCAAGCTCTACGCGTTGAACTATATCGCCGCCGCGCGCAAACCTCATGCGCGGCCACCCGGTTGACATGCCCGAAACCACCCCTCCCGTGCCGGAGACGGCGTCCTCCTTCAATCCCCTGGAGTGCCGGGATTTTATAATCTCCCTGGTGCTGGCCCTGGCGGTTTTTCTTTGGCTTTTCAGCGAATTGCCGATGCCGGGAGTGACCTGGGACGAAGGGGCACCCAATTTCCCCGCCGCCAAGAACCAAGCCGCCTGGATTCGGGGCCTCTTCACCCTGGACTCGCCTTTTTCAAAAGAGACGATCGACCATTACTGGTACACCCGGTCCGACCATCCTTCGCCTCCCCGTACCGTGGCCGCGGTTTCGTATCTTCTGTTCTCGCCCTGGGTGGATGAAATCGTGGCTTTGCGCATCCCCTCGGCTGTAAAATTCGCGGCCTTGCTGGCTACAATCTACCTGTTCTTGCGGCTGATCCTGCCCCGCGCCCCGGCGCTGGCCGGCGCGTGGTCTCTGGCCTTCATGCCCCGTGTATTCGGCCACGCGCATGTCTTCAGTCTGGATATCCCCATCATGTGTTGGTGGTTCTGGGCGGCGGCGTCTGGCTTTCTCGTGTGGCATGGGAAACTGCGGCCGTTCTGGTTCGGGCTGGCCTACGCCCTGGCGTTTGCCACCAAACTGCATGCCGTGTTTCTGCCATTTCCCTTGCTCACCTGGGTGCTGGTGATGCTCGGCACCTTCCATTGGAAGGAAAGCGATTCCTGGAGGCGGGCTTTGGGGGCGGCCGGCTGGGCGATTCTCTTAGCCCCCATGCTCTACATCGGCTTGCAGCCCTGGCTGTGGCACGACACCTGGAACCGGGTCGTCGAGCGGTTTTTCGATTACGCCTCCAAGACTCCTATCCCTCTCTATTATTTGGGAACCGTCTATTACCAGCGGACGCCCTGGCATTACCCCCTGGTGATGCTGCTTTTCACCCTGCCCTTCTTCATTTTGGTGTTGGGAATCGTGGGATTGGCAAAACCGCTTCTTTGGAAATGGAACCGGGAACCGCTGTCCGCCGGGTCGTGGTGGTGCGGTCCTGGAGGCGCGCATCTCTTTCTGGTGCTGCATTTCGCCACACCCCTGGCCATCATCTTGCTGCCCCTGGCCAAGGCTTATGACGGCTGCCGGTTGTTCCTGCCGTGCTTTCCCTTCGCCGCGTGTTTGGCGGGTTTCGGATATCACGCGGCGGCCCGCCCTCTGGAAGGAAAATGGAAATCATGGATCATCCATGCGCTGTTGTTCACCGCGTTGACTGTTCCCCCCGCCGTGTCATATATCCAGATCCGGCCCTATTATCTGGCGTATTACAACGAAATCGCGGGCGGCGTCGCGGGGGCCTGGAGATGGGGCATGGAGACCACCTATTGGTGCGACGCCCTCACCCGGGATTTTTTAGACACCCTCAACCAGATCATTCCCGAGGGGAAAACAGTCAAACCGGCCAGCATGTCATTCGAGGTGGTCCAATATTACATTGACCGCGGCTGGCTCCGGGCCACGATCAGCGATCCCGCCGATTATTACTTGCTGCAATGCCGCCAGGGCATGTTCAGCCGGGCGGAACAATTCCTCTATTACCGCTGCCGCCCGCTGGCCATGGTGGAGATCAGCGGCGTGCCGCTGATCGCGCTGTACGAAGTGCCGAAGTGACAAAATTCGGATGAATCATATGAAAAAAGGGCACCGGAACCCTCTCATCAAGGATGAATTCGGCGCCCCTGCCCGCGGCCGGCGCCCCAAGGGCAAATGAAGACTCCCTCCTCCAAACACCTATCGGACTGTGGTTTCTTCCACGGGTTCTTCGAGCGGCTCCCTAGCCGGCGGAGCCGCGTTCCCTTGGATTCGTTCCCGCTGCCGGTTTTTGTATTTCCGGGATAGCAACTTGAGCAAGGTGGGGAGAAAGATAATACAAGAGAACCAGCAGGTGAAAGCGCCCAGGGTCATCAACACGCCCATGCTGGCGAGTCCCTTATGCGAGGCGAACATCAACGAACCAAAGCCCACGGCGGTGGTCAGCGTCGTGAGCGTAAGGGTTGTCCCCGAGGTGAACATGCTTTCTTCCACATCATAATTTTCCAGAAAACGGTGCTGGAAATGCACGGCGTTGTCCACTCCGATCCCGATCAGGATGGGAATAGCGAAAAAGTTGGCCAGATTCAAATGAACTTCGAAGAATCCCATGATCTCCGTCATCCACACGATGCCCAGGAGCAGCGTGGTCATCACATACAAGAAGGAACTGATCGATCCGAAATCCAATAACACCAGCAGACTCACCGTGCCCAGGGACATGAGGCCCACGCGCAGGAAGGCGTTGCGCATCAGCTGGCTGGATTCGTACACCTGAATCGGCGTCCCCGTGACCTCGGGATCGATGGCCCGCATGGCGTCCACGAACTCTTTCATGTGCTCGGTTTCCCAGATGTTTTGCTTGGGATAAGCCATGATCAAATAACTGCCATCATTGCCGACGAATAACCGGTTGAACATGGGAGGCAGAATTTCCGGCGTGGGTTCTTCCGCCCTGGCCAGGCGGGACATCAGGCGCAAGGCTTGCCGGGGGCGTTCGAACAACAACCGGTTGGCGGTCCGGAGCCGTTCCCGCACCGTCTCCTCCGGCCCGGATAACAGCGCCGCGAGTTCTTTTAACGTCTCGAGTTGCTTCACCAATTCCCCGGGAATTTCCGGGATCTCCGGGAGTTCAGGCATTGCCGGAGGGGGAGTTTCTGTCCCGGCGGCCACACCCGACAGATCCGCCAGACCCATTTGCGAAAGCATCTGGGCGGCCATCTCGGGATGACTCTTCATCATCTCGCGCTGTTCGGGCGTCAGCATGAACTCGATCGGCTCGAGCGGCAGGGAGGCCGGGGAGGCCACGGCCTCGGGAGACGGCCGGGGAGCCCGGGCGGCTTCCTCCGCCATGGCCCGCAATTTTTTCCATTGCTCGATTTGATCCGCCATGTCGTTGATTTTCCGAACCAGGGAACGGTAAAGAAGGGAGTTGGGGTAATAGGCGGGTTCCGGTTCGGCGGTGACGAAGGCTAAGGTGTCCCGCAAGGACTGGATGGCCGCGCGCCGGCCGGGGGGGATATCGGGAAGCACGGAATGGAGGCTGTCCACTCCGGCGACGGTGGGATGGTTCTGGAGCTGACGGACGGTGCGCCGCACGTCCTCCATGCTCCGCTCCACGAAGGCGCAGTACCAGGTGGAGTATTGGGATTCGTCGATCAATTTGTGTTCGTACTCGACCGACTCCAATCCTTCCGCTTGCATTTCAAGCAGATTGTCGTCGAACCGGACCCGGCCGATCTGTTCGCTGAAACCCAGCGTGGCAATCACCACGGCAGCCATCAGCGCCCGGGGATAACGGGAGGCGTGACGCAACCCCATCAAATGAAGGGGAACCGGGAGTTTTTCCCCCCGCCGGAAATGCCGGTCGTGCGTCACATAAAACGCGGGCAGGGTGATGAGCATGGCCGCCAGGCAGAACAAGATTCCAATCCCGGCCACGTAGCCCAATTCCGCCAGGCCCAGGAAATCCGTTAACATCGCCAACAAAAAAGCCACCGAGGTGGTGACCGCGCCGGTCAAGATGCCCGGGCCCGCCCGGTGCAACGCGCCCGTCACCGCCCGGGAGGGATCGCCTTCCGCCTGCAAGCCTTCCTGATAGCGGTGCAAGAAATGGATTCCAAAATCGGCGCCCAGGCCGATGAGGGTCAGCGCGAACACCAGCGAGAGCAGGTTCAAATGCCCGAGGGTCAACGCCACGAAGCCATAAGTCCATCCCATGGCGCATAGCAAGGCGATCATGGTATACACGGGGCGCGCCAGCTCGCGATAAAAGATGATGTACAACAAAGCCACCCCGAAGAACGCCAAAATGCTGGCCTTTTGCATATCATCGTTGGTGGTCCGCATTTCATCCGCTTGCAGCACGGGCCGTCCGGTCATCCCGGCGTTCACATCGGGAAATTCCTGTTTGGTCAGCCAGATATCCGCCCGGATGCGCTTGAGGGGCTCTTCGATGACACTGAGCGTCGAGTAATCCTTGTCCGGCATCACCAGCATGAGCAAAGCGTTTCCTTTGCCCGACCAGTTGTACCGCTTTTCCGCGGGCGCATCCTTCTCCCACTCCTCCTGGAAGCGGTAGAGTTCCGCCCAACCTTCCGGAGGATGGCTCCGCAAGGCCGCGAGCACGGGAGCAAGATCGTCCAAATTGTCCAGTGTGTCCGTTGTAGCCGCTTCCACCTCTCCACCGGGCATCTGGATCGAACGGGATATTTCAAGAAGGATTTCATCCACGGAGCGGACCCGAAACAGGGATTCCAGTTCCTTCCGGTTTTTTTCGAGTTCCTCCCGCAGGCGGCGGATCTCCTTCAGCGGGAATTCCTCGAAATACAGCGCGTAGTCTTTGGCCCAGGCGGTGTCGAACTCGTACACGACATCCTTCACGTCGTCGCTTTGGCGCAGACGGGCGGCCAACGCGTCCGCGAACGCGGCCATCCGTTCTTTCGACGGGCCTTCGATTAAGATGTAGATGAATTCCAAGTCGCCGTAATTCCGGACGAAATTCATGTAGCGGTGATGGTAGGGGAGTTCTTCGGAAAGCAGACGGTCCTGATCGGTGATCATCTCCATGTGGAGAGTTCCGTAAATCCCCGCCACCGCCGCGAGAATCAACGACACGAGTGAAACCGTGCGGGGATGACGCGTGACCAGGGCATGAATCAGGGAAAAGAGGAAGGCTCTCATAAGTCAAACCAGGGGGTTCAACTGGATTCGCGTCCGAACAGGTGTTGCCGTACCGCCGCGCCGGCCAACTGCTTGCCCACGGACCAGACCGGGCCGGGAAACCGGCTGCATTCCTGCAGGACTTCATCCAGGGCGGAGACGAGCCGGTCCACTTCCTCGTCCGTAATGATAAACGGTGGCAGGAATTTCACCACTTCCTGGTGATGCCCCGCCACCTGGGTGAGAATGTGATGGGTTTGGTACAAACGCATCACCACCGCCTGGGCGAACAGCCCATTCTGCGCGGTGTGCAGGAGAGTCCAGGCCGGTTTCAAGCGCAGCGATTTCGGCGGGCCGAACTCGACGCCCACCATCAATCCCTTGCCCCGGATCTCATGCAGGAGTTCGTGCCGTTTCTGGAGTTCCCGCAGTCCGGCCAACAATCGGTCTCCCTGGCGGGCCGACCGCTCGACCAGGTTCTCTTCCTCCAATACATGCAATGCCGCCAGCCCGGCCACCATGGCGAGGGCGTTCTGCCCGAAAGTGGACGAATGCACCACGCAGCGGTCCAGCCGGCTGAACACCCCCCGATAGACGGCGTCCGAGTAGAGAATGGCGCCAATGGGCACCAAGCCGCCGCTCAACGCCTTGGCGCAAAGCAGAATATCCGGTTCCAGGTCCCAATGCTGGCAAGCCCACCAGCGGCCCGTGCGCCCCAGGCCGGATTGAATCTCATCCACGATGAACAGGGTGCCGTTTTCGCGGCAAAGCCGCTGCAAGGTGGGATACACCCGGTCATCCGGAGGATAATAAACACCTTTGCCCCGGATCGGTTCCAGGACCACCGCCGCGACGTTTTTTTTCTTCAACTCGTATTCCAGGGCCTCCAATTGGGTCCAGTCCACCGCTTCGGTTCCCGGCAGCAGATCGCCGAATCCCTCCCGGAACGACGCATCCCCGTTGAGCGCCAGCGCCCCCGTGGTGAGTCCATGAAACGCCCCTTGGCTGAACAGGATGCGGGGCCGTCCGGTGGCCGCCCGCGCGAACTTGATGGCCCCTTCCGCCGCTTCCGTGCCCGAGTTGGTGAAGAAAACGTGCTGCAACCGGTTCCCCGGCGCGATCCGGATCAATCTCTCCGCCAGGAGGCCGCTCAAGAGGAAGGTATCCATCTGCACCAGATTGGGCAGGTCCAAAGCCAGGGCTTGTTCGATCGCCTGGATCACCGTGGGGTGGTTGCGGCCCATGCCGAAAACACCGTATCCACTCAAGCCATCGAAGATGGTCCGGCCGTCCCGGGTGGTCAGATAACATCCCTTTCCCTCGGTGTATTCATGGGCGAATCCGATCATATCCAGGACATGGGCAAAAACGGTGTTGACGTATTTTTCATGCAGGGCTTGGGCTTGCCCCTGGTATTGGTTCAATACGTTTTTGAGATCAAAAGTCATCGGTGTATTCGCGGTCATTCAGGACTCTTTTGAACGGAAAAGGGTTCCGGCATCCGATGGTCCGGCGCCTCAGGAAGGAATCGGAACATTGTGGCGCTTCATGACTTCCCGCCACTCGGATTCGTTCATTTCTTCCGATTCCTCGATGAGCATCACCGGGATGTCGTCCTTGATCGGATAACGCTTCCGGGTTTGGGGATCCGTGGACACCAACCACTCTCCGTCCAGCACCACGGGCGCTTTCGTTAAGGGACACGCCAGGATTTCCAATAATTTTTCGCTGATCGGCATGGGATGGTCCCCCGCTTCCATTGAATATACTTGCATACACGCGGTACCGCTTCAGGATGAAACGATTCCCGCGCAAGGTCAAGATCGGCTTTCAGAGCCTGGTGATGAGGCAGAGCCTGGCAGCGCTTTCGTTCAGCGCAGCCAGTCCTCCCGGTGCCGGGCGACAAACTCGTCGTCGTTCAAGTGAGGATAGGCGCGGCACACGCGGCTGATCTCCTCCATTTGGCCGGGAGAGAGGTCTTCGCCGGGATCAAGGCACCACCGGCCTTGCATCAATCCTTGGCGGCGGAGCACCTCGTGCAGCCCGGCAATGCATCCGGCAAAGCCATGCGCCGCGTCGAAAAAGGCGGCGTTGCAGTCGGTCACCTGCGCCGCCAGGGTCAGCATTTTGCGCGGGACCGGCTTCCCGAACCGCACCAGGTCGTGGATTTGTTCCAGATGTTCCACCGCCCGCCGCGTCCACACCGCCCAATGACCCAGCAATCCGCCGGCCACCCGCAGCCGCACCGGCCGGCCGTTTACCGGATACTCAAAGACCGTCAGCAGATCCACGAGGATATTGTCGTCGTTGCCGGTGTATAACGCGATTTCCTCCGCCCGCCCCGATTCCGCCACCGCCCGGATCACGTCGAGGGTCTGGTAGCGGTTGAAGGGAGCGATCTTGACGGCCACGACGGACGGGATTTCGAACAACCGCCGCCAGAACGCAAAATCCAGCACCCGGCCGCCCACCGAAGGCTGCAGGTAGAATCCCATGACGGGAATGATCTCCGCCACGGCTTGCGCGTGGCGGATCATCTCCTCCACGCTGGCGTCCTTGAATGCCCCCAGACTAAGCAGCCCCAGGTGATACCCTAAATCCCGGGTGAGGGCGGCCTCGGCCACAGCCTGCGGAGTCCGCCCACAGATGCCGGCGACGCGCACGATGGAAACGCCGGGGTGGGCCGCCTCGTATTCCTGGATGGTCTCGGCGGCCAATTCGAGCACCGGCCGCAACAACCCGATTTTCGGATCCCGGATCTGAAACTGGGTGGTGTGCACGCCGACGGCCAGCCCCCCGGCCCCGGCGGCGAGATAATACCGTGACAAGGCCCGCTGGTGTTTTTCGTCGAATTTCCGTTCGGCCGTCAACGCCAGGGGATGCGCGGGAATCACGCACCCTGCGCGCAAGCGATCCCAAACCGGAGAAGGCAAGAGGGGATTGGGGGGCATATCAGTCTATCCTCACGGGATTGAATTGAGCTGAAAACTCATCAATCAGGGCACACATTCCAGAAATTCAATAAATGGTTTAAAACACTGCTGGCAAGCTTCCGCGATATCCCAATAGTTGCATTTTTTCAGAATCAACGGCGCGTCTATTACCTGGTTGTATTGATTCCCCGATTTCTGAAACAATTTCTCCACGATCTTTCGGGGAGGATTATCATGATTTTGATCCTCGACCGGAACAATCCATTCCCGCTTACTGGATTTGATGCCCAATACGTTCCGCAATTCGTCTTCGGCGGCCAGCAGCAAAGCCTCGAGATCATATTTGAAACAAAATACTTTCAGCCGCTGGATGAAGGACTTTTCTTCCTTCACCTGTTTCTGATGCAATATTTCCAAAAAATATTTATAGATTCCCTCGATCAATTCTTCTGCCGTGGAATGGGGAAATGCCACGTTGGGCGGATACAAATCGGGTATAATCACGACCTGGGAATCGGGAGCATTACGGATAATATTTACAGCCTTTTGAGGCACTTTCGTCAATAGATTTTTCTTTTTATGTCCTGTCGGTGATACAAAAAAATCGATTTGAACGCCCTGCTGTCGTTTTTGTTGAATCAACGGTCCCAGCAAACTTCCCATGGAAACCCGGTCCGATTCTCCCTCCACATAAATCAAAATCCTCATGCAATTTTCTCCAGTTCATCGCTTTTATGCATGATCTCGATTTCTTCCTGGCCAAAGTCGGACAGATTTTCACAGAGGGTTTTCGAATTTTTGGGCTTTCGAAAAACCGTCTCCCCATTTTCTTTCCGGAACACGGCAATCCGGGAAATATCAAATTGCATGAGAAAGTAGGAGGCGTGGGTGGCTAAAAAAAGTTGGGTTTTTTGACACGCCTTTTCGAATAATCCGGCTAACAAGGGCAAGGTGCGGGGATGGACGCCTTGATCCGGCTCGTCGATGCATATCAAGGTCGGGGGATTGGGATGGACACATAAGACCATCCAACAAATAAGCCTTAAAACCCCATCCGATAAATCCGCGAGACTCAATTCATTCCCGACGCCTTCCTCCTGACAGAAGGTGATCACTTCACCCGGCCCACCGCGCGCCTTGACCGTCAAGGACTTGAATCCCGGGATGGCGGCCCTTAAATGCTGTTGCAAGTCATCGAATAGAGAAGGATGTTCGGTCATCAAATAATGCAAAACCGAACTGAGATTTCCGGCATCCTCATGCAAAATGGGTTCCTGCTCGATGGGAACCGACTTGCGTATCTTGTCATTGGCAATATTGAAAGAGCTGTAAAATCTCCAATTCCGAATGTATTCCCGCAAATTGTACAAGGTCACCATCATCGGATTACTGATAGTGCTTAGGGCCAACTGATTGGGTCGTTTCAATTCAATATTTTGTTTGGCAAACCTTTTAATTTCGGGATCTTGAATTACACCTTGACGTTCACGGATATTCATAAAACGATAGGATGTTTTATGACCCTTGAAGGGCTTTGCATAAATCACCCGTTCGAATGATATATGAGTACGCCCCACAGGCCCCATCAGTTCTCCCTGATAACGGATAGGATTAATCTCGCCCGTCTCTTTGATCCTGAATCCCGTATCGATATCGATGCTCCACCAAAATCGTTGCGGTCCGGGAACATGGAAAATCTGCTGTCCGATGGATCCGGCTATGATCTCGGGAGGGATATCCACGTGAACACTATCCCGGAGAAATTTAAGAAATTCGAACAGGCTCGATTTTCCGGAACCATTCGCTCCAACCAGAACCTCCAATGCATCAAAATGAGCGGAAAAATCCCGGAAGGGGCGGTACCCTTGAATTCGCACCGATTGGATTTTTGATTGCGGCGACATTTTTTACCTTGATTTCAAAATTGCAACGTGGGTTTCCTTTCGCTTAAGCCACCCGGCCTCTTCCCATCCCTCTCTCAAATCACGGTTCCCGAGGGGATCACGGCGCCGCGGGGGATGACCACAATGCCGTCGCGGATGCAATAACTGGGTCCGTCCGCCTCCCGGATGTTCGCCTCGTTCAAAATCCGCACATCCGCCCCGATGCGCGCGTTCTTGTCCACGATGGCGTTCTTAATGATCGTCCGCGGCCCGATGCCCAGCGGCGGGGCGCCCGGTTCGACGTCCTCCACGTCGCTGGAATCATAAAAATCGGCCCCCATGACGATGGTCCGGTAGATCTGCGCGTTTTCACAAATGATGCTGCGCAGCCCCACGATGGAATCTTCAATCCAGGCCGCGGAGATGATCGCTCCATCACAGATCAGGGACGAACGAATGGTCGCCTGGTTCACCTTGGAGCCGGGCAAAAAGCGGGGCCGGGAGTATATCCGGTGCCGGCCATCGTAGAAATTGAACTGCGGCACCGGCTGGGTCAGCGCCAGGTTGGCTTCGTAAAACGACTTGATCGTCCCGATGTCTTCCCAGTACCCGTCAAAGAAATGAGCGTAAACCCGCTTGTGTCCCACCATGCCGGGGATAATGTCCCGCCCGAAATCGGGACTGTGATTCTCCCGCAAGGCGTCAAACAGCGCCTGGGTCCGGAACACGTAAATGCCCATCGAGGCCACGTATTCCCGGTTGCCCGCGTGGATGTGGAAATCTTCGAACAGTTTGGGGGGGACTTTGAGGCGTTCGAGTTCCTCCGGCTGCGTGGGCTTTTCCACAAAGGAAATGATGGCCCCCTCTTCGTTGGTTTGCAGGATTCCAAAATCGGCGCAACGCTCCCGTGTTACGGGAATCACGGAGATGGTCACATCCGCGTTCTTGGCCACATGCGTGCGCAGCAGCTCGCGGTAATCCATTTGGTAGAGGTGATCGCCGGACAGGATCAGCACGTAATCGGGCCTCCGGTGAATGAACCGCCGCAGCGATTGCCGCACCGCGTCGGCGGTTCCCTGATACCAGTCCACATGATCCGGCGTCTGCTGCGCGGCCAGGATTTGCACAAACCCAGTAGAAAAGGGATCGAACCGGTAAGTTTGGGAAATGTGCCGGTGCAACGAATCGGAATTGAACTGCGTCAGCAGATAGATCCGGTCCAGGTTGGAATGAAGACAATTACTCAAGGTTAAATCAATCAATCGGAACTTGCCCGCGACGGGAACCGCCGGTTTGGCCCGGGATTTGGTTAACGGATACAACCGTTTGCCTTGGCCCCCGCCCAGGATCAACACTTCGGTCCGGTCCGTCACCCGGTCGATGTCGGATGTTTGTTTGTGAACCACCATGGCTGTTCCAGCCTCCTTGCCATTCCCTCCGCACCGCGGCACGGGACACCGGCGTCTCTCCCTCCAGGAAATCGCGGGAGGGACCTGATCGCCCGATACGCCTTCCCCGGATGCTATTGTATATCATATCCCGAGGCGCTTGGGAATCATGGGAAGAGGAATGGCCGGGGTACAGTATGCGCAATATACTCCAAGACTTGGTTTTCCATCTCCGGATCGGGTAGCATGGCGTCTCCCGGATGGATCACTTGGCCTTCCAGCGCCGCCAGGCGGATGGCGGCGGGGATGATTTGGCGTTGGATCACCCCCACGGCCACCAGCGCGGACAACACGACCAGAGGCCGCGCCTTTTCCCGCATGGCCTTGAGCGACTCGGCCAGGGGAACGGGCGAGAAATCCACCGCGAAACCGGCGTAGGCGTATCCGGTCACCGTCCGGGGAAAGCGCTGCTCCAAGAGGACCTGCACTTCGCCCGCCAACTGTTCCCAGTCGGCCATGAAATGTTTGGAGCCGTAATACACCACCATCAACCCGGCTCCCTCCATTTTGATATGCATTCGACGGATCCGGTGCTCGAGATTCCCCGCGATCAATCCCGCCAGGGGGGGAGGATCGAGCAGCAGCAGGCGGCGGGTGGCGTCGGTGTGCAGCGTCATGCCGGGGAGGCGGCTGGAGCCGGGAATCACCTCAGCGATGGCCTTGGGGATATCCAGGGTGGCATGCCGGCCCGCCGATAGAAACAGAGGCAAGACGACGAGATCGCGGCCGTCGTGGGAGAAATGATCGTGAAGGGCGGTGAGGATATCCGGCGCCTCGTGTTCGAGAAAACACCATTTCACGTCCTCGAGGCCGGCGGGCAACGGCCGCGCGCCGCGCAAATGAGAACAGAATTCCACGACCGCCTGGTTCCACTCGGCCGCTTGGCTGCCATGGGCGATCACCAACAACACCCGGCCGGCCGGTTGGATTTTTCCGTTCATGGATTTGATCCCTGACAATCTGTCTGATTATTCCGCGCGGCGGACGGCTTTGTGTATCAAGTATCCCAATCCCGCGGCAGTTCCACACCACAGGATCAGGAGCGCCCAAAAGACCGCCGCCGGCGCGAATTGATACAAGCCGATCCACCCATAATCCCACTCTTGAATGGGAATGTATGGCAAGAAGCGGTAATGGTTCACGATCGGATTCCAGACGGGGTTCCAAATCAACTCCACCTCGGTCACTCCCTGGTTCATCAGAGTGAGGATGATGTTGTTAAAATCGGTATAGCCGCCCAGAAACTGGATGAACCATCCTGCCGCGGCCAGGATGACCAAAAGCAGTTTTAATTCCCGGGAACCGCCGTCTACCACCGCGGCCAGGGGGATCACCGCCAACGGCAGCAAGGGGACCAAATGCCGGGGGCCCCAGGCCCATCCGCCCCACCAGTTCCCCCAGAAACTGTACACTCCCAAGAACGCCGCCAGCATCCCCAGCCACATTCCCGATACCGCAGGATGCCGCTGCCTAAACGCCCGGACCACCAACGGGAGAAGCAGCAGGACGGGATTGTAGAACCAGATGTTCTTGCCCGGAGAAAAGAAAAAACCTTGCAGCGCGGGAAAGGGATTCCACTGGAAATTCCACTCATAGCCGCCCGTGAGATCACTTCCCCAATAAATCCGGTTATACAGCAACACCCACCCTATTCCCAACCCGATGGGAAGCCAAAACGCCAAGGCCGTGTTCCGGCGCGCGGCCCAGCGATCCGTGTTCAAGGCGATTACACCGAAAAGCGCCACGCCTGCCGCGGCCATCTCCAGCCGCACGGTCACCAGCAAACCCATTGCCACGCCGCAGCCTATCACGGCCCGGGGATTCTTGTTCACGAGATAGATCACGGCATACGAAAAGGCCGATAACAGAAGCAGCGCGGCCAGGCACTTGTTGTAATCATACCGCGCGTAAGCAAACGCCAGCGTGGAAAATCCATACGCCAGCGGGACAAACGCTTGCGCTCCGGGTGAATAGCCCAGCCGCCCCAACACTCCCGCCAGCAAGCCCACGGTGAGGCCGGTGAGCACTGTGTTCATCCAGCACAGGCATTTCCGGGGAATCCAATCCGGTTCGGGCGAGGGAAGCCAAGCCTCCAACACCTGGCCTGCCGCGTAGAAGGGTATATAAACCAGCGAGTAGACATAGCCTTGCTTGACTTTTTCGGGAGGAAACCAGTCTCCGGTCGCGACGATCGCCCGGGTCAGTTGGAACGAAGGCGTGGCGTCCACCGTGTAGCCGTTTTTCCGCCCCATCAGCGGGGTCATGATCACGATGTAAAACACGGCCAGCAGAACGGGCAACGAACACATAGATCGACATAATCGGTCATGAGTGGCTTGCATGGGATTCAATGCTTTCAGTTTTCCCAGGACTGAAGCCCTGGGCTGGTTTGCAGCCGTCTTCTAAAGGGGACTCCCAATTTCTTCTCGTGTCCTATTCCCGCGCCCATTCCCCCACCCGGATGACCGCCTCGATTTGCCCTTCGGGCGAGAGGATATCCCCCACGTTCAGGATCATCCGCCCGCGGCTTTCTTGTTCGATTCGTTCCGCGAAGCCGAGAATCTCCGATTCGCTCCAGTTTCCCATGAATAACGCGGAGGGAATGCCGCAATACGCGAACAGCCGGCCAGCCAATGCTTGACTCAATTCCCGCACATCGTAATTGCTCATCGGCGCGGGCGTGCAACCGTCCAACAGGTCGATTCCTGTTCGCTGAAACAACGGCAGCAGGCCGCGCAGGTTGCCATCGACATGGGTCGAAACGATTTGGCCTGCCGGATGGAGAATCGCGCACGCTTCCTGATAAACCGGGACGCAGTATTTCGCGTACAGGGGAGGCGGAATCAAGTAATCGTCCGCGTGGTCGCTGATAATGACCACGCGCGCCTCCGTCTCCGCCGCCGCCCGGATGGTCTCCAAAAACGGTTCGCGCAGGCCGTCGAGAAACCGCTCCACGGCCCGGGGCTCGTCGTGCAGGGCGTATAGGCCGTTGAACAATCCCATCGCGTCATGGATGAACGTTCCGAACGGCGAGCGGCCCACGGGAATATCGATTACCCCAAAATCCCCCAGGGCCGCCAGAGCCTTGCGGATCCGCCCGGGCTGGATCTGGAGAACCGTATGCCGGGCCGCCCAGAGCAGGATGTCCAGATCCTGGATGGATTTCGCGAAATGTTCGGTAATGCAATAACTGCCATCCGCCGCTTGCGTGCGGATTTGCCGGACTGTTCCGGGGGGCGTGGCGATTTCGGTGATTTCCAGGCGGCCATCGCGCTGGACGGTCCGGCGATAACCATCCGGGAGGTTATCACGCCATTCGTAGAGATGAATCGGGCAGCCCCACCCGAAATTCCGGTAGAAATCCAGCAGAGTCCAATCCCGGTAGGGCGCGGGCATGTCGTGATTTTGCCGGTGAAACGGATCGTCGTCGTAAATGATCTGCCCCGGCTCGTAAGGCTGCGGCTCACCGGGGGGAGTCCGCCGCGCCTTGTACCAGTCCGTGATGTCAGGGAAAAACAGGATCCGGCCGGCATGCCGTCCGTCCAACCATCGAAAGAACCGTTCGCGCAAGGAGAGAAATGCAGGGTCACTCATGGATTCCATCCGCCGGCACGGATTGTTCGATTTCATGGATAAACGTGGGGACATGCACGATCCGGTTTTCTTTGCGCGCCTGCTCGGCGGCAAAGACCAGCAGGTGGCTGAGGCACGATTCGCGCGCGGAAGCGTTCACCTCATCCGGGCGGCCTTGGCGGACCAGGCGGATAAATTCGTGGAGCATAAGCGTATCCCCGCCGCCGTGCCGGTCGTCCGGGCCCCCGGTATGAATGATTTCCTGCCGGCCGTCGAGGTAGTGATTCACCTCCAGTTCCCGTTTTTCCAGAAAGCCGCGGATGGTCGCGCCGGTTTTGGCTACCCGCAAGGTGCGGACATTGTCGTGCGAGTGGCCGTGCATGTGGAACCCGATGATCAATCCGTCCGCGTAGTCAAAGGTGGTGAACTGGTGATCGACGACATCGTTGTCGCACCGGAAAACACACCGCCCGTAAGGGCCTTCACGCAAGGCCTGCCAGCGGCCTTCATAACTCAGGTCGTTGGCAATGGTGTTTACCGGCCAATCCACATGATCTCCCAAATATATCCGGATGGCCGAATAGGGGCACGTGGCTTCCACGGGGCAGCCGTCCGTGCACCGGGCAGGGATCTCCGCGCCCGCGCGGTCCGGGCGGAAATGCGTCAGACGGCCAAAGGACGAGACCCGCTCGGGAACCCGGCCCGTCAGCCAATACAGGATATCGACATCATGGCAGGATTTGGTCAGCAGGCCCGGGGCGCTGCGGGACTCATTGCTCCAATTGCCCCGGACGAAGCTGTGCGCGTAATGCCAAAAGGCTACGTTCTCATTGTGGATGATGCTCGTGACCTGGCCGGTTTCGGGCGCGTCCATCAATTCTTTCAACCGGATGAAGAAAGGATTGTACCGCAGTGAATGGCACAACTGCAAAATCAGTCCGGTCTGTTCGACTTTCCGGGCAAGACAGATGCATGCCGCCGGATCGGTGGCCATCGGTTTCTCCAACAGAACATGGTACCCCAGATCCAGGGCACGCATGGTGCTCTCATAGTGGACGCGGTCCATCGTGGCGTTGATCAGCACTTCCGCCAGGCGCGGGCGGTCCAGCAACTCTTCCCACGAAGTAAACACCTGGGCGGAGGGGAGGGCATGTTCCCGCGCGAACCGCTCCCGCCGCGCGGGGTCAGGTTCCGCCACGGCAATGATCTTCAAGTTATGCGGGTAAGCTTTCGCGTAACCTCCAAACGTGGAATATCCCCGTGATCCCGCTCCCAACAAAACCGCTTCCACCGGCCGCAAGGACATTGGATAACCTCCTGCTTGTTTGCTTGATACCACCATTATGAACGATGGCCTCCCCCTTCTCTCCCCTTATCCTCCCAGTTCTCTTCCTTTACCCTCCAGGGAGGGCCGGGGTGAGGGAAAACCCGCCAGGCCGGCATCGCCGATCGAAAACCCAGTAAAAAAACCGGCCCTTCGCCCGAAAAGGCTTGTGGCTCATGCCCCCTGCGTTCTCCGGAACTCCTTCTCTCTCCTTTGGAATCCCTCCTACTCTACTATTCCTGTACGTCCCATTCTACGTTTCCCTTTTAACAAGCCTCGTTGACGGATCATGGTTCGATGTGGGACAATGTCCGGGTTTCCATGAATCCATAAAGAAACGGCATCACGAAAGATGAAAACCATCCTCTTTTGTCTTGCCGCGACAAAGGAGAATCCTGATGAGGAAAACGCAATGGGGCAGTTTCTCCACCCGGAGTGTGGAACCAACCGGAGCGGAAATCGATCGCCGGGATTTTTTGCGCGTGGGAAGTTTGGCGGCCTTGAGCGCGCCGTTCCTCGTCCCCGCGCGGGTGGTAGGCAAGGAAGGGGCCACCGCGGCCAACGAAAAAATGACGCTGGGGATCATCGGCCTGGGCGAACGCGGCAACGGGAACATGCGGCGCTTTCTGGAGATGGATGACGTTCAAGTTATCGCCGTGTGCGACGTGGCGGAAACCCATCGCGCCAAGGCCAAGGCCTTTGTCGATGATTATTACGAAAATACCAGCTGCGCCGCGTATAACGATTTCCAAGAATTGATCGCCCGGCCGGATCTGGACGCGCTGGTCATAACGGTTCCCGATCATTGGCACGTGCTGATGGGCATCGCCGCCGCCCGCGCCGGCAAGCATTTGTATTACGAAAAGCCCATGGGGGTGAGCGTGGAACAGGCGCAAGCGCTTCGCCAAGCCGTGAAGGAAAGCAAGATCGTCTTTCAATTCGGCACGCAACAACGTTCCTCCGAGCCATTCCGGATCGCGTGCGAACTGGCCCGCAACCAGCGGATGGGCGAACTGAAGACCATCTACGTCGGCTCGCCCGCCAGTTTTCCGTTCCCCGCGCAACCCGAGCAACCCGTGCCCCCGGGATTCGATTACGACCGGTGGCTGGGACCCGCTCCCCTCGCGCCGTACACCTATCACCGCTGCCGGTCGTATAATCAAAAAGAGGGCTACGGTATTTGGTATCACATCCACGATTATTGTTTGGGATTCATCGTCAACTGGGGGATTCATCATCTCGACATCGCCCAGTGGGGCAATGGCAGTGAACTTACCGGGCCCATCTCGGTGGAAGGCCATCGAGGGGAGTTTCCCACGGAGGGCTTGGCGAATAACTGCATGAAATGGGAACTGGAATTCCAGTACGCCAATGGGGTCAAGATGATCTATACCGATGAAAACGGGCGGTGCAAACACGGCGTCCGCTTCGAAGGGCCCAAAGGGTGGGTGCACGTTACCCGCTCGGAATTTTATTCCGAGCCGGAATCCCTGGTTAAATCTCCAATCGGCCCCAATGACATCCAATTGCCCCGCAGCGATGATCATCACCGGAATTTCGTGGACGCCGTACGCAAGGGCACCAAGGTCATCTGCCCGATCGACGTGGCCGTCAAGACCGACATGGTCGCGCAAGTGGCGAACATTGCGTCGCGCCTGGGCCGCAAACTGCAATGGGATCCGGAGCAGGAGCAATTCATCGGCGACGACGAGGCCAACCGCATGCTGTCCCGCCCCATGCGCGAACCCTGGACCTTGAAGGCGTTTTTGGGGTGAAAGTGAAGAGGTTTTGTCATTGGCGGGCTACGCCGCGCTTTGAGCCCAGGCGAGAAAGGACGATTATTTGAGCAAGGAAATGTTTCCTTTCCCGTTATTGTCCCAGGGCTGAAGCCCAGGGCTAGTTTAAAAGGCTCATCCGGCAAGTGCGTACCCACTGGAGAAAAGGGCATTCCAAGCACTCGATGATATTCGGGCGGACCCGAAGGTCCGACCCTACAAGAATTCCCTCACCCTGGCATTTCGCTCAGCTCGCCGATATTCTCCTATTGCGTTGGTTTAATTCGCAGGGGCACGTGGCAACGTGCCCCTACTTGCTCGATTCCGCCTGGATGGTCTGCAAGCAAGGTTCCTGCATCACAATGTCCTGAATCCCCGCTTACACGGGGATGACCAGAAAGGTCATTCCCCTTGCACCCGGGCCGCAATGATCTCCCGCACGCGCTTGGGATCGGCTTTCCCCTGCGATGCGCGCATGGCCTGGCCGACGAGAAAGCCGATGGCCTGGGCTTTGCCCTTGCGGATGTTTCCGACCGCGTCGGGATGAGCCTCCAGCAACCGGGCGACCAGCAATTCCAGTTCCGACGTATCGGTCATTTGGCGCAGCCCCCGCTGTTCCACGATTTCGGAGGGGCTTTCTGGCGACACAAACATGTGATCGAAGACTTCCTTGGCGGCCGTGGCGTTGATTTCCCCTTGTTCCACCAGCGTGAGCAGCGCGGCGAGGCGGGAGGGATCCACCGGATTGTCCGTGAGCGCCATCCGCCGTTCCTTCAAGGCGGGCAGGAGCTGTTCGTAGATCCAATGGGCGGCGGCGCGGGGATTGGGGCATTGTTGGGCCACCGCTTCGAAATAACCGGCTACATCCCGCTCGGCGGTCATCCACTGCGCTTCTTCTTCTGGAAGGCTGAAGGATTCCATGAACCTTCGGCGTTTCGCGGCGGGCATCTCTGGCAGCCGCGCGCGAAACACGGCCAGTTGCTCTTCCTCGATCACGATGGGCGGCACGGTGGGATCGGGCACGCAGGGGCCGGAAAATTTCGCCCGCATGGGGGTGGTGATCCCTTGCTCGGGATTCCACAGCCGCGTGTGCAGCCGCACTGCTTCGCCGGCCTGCACCTGCGCGATCTGCCGCTGAATCTCGTAAGCGATCGCGTCGCCGACATGGCGGATGGAGTTCATGTTCTTGACTTCCACCTTGGTGTTCAGTTCTTCTGAACCGGCGGGGCGGATGGAAATGTTCGCGTCGGCCCGCATGGTCCCGCGTTCCAGGCTGCACTCGGCCGCGTCCACGTAGCGGATCTGCGTCCGCAGGGCGCGCAGGAACTCCATGGCATCATGGGGCCCGCGCATGTCCGGTTCCGTGACGATCTCGATCAGCGGCGCGCCGGCCCGGTTGAAGTCCACCAGGCTGATAGGCTTCGAGCCTTCGGTGTCGTGCACCAGCTTCGCGACATCTTCTTCCATATGGATTTCGTGAATGCGCAACCGTTTCGGGCGGCCGTCCTCGCCGATGATTTCCAGCCAGCCGTTGCGCGCCAGGGGTTTGTGGAACTGCGACAATTGATACCCCTTGGGCAGGTCAGGGTAGTAATACACCTTCTGGTCAAAAACGCTGCGGGGCTGGATCTCGCAATTCAGGGCCAAGCACGCCATCACGGCCTTTTCCACCGCCGCCCAACTGAGGTGAGGAAACGCGCCCGGCAGCCACAGGCAGGTGGGGCACACGTACTGGTTGGGGTGTTCTCCCGGCTGGTTCGGGCAATCGCAGAACAGTTTGGTGGGGCTGTTCAGGTGGATGTGGATCTCCAATCCGATCACCGCTTCGTACTGGTGGTTATTCGGCATCGTGGGTTCCCTTCCCGGAGGCGGCATTCACGAGTTGACAGGCGGCCGCGAGCAGGCGGACATCGGCCAGCGGCGGCCCTATCAGTTGCAATCCCCTATTCATATCCGGATCCCAAATCTCTCCAGGCACCGCCAGCGCGGGAAATCCCACCACGTTGGCGGGCAGAGCCGGTTCGAAGTGGTCATAGAGTTTTTCCAGGCAGGAATCCCCCGAGGAGTCCAGCGCCCGAAAACCCAATGGAGCGAGCAAAATATCCACTCTCTCAAAGAGATCCAGCGTTTGCCGCAGCAAACGGCCGCGGATCCGGCAAGCGTGTTCGAACGCGGAATAATTCTGGAACTGGAAATACGCGCCCTGGAACAGGAAACTTTTGATCAGCAGGCCGAACGATTCCGCGCGCGACCGCAGATACATTTCGTTCCAATTCTCGGCATTGGCGGTCCGGTGGCCATAGCGCACGCCGTCGTATTTTCCCGCGTGGGAGGAAGCCTCCACGGAGCCTACCGCCTGATGCACCACGCGAAAAAGCTCATAATCCGGAAAGTTGATCGCCGTGACACGGACATTCATCGTGCCCAGCCGCGCGAGCGCTTGCTCAAAATGTTTCGCTTCGTCGGGAGACAAGCCTTGCAGGCTCTCCCGGATCACACCCGCCGTGAGCGGCTTTTCGGGTATTTGGTTGACCTGGCTGAAATCGAGGGCGGCCTCCCGGCGCATGGAGGGGTCTCGTTCATCGGGTCCCGCCAGGACGGCCATTATTGTGGTGATGGTATCGAGGGACCGGGCGGCCACGCCCAGGCATTCCATCGAGGGGATCAGGCCGTTCAATCCGAACCGCGAAATCAGGCCATAGCTGGGCTTGAATCCATAACATCGGCTGGCCACGGCGGCGCAACGGGCTTCCCCCATCAAGTCGGTCATCACCGCCGCTTGCCCCAGGCCTTGCTTTAAGGCATCGGCCATCCGGTCTCCATCCGTGCCTAGTCCCAGTTCCGCCATGCGGACGCTGCCCGGGAGTATCGCGCCGGCGGCCTTCAACTTGGCCACGGCGGTGGCATCTTCCAGAGGGACGTACTTTTCAAGCGCTACGCTTCCCGCGCCGCATTCCCAGCCCCGTACCGCCAGGTTGGGCTGAATCAAAACCGCCACATTGGATAAAGGGCCTTCTCCCGCCGCCGGGGAGGCATCGCGATAGGCAAAGATCGGATCTGGCATTCCACACCTCGATGTATATTCGCTGAAGAAAGGGCGACCTTCCCCCTCAGCCCATGGCCCGGGGTTGAAATCCTGAGCTGCTGTCAAGCCGTCCCCAGAAGGGGACTTTGATCATGCTGCTGGGCGACGCCGCGCTTTAAGCCCACCCTAGATCCCCGTGGCGAATTAGAGAATCTCCGGTTTATTCCAGAATATTCGCAACCTTGAAATAATCCCCCTTCAGGGCGGGCGCGTTTTTCAGCAGTTCGCCGGATTGGACGAACGGGCTGATCCGGGCTTCGGTTCCCGGCCGGGGGGGTTGTGTAATATCAATGACCGCGAACAGTGGCTCGCCATCCCCGGGGATGGCTTGTATCTTTTCTGCCAACCGCTCCGCCTGCCGCACCGCCGCGTGGATGGCGCTCCGCTCGCTCTCCACTACTCCAATGCGTGATACCCACGATAACGTATCGATTATGTCCCCTTCTTTTTCCATGCCCGGCAGGACTGTTTCTCCCCCCAGATTTAATAGGCCCAGTTCCGCCAATTGCTGCCGGGTGACGGGCGCAGGGGCTTGCGTCAACGGGCAATAGGCGCTCCGGTTTTTGGGGAAGGCGATCACATCGCGGATGGAAGCCGTCCCCAGGATCATGGCGGTCACGCGGTCCAGCCCCAGGGCGATGCCGCCGTGCGGCGGCGCGCCGTATTCCAACGCCTGGACGAAGAAACCGAACTTGCCGGCGATGTCTTCGGGAGTCAATCCCAAGGCTTCGAACACCTTATGTTGGACCTTTTTATCATGGATCCGGATGCTGCCTCCGCCCAGTTCCTCGCCGTTCATCACCAAGTCATACGCCCGGGATCGCAGTGACAGCAGTTCATCGCGGTTACGGGGATCAAAATCCACCCGGTCCGGCGCGGTGAAGGGGTGATGGCAGGACGTGACCCAATCCTCCGTGGGCTCGAAAAGAGGGAACTCGGTCACCCATAGCGGGCAGTAGGTGTTGGAGGGAATGAGCCCCAACCGCTCCGCCACGTGCAACCGGAGTTTGCCCAGCACCGAGGTCACCACCGCGTAGGAGGGATCGGCGATCAACATAAGCACGTCGCCCTCTTCCGCCTCGAAACGCCGGAGGATCTCCTGCCGCTCGGCCTCGCTGAAGAATTGCACGATGTTGGATTCCAGATTCCCGCCCGCCACCCGCATCCAAGTCATGCCCTTGCCGCCCAGCGAAGGCACGATCTGCTTGGCGTACTCATTCTGCAACACGTTTTTGCTCAGAACGTCCGACTGCCCCTTGACGTTGATGCCCTTGACGCACCCCCCCGCCTGAATGATCTTCTGGAAGATGGCGTAGTTCGTGTTCCGGAAAATATCGGTGGCCTCGACGAACCGCAGCCCGAAGCGCAGATCGGGGCGGTCCGAGCCGGCGGTGTCCATGGCTTCCCGGTAGGTCATGCGGGGGAAGGGGCGGGGCAGTTCGATGCCGCCCACGGCGAACATCCGGACGGTGAGTTCCTCCATCAATTCGTAGATGAATTCCTCGTCAATGAAGGAGGCCTCCAGATCGATCTGGGTGAATTCGGGTTGGCGGTTGGGACGCAAATCCTCATCACGGAAACACCTAACGATTTGGAAATAGCGTTCGAAGCCGCTGATCATCAACAATTGCTTGAACAATTGGGGCGATTGTGGCAGCGCGTAAAAGTGGCCCGGATGCACACGGCTGGGGACGAGGTAGTCGCGCGCCCCTTCGGGCGTGCTTTTGGTCAAAACCGGGGTTTCGATTTCCAGAAATCCGCGCTCGTCCAGAAAATCCCGCACGCGCTTGACGATGCGGTGACGCTTGATGAAATGGTCCTGCATCGAGGGGCGCCGCAGGTCGAGATAGCGGTATTGCAGCCGCAGGTCTTCGGCCACCGCGCCCGGACCGGCCAGTTCCACTCCGGCGGTCATACCCTTCTCCGAGATCAGAAAGGGCAGCGTCTTAGACGGATTCAAGACCGTCAGATCCGTGGCGATGATCTCCACGTCCCCGGTTTCCAGCGACGGATTTTCCGTGCCCGGCATCCGCTCCACCACTGTGCCGGCCACGGCCACGCAAAATTCTTCCTTCAGGCCCCGGGCCGTTTCCCGCAACCGCGGCGCGCGGTTCCAATCGAAAACGACTTGCACGATGCCGCTGCGGTCCCGCAGATGCGCGAAGATCACCTCACCGTGATCCCGCAAGGCGTCCACCCACCCCGCGGCTTGCACCATGCGGCCGGCGTCCACCGGACGCAACGAGCCACAGGGAACCCGGTTTTGAAAATTCATCGTTGTCTCACCTCGGTTGTAACCCGCGCACGCGGAAATCAGCAATCCTCCCCGCACCTCGTCTTCCCGCGCCCCAATGGATTTCACGTAACACGGCCGCTCCCGATTTGTCAAGACGGATCCATGGGGCGATTTAGAAACCGAAAAACCTGCGCAAATTCTTTAGCTTATCACCGCTTTACAGCCGGACGTGAATGGGTCATAGTACTTCTTCCTCAACCTGTGAATCGTTATCCGAGATTGCGGTCCATCTCATGGCCGGTTACGTTGTTTTGCTGATATTCCCGGCAAAAGGAGACTCACGATGAACCACATCCCGCCTCTTGAATTGATTCTAATGACTTTGGTGATCGGAAGCGTGGGCGTTGCTTCCAGTTCCGAATTTCCCAAGATCGAAATCGACATCCCTTTCACAAAATATGTCCTTGACAACGGCCTGACGTTGATCGTGCACGAAGACCACAAAGCCCCCATTGTGGCGGTCAACGTCTGGTACCATGTCGGCTCCAAAAACGAAAAACCGGGCAAGACCGGTTTCGCCCATCTTTTCGAACACTTGATGTTCAATGGCAGCAAGCATTTCAACGATGATTATTTCAAACTGATGGAACCCCTGGGGGCCACCAACCTGAACGGCACCACCAATTTCGACCGCACCAATTATTTTCAAAACGTGCCCAAATCGGCCTTGGATGTGGTGCTCTGGGCCGAATCAGACCGCATGGGCCACCTGCTGGACGCCATTGACCAGGCTAAGTTGGACGAACAGCGGGGTGTGGTGATCAACGAAAAGCGCCAAGGAGAAAATCAACCCTATGGCAAGGTATTTAAGCTGATTCTGAAAAGCATTTTCCCCGCCGGCCATCCCTACTCCTGGCCGGTGATCGGATCCGAGGAAGACCTGAACGCGGCCTCGTTGGAGGATGTGCAGGAGTGGTTCCAGCAATACTACGGCCCCTCCAACGCGGTGATTTGCGTGGCGGGCGACATCGAACCGGAGGATGTGAAAGCCCGGGTAGAGAAATACTTCGGCGATATTCCCGCCGGTCCGCCGATCGAACGCCACGAAGAGTGGATTGCCAAGCGCACCGGGACAATGCGCCAGGTCGCTCAGGACCGGGTGCCCATGCCCATGCTGATGAAGGTGTGGAATGTCCCCCCCTGGGGCTCGGCGGAAGGCGATTATCTGGAACTGGTGGCCAGCATTCTGTCCTCGGGCAAGAC
>Ga0116166_1000746_pt1 | contig 30760 bp, 26 predicted proteins | sample AD_JPNMR2_MetaG_FD_89884 | JGI IMG/M metagenome (GOLD analysis project Ga0116166, IMG submission 89884) | Active sludge microbial communities of municipal wastewater-treating anaerobic digesters from Japan - AD_JPNMR2_MetaG | ecosystem: Engineered > Bioreactor > Anaerobic > Digestate | place...
ACTAGGGATATAAGGTTGAAAAAAAGAGGGGGAGTATATTTTTAAAATGGCGATTTTAAAATTTTAAATTACTGAAATACAATAACTTAAAAATTTATTTAAAAATATTTTGGACAATAGTGAAACTAAATAATCATTTGGTCTATCCTTTAAGTAATCATTTGCAGAATACATACCTATTTCAATAAAATCTTTATACATCAGTATAGAAGAAAATGCAGCTAATTGCTCACTTGCAAATGCTCCTACTATACAACTATTCTTACGCAAGTTATGTTTAGAAAATGATTTTAAGAAATGTTCTTTTGTAAAATCATTTAATCCTAATCTTTTACGAGTATCACAATATGGTTGATATGCTAATGTTTCTACCTCATCAGGACTTAACAGTCTTAAAGAAAAAACTTTTTCGGCTTTTCTAACATTTCGTTTGAAAGTATCCTTTAAATTTGATACATCAAACTTTTTGCACACATAAAGCCATCCATTATTTTTATCATTTTCTGACTTAACTGCATAACTAATCACCTTTGCATTTGTATTTTTGAAAATGTATTCTAATTCTTTTTTATCTGGTTCGTCAAGAACAAAATAAGGATACCTAACAAACACAAAACTTGCATATTCTACCCACAAATTTCCATCAACTTCAATGAAATTATTTTTATGTGCATATTCTTTGTATTCAAAATTGTTTTTAAAACTTATCATATAAAGTTATACAACAAAATGATAGCGTGTAAATTTGCAATATTTTCTGTAAATAAATTTGAATAAATGCTCTTATCAAGATTTCTGTATCTTTGCAATCAACTTTCAATTTTCTTTTTTTATGAGAACCTTTAATATCCCTGCATTTTATTATAAAAATGAAAAAAAATATTTAATTTTTTTATTTATAAGATACTAAAATTATTTGGATTAAAATTTAGAACATTTGCAATTACTTCAGGATTTTTCTTTCTATTTAAAAACCATCTTTCTTTCCAATAATCTACTAATTCTCGTTTTGTGAAGTTATAGTATTTTGGAGTTTTTGTTTCACTGTTTAAGAACTCCTTATAATTTTTTGCAAGAGGAACAAAATATATACTTCTTTTAAAGGAATGATTTAATAAAAAATCAGCATCAAATCCAACTAATTCACCAACCTTTGCAATTACTCTCATCACCCAATTTGGCCCATCTCCAAACCTATGATTTACTTCAATATTTTTTGACTTTAAGAACCTCACCATTTCTTGAATTGTCTCTTTCGAAAGGTGTAATGTGCCGTAACCTTTTGTATACCCGATATGCTGGTAAAGCAAAATATCTTTATATTTTAAGCGATTATATTGAGAACTCTTACCGTATAAACTTGTTGTGAAAATTCCAACAAGAGAATTTGCTATTCGCTTATCAATAATTGTAACTTTGCCTTTGTATTTGTTCTGGTAAATTTTTCTTACTTCATTAGAAGCCAACAAGAGTGAAATTAATTTACCCCCTAGTAGATAATTATAAGGTGGTAATGCTCCAATAACATAAGCATCCATTGTATAAATTAAATTTTTGGTTCGTGTTTTTTTATCCCAACCTATAAAATCATCTCGTTCTGGAATATGAATGATAGGACTTCCTAAAGCTGCAATTCCAATTACTGGTTTGTTTGGTAATGCTCTGTCACGAATCAATATTTTAATTCTTCTTCCAACATAATCACTGTAAGGTGAACTCCAGTAGTACCGAAAGATTCTGAATAGGTCTTTTTGCTTCTGAGTTTCGCAAACTTCAATTAATGGTTCAATTTCAGAACGCATTACATCATAGCCGTTCGCTAAATTGTTTCTTGCTAATTCAATATGATTATCAATCCATTCTCTATTGGCGTTAATGATTTCTTCTCGCTTAAACGCCATCGCTTGCCTTATTGTCTCCTTGTCATATACTTTAGGTGGAAACACTTCTATTTTTTGCTTTCCAAACTTTATATCCCAATTAAGATTCATCAAGTCTCGAAGTATAAGAAGTTTTACTCTTTGCTTCGGAGACTTCCCTTTAAGAGAAAATTCAACAAATTCTTTCTTTTTAAGAGTTACTTCTTCCTTAAATTCAAATTTTAAACTCATTTATTGATATTTGCCCAATTAGCTGATGGAGCGCATAAATAATCTACTTCCTTTTTCTCTTTAGGATGAGTCGCTTTACGGATTATAGGTTCAGTTCCCCAAATATATTTTAATAATATTGGTTTGAGTTCATTTTCACTTCTGAATTCTTCTGGAAATTCTTCTTTGATTTCCTTGATTAAATAATAAAGTTGTCTATCATAAATTCCCCAAAAATCATCCTCAAATTTATGTAAGGACAAAGAGGAAGAGGACTTACATTTTTTAATTTTTTCTTTTAAAGAATTTGACATTTTTTCAATTCTTTCATTGTATTTCATTAAAATTTTTTTTGCGGGAGAATTAAGGTATTCTGATTCTTCTTTATTGTTGACAATATTTTTCTTGTAAAGAGATTCAAAATCTCTAATTCTTACTGGTAAAACGAATGGTTGCTTTGGAGCACTCCACATGTAACAGTTACCTTGAATGGGTTCACCAATCAAGTGTGCGAGAACATCATGTGAAAAGTGAGAATTATATTTTCCCAATGTACTGGCATCGCCTTCTGAAAGTAAGTGAAAACAAAACCAGTTATCTGCTTGACTTAATAATTCAGGAGCCATTGAACCAGGTTGCTGAGTTACTAAGATTGCACCCAAATCATATTTTCTACCTTCTTTCACCCACTCAACAAATGGACTTGATTCCTCAAGATTGCGCCCTAAAACACTCTGAGCTTCTTCAATAATAGCAATAACAGGGATAGGAGAATTACCACCAGTAAAATTTTCCTGGTTGTATGAAAATATTTTTCGGAGTAGCAAACCGGCAATAGTGTAGCCAGCTGTGGAACTCAGCATACTTATATCAATAACAACACATTTACCTTCTCTCAACGCTTCAATTGTTCCATCAATTAGTTTGCTTTCGGGGTCGTGGAGCAGTTTTACAATATTATTCAAGTTGCTTCGTGCAGCATTTATTTCCCCTGTGTTATTTTTAATTTGGTCGCCTGAATATCCAATAAGCTTTCCAATTTCCTCATCTGAAGCTTGGTATCCTTTCAATTTTATAATATCAATCAATTGTCGCCAATTAGTCTCTGAAACACCTTTAAGTTTTAAAATATTTTGTTGCTCTTGTCTTTCAGATGATACTGCAATACCTATCACATCTCTTGCAGGAAGGTTTCTAATGTCTAATCTAACTTCACCCGCTTTCCAACTTTCGTAATATTTTGGAGCCCTATCATTTTTCCTATTTGTAAATACCAAGATATTATCTCTTAGTTGGGGCACATCGCATAATCCGGGCCTATTTTTGACATTATCTGGCCAAAAATACTCTCCATCTGCATCAAAAATCAAAACTCCAACACTTTTGCCGGTTTCCGTTTTTGGAACACCATTACGATATAATTCCGCTGTCAAAAATTTAATGAGATTGGATTTTCCATAGCCCGCTCTTGCAAAAACAACTGAACGCTTTGAAACTAGGTTGTTAATATTAAAAGTAACTTTTAACTTTGGACTAATGTGTCTTAACATGGACTCAGGTTCAGAAGTTTTACCAGAATAAACGAACTCTCCTAAAACATAATCACCTAAATCTGTTGTGCCACCACTAAGTTGGCAAAGTTCCTCTAGAACACTATCGCTAGGTAAAGCGACCTTTGCGCCTAAATGTGGTAATCGTCTTTGTGATGGAACGAAGATTATTTTTTCTACTTCTTTTTCTTTACCATCTATTGTCTGTTTGATCTTCACATTTTTTACTGCTCCCAAAAGTTTGATTTGGACTTTGTATTTAAGTTTTGATTTTTTCAAATCTTCGGGGACATCTTGCTCTCTTTCTTGCATAGTGTTGATATAATCTTCTCCCTCTGCTGACGCAAGCAATCCGGAGGGTACAAACTTTGTGATTCTTCCTAATGATGCTTCTTCGGGTGTTCCAAGTTGTATCAAAAGGAACTGTCCAAGTTGTGGTCGATCTTGCATGTCGCTGTTGTAAGGAGTTACTATTTCAGCAGCGAACTCAAATCCTTTTTCGCTGAAACCTTTGAAGGTTCCCATTAATTTTGATTTTGAAAATAATTCAGGCATTGCGATATCTTATATTGGTTAAATTTTGTCTTAAATATTTCATTCTTATAACTTTTTCTTTTTCTGTCGGAGTTAAATTCTGTGTGATTCCATCAAATAAAATGTCTTGAAGAATATCAACTTCTAATCCGTTTACCTTTGCAAAGTCATGTGCTTTTTGCACACACATAGGGAAATCAGGGATAGGAAAACCTGGTTGTGCATCCTTTGTAAGTTGACCGATAATTTTATCGGCCTCAGAAATTTGCCATTCTGCAATATCAACTGGCCATACTGGGTCAAAAGGTCTGTTACCAAACTTTACTAAAAATAATTTTCCCATTGATTGATAAAGATAACGACCATCTTCATCAGGTTGGCTGGTTTCAAGAGTATCAAGCCATGTTTTGTCAAAGTTGTAACATTTTTTCTCAATGTCTTCAGGTACTTGTACATAACATGGGTATGGTTTATGAAAAGTTTCTTCTAACTCTAATGCAACCGCCAAACGGCTTAGTACAGCACTTTGTTTTGCAACTCCAACCATTGAAACAGTTATGTTTTTCTTTTTGTGGTCTTCGTATGCTTTTCTGATTAATTGGTCAAGTTTTGGAAATATATCTCTCCTGAACGATTTTGTTCTCAGCATCCCTTCTCTTACAATGATAGTGTCTGAACCCCACTCACGATATTTCATTAAGTCATAAAGAACCGCCCACTCAACAATATCTCTATATATTCTAACTGCCCCTGTGCTTTTTCCTGGCTCTCCTAGCCCTTTCAATAAAGATGACAGGCCAACAACATCTGTGTTCAAGTCCTGACAGAGTTTTAGCAGGGGTTGAACTAATAGGGGGCTTTTCGTGTCAACTCTTGTGTTTAATTCAGACGCTTTTGAGTTGGACGCGATAGCATCCAATGCACATTGATTTCCTAACGAATCAACAACACGAACTAATTCTACAGTCGCAGGATTAAAATAAAGTCGGTTGTCACCTCCGTCTGATGAAACAAATGATACAGCATTAACAGAATACGGTCTGATAGGTTTAACATCATTTTTTAGTCGTTTTGCAAATTCTCTAAACTCATGTATAACGGGTTCCTCGTTTTTGTATGCATCAAAAACTCTTTTCTTAATTTCCTCAAAATTACTTTCAGCAAGTGCCATAATATGAGTTATATAATTTCAAATTATTAAATTACTATATGTATGAGCGTGTATTTTTATATTCATCTAAAATTTTAGATTGAAAATTTTTAATTGCTGCAAATATATATAAATAATTTTTATTATATGTATAGTATAAGTTTTTTTTACATTAAACAATTATAAAAAAACTTTTTCACTAACAAATTCATTTATTAGTAAATTTGCAATATTTTTTGTAAATAAATTTGAATAAATGAATTTATCAAGATTTCTGTATCTTTGCAATCAACTTTCAAATTTCTTTTTGTATGAGAACCTTTAATATCCCTGCATTTTATAGAAGTTCCCTTATTCAAAAAATAAAAGAGTATAGAAAAACTCAAGACCCTAAACGAAGAGATTTTTCACCCACTATTTTGAATTTTGGAAAAATCAAATACTACATTCCTCGCCATTTTGGTTTTTGTTATGGTGTAGAAAATGCTATTGAAATTGCTTTCAAAGCCATTGAAGAAAATCCAGATAAAAGAATTTATTTACTCAGTCAAATGATTCATAATCCAGAAGTAAATAAAGATTTACAAGAGAGAGGTATTCAATTTTTGCAAGATACTTATGGTAACACGCTGATAGATTTTTCTGAATTAAAAGATAATGATGTTGTTATTATTCCTGCATTTGGGGCACCGCTTGAAATTTTAGATAAAATCAAACAATTCAATATTCAAACTTATTTTTATGATACTACTTGTCCTTTTGTAGAAAGAGTTTGGAAAAAAGCACAACAAATTGGTTCACAAAATTATACCATTATTATTCATGGAAAATATAAACACGAAGAAACAAGAGCTACCTTCTCAAGAGCCAAAAAATACAATCATGCCGTTATTATTAGGGATATTGAAGAAGCAAAAAAATTAGCACCTTACATACTTGAACAAAAATCTCAGAAAGAATTTGAAGCAGAGTTCAAAGATAAATATTCAGAAGGTTTTAATATCTATCAGCATTTTCAAAAAATTGGCGTAATCAATCAAACAACAATGCTTGCATCTGAAACAGAAGAAATTAGCAATTACTTAAAAAATGTAATGATTCAGAAATATGGTGAATCTAATATCAATGAGCATTTTGCAGATACACATGATACCTTGTGTTATGCTACAAATGAAAATCAAACTTCTGTATTAAACCTTCTTCATTCAGATGCTGATTTAGCAATAGTTGTAGGTGGATACAATAGCAGCAATACATCTCATTTGGTAGAACTACTTCAAACTAAATTTCCAACTTATTTTATTTCTTCTTACAGAGAGATATTATCAAAAGAAAAAATTCGTCATTTTGATTTGAATAAAAAAGAAGTTGTAGAAACCATTCAATTTCTACCTCAAAAAGATGAACTAAAAGTGATTATTACAGGTGGTGCTTCTTGTCCAGATTCATTATTAGATGAAGTTATTATTAGAATAAATGAACTCTTAAATGTAAGTGATACTGAGAGGTTGGAGGTTTTAAATGTATAGAGAGAATATCAATTTTTTAAAACTTCAAAAAGTCCATTTTTTAAAAATGAGTAAAATCATATCTGCCACTGATTTTTCTCATAGAATATAGCAGTATGATGGCTGTATCTTTGTAGCGAAAAATTAAAACTATGAAAATCAATGTCATTACAGCATTAGCATTAAGTGCTTTATTATTTGGATGCAGTGGAGGTGAAAGCAATCAATCATCACAAACAACAAATTCAGAAGCAAGTGCTTCACAGGAAACTTCTACAACAGAAAATGCAGCCGCACCTTTTGACTCATTGACTGATAAGGGGGTAGGACCAATTTCCTCAGTTGAAGTGTCAGATAATATTGACAAAAACTTGTCAACAAAAGGTGAAGAATTATTCAAATCAAAATGCACAGCTTGTCATAATATTGAAAAAAAATTAGTTGGACCGGCTTTAAAAGGGGTAACAATTCGTCGTACACCAGAATGGATAATGAATATGATTTTAAACCCTGAAAACATGGTAAAAGAAGACCCTATTGCTAAGGATCTTTTATCTAAGTATAGTGCGCCAATGGCAAATCAAAGTTTGACACAAGATGAGGCAAGAGCAATTCTTGAATATTTAAGAACTCAAAAATAAATAAATCATAAAAGCATACAACTATGAAAAAGTTAGCAAGTGTAATAATGAGTATTGGAACTGCATCTGTGTTATTTACAGGATGTGGTAATGAAGGAAAAAAGGAGAAATCAGGTGAGAGCGCAAGTCCATTAGGAAGTAATGCCGCTGAAAAGGTTTATGTTGCACCCGGGAAACACGATGAGTTTTACGCATTTCTCTCTGGTGGATTTAGTGGTCAGCTTTCTGTATATGGTCTTCCATCAGGTCGGTTGTTTAGGGTAATCCCTGTTTTTTCACAAGATCCAGAAAAGGGCTATGGATATAATGAAGAAACAAAACCAATGTTAAACACATCATTTGGATTTATTCCATGGGGAGATGCTCACCACCCTGACTTATCACAAACAAATGGTGAAATTGATGGAAGATGGTGTTTTATAAATGAAAACAATACACCTCGTATTGCTAGAATCAGTTTAAAAACTTTTGAAACTGAAGAAATAATAGAAATACCTAATTCAGCTGGTAACCATAGTTCTTCATTTGTAACAGAAAATACAGAATATGTTGTCGCAGGTACCCGTTTTGCTGTACCAGTTCCACAAAAAGATATGCCTATTGCAGAATCAAAAGGAAACTTTAAAGGAACATTATCTTTTATTTCTGTAGATCCCAAAACTGGAAGAATGAACATTGCTTTTCAGGTTATTATGCCAGGATTTAATTTTGATTTAGCACATCCCGGCAGAAACAAATCTCATGGATGGGTGTTTTTCTCAACATATAATACTGAAGAAGCACACTCTATGTTAGAAGTTAATGCTTCACAAAACGATAAGGATTTTATTGCGGCCATCAATTGGAAAAAAATTGAAGAGTATGTGAAGGCAGGTAAAGGTAAAAAGATACCAGCAAAATATGCACATAATGTATATGATGAAAACACACATTCAGCAACATCTACCATTTTAAATGAAGTCATTGCAGTTGATCCAAGAGAAGTTCCTGGTGCAATATATTTTCTGCCAACTCCAAAATCGCCACATGGATGTGATGTAGACCCAAGTGGAGAATATATTATAGGTTCAGGAAAATTGGCTGCAGAAGTGATTGCTCACTCATTTACTAAAATGCTTAAAGCCATTGAAGACAAAAAATTTGATGGAGAGGTTTATGGAATTCCTGTTCTACAATATGAAGCCGTTGTTGGTGGTGTAGTAAAACAAGCAGGATTAGGTCCATTACATACAGAGTTTGATGAAAAGGGATACGCATATACTACATTTTTTATTTCTTCTGAAGTGGTAAAATGGAAATTAGGAACTTGGGAAGTAGTTGATAGAAAACCAACATACTATTCCGTAGGACATTCAATGGTTCCTGGTGGAAATTCACGTAAACCATTTGGAAAATATCTTGTTGCAATGAATAAAATAACTAAAGACCGTTATTTACCAACAGGTCCTGAATTATGTCAATCTGCACAATTGTATGATATCAGTGGAGATAAAATGGAATTGTTATTAGATTTTCCAACAGTAGGAGAACCACACTATGCGGCTGGATGTCCTGCAAGTTTAATAGAACCAAATTCTCAAAAGATTTATAAATTAGAAGAAAATAAACATCCTTATGCTATTAAAAAACCAGCAGATGCTCGTGTAGAAAGAAATGGAAATATTGTACATGTTTATATGGGAATGATTAGAAGCCATTTTGTGCCTGATAATATTGAAGGTATAAAGGTAGGAGATAAAGTGTATTTTCATGTAACTAACTTTGAGCAAGATTTTGACTTACCACATGGTTTCGCGATTATTGGGGCTAATACTTCTGAATTACTAGTAATGCCTGGTCAAACAGAAACATTAATATGGGAACCAAAACAAGAAGGTGTATGGCCATTTCATTGTACTGATTTTTGTTCTGCACTTCACCAAGAAATGCAAGGATATATTAGAGTATCTCCTAAAGATTCTAATGTGCCTATTAAAATTACACTCAATGATGAACCAATAAAAGATTAATGAAAAGTCATAAATCAGGCAGGAATTAACCTACCTGATTTATTTTCAAATAAATACCAATAATGTATAAAAATAAATTTTTATGAAAAGTTCTAAAATTTTAATGCTAGTTGCCTCTCTTATGCTCTTGTTATTGTTTGTATTTCCATTGTGGAATATCTCATTAGAGGCGCCTCAATATCCTGACCCAATAGGCATGAATATCTACATCCATAAAATTACAGATGAAGAACCTAACGATATTCAAAATATTAATTTAATGAATCATTATGTTGGGATGAAACCAATACCAGAAGATTTACCAGAATTTCATGTTTTTCCTGCAGTCATTTTAACCATGAGCGCTTTAGGTATATTAGTAGCACTTTTTGGTAATTATAAATTAATAATAACTTGGTTGATAGTAATGGTAATATTGGGAGCTGCTGGAATCTACGATTTTTATTTGTGGGAATATGACTATGGGCATCATCTAAGCGAGCATGCTGCCATTAAATTTACCGATGAAGAAGGACATCCATTAGCATATCAACCGCCACTAATTGGAGAAAAGAAAATACTTAATTTTATTGCTCGATCTTATCCCATTTCTGGAGCATATATACTATTTACAGCATTGGTATTTTCATTTATAGCATTTCTTATTGAAGTGAGAAGTAATAAAAATAATAGAAAAAAAATAAGCAAAGAAACTCCAAAAAAAGGCATGCTTGAAGAAATTGTTGTACTAATTTTAATTATATTTTTTTTGAGTTCTTGTAGCAACAAACCTCAGCCCATCAATTTTGGAAATGATGAATGCAGTTATTGTAAAATGACTATTGTAGATAAACTTCATGCGGCTGAGTATGTGTCTGATAAAGGAAAAGTTTATAAATATGATACAATTGAATGTTTAATACATGATATGAAAGAAAAAAATTTTCCACCACATAGTTATTTACTTGTATCTGATTATTCAGAAGATGGAAAATTTATTGATGCAGAAAATGCAGTATATTTGGTCTCAAAAAATATCCCAAGCCCAATGGGAGCATTTTTATCAGCATTTTCAGATAAACAAAAAGCCGAAGAAATAAAAAAAGAAAAAGAAGGAAATATTTATTTATGGAAAGAAATTATTCAAAAAATAGACGAGGAAGAAGAATAAGCGAGATTAATTCTTGTCTATTATTTTTAGGCGTATTGGTTTTTAGCTTATTTCCTGAGTTTACTAATGCAAAAATAATTATTGTTAGTAAAACTGGGATAGTAAAAACAATTTCTAAAGGTGTTTCTTTAGCAAATAATAAAGATACAATTATTGTTTATAGTGGTATATATCAGGAATATAGTATTCAAATTAAAAAAAGTATTGTTTTAATAGGTAAGGGAAATCCTGTAATTGATGGCAATAAGAAAGGAAGTATAATAGAAGTTTTTGCAGATAGTGTTGTAATTTCTGGATTCAAGATTATTAATGTGGGACATTCTTATACTCACGATTATGCTGGAATCATTATTCATAATACAAAAAAATGCATTATTGAAAATAATGATTTAGAAAATGTTTTTTTTGGGATTAAGCTTGAAAAAGCTAAAAATTGTATAATTCGTAACAATAAAATTTCTGGAAAATATATTAACGAAGCTGCTGCAGGAAATGGGATTCATATTTGGTACGGTAGCAATGATACCATAATCGATAATGTTATTTTTGGGGTAAGAGATGGAATTTATTTTGAATTTGTAGATAATTCATTTATTAAAAATAATTATAGCCATAATAATCTTCGTTATGGATTACATTTTATGTTTTCTAATAATGACAGATATGAAAATAATATATTTGAAAATAACGGTTCAGGAGTGGCTGTAATGTTTTCAAAATTTATTTATATGTATAAAAATGAATTTCGTTTCAATTGGGGAACAACATCTTATGGCTTATTATTAAAAGAGATATATGATGGAGAAATTCATTTTAATGTCTTTAAACAAAATACTATAGCCATAAATGTAGAGGGCTGTACCCGAGTAAATTACTCCCACAATGATTTTTTAAATAATGGATGGGCTATTAAAGTTGTTGGTGCTTGCTACAAAAATATCTTTACAAAAAATAATTTTTTAAATAATTCATTTGATTTATCTTATAATAGTAATACAAATGATAATCGTTTTGATTTTAATTACTGGAGTGATTATACAGGATATGATTTAAATAAGAACAATATTGGAGATATTCCATATCGTCCTGTAAAGCTATTTTCTTATATTGTTAATAAAACACCGGAGACAATAATTTTATTAAGAAGTTTATTTATTGATATAATTAATTTTTCTGAAAAAGTTTCACCTATTTTTACACCTGATAATTTAATAGACGAACACCCATTAATGAAAAAAATAAAATGGTAGAAATAAAAACAATTTATAAAAAATTTGGAAAATTAGAAGTTCTTAAAGGACTTGACTTAAGTATAAATAAAGGCGGTATATTCGTGATTTTAGGTCCAAATGGTTCAGGTAAAACAACGCTAATTAAATGTATACTTGGTATGGTTTTACCGGATAAAGGGGATATTTTAATTAATAATAAAAGTATTCTGAAAGAATGGCATTATAGAAGCAAACTTAATTATATGCCTCAAATTGCCAATTTCCCCAAAAACATTACAGTCAATGAATTAATTAATATGATTAAAGATATTCGTTCACAACCCTCTTGCGAAGCCAATCTTATTAAACTTTTTGAATTAACACCATATTTAAATAAAAAGTTAGGAACACTTTCTGGTGGAACTAAACAAAAAGTAAATATTGTTTTAAGCTTTATGTTTAATAGCGATTTAATTATTTTAGATGAACCAACTACTGGACTTGATCCAATTTCACTTTTAAGTTTCAAAAAATTATTATTTTCTGAAAAAGAAAATGGAAAAACAATTTTATTAACCACACACATAATGAGTTTAGTTGAGGAAATTGCAGATGAAATTGTTTTTTTGTTAGATGGGAAAATATACTTTAAAGGAACTGTAACACAATTAAAAGAAATTACTTTTCAAGATAATTTAGAACAAGCGATTGCTTCTATTTTAAGAAAAGAAAATATCAATAATTAATTTACTATGTTCAAAATTTTCAAATACAGTTTTTATGATTTAATGCGAAGTAGATGGAGTTATGTATATTTCTTATTCTATTTTGTGCTTGGGTTTGCTTTGCTGTTTTTAAATAATGATGTTTCAAAAACAATAATTACCTTAATGAATATAATAATTGTGCTTACTCCACTAATTGGTACTATATTTGGCATAATGTATTTATATGATTCTAAAGAATTTATTGAACTGCTTTTGGCACAACCATTAAAAAGAACAACCATTTTTTTAGGACAATATTTAGGTGTCGCTGTGAGCTTATCTCTCAGTTTGATTTTAGGTTTGGGAATACCATTTTTGATTTACGGATTATTACAATCTGAGGCAATTTTTAATTTTTTATTGTTATTGATTTCAGGTACTTTTCTTACTTTTATTTTTGTTGCATTGTCGTATATTATTGGGCTAAAAAATGAAAACAAAATAAAAGGATTTGGTTTTGCTATACTATTATGGTTATTTCTTGCTGTTGTTTACGATGGGATATTTTTAATTCTGATGATTGTATTTAATGAATATCCTCTTGATAAATTCGCTTTGATAGGAATTTTAATGAATCCAATTGATTTATCAAGAACTTTAATAATTTTGAAATTAGATATTTCCGCACTTTTAGGATATACTGGAGCTGTTTTTCAACAATTTTTTGGCAATACATTAGGAATATTCATTGCTATATTGGTTTTACTTTTTTGGATAATTATGCCAGTATGGCGAATAATATCTGTTTCTCAAAGAAAGGATTTTTAGTTTTTATTAGTGGGATAACTTCACTTCAACAAATCTGGTCTTCTTTGTTTCGTACGTAATATAGATTGTTCAAATCTCCATTTTTCTATTTCTTTTGCATTACCTGTTTTAAGTATTTCTGGAACTCGCCATCCATTAAATTCTGCAGGTCTTGTATACACAGGTGGTGCAAGCAAATTGTCTTGAAATGAATCAGAAAGTGCAGATGTTTCATCTCCTAATACTCCTGGAATAAGTCGCACTACTGCATCTGTTACAACCATTGCGGCTAATTCTCCGCCACTTAATACATAATCACCTATTGAAATTTCTTTTGTAATCAAGTGTTCTCTTACCCTTTCATCAATACCTTTGTAATGACCACACAATAAAATGATATTTTGCAATGTAGATAAATAATTTGCTGTTTTTTGATTCAACAACTCACCATCGGGAGTTAAAAAAATAATTTCATCATAATTCTTTTGACTTTTCAAACTTTGAATACAATTAAATATAGGTTCTATCATCATTACCATCCCTGCTCCGCCACCATACGGATAATCATCTACCTTTTTGTGCTTATCTGTTGAATAATCCCGCAAATTATGAGTATGAATTTCTACAATTCCCTTTTGTTTGGCTCTTTTAATAATTGAATAGTTAAATACACTTTCAAATTGTTCTGGAAATATGGTAATGATGTCTATTCGCATAAATGATAAATATCAATTTTTGTAAAGAGTATTTTTCTCAACTTTGCCGCAAAAGTAATCAATTATGCAAGATATAAAAAAACTCATTCAAAACATCAGAAAGGATTTTGAAAATGAAAATTTACATGAAATTCAAATGCCAGACCATCCTTTTGATGCCTTTGTAAAATGGATGAAAGAAGCCATTGAAAAACAAGTGCCAGAATACAATGCAATGGTATTAAGCACTGTAGGAAAAAATCTTCAACCTTCTTCCAGAATAGTTTATTTAAGAGATTACGAAAAAGATACTTTTACTTTTTATTGTAATTACAATTCCCGAAAATCAAGAGAAATAATAGAGAACAATAAAGTGTCTTTACTATTCTACTGGATTCCTTTACAAAGACAAATTCGCATTGAGGGCATTGCTAAAAAAACTTCTTTTGAAAAAAGTAAATCATACTTTGAATCTCGTCCGTATGAAAATCAAATTTCTGCGTATGCTTCTGAACAAAGTAGTGAAATTGCATCCAGAGACGATTTGATGAAAAAATTTGAATACTATGCCCAAAAATTTCCTGAATATCCAGTGCCATATCCTGAACATTGGGGTGGATGGGATGTAGAAGCACATTATTATGAATTCTGGCAAGGTCAGCCGAGTAGATTGCACGATAGAATATTTTACAGAAAAAATGCTGATGGAACATGGGAAAAAGGTAGATTATCTCCTTAAAATAAGATTTTGCAACTAATCTAAATCATTTTGTATATTTGTAAAATCAAAATTTAAAACTATGGCAAAGAAAAAAAATACAAAAAAAGTAGCAAAGAAAAAAACCACTAAAAAGCTTGCAAAGAAATCAGCAAAAAAAACAGCAAAAAAAGTTGCTAAAAAAACTGCTGCTAAAAAAGTAGCCAAGAAGGTGTCTAAAAAGACAAGTAAGAAAGTTGTTGCAAAAAAATCAACCAAAAAAGTTGCAACCAAAAAAGCAGTAAAGAAAACATCTAAAAAAGTTGTAAAAAAAGTTAGCGCAAAAAAATCTTCACCTGCAAAAAAAACAGTTAATCAATCAAAAGAAAAATTTGTGCCACATGTAACATCATTAAAACCAGGCATGAAAGCCCCATATTTTGAGGGCATTGACCAAAATGGAAATAAAATTACATCAAATGATTTATTAGGCAGAAAAGTAGTTTTATATTTTTATCCAAAAGATGATACACCAGGTTGCACAAAAGAAGCATGCAATTTGAGAGATAATTATCAAAGATTACAAGATGCAGGTTATACTGTAATTGGCGTAAGTGCAGATGATCAAGGAAGTCATCAAAAATTTATTGAGAAATATAATTTACCATTCCCACTCATTGCAGATACAGATAAAAACATCATCCGTGCTTTTGATGTATGGGGCAAAAAACAATTTATGGGAAAAGTATTTGAAGGCATTATCCGCACTACTTTTGTAATTGATGAAAATGGTATTATCACCGATGTTATTACAAGTGTAGATGTTGAAAATCACACTCAACAAATTTTAAAACAATAAATTCTACAACTTATAAAATCCAAAGCCCGTAAGCCATTGCGGGCTTTTTTGTTTTAAATTTTAATTTTCCACTAAAATAAAATTGTAAATAAAAAATTTGATTACTACTCAGGTAGTTTATTTTTCACGCAAAGAACAGAAAGAATTTCACATAGAATTATTTTGAATACCTGAATAGTAATGACATTTCAATAAAGCCCGAAGAGATTCAACATTTATAGAAAAAATGTTGTAGTTGAAATAGTGCGACTCCGAAGGAGTCGCACTGGTCAAACCATTAAATAAATATTTTTCTTTTTTTATTTTCATTTTCTACAAAGGTGCGATGCCTACGGCATCGTTTAATTTATTTTATTTATATAAATAATTGATGCCAAAAACGAAAATATTGCTTCCGTTCAGGATTATAGAACTGTATAGTAAATTTTTATTTCTTTTGAACAACCTAAATAGTAATAAATTATTAAATGTTGATTGGTTACAAAAATTTTCAATAATCCCTATAAAAATTAAAAACATTACAACTTAATCCCGCAAATACCCAAACATTTTTATACTTAATCATTACATCATTATTAGCACGATATGCTATGCCAATCTGTGCTCTCAAATTCATTACAGGAATAAGTAAATAGGATACATCTAATTGTGAATGATTAAAATATGTTCTGATTCCTTGCAATGTATAATTACCATACTCTTTGCTACGAGTAGTGTATGATAAAAATATATTTTGCCCAACATTACTTTTTGCAGACAAACTATCTTTACCAATTTCAGCATACACCTGATGAAACAATATCATCCATTTGTCTTTTGAAAATCTTAATTGTCCTACAAACTCTCTGAAATTCGCACCAAATGGATGAGCCAGCGGCATTCCATAATGCGCATAATTCTGAGCAGGAGATCCGTGTGAATATGTATATGGTTTTGCTTCATTATACTCTAATCTCAAATTTAAATTTTTGATTCCTAAAAAATCTAATGCATAAATACCTAACTGCCATGCTTGTTTATTTGCCCACCAACCTTTACCTGCACGAATTTCTTTCAAATAAAATTCATCTAATGCTAATTGCCCATACACCTGCAACTTCTTTGGAAAAATATAACTTGCATTCAATCCCATCATTACATTATCAGATGATCCTTGCTGATATTCCTGCGGTCTGTAAAAAATAACAGGATTTAAGTAGGCAGGTTCAAAACCTCTGAATCTATTAGTATCAGTGCCTTGCCACACCACATTTTCAAAGAATGTGATATTAAAGTTTTTAAGATTCAAAGACAAAGTATGCATTGTAGAATACTTGTTTTGTATAGAATTGACAGGGCTTCCGGGCACATAATGTTTTAATAACAAATAAAAAACATTGTATTGAATTTTCCAGAAATTCATTTGCATTTTCAAATAAGGATAAGGAATAGCAATATCAGAAAGAAGCATTGAACGATAACCATTGCCTACAAACATTTTTCCACGACCTGCCTGAACATTAAAAAACTTTTTAGAATACGAAGCATAAGCACTCCAATACAAATAATTGTAGCGATTGTTTTTATATTGCAATGGAACGCCCACATTGGGTATTAGTTGAGTAATGTGAATACTTGTATCCATAAAGTATGGAAAAGATGAGTTATATCCCGCCACCAATCCATACAGTGTAAAATCATTATTGATATTCAAATATACTTGTGTGCCAATACCATTTTCAGAAGTAAATTTTTCGTCATATCCCTGAATACTATGAATAATGGGCAATACCTGTAATTGATATTGATTCCTTTTGTTTGGTGCATCATTAAAAACTTTTGATAGTGCCAAAGATAAAATTTTCGGATATGCTTTTTTACTAAAACAAGTGTCAGAAAAATTCAAAATAGTTGAACTCAAAAATGGCTGATAAACACTATGAAATTTTTCTGAAGGATAACGAATGTTCCATTCCTGCAAAGCATCAGAATAATCTTTACTCAACAATATATTTTTTGACTCAACAGCATATTGCCCAATTATTGAGTTGTTCCACACAAAAAAACAAACACTAATAATTATGTCAATTCTCTTATACATTTTTATCAGAACCAAACTAAATACTTTCAATTATTTTATTTTTATTTTTTGGGCGTGCCCCTCGCTAACGCTCGGGTCGGGCTGCTCCGGGCTTCGCTTTCGCTTCGGCAATCCCTTCACTTCGCTACGCTTCGTTCAGGGCAGTGCCGTCGGCTCGCTTCGCTTGCCGCCGCCCTCCGCATCCCTCACGCAGTTTTTTATATTAAAATTATTTTATCCTTTATTTGCATTGACTTAATTCATTTGAAAATTTTTCTGGCTATAAATATAGATTTATTTGTTATAAAAGAAGAAAACTCCGATATTAAAATTATTAATAATAAATACATAAACCACCTAACTGAACTCCATTTATTTAGTTGAAATAGAGTCAAATTTTTTGAAATTATGGAATAGCCAATAAGTATAAGAGGTGTGTATATAATAGATTTCATTAAAGCAACTACAATTTTTTCTTTTTGATAAATAGATAATAAAAATTGCCCAAAAAAAATTCCCAAAAAAAATCCACCAACAACACCGGCTATTCTATTAGAATATATAAGAACAAATAAAAAACCAAAAAAATAAAAAGATATTGCTGTAAATACTATTAAAAGAAAATAAGAAAGTATTTTATTTTTTATTTTCATCACCACCTCAACTATTTTTTTATTTTTATTTATGCGTATCATTGATGAAGTTTAGTATAATTCTTACAAATTTTTGAAAAGAATGGCATTGTAGTCAAACAACGCTGTGCTTGCATCTCCCGTGTTTCGTCGCCCTCTGTATCCCTCACGCATTTTTTAAATCATCATTTATTTCAAACTCCATCTTGTGCCTTCTGGTGTATCTTTAATAATAATTCCAACGGCTTCTAATTTTTGTCTGATAGAATCTGAAAGCGTATAATTCTTATTCTTCTTGGCTTCTAATCTAATTTCCAGTAAAATATCCATTACAGATTGAAGTTTTGAAAAAACTTTATCATTGTTATTATCTTCTTTGGGAATACCCAGAATATCATAGAAAAATGTAGATACTAACTTTTGTAACTCTTTTATATCCTCTGCAGTTAGTTGAAATTGTCCATCATTTGCTTTATAGATGATTTTTGATATTTCAAATAATTCTGCAATAAGCACTGCTGTATTGAAGTCATCATTCATTGCATCATAGCATTTCTTTTCAAGTTCTTTTACATTTATAGATGAATGTGATGATGGTTTTATATTTGGAAGTAATTGAAAACTTTCAACTAATCTTTGATACCCTTTTTCTGCGGCATTCAGAGCATCTAATGTAATATCTAATGTGCTGCGATAATGCGTTTGCATCATAAAAAATCGTAATACAGCAGGACTGAAACCTTTTGGAATCAAAGGATTAGTGCCACTAATCAATTCTAATGGTAATACAACATTTCCAAGCGATTTACTCATCTTCTTTCCGTTTAATGTAAGCATATTTGTATGTAGCCAGAATCTTGCAGGAGATTTTCCGCAGTATGCAATGTTTTGAGCAATTTCATTTGTATGATGAGTAGGTGCTAAATCCATTCCACCTCCGTGAATATCAAATTCTTCACCTAAATACTTTGTGCTCATTGCCGAGCATTCAATATGCCATCCCGGAAATCCTTTGCCCCACGGGCTATTCCATTTCATTAAATGTTGTGGCTTGGCTTTAATCCACAATGCAAAATCTAACCTTCCCCTCTTTTCATCCTGACCATCTAATTCACGCGTATTGTTAAGTAACTCTTCTAAATTTCTTCCTGTTAATGCAGTATAATCATAATGTTTAGCATATTTTTCTACATCAAAATATACAGTGCCATTCACTTCATAAGCCCATCCATTTTTGAGAATTTGCATAGTCATTTCTTGTTGTTCTAAAATATGACCAGTAGCAGTGGGTTCAATAGAAGGCGGAAGATTGTTGAAAATACGCATAATTTCGTGAAATGAAACTGTATATTTTTGAACAATTTCCATTGGTTCTAATCTTTCAAGAGCGGCTCTTTTAGAAATTTTATCTTCATCCGAATCATCTTCTAAATGCCCCGCATCTGTGATGTTTCTAACATAACGAACCTTATAATCTAAATGTTTAAGATAACGAAAAATCACATCAAATGAAGTAAATGTTCTTAAGTTACCCAAATGAACTTCGTTGTAAACAGTAGGGCCGCACACATACATTCCTACAAAAGGAGGATGTAGTGGTTTGAATAATTCTTTTTTTCTTGTAAGAGTATTATATAAATACAGTTCGTTTTGCATAGCATAATTTTGAACGCTCAAAAATAGGAAAATAAAAAGAAGTAAGAGAGAATGTTTAATGATTTAGATAATTCATAATTTGACTGAAAAATTTGTGACATTATTTTATGATTTAATATTCGTTACTATTCAGCTATTACTTTAATTTTTTACCGCAGAGGCGCTGAGACGCAAAGTTTTAAAAAATAATTCATAAATATTTGTGCAGTTCGGGGTATAAAATCCTTTGCGTGCTTTGCGTCTCTGCAGTTTAATTTTAAGCTGAATAGTAACTAATATTCTCATCTCTCATTTTTCCTTACTTTTGCCAAAAATTATTTTATGCCAAGATATTCTAATATCCCTTCTCAATTGTTTATTCAAAACAGAAAAAATTTCAAAGAGCATCTAAAACCTGGAAGTATTGCTCTTTTCTTTAGCAATGATATAATGCCTACTAATGCCGATGGGGCTATGGGCTTTAAACAAAATTCGGACTTGTTTTACCTTTCAGGTATTGATCAGGAAGACACCATTTTATTGATTTTTCCTGATGCAAAAGATAACAAACACAAAGAAGTTTTGTTTATCAAAGAAACTAACGAAACCATTGCTATTTGGGAAGGTGAAAAACTTTCAAAACAACAGGCCTCTGAAATCAGCGGTATTTCTACTATTTACTGGACTCATCAGTTTGAATCAGTATTAAAAACACTCATCTATCAGGCAGAGTATATTTACTTAAATTCAAATGAACATTTGCGTAGCTATATTGAAACTGAAACAGCCCAAGACAGATGGAACAAACGAATCATTCAAAAATATCCTTTGCATAAATACGAAAGAAGTGCTCCTATTTTATTTAAGTTAAGATCTATCAAAAACAGTATTGAAATTGATTTAATACAGCAAGCATGCAATATTACTGAAAAAGCATTTCGTAGAATTTTAAAATTTATCAAACCAGGTGTATGGGAATATGAAATAGAAGCAGAAATGATTCATGAGTTTATTATCAATAGAAGTAAGGGTTTTGCTTACTCACCTATAATTGCATCTGGTAGTAATGCTTGTGTATTGCATTATACAGAAAATAATCAGCAGTGTAAAGATGGAGATGTGATATTGATAGATGCAGCCGCAGAATATGCCAATTATGCAAGTGATATGACCCGTTGTGTGCCTGCAAATGGTAAGTTTACAAAAAGACAAAAAGAAGTATATAACAGTGTTTTATTCGTTTTGAAAGAAGCCACAAAATTATTAAAGCCAGGAATGACTTTTGAAAAATACAATGCAGAAGTAGGAAGAATGATGACAGAAGAGTTATTGAAATTAAAATTAATCACAAAAGAAGATGTAAAAAACCAAACACCTGAAAAACCCGCATACAAAAAGTATTTTATGCATGGAACATCACACTTTTTAGGATTAGATGTGCATGATGTAGGATTTTTCTATGATCCAATGCAAGCGGGAATGGTATTTACATGCGAACCTGGAATTTATATTCCAGAAGAAAATTTAGGTATTCGTTTAGAAAATAATATCCTTATTACTCAAAATGGTCAGATAAATCTAATGCAAAATATACCAATAGAACCCGAAGAAATTGAAGAGTTGATGAATTAGAATTTTTCTAAAATTAAAATATCGTTGTTATATTTTTTCACAAAACATTGTGGATATTTCAATCTTAAAACTATTTATTTCTAACCAAACATTTGTCAAATTTGCAAAACTAAATTAAAGAATCTTTTATGAAAAAATGGAATATTATATCAATTTTAATCATTGCTCTAACTGCCTGCACAAGCACCTCTGAAAAAAAATCGACTACTGATAAAAAAATGGTTTTCTATTACAATGAAAAGGATGGCATTTCATCATTAGATCCCGCAGAAAGTAATAACCTGCCACACATATGGATTTGCAATCATATTTACAACGGACTTGTTCAAATGGATGATTCATTAAATGTTTTGCCTAGTATAGCAAAGAGTTGGGAAATTTTAGATGATGGCACTAAATATGTTTTTCATTTGAGAAATGATGTTTTCTTTCACGACGATCCTTGTTTTCCAAATGGCAAGGGAAGAAAAGTAACTGCTTATGATTTTGAATTTTCTTTTAATAGATTATTAACTACTCCAAATTCCACCGCTGCTTCTTTATTGGCATACATTGACAAAAGCGAGCGATCAGAATTTAAACCATTTCAATCTATAAATGATTCAACCTTTGTTATATACTTAAAGCAACCTTATAGTGTTTTCATCAATATCTTAACAATGAAATATTTTTCTGTTATTCCGTATGAAGCCATTGATTATTACAAAAAGAATTTTGGCAGACATGCTGTTGGCACAGGTCCTTTTCAGATAAAAAAATGGGATGAAGGTTCTACATTGATTTTAGTAAAAAACCCTAATTATTTTGAAAAAGATAAAGATGGTAATCGCTTGCCATATCTTGATGCTGTATCTATTTCATTCATCAAAGATAAAGAAACAGCATTCATAGAATTTTTAAATGGAAAATTAGATGTGTTAAGTGGTGCAGATGCTATCAATGTAAATGAAGTTTTAGATAAAAGCGGATCTCTTAATAAAACTTACGCATCTAAATGCTATTTGCAAAAAGCCAATTATCTTAAAACTGATTACATTGGATTATTAGTTGATGAAAAAATAAATAAACAATCTCCTCTACACAAAAAAGCTTTTCGTCAGGCATTAAACTATGCTATTGATAAAGAAAGATTAGTCAAGTATTTTCGTAATGGTATTGGTATGCCAGCAGTTGCAGGGATTATCCCAAAAGGATTTAAATCATTTGATACAAATATCGTAAAAGGGTATCATTACAATCCTGATAAGGTAAAAGAATTATTAAAAGAAGCAGGATATCCTGATGGAAAAGGACTTTCGGAAATCACATTGCATATTACAGAAGATTACAAAGAACAAGCTTCGTTTTTACAATCACAATGGAAAGAGTTTAATATACCTGTAAAAATTTCAATTGAACAACCATCTGTATTCAGGCAAGCAACATTGCTATTCCAATACGAAATGTTTAAGAAAAACTGGTTAGCAGATTATAGCGATGAAGAAACTTTTTTCTCATTATTTTATAGCAAAAACTTTGCACCTTATGGGTTTAATTACACACATTTCAAAAATGCCGAATTTGATTTATTATATGAAAAATCACTTCGTACCATTGATGAAAAAGAAAAAATAAAAATTTATCAGGAAATGGATAAAATAATTGTTGATGAAGCTCCTATCATTCCACTATATTATGATGAAGTAGTAAGATTAGTTAATCCTAAAATAAGCGGACTTTCTTTAAATCCTGTAAATGTATTGAACTTAAAGTATGTCAAGAAATCTGATAAAAAAGATGAAGAGTCAGAATTGAAGTAATTTAAAATTTTGGTTAGTAATTATTGCGTAAAAATATTTTTCTCGTAAATTGCAGATCATATTGCAAAGATTTTTTAAAGAATGTTCAATACCCAATGTTCAATTTTCAATTATCAAGTTTGATGAATTTTTAATTCATATCTAATCAAGGCGAAAATCTTTGCATCTTTGCAAAAAATTATTTTTGAATGTTTGACAACTCTTTTATTTCATCTGTAGAAAACATCATCAAAGAAGCAGGTAACTTTATTCAAACAGAACTAAAACATTTTGACAAAAAGAATATTCAATCAAAAAATACCTTTGACCTTGTTAGTTATGTAGATATTCAAACTGAAAAGTTTCTTATTTCCAACCTTTCAAAAGTTTTTCCTGATGCTGGTTTTATCGCAGAAGAAACCTCTAATCAATCAAATAAAGAATGGAACTGGATTATTGACCCATTAGATGGAACAACAAATTTTACAAGACAATTACCTTCTTTTGCTATAAGCGTGGCTCTTGTTCATCAAAATGATATTCAAGCAGGTTTTGTATTAAACATTCCTCTCAATGAATTTTTTTTCGCTATAAAAAATCAAGGGGCATATTTAAATCACAATGTAATTAAAGTTGCAAATAATCTTTCACTTAAAGATTCATTGATAGCAACAGGTTTTTCTGTAACAAGATTTGACAAAGCACAACAGCATTTAATGATTGTAAAAGAAATTATTACACATTCATTGGGCATTCGCAGAATTGGTGCGGCCGCAGTAGATTTATGTTATGTGGCTTGTGGCAGATTTGATGGATTTTTTGAATGGTATCTTAATCCATGGGATGTTGCTGCAGGGGCTTTAATTGCCAAGGAAGCAGGTGCTATTGTTTCTGATTTTTCTGGAAAAGACAACTTTCTTTTTGGAAAAGAAATTATTGCTGCTCAACCGCATATTTATCAAGAACTTTTGAAAATTATTCAACAAAATTCAAATTCTTATGAAATTCAAACCTAAAATTATCAACGACCCTGTTTATGGATTTGTAAGTATTAATTATCCTATTTTATTAGAAATTATCAACCATCCATACTTTCAAAGATTAAGAAGAATAAAACAATTGGGTTTAACCAATTTGGTTTACCCAGGCGCATTGCATACCCGCTTTCATCATGCTATTGGTGCTATGCATTTGATGCAACAAGCCATTCAAACATTAAAAAGTAAAGGTGTAAAAATTTCTGAAGAAGAAGAAATTGCCTCAATGATTGCAATTTTATTACATGATATTGGACACGGTCCATTTTCTCACGCACTTGAAAATACCATAGTTTCTAATGTTTCACACGAAGATATTTCTTTAATTTTAATGCACGATTTAAACAAGCAATTCAATCATCAATTAGATTTAGCAATTAAAATTTTTGAAGATAAATACCAGCGTAAATTTTTTCATCAATTAGTAAGCAGTCAATTAGATACTGATAGATTAGATTATTTATTACGAGATAGTTTTTTTACGGGCGTAAGTGAAGGTGTAATAGGCACAGATAGAATCATTAAAATGCTCACTGTAGTGGATGATAAATTAGTTGTAGAACAAAAAGGTATTTACAGTATTGAAAAATTTTTAATTGCAAGAAGGTTAATGTATTGGCAGGTATATTTACACAAAACTGTTTTATCAGCAGAAAATATGCTTGTCAAAATTTTGCAAAGATCAAAAAAATTAACTCGTCAATACCATTACGAACTCTTTGCTACACCTGCACTTCAATTCTTTCTAAAAAATAATATCACTAAAAAAGATTTTGCTAATAATAAAAATGTTATTCAAAATTTTGTTCAATTAGATGATAACGATATAATGGCTTCCATTAAAGTATGGGCTAATAGCAATGATTTCATACTTTCTACTTTGTGTCAAAAATTTATTCAAAGAAATTTATTCAGAACAATTTTGCAAAATGAAGAATTTTCAAAATCAACCATTAAGAATATACAAAGCAGAATGAAAAAAATATATCCACAATTATCAAAAGATGAATTTGAATATTTTGTTATCAGTGGCAATGTGAATAATAACGCCTATATCAAAAGCAAATTCAAAATAGAAATTTATGATGGAAAAACATTGAGAGATATTGCAAAAGCAAGTGATAATGAAAATATAGAAGCATTGCGAAAAACAGTTACTAAGTATTATTTGTGTTACGATAAAATTGTAGATGAATAATTGTAATTATTGTAGTAATGAAATCTGTTAAGTGTATAATTGTAGGTAGCGGATTAAGTGGTATTGCATTAGCGTGGGAATTATATTTCAGAAAAGTTTCTTTTGTAATCATTAGTAATCCTACTCTTTCAAAGTCCTCACTCATTGCCCCTGGTGTATGGAATCCAATTGTTTTCAAAAGATTAAATCCCACATGGAATGCTTCATTATTGATTAAAACCTTAATTCCATTTTATCAAAAAATTGAAAACATATTACAGCAACCCCTCATCACTTCTTTGTCTATTTTTCACATATTAAATTCTGAAGAAGAAAAATTTTGGAAAACAAAAACAGAATACTATCCCAATTACTTAAAGGAAATAGTTGAATTAGATAAAAAAAATTATCATCATCTTAAAAACTCAATAAAATTTGGTGTTGTAGAACAATGTGGTAGATTAAATACTTCTGAATTTATTTACCATTCTCTCAGTTTTTTTCAATCTATAAATGCTTTTGTTGAACAAAAATTTTTTCACGACAATTTAATAATAAAATCAAACAGTGTTGAATACGATAATATCCTTGCAGAAAAAATTATTTTTTGTGAAGGTCATTTGATTAGTCAAAATCCATTGTTTAAAAATATCGTATTAAAGCCCGCAAAAGGTGAAATAGTTGAAATTGAAACGGAAACTTCTATTTTGCCCGAAAATACAGTGCTTCACAAAGGTATTAACATTATACCTAATGGAAAAAACAGATATTTATTAGGTTCAAACTATGAGTGGAATCATTTAAATGAAAACACAACAGAAGAAATTAAAGATAAATTTTTATCTGCTTTTGAAGAAATATTTTCTTGCAAATATCAAGTCATCGGACATTATGCAGGTATTCGCCCTGCGGCTGACAGAAGACCTATTGTAGGACAACATCCAGAATACAAGCTATTGTTAGTATTGAATGGAATGGGCACAAAAGGAGTTATGTTAGCCCCTTATAGTGTTCAGGTATTAGTAGATTATATTTTGAATAACACACCTATTGATAATGAAATAGATGTGAGAAGGTTTTTCAAATAATTTAAATCAGTTATTATCTCTTCACCACTGGAATAATAATTCTTGTTCTCCACTTTGCAGTATCATCTGCTAAAACATAGATTTCTCTTGATGGTCCAGCTTGCTGGTAATTTAATTTTTCTAACAGTGTCTTAATCTTATCATAACTTTGATGAATGGTATTGAATGTGCCATAATGATCATACAATAATCCTAATGTTTTTTCAAGTATTACGGGCTTTGAATATTTTGGCTGTTTCTCTGGTTTTGACTTCAAAAATAAAAATGTTTCAAACACTATTTTTTCTGGAGATGTAAAGTAAAAGATACATCCTGGCTCTTCTGCTACTTTTAAGTTCAATGTATTCACATCTTCTAATATTTTGCTATAATTCTTTTCCATCACACTTGAAGCTATTTTCGGACTTGCAGAATCCAATATACATAAAGCAGGTTGTTCTGGAATAATCATTATTCCTTTGAAATTTGTATCTGATTTTGCAATATTTATATAATTCAAAGAATCTTTGTTGGAACTTTCAACATTTGCATTTTTAACTGACTTGTCTTGCTTTTCATTTGAACAATTCGCAAACAATAGAACTAAACTAATATAAATAAAATTTATTAAAAATAATTTTCTCATAGATAAAATTTATAATCTCTTAAACAATCCTTTAATAAAATCAATTGTAGCAATTTCTTTGTAATTCTCTCCAAATGCATGCTGCCACATAAATGGTAAATTGTATGAAACATTTGCCATTGCAGTAATTGTTTCATCACTCCATTCCTTTGATAAATTTTGTGGCAACTCAATTTTATTTTTTTCTAACATCTTCTTAAACTCTTTTACACCTTCAGGATAAATATCTTCCAAATGCTGAAAAATCACACAATTTGCATAACAATGTTTGTATCCTAAAATTTTTGACAACCCATAACTCAATGCATGACAAACACCCACTTCGCTATAAGTTAAACTTAATCCACCCATCAATGATGCTACCATTAGTTTATCATCATTTTCGGGCTTTCTCGGATTTTCATCTAAATACACTTCTCTGCATAATTTTAATGATGCCTGTGCATACGCTGTGCTAAACGCATTTTTCTTAATGCCATTTTCACTTTCAATACAATGAATATAAGTGTCCATTCCTGTATAAAACCATTTATCATTTGGCACAGTTGCAATCAATTCAGGATCTAATATAACTTGATTAAAAACTGTGTAATCACACTTCAAACCTAATTTTTTTTCTGGACCAGTTAGAACAGCAGTCATACTTACTTCCGCTCCTGTTCCAGAAATGGTAGGTACTCCAAGATGATACACGCCTGGTTTCTTTATCAAATTCAAACCCTGATATTGTGTAGATGAACCTTCATTAGTAAGCATCAAAGACAAAGCTTTTGCAATGTCCATAATACTTCCGCCCCCAATACCAATCACTCCTGAAGGCAATCCCTTTTTTGACAAAATATCATCTCTCAATGAATCAACTTGTTCAGTTGTTGGCTCGTGCGGATCAACATCTATGAAATATACAAGGTCTTCGGGCTTATTTTGTAATCGTTTTGAAAGTTCTTTGTCCTTAAAATAATTATCTACAATGAAAACAAAATAATGATTGTTTTCTTTACGAACAGGTTCAATAATTTCTGATAATTGATTAAATGAACCTCTTCCAAATACTACTCTGTCAATGTTTTTGAAATTTTTGTGTTGCATAGTTTTTGTATAATTACTTTAATTTATATTTATTTTTTGGGCGTGTCCCTCGCTAACGCTCGGGTCGGGCTGCTACGGGGTTCGCTCTCGCTTCCGTGCTACGCTTCGCTCCGCACCGGCTTCGCCGCCCTCCGCATCCCTCACGCAATTCTTGTCTTTATTAATCAACCTTAAAATTTTATCTAAATTTCATTATATTGTCTATGATATATTTTTTCTTATATGGTTTTATATCTATAAATTCAATTATTCCTGTTGTAATTAGTTCATTGTTTTTTCCTACACAATTCTCTTCAACAAAAAAAACTTCACTTTCTGGTTTCTTTTTATCATATTCAATTAAATATATCTTTACATCTCCATCTACTTCCTCCAAACTTAGCCACCTTCCTATTCTGTATATGTTTTTAATTTCTTTGTTCTTATCTATCTTTATCTTAACATACCCTTCCTGATACAAAATTTTTTCATTCTCAACTATTTCAAATTTTGGAACAGCATCTTCAAAATTATATGGAAAAGAAGAATCATAAGACCCCATATACTTAAATTTTAATTTATAGTTCTTATTTATTTTACAAAAAAATGTACCCCTTTTTTTCTTATTCAAAATCATTATTACTTGTTCAACTTCTCTCTTTAAAATTGTATCATAAATTTTTCTCTTTATTTCTATTCTTTTTTCACTATAACTAATTTCTATCTTAGTACTTTTATCTCTAATAACCCTTAAATATGGATCCCTTCTATAGTATCTGTATAAGTATCCTTCTTTTTCAACTAATTCCATACACTTTCCTTTGTATCTTTTTTCAAAACTTATTGTATCAATATTTCCATCTTCTAAAGAATATTTAAGAATATATTTTATTCCTTTATCATTGTAAGTAGTATCAAAAGTCTTTTGTGAAAAATAATTTGTTATTATGATTAAACTAAATAATGTCAATATAAATTTTTTCATGCTTAAATTTATTTCGCCTGAACCATTACATTTTTCAAAGCTTCTACTATAGATTTTGCTAACTTATCCATTTCTTCATCAGTCCAACTTACACGAACACCAAAAGAAACCAATCTGCCTATTACTTCCTGTGATTTTGGTAAATCTAATTTTTGATAATCCTGTGGAATAGGTAAATAATGAATAGCCATTTTATTTGGAAACCTTAATTCTTTAATATGATCCCATTGATTGATAAAATGATACATATTCGTATACCAATAATTAAATCCTCCAATAGATTTTTTATTCAACTCATCTACAAACATTTTAGCTACTTCTGTAGATGGCAACATTAAATTCAAAAATGTAGCAGAATCGCCACTTTCATCAGGTAATCTTGAAAACTCAATTTCATTTACTTCGCTTTTAATTTTATCTTGCAAATACTTTTTATTTTTTTGATTGATTTTTTTAATTTCTGGAACTCTTCTTGTTTGGGCTAATCCAACAGCCGCATGCAACTCACTGATTCTAAAATTAAATCCAATAACAGGATGTTTTTCCATTCCACGATTATTACCCTCATGATTATGTCCATGATCACAAAAATACTCAGCCATTTTGTAAGTGTGTTCATCGTTTGTTACAAATACACCGCCTTCTCCAGCAGTAGCAATTTTGAAAAAATCAAAAGAATAACTTCCTGCTTTTCCAAATAAACCTGTGTAAGTACCTTTGTAAGATGCACCAAATGCCTGTCCCGCATCTTCTACTAATAACAAATTATGTTTTTTACAAACTTCTAAAATGCTGTCCATATCAGCCATTCCTCCACACATGTGCACTAAACAAACGGCTTTTGTTTTTGGAGTAATAGCTTTTTCAATACCTTTTGCACTTAAACATAATGTTTCATCAATTTCTGCAAAAACGGGTATAGCCCCTAAAAACAAAACTGCCTCAATAGTAGCCACAAAAGTAAAAGGCGGCACAATTACTTCATCTCCATAACCAACACCAGATGATGCTAATGCCGCTAATATACCCGCAGATCCGCTACTTACAGCCAATGCATATTTTGCTCCTGTAATTTTTTTTACTTCTTCTTCAAATTCTTTTGCTTTCCAAATGTTATTTCTTTGTGCTTCATGATTGTAACGAAACAAAATACCTGTATTCATTACATCCATTACTTCTTTTAATTCTTCTTTACCAAATTTTTCTGTGCCTGGCATAGTTGTAAATTTTCACGCAAATTACAAACATTTTTTGCAGTTATGCAAGGAATGAGGAAAAGTTTATAAAATTATAAAATGAAATTTGATATTTTGATTAGGGGATTGTATCAAAAAAAGGACTAAATTTACACCTTAAATAATACAATCCACCTATGATTGACACAAATTTTTTATTGCCGATTTTATCTTCTAAAAATCGGCACAAAAAAACAACAA
>Ga0116166_1000762_pt1 | contig 30438 bp, 34 predicted proteins | sample AD_JPNMR2_MetaG_FD_89884 | JGI IMG/M metagenome (GOLD analysis project Ga0116166, IMG submission 89884) | Active sludge microbial communities of municipal wastewater-treating anaerobic digesters from Japan - AD_JPNMR2_MetaG | ecosystem: Engineered > Bioreactor > Anaerobic > Digestate | place...
AGTCGAGTGCAAACGATGCGTTCTCGTCCCTTCTAAAAAATATTAAATTTATAATCCAAACTTTTGTTTTTAGTTAAATTTAAGATTTGGTGTTTTTGCGCGGGAAGGGACACTGACTTGCTTCGCAAGTCAGGCTCTCCCATAGCTACAACCCACGCTAAGTCGAGTGCAAACGATGCGTTCTCGTCCCTTCTAAAAAATATTAAATTTATAATCCAAACTTTTGTTTTTAGTTAAATTTAAGATTTGGTGTTTTTGCGCGGGAAGGGACTCGAACCCTTACGCCGTTAAGCATACGCCCCTCAAACGTACGCGTCTACCAGTTCCGCCACCCGCGCTAAATGGGTTACGATATTATTTTATCATTTTTATCGGTTTTTTGTCTATTTCAAAAGCTCAATCCAGAGGGATATTATCTTCAAATATGGTTAAAACCTCTTCGACTTTTTCTGGATTTTTAGCGTTTAAAAGCTTTTTTCTCAGAGTAAGGTTCGATATTAGCCTTGAAATCTTTGAAAGTATGTTTAACTGAATAGACGGGTCGTTATAAGGAGTAAGTATCATAAATATAATCTTTACAGGTTTGTTGTCCGGAGAAGGAAAGTTTATTCCACCTTCGCTTTTCCCCACCACTATAACCGGTTTTTTTAAACCTTCTATTCTGGCGTGAGGTATGGCCACCTGATGGCCTATGGCGGTGGAAAAAGATTTTTCTCTTTTTATTATTTTTTCTTTTATCTCGTTTTTCGCCGAAAAGATTTTGTTTTCAAAACTTTTTTCTATAAGCTCGCCTATGGCTTCAAATCTATCCGCGGATTTTACATCCATTACGGAAGATTTTTTATCGAGTATCAAATCCAGCCTGTAAACCGGGCGTTTTTCAAATTCGTCTCTTATTTCCCCGGTTATATCTTCTATTATATCTTCAACGCTTAACAATCCGACCACCTCTCCTTTTTCGTTGGATACAAGCGATATGTGAATATTGTTTTCTTGAAAATATCTTAAAGCTTTTTCCGCGGGCAAATTTTCGTTTATCGTTTTTATTTCTCTTATGAATTTTTTTAATTCCATATTTTTGTAAATATCCAAAGAACAGTTTAAAAATATATCTTTTATATGTATAAAACCTATTATTTTATCTTCGTCTTTAACCGGGTATCTTGAAAACTTATGGTCGGAAAGAGTTTTCATAAATTTTTCGTAAGAAGAGTCGATTTCTATTGTTATTATCTTTTCTTTGGGGGTCATTATTTCTTTTACGAAAGTTTTTCCAAAGTCGAAAAGATGTTCGAACATCATAAGCCTTTGAAGACTTATTCTTCCCAATTCTTCCGAATGGGACAATATAAGCCTTATTTCGTCTTCGGAATGATACATATCGGTTTCCGAAGATTTAAGTTTTAATAATTTAAGAATAAAATTAGCGCTTTCATTTAAAATCAACATCGGAATATACATTAAAGTATGAAATATCTTTAAAGGAATCGCAACCCAAAAAGCGGATTTTTCAGGTATCCTTATGGCAAGATTTTTAGGGGTTAACTCCCCGATTACGACATGTAATCCCGTTATTAACGAAAATGAAATTGCTATCGAAAAAGAATTTAATAAAGCTTGAGTCATAGGAATCCCAGTCAAACTTAATAAAGGCTTTATTATAAAAGAAAAAGCAGGCTCGCCAACCCAACCCAAACCCAAACTCGCTATCGTTATTCCTAACTGACAGGTGGAAAGATATTCGTCTAAGTGTGTAGTTATTTCTTTAACAAGTTTTGCAAGCTTAACTCCCTTATTTTCAAGCTCTTCTATTCTTGTATTTCTTATTTTTACTATGGCAAATTCTGCAAGAACAAAAAAAGCATTCAAAAGAAGAAAGAATAAAGCCAAAAAAATATCGAAATATTCCATAAGAAAGATAAGTTACTGTTTTGTATTAGCCGGAACAGTCGGAGGAGCCTCATATAAAACGGATTTATATCTGGTCGGGGAAAGAACTGTAAGTATTATGGAATTTAACGCAAAAGCCAAAGCTAACCACATTGTAAATTTTTTTATAAATGTCGTTCCGCCGGGGCTTGAAAAAAGAGAATCTCCCCCGCCTCCAAACATACTTAATGCCGAACCTTTGCTTGTTTGAAAAAAAAGAATAGAAACAACAAGCAAAAAACATATTATTATATGCAAAATAAGAAAAAGATTATACATCAAACCTCCAATATATTATACGGCCAAAGCTTCAAGCCCCGGAAGAATTTTTCCTACAACGAATTCAAGGCTCGCTCCGCCGCCGGTGGAACAATGAGAAACCTCTTCCGGTTTAACTCCGGATTTTTTTAAAGCGTTTAAGGTATCCCCTCCGCCTAAAACGGATACCGCTCCGTTTTTTGTAGCCTTAGCCACCGCCTTTGCAAGCTCCACGGTTCCGTTTGAAAAAGCGGGCATTTCAAATATTCCCATAGGACCGTTCCAGAATATAGTTTTGGCGGACATTATCTTTTCGGAAAATATCGAAATAGTTCTGCTTCCTATATCCACTCCTATCCATTCGTCCGGTATGGCCATAGATTGGGTAAGTTCGGTTTTTGCGTCTTCTTTAACCTCTTTTACTACCAGATGGTCGGCGGGAAGCAAAAGCTCCACGTTATTTTTAAAAGCCTTTAAAATTATTTTCTTGGCGTCCTCTATTTTATCTTCTTCAACCAGAGATTTCCCTATATTTACATCCTGAGCTTTTAAAAAAGTATAGGCCATAGCTCCGCCTATAATCAACACATCCACTCTATCTAAAAGGCTTTCAAGAACCGTTATTTTATCGCTTACCTTCGCCCCGCCTATTATGGCGACAAACGGCCTTTGAGAAGCGCTCATTATTTTCTCCAGATACTCCAATTCTTTCTGAAGAAGAAATCCTATGGAAGAAGGAAGATGCTTTGTTACGGCGCTTGTGGAGGAATGAGCTCTGTGTATGGCTCCGAACGCATCCTGAACGAAAAAATCGCAACCTCTGGCGAGTTCCTTGGCGAAATTTTCGTCGTTTTTTTCTTCTTCGGGATGATATCTAAGATTTTCGCAAAGAAGTATTTCTCCGTTTTTAAGATTTTTTAGAGCTTCCTCTCTCGCCTTACCTATGCAGTCCTCCGCAAAATAGGTTTTTGTCCCCATTATCTTTTCGACATATTCGGTTACCGGCTTCTTAAGAGTATATTTCGGATCTACTTTTCCTTTAGGCCTTCCCAAGTGAGCTATCAAAACCACTTTGGCTTTTTTGGAAACGAGATATTTTACCGTCTTTTCCGTTTCCCTTATCCTCGTATCGTCGCTTACTTTACCGTCTTTCATCGGAACATTGTAATCGACTCTGACTAGTACTGTGGATCCTTCGGTTATATTTATATCCTGAACTCTTTTCAATTTTAAAACCGGTCTTGACATAATTCGCTCCTTTTTATTTTGAAACTTTAGAAGATACAAGGTCGCTAACTAACTCCTTAAGTCCCGGAGAAGTTCTCTCTTTAAGATAATAAGTTATCCTTAAAGAGGGTTTATTAAACTTAAGATGTCTTGCGAGATCTATGGGAGTTCCTACCAGAACCAGATCGCACGGAATTTTTTCTATTGTTTCTTTTAACTCTTTCATCTGAGTGGTTCCGTAACCCATAGCCGGGAGTATGTTTTCAAGATGGTTATATTTTTTGTAAACCTCTTTTATAGAACCCACGGCATAAGGTCTTGGGTCTATTATATCGGCGGCTCCGTGCTCTTTTGCCGCTACATAAGCGGCTCCGTAGTTCATCTCTCCATGAGTAAGCGTCGGGCCGTCTTCCACGACTAAAATCCTCTTTCCCTTTATCTGAGCCACATCTCCCTGAACCACAACAGGGCTTTCCGCTTCTATTATCTGAGCGTCGGGATTTGCGTATTTAATGCTCGCTTTGACTTTTTCTACATCGTCGGGTTCGGCTGTATCTACCTTATTTATAACAACAACATCGGCCATTCTAAGATTGGTGGCTCCGGGGTGATAAAAATTTTCGTGTCCGGCTCTTAAAGGATCGGTTACGACTATATGTATATCCGGCTTATAAAAAGGAAGGTCGTTGTTTCCGCCGTCCCAGAGTATTACATCGGCTTCCTTTTCCGCTTCTCTTAAAATCTTCTCGTAATCCACGCCCGCATAAACTATATGACCTTCGCTTATATGAGGTTCATACTCCTCCATCTCTTCTATCGTACAATTATGGTCTTCCATATCTTTTATTGAAGCGAATCTCTGGCAGGTTTGTTTCTCGAGGTCCCCGTAAGGCATGGGGTGTCTTATGACGACGGTCTTTTTTCCCATCTCTTTTAGTATTTTAGCTATCTTTCTCGAGGTCTGGCTTTTACCGCATCCTGTTCTTACCGCGCATACCGATATTACCGGCTTTATAGATTTTATCATCGTATGTTCGCCGCTTAAAAGCCTGTAATCGGCGCCGCATGCAAGCGCTATGGAAGCTTTTTCCATAACGTAATTAAAGCTAACGTCGCTGTATGCGAAAACAACCTCGTCTATTTTATGTTTTTTAATCAGTTCCGGAAGTTCAACTTCGTCATATATCGGTATACCGTTGGGATACAGCTTACCGCTCAACGAAGCGGGATATTTTCTCCCGGCAATGTTTGGAATTTGCTGAGCCGTGAAAGCCACCACTTCGTAGCTATCGTTATCTCTGTAGTAAGTATTAAAGTTATGAAAGTCTCTTCCCGCAGCGCCCATTATTATTACTCTTTTTTTAGACATAAATCCTCCCGATATTTTTATATTATAAACCTTTCTTTATCATGTAAAGAGCCAGGTCGACTACTCTGTTGGAATAACCCCACTCGTTATCGTACCAGGAAAGCACTTTTATGAAATTGCCGCCTATCACTTTGGTAGATTTGCCGTCCACGTAAGAGCTTAGCGGACAATGATTAAAATCTATCGAAACGAGAGGCTCGTCGGTGTAACCCAATATTCCTTTAAGTTCGTTTTCGCTGGCGGCTTTTAAAGCGGCGTTTATTTCTTCCGCGGTAGCTTCTTTCTTAATAGTAGCGCTAAGGTCGACTACGGAAACGTTCGGAGTAGGGACTCTTATAGCAAAACCGTCTAATTTTCCTTTAAGATCGGGCATAACTAAAGCTATGGCTTTCGCCGCGCCCGTGGTGGTCGGAATCATGCTCATAGCTCCGGCTCTGGCTCTTCTAAGATCCGAATGAGCCATGTCGAGTATTCTCTGGTCGTTGGTGTATGAGTGTATCGTGGTCATCAATCCTTTCTCTATTCCCCATTTCTCGTGTATTACTTTTACAAAAGGAGCTAAACAGTTTGTAGTACAGGAAGCGTTAGAAACCACATGATGATTTTTAGGGTCGTATTTATCATGGTTTACTCCCATAACTATAGTTATATCCTCACCTTCGGCGGGAGCGCTTATTATGACTTTCTTGGCTCCGCCTTTGGTTATATGGTTTTCCGCTCCCTTTACCTCTTTTCCTTTTTTATTTACACCGTCTTTTTTAACCGTAAATAAACCGGTAGATTCTATTACTATATCGACTCCAAGGTCTTTCCATGGAAGTTCCGCAGGATCTTTTTTCTTTAAAACTTTTACTTTTTTGCCGTCTATTGAAATTTCGTCTTCTCCGCTAGCCTTCACCTCTCCGTTATAAGTACCGTGAACGGAATCGTATTTAAAAAGATGAGCGTTTGTTTTCGAATCGGTAAGATCGTTTATAGCAACTATCTCGACATCGGAAAGTTTTCTCTCAAATATGGCCCTCGCCACAAGTCTTCCTATTCTTCCGAAACCATTTATTCCTATTTTAACCGCCATATATCCTCCTTTATGTTTTTAAAGATTTTAGTCAGTGAGCTATCAGATTCTTTTCTTTTAATATTATATCAATTTTTTGGTATAATGTTAATAACTAAATAAAAGGAGGATTTATGATAGCGTTTGTTTTGTGCAAATTAATAGCGGGACTGGAACAAAAAGCGATTTCAAATATTAAAAATGTAAGAGGAGTAAAAGACGTTTATATGACCTTCGGAGCGTGGGACGCGATAATAATAGCCGAAGCCGAAACCATGGATAAGCTTTCAAATCTAATACTAAGAGAAGTAAGGTCCACTCACGGAGTTCAAACCACGGAAACTCTGGTAACAACAAATTACTGAGGAATAAGTATGAATCTTTCCGAGCCGTCCGAAAAAACTATTTTAATAGTCGACGACGACGAAGGCATAAGAGATCTATTGGATTTTATAGTAAAAAAAGAGGGTTTTAAAACCGAAAAAGTTAGCGACGGGAAAACCGCCATAGAAAAAGCCAAAACTTTATATCCCGATCTTATAATTCTGGATCTTATGCTTCCGGGTTACGGCGGGTTTGAAATACTGAGAGAGCTTCAGATGTATGAAACCGCGAAAATACCCATAATAATAATAACCGGAAAGTATATGGATAGAACGACCCAGGAAATGATAAAGATGGAACCGAATGTCGTAGATTTCGTAGAAAAACCCATAAAAACTCAAGTGCTTACTTCTTTGATACATAAAATACTGAAAACATCTCCGAAACCCGATAAATGACCACAATCGTAGCGATAATAATACTTCCGATGATACTTGCCGCATTGCTTTCTTATTCTCAAATAGTTTATTTGATAAAATCGAACATAAAATCTTCCTTTTTTTTTCTATCGGGATTTTTAATCTATTTTTTTCTTCATTTTAAAAAAATATTTTCCCAAAAAACAAATTACGCATACGTTTTGGCTCATGAGCTTACTCACGCGATATTCGGAATCGTTAGCGGAAACAAAGTAAAAAAAATAAACGTCACAAACAGAAACGGATACGTAAGTTTTAAAGGGAAAGTAAACATAATTACCGCAATATCCCCTTATATATTCCCTTTTTATAACTTAATTTTAGCCGGATTATATCTTTTATTTTTATATTTTAAGAAAGACGGTTTTTTCGGCCTCTTTCTCTTTTTTCAAGGTTTCTTTCTTTCTTTTCACATAATTAACACGATAGACGCGATATCTTTTAACCAAAAAGATTTTAAAGAAAGCGGAGGTAGGTTTGCCTCGTCGGTTATAATAATACTTTCAAACATTATCGTTACGGCGGCAATAATAGAAGTTTTAATATCTCCGGACAAACAAGATATCTTTCTTTTTATTAAAAACTGTTTCGAATATTATGTTTTAATAATTAAAAAAATAGCGTATTATTCTTTTTCTATTTACGTAAAAATGAGAGAAACGATAAAAACATTATGATAGTTTTCAGATTTTTCAGGTTTATAATACTTTTTATATTCGTTTTCATAATATCCGTCTCGGCTTTCCTGTTTTATATCAACAAATATTATTTAACCGAAGAAAATATCAGAAACTACATAATAGAATTGATTCATGAAAAAACCGGAATGAATATAACGCTCGGGGAAATCCTTTTTCAAAAACCGGACAACTTCGTTTTAAAAAATGTAACCATATCGGACAACGAAAGAAACGAAATATTCTGGGCGGAATGGGTAAAAATAAACTTCAATATGACGGAGTTTATAAAAAACTTTTCTTTCAAACCCGATTTCATATCGATAGAAAATTCCAGAGCGAATCTGACTAAAAAAGACGGCAAATGGAATTTTCAAAAACTCAACTACTCTTCCGACAAAACCAAAACGGTACCGGAAACGGATATCAAAGGGCTTATTCTAAACGTAAAAGATACAGATTCAAACCGCTCTTATTTCGCGGACATATTGGCTCTTAACCTGACAAAAAAAATGTTAACCGACGAAATTTACGTATATGCGGACTTTAATTACGAAAGCTCTTTTTTCAAAAAGGCGAAAATAACCTCTTCTTTTTATATTCCGATGGATTTTTCAAAAATAGAAATAGAATGGCTGAAAACCGAAATAAACGGCAAAAAGGTGGAAATAGAAGGAACCGTTTCCAACTTTGAAAATTCCTCTTCCGAACTTACGATAAAAACATCCGAAGAGATAAACTTAAAAGATTTTTTAAAGATAAACAAAGACATAATAATAGACAAATTTACGGCGGCTTTAAACACAAAAAAAACATCCGATAAAATATTAAACTTTAGCTCTCGAATAAAAAAACTTAACGCGGAAATATCCGTAAACTACGACACTCAACTGAAAGGGATAGAAAGCTCCGAAATAAAAATTAAAGGCGTCGATATAAACAAATTAAAAGAATTCGTAAAAGAATTCATAAAAGATTTTTCCGGTAACGTAGATCTTGAAATTAAAACTAAAAAAAACGGAGAGAAAACGAACCTATACATAACCGCTTACTCTCAAAACATCTCTTTCAAAGACGAATACGAACTTTTGAATTTTAAAAACGCTAAAATAAAGCTGATAATAAATCCGTCTTTCGACGCTTTAAATCTAATAGAAGCGAGAGCTTTATTCCCATACGGAACTATAAAAGGAAGCCTTAAATCGGATTCGGATTATAAAAACGAAAACATACACGCCGGATTCGATTTAGATGACATAAAATCTAAAATAGACGTAAAAATAAAAGATAAATTTAGGAATAGAAAATTTTACATAGACATAGAAACTTCAAAGTTTCCTTTTAAGAAGTTTTACGATATTTTTAATTACGCGACCGAAAAAATTCAGGCAAAACCGTCAAAGAAAGACTCCGTTTATAATATGAAAGAAAGAGAGGTTTTCATATTGTGGAATTCCGCTAACTTAACCGACAATCCGTATATTTATGCCGGAAGATTGGAAATCAAAGCCGACATCAAATCTTTCAATTCCTACGAACTTATGCGAGGTAATTTTAAAATAAAAGCCTCAAATGGAAAGATGGAAAATATTCAGCAAAACATGAAAAACAACGAGAAATACGCTCTCATTTTCCTCCCCATAACCACTATATTTTCACTTAACAGGACAGGCGCGTTAAAAGTGGATTCGGAGCTTAAGGCGATTAATATATCGGATATCGGGGTTGATTTTGATTTAAATAATGCTAAAATAATAATTAATAAATTTTACCTGAACTCTAAAGAATTTCTTATCTATGCCAAAGGAAGCATGGATACGAAAAAAGAGCAAATAGACATGGAAGTTTATATAATAAACATGAAAGACTATAAATCCGGGGCGCTACCGGAATCTTTAACCGATTCGAGAGGCAGGCCTGCTTTAGCTTTTAGAATAAAAGGAAGCTTTAAAAATAACGAAGTAAAAATTTTCGACGCTACCAATATAACTGAACTGGTCGAAAAACAGGTAAAAGAATCTATAAAAATTAATTAAAAGGAGGGCTATATGCCGAAAAATAAATTTGACATAATAGGTATTCTTCAGGAGCACGGCGCCATAGTAAGCGGTCATTTCAAACTTCCGTCCGGTTTTCATTCTCAAACTTATATTCAAACATCCACGGTGCTTCAATACCCCCATATAGCCCAAAAAATAGCGAAAGAAATGGCGGATAAGTTTCCTCAAGAAATAAACGTCGTAATATCGCCAAACCCCGCCATAATAGTAATAGGCCAGGAGATAGCCAGAATAAAGCAGGCAAGGTCGATATTTACCGAAAGAGTGGAAGGGGTTATGGTGTTAAAAAGAAATTTTAAAATAAACGAAAACGAAAAAGTTTTGATAGTGGACGACGTATTTTCAACCGGCAAAATATGCGCCGAGGCCATATCGCTTGCGAGAAACTATAAGGCAAAGGTAGTTGGAGTTGCGGCCATAGTGGACAGATCCACCGGGGAACTTCCTTTCTTTAACGTACCCGTAAGAGGATTGGTATCTTATCCCTTGGAATTATATACTCCGGAAAACTGTCCGTTATGCCAAAAAGGAGTTCCTCTTACGGTCATATCCGCATCCAATAAATAAAAATGAAAACCAAATTCGCATGTTTATTAACCGATTTCGGAGAGTTCGATCCCTTTGTGGGAATAATGAAAGCGGTTATGTATTCCAAAAACCAGGGATTAAAAATTATAGACATAACCCATTCTATCCCCCCCCAAGATATAAAGACCGGTGCGTTTTATCTTATGAGCACTATCCTATACCTTCCCAAAAGTTCAATTATAGTAGCGGTGGTAGACCCGGAGGTCGGGACGGGAAGAAGCATAATATGGGTCAAAACCGAAAACCATCAGATAATAGCTCCCGATAACGGGATAATCAGCTGGATAGAAGAAAAGGAAAAAATAATAGAAACGAGAATAATATCGAACGATAAACTTTTTCTGGACAAAATAAGTTCTACTTTTCAGGGTAGAGATATTATGGCTCCTGCGGCCGCTATTATAGCAAAAGGATTTAAAGAATCGGATATAGGACCTAAATATTCGGAATTTAGAAAAATACCCTTTCCGCATCCCAAAAGAGTCGGAAATTCTTTGACCGGCGAAATAATAGCAATAGACAGATTCGGCAATGCCATAACCAACATAGCCAAAGAATATGTAACTCCGAAATCCATTTTCAACATATCGGATATACTAATAAAAGGACTTACCCTTACTTACGCAATGGGACAGCCTAACGAGGAAATAGCATTAATAGGCTCTTACGACCTGGTAGAGTTTTCCATTAAAAACGGAAACTTTGCAAAACTTAAAAACATTAAAATAGGCGATTTGGTAGAGGTAATAATAAACATTTAACTAAAGGATAAAAAATGAAAACGATAAAATTAAAAGAAAATTACATAGAAAGACTCAACACTCATCTCTGGATATTTTCAAACGAAATAGAAAAACACGATTTTTCGGCGGAAAACGGAGAGATAGTAAAAATAGAATATTCCGACGGGAAAACATGCGGAATCGGTTTTTATAACCCTCATAGCTTAATATCCGTAAGACTTCTTACCTTGGAAGAAAAATTAAGCGAAAATTTTTTAGAAGAAAAAATAAAAAAAGCTTATTTATACAGAAACGAACTGGAAATAGAAGACGGAAGAATGTTTTTCGGAGAAAGCGACGGGATAGGGGGGCTGGTAATAGACAAATACGGCGATGTCATAACTATGGAAATTCTTTCCGCGGGAGTGGAAAAGCTAAAAGAAGATATAATGGAAGTCGTTAAAAAAATATTTTTACCCAAAGCGATAGTGGTAATCAAAGACCATCCTTATAGAATGCTTGAGGGACTTAAAATCGAACAACCGGAGATAATAGGAAAGATGCCGAAATCCATAATAATAGAAGAAAACGGCGCGAAATTTCAAATAGATATACTTAACTCTCAGAAAACCGGATGGTATTACGACCAGAGAGATAACAGAGAGTTTTTAAAACCTTATTTTAAAGGAAGAAAAGTACTGGACCTTTACTGCTACGCCGGAGCTTTTTCGATAATAGCGGCAAAGAACAAAGCCAAAATGGTATGGGGAGTCGATTCCTCCGAAAAAGCGATAGAAATGGCCGAAAAAAACAAAAAACTGAACAAAATCCCCGATTCAAAATTAATTTTCAAAAAAGAATCGGCTCAAAAAATATTAGACGCACTATTAAATAAAGAACTGCCCGAAACTCCCGACTTCATACTTTTAGACCCCCCCAATTTTGTAAGAAATAAAAAACATTTATTCGAAGCCAAGCGCCTATATATACGGCTTTTAAAATCCGCAATAAAAGGAGTGGATAAAGAAGGTCTTGTGGCTTTCTCGACCTGCTCGCAGCATGTTTCCGACGAAGTGTTTTCGGAAATAATACAAACCGCGGCAAACAAAGCCAGGAGAAAATTATTTATAATAAATATAGGGACGCAATCCAAAGACCACCCAATTTTAGCCGGAATGAAAGAAACAAAATATCTCAGGTTTTCGCTCCTTAAAGTACTCGATTAAATAATTTAAAAATACTAAATATTGAAAAAGAAAAAGAAATATGATAAATTAGTATTATAGTGCTAAAAGGAGTAAAAAATGCCGTCGTTGATAAAAATATCCGAAGCCGCGGCGATAGCCGTTCATTCGATAGATTACATGATAAGAAAAAAAGAATCGGTTTATATAGCTTCCAACGTAGCCAAAGAACTTTCCGTAAGTTATAACCATCTGAGTAAAATACTTCAATTGCTCGTAAAACACGGTTATCTTAAAACGTTAAGAGGTCCCTCCGGAGGATACTCCTTAACCGAAAAAGGAGAAAACGCAAAAATAAAGGACCTGATAGAATTAATAGACGGAAAACCGGAAAAGAACAACTGTTTTATGAATAAAAAGGTATGCGTAAGAGACACATGCGCTTTAAAAAAATTTATTGAAAAAATGACCGAAGAATTTGAGAAGATAGTAGATATAAAAATAAAAGATTTTTGATGTTAGAAAAAAAATTCTTTGAGGAAACCTACGCAAGATATAATAAAGAAAGTTTTATTTACACCGATCCTTTGCAGTTTCCTAAAAAATTTAAAGATAAAAAAGACATAGAGATATCCGCATTGTTATCTTCTTCTTTAGCCTACGGAAACGTAAAACAGATAATAAAATCTCTCGAAAAAATATTTGAAAAATTAAGAAACCCATACGAATACCTTACCCTAACACCGGAAGAAAGAATCAAAAAAGATTTTATCGGATTCAAACATAGATTTACAAAAGGCCCGGAAATAGCGAATATGATATTAAATTTAAAAGATTTATACGAAAAATACGGCTCTATGGAAAAAGCTTTTTTAAAACACATTAATAAAGAAGACACAAACGCATATCCGGCCACGATAAGATTTTTAAAAGAATTTTCCATAAGAAGAACTCCGACGCTAATTCCAGACCCGAATAAAAAAAGCGCTTTTAAAAGATTTAATCTTTTTTTAAGATGGCTTGTTAGAAAAGACGAGGTGGATATCGGAATATGGGGAAATATCCCCCCCGCTTTTTTGATAATTCCTTTAGATACTCATATGCTTAACATATCTCGAAAATTGGGAATTACAAAAAGAAAAGACAACTCGATTATCACCGCGTTGGAAATAACAAATTATTTTAAAAAAATAAATCCGAAAGACCCGGTAAAATACGATTTTTCTCTTACAAGGGCTCCGATTTTGAAAAGATTTTGATAAATTGTAAAATATCTTTGAGGGATTTCATTCGGAAATAAATACACAGGAGGTATTCTATGGGAATAAAAGGAACAAAAACCGAAAAAAACTTGCTTACCGCATTTGCGGGAGAATCTCAGGCGAGAAACAGATATACTTATTTCGCAAGCGTGGCCAAAAAGGAAGGTTATGTCCAGATATCGAAAATATTCGAGGAAACCGCGGACAACGAAAAAGAACACGCGAAAAGATTTTTTAAATTTTTGGAAGGCGGAGAATCGGAGATAAACATAGACGCCAAATTTCCTTTGGGAGTTATATCGGATACGAAAACAAATTTATTAAACGCGGCCAAAGGAGAAAATGAAGAATGGACTCATATGTATCCTTCCTACGCCAAAATCGCGAGGGCGGAAGGATTTGAAGCCATAGCCAGAGTTTTCGAAGAGGTGGCTAAGGTTGAAAAACATCACGAGGAAAGGTACAAAAAATTGGCCGAAAATATAGAAAAAGGCACGGTTTTCAAAAAAGACAAACCCGTTCAGTGGAAATGCAATAACTGCGGATATATTCACGAAGGACAGGAAGCCCCGTCAAGCTGTCCGGCATGCGCGCATCCCCAAAGTTATTTCGAAATACTTGCGGATAATTTTTAATTAATCGGGAGGATAAAATGGAAGAAAACATAAATAACGAAGTAAAAAGAACCGTAACTCTCCAAGGGAGAGAAATGACGCTTATCGGAGATGAGATTAAAATCGGAGACAAGGCTCCCGATTTTAAAGTAACGTCCAACGATATGACTCCTATGAAGTTTCTAAGGACATATAAAGGAAAAGTAGTTTTAATATCTTCGGTCCCATCGCTCGATACTCCGGTATGCGACTTAGAAACCAGAAGATTTAATGACGAAGCTTTAAAACTCTCCTCGGATGTGGAAATTATAACGATAAGCATGGACCTGCCTTTCGCCCAGAAAAGATGGTGCGGTCAAAACGGAGTTACAAGAGTAAAAACATATTCGGATTATATGAAAGCGGAGTTTGGAAAATCGTACGGCGTTTTGATAAAAGAGCTAAGGCTTTTGGCAAGATGCATTTTCATAATAGACAAAGAAGGAGTCGTAAGATACGTTCAACTCGTTAAAGAGGTTTCAAAAGAACCCAATTACGAAGAAGCGATAACCGCGCTTAAACAGTTGTTGGTTTAAAATAAAGGAGGGATAATGACAAAACAAAAAGGGATATATAAATGCGAAGTATGCGGAAACATCGTAGAGGTTCTCCATACCGGAGCCGGGGCTTTGGTGTGTTGCGGAAAAGAAATGAGGCTATTTAACGAAAACACATCTGACGGCGTGAAAGAAAAACACGTTCCGGTAATAGAAAAAACGGCTAACGGATATATTGTAAAAGTAGGCTCGGTCGCCCATCCTATGGAAGAAAAACATTACATAGAATGGATAGAACTGATAGCTGACGGAATAAGCCATAGAAAATTTTTAAAACCGGGGGACAAACCCGAAGCCGAATTTTGCGTCAAAGCCGAAAAAGTTGAAGCCAGAGAATACTGCAATCTTCACGGACTTTGGAAAGCGAATAACTAAGGGAGGGATGATGAAAAAGTATGTATGCAAGGTATGCGGTTATATATACGACCCGACGGTAGGAGATCCCGACTCAAACGTAGCCCCGGGAACTCCGTTTGAAAAAATACCGGACACTTGGGTATGCCCCGTATGCGGCGTAGGAAAGTCGGACTTTGAGCCGATGGAATAAAAAAAAACCGTAAATACTAAAAAATAAAGGGCGGGGTTTTCCCCGCCCTTTTTGTTTCTATTTTATTTTTCAAGAAGAGAGGAGAAAACGTCGTGGTGCTCTTCTTCGTCCGCGAGTATCTTTTTAAAAAGATCGGCCGTAACATAGTCGTTTTCTTTCAACGCGGTTTCTATTACTTTTTTATAAAGCTCTATGGCTCCTTCTTCGTCTTTTTTATCCTGTTCTAACATTTCTTTAACGGTGTTTCCTACGAATATCGGAGTAGGCTTTGTGGTAGGAATATCTCCCAAATAGTTCAACCTTTCGGCCATCATCTCGGCATGTTTCATCTCTTCTACGGCTATTTTTTTAAACTCGTCTTTTACGCTATGGCCTTCTATTCCTTTCCACAATACATGCTGCCACATATATTGTATCGATACCTGAATTTCTCTCGCTATCGACTGATTTATCATGTCTTTTAATTCTTTCGATGCCATACACCCTCCTTTTTTTATTTAAAACATAATCCCACCCAAATATTTTATCAAAATTTAAAATTATCCAAAAACATCATTATAACAAACCCGGCGATTAACCACCAGGTCGCTATTTTCCCAAATCCTTTCTCATGAGACTCCGGTATCATCTCACCGCTTATAACATATAGCATACACCCTCCGGCGAACGCCAAAACGAAAGGAAGCAGTTTGGAAAAAACGGTTACAAGACTTATTCCCACAAATCCCCCCACAGGCTCGACTATCGCGCTTAAAAACGTAATAAAAACGCAGTACCATTTAGAGTATCCGAGGGCAAGTAAAGGCAAAGCTATCGAAGAGCCTTCCGGAATATTTTGTATGCCTATTCCCGTCGCTAAGGAAATCGATTTTATTTTATCGTCAAGCGCCCATCCCACTCCCACGCTCATACCCTCGGGGAAGTTGTGTATGGTAATAGCAAGCATAAAAAGAAAAATCCTTTTAATATTGACGTCCGGCCCCTCTTTCCCTTTAAAAAAATGTTCGTGAGGTATTATTCTCGATATAAACTCTATAAACAAAGCCCCCAAAATCACTCCCGAACAAACAGTATATATATCGCTCATTTCAAGAGACTGCAATATAAGGCTAAAAAATGTGGCTCCTAACATTATTCCGGCGGATATACCGAGCATAGCGGAGTAAGATTTATGGGATAATTTCTTTTTTAAAAAAAATACGGGAATAGCCCCCAACATCGTAGCCATGCCCGATAGGAAAGAAACTAATGTGGCTTTTAATATCGTTTCCATCAAAGTATTGAAAAGTATCTTTCTATCTCGTAATCGCTGACTTTAATCCTATACATGTCCCACTCTATTTTTTTATTCTCTATAAGTTTTTCAAAAACGTGAGAACCCAATGTTTCTTTTACAAGAGCTGATTCTTGGGTTTCTTCAAGCGCTTCCAATAAAGATCCGGGAAGTATGTCTATTTTATTCGCTCTTCTTTCTATAGCGTCCATCTCGTAAACATCGGCTTCTACCGGCTCTTTTAAAGGAATTTTGTTTTTTATTCCTTCAAGTCCGGCTCTCAACATTACTGAAAAAGCCAGATAAGGATTTGCCCCGGGATCCGGAAATCTCGCTTCGATTCTCGTCGATTTTTCTTTTCCCAATTTTACCTGAGGAACCCTGACCAAAACGGATCTGTTTCTTCTCGCCCAGGCTATATAAACCGGCGCCTCGTAACCGGGGACAAGACGCTTGTAAGAATTTATCCATTGGTTGGTGACAAGGCATATTTCTTTTACGTGTTTCATAATACCGGCTATGTAATGTTTTGCGTCGGAAGAAAGAAAATATTTGTCTTTTTTATCGAAAAACATATTTTTGCCGTTTTTAAAAAGGGACTGATGAACGTGCATACCGCTTCCGTTAACTCCGTTTAAGGGTTTGGGCATAAAAGTGGCATAGACCCCGTTTTTAGAAGCCACTTGTTTTACCACAAGCTTATAAAGAATTACGTTATCCGCCATGCTTAACGCGTCGCTATATCTTAGATCTATCTCATGCTGGCTTGGGGCGCACTCGTGATGAGAATATTCAACCGGTATGTTCATTTCGTTTAAAACTTCTATCGTTTTTTTCCTTAAATCGCTCGACTCGTCTACCGGCACAGAATCGAAATACCCCCCGTCGTCTATAATCTCCGGTCTATTATTATTTTTAAAATAAAAATATTCAAGTTCGGGACCGACCATAAATTCGTCGTACCCCATCTTCTTCATATGAGAAAGGTTCTTTTTTAAAATATACCTGGTATCCCCATCGTAATTCTTCCCGTCCGGAGTAATTATATCTCCAAACATTACCGCCGTTTTATTGCCGTCAAAACTTTCCGGCAGTATATTGAAAGTGGCGGGATCCGGCATAAGAAGCAAATCCGATTCGTAAATTCTGGCTAATCCTTCTATCGAAGAGCCGTCAAATCCCATACCCTCGTCCAGAGCGTGTTCCAGCTCTTTTCTCGTTATCGTAAAAGCTTTAAGCTGCCCCAATATGTCGACAAAACAAAGTTTAATAAACTTTATCCCGTGTTTATCCACCGTTTTAACCACATCGTTTCTGGTTATTTTTTTGTTATCCATATTAAACTCCCTTTAAGATTTTAAAACGACTTTTTATTTTAATACTTCTATATTTTATATAATTTTTTTATAACCCAAAAATAAGGGAGATAAAAAGCGCTCATAGCTCAATGGATAGAGCGTCGGCCTGCGAAGCCGCAGATTCGGGTTCGATTCCCGATGAGCGCATGCTGGTGCTAAGAAACAGCGAAAAGCTGTTTCGCGGGAATCGAAAGCCCGCAGCGAGCTTAATCATACAAGCGAGCGAGGGGCGGCCCGCGAAAAAATGAGCGGTGAGCGAATTTTATTTGCGGGAGATTCCCGATGAGCGCATGCTGTTAAGAAATCCCTACTAAACTTCTTAAATATAAATAAACTGCTTTTGTAAAATCGTTTATTTACTATCTTTTAAGGCTTTCAAAACCTTATCGGGAGTAAACGGAGCTTTAAAAAGTCTTATCTTAACGGCGTCGTATATGGCGTTGGCTATTGCGGGAAGAGGTCCGTTTATTCCTATCTCCGAAACCGACTTGGCGCCGTAGGGTCCTTCGGGTTCGTAAGTGGGGATTATTATGCTTTTTATTTCGGAAATATCTTTTGTCGATAGTATTTTATATCTTCTAAAGTTTGCGTTCAAAACGGTACCGTTTTGAGATATTTCAAAACTTTCAGATAACGTGTGCCCTATACCGTTTACTACTGCCCCGTCGTTTTGACCCTCGGCAAGCGTCGGGTTTATCGCGGTTCCGCAATCCACGCATGCCACATAATTAATAATATCCACGACACCGGTTCTCGTATTAACGCTTACTTCGGCAAAATGAGCCGCAAAAGGAGGAGGAGAGGTTCTACCGTAATGAGAAGCGCTTGCTATTATCTGATGTTGGTCGTGGTAATAAAAAGCGGTATTCGCTATTTCTTTAAAGCTTACTTTCTTACCGGTTTTGGATACCACATACTTAGACTCTACTTTTAAATTTTCTTTCGGCTCTTTTAATATTTTAGACGCGTCTTCTATTATCATATCCCTTACATACCCGGCAGCTTTTTTCACCGCGCCTCCGGAAACGAATGTGGTACTTGAAGCGTAAGCCCCTACATCGAACGGCGTTATATCGGTATCCGAAGAATAAACTATTATATCGTTTAACTCCACTCCAAGAGTCTCGGCCGCAATCTGAGCCAATATGGTATCGGATCCGGTTCCCAAATCGGTAGCTCCTATCAAAAGGTTAAAAGAACCGTCTTCGTTCATTTTTATCGTGGCGCTCGCCATGTCTATTTCGGCGATTCCCGAACCCTGCATCATACACGCCATACCCAGACCGTATTTTACCTCGGATTTTTGATTTAATCTATAATATCTTTCTTTTTTTTCGTACCATTTTATTTCTTTTAACCCCCTATCTATTGCCTCCATCAAACCTATGGAAGTTATGGACTGATCCACTCCTTCTCTTCCTTCCCCCATCGCCTTAAAAACCGGCGACGATTCTCCCAATTTAATATAATTTCTTTTCCTAAACTCAACCGGGTCCATTCCTATCTTTTCCGCCATTATATCCATCTGAGATTCCAAAGCAAAGAATGCCTGAGTTGCGCCGTAACCTCTGTATGCCCCGGCGACCGGAAGGTTGGTATAAACGCTTCGGCCGGAAAATTTTAAGTTATTTTTTACTTTATACATCGGCAAAGTATGAGAACCCGAGCACATCAAAACCGTAAGAGCGTGGGAACCGTAAGCGCCGGTATTTAAAGTCACATCCAACTCCATATCGGTAATGGTTCCGTCTTTTTTAACTCCGGTTTTTAACTTTGTAACGGCGGGATGTCTTGTTCTTGAAGATACGAAAACGTCTTTTCTCGTATATTCTATTTTAACGGGTCTTTTGGTTTTCAAAGTCAAAAACGAACATATATCTTCCAGGAGTATTTCCTGTTTTGAACCGAAACCTCCTCCGATTCTCGGTTTTATCACCCTTATTTTTTTCAAAGGAATATTCAAAGTTTGAGCGACTATTCTTCTTACGTGAAACGGAACCTGAGTAGAGCTTCTGATTATTAATCTGTCGTAATCGTCTAAGTAGGTTATGGTAGTATGAGGTTCTATCGCGCAGTGCTGAAGATAAGGAATTTCATATGTGTTTTCGACTACATATTCGGCTTCCGAAAAAGGCTCCGAGTTTTTAAGCATAACAAGATCCGGGACTTTTGCCGCTATGTTATGTTTTGCGTCCGGAATATTTTTAGAATCATCCTCGTCGTGTATTATAATCTTTCCCTCCATGGCCTTAAACGGATCGAAAACCGCTTCCAAAACCTCCCAATCTATCTCTATTTTTGAAATCGCTTCTTCGCATGCCTCTAAAGTTTCGGCGGCGACGGCGCAAACTCTATCGCCTACATATCTGACTTTTTTGTCGAGCATATATGTATCGTAAGGGGAAGGTTCGGGATACCCCTGTCCGGCGGTCGTATGAGGAATTCTGGGAACGTCTTTGTATGTTACTACGGCCTTAACTCCCTTAACCTTTAAGGCCTTGGAAACATCTATATTTTTAATAATCGCATGCGGATACGGAGAAAACATAATCTTTCCGTAAAGCATATTCTTTATATCTATATCGTCGCAAAACATCGGTTTTCCGCAAGCCAAACTTAAAGAATCTATCTTTTCCAATCTTTTATTTACAACTTTAAAATTATTCTCTGACATAAAATCTCCTATTTTTTATTTATTTTCGAAGCGGCAATCTTTACCGCTTCTATCTGTTTTACATATCCCGTGCAACGACAAAGATTTCCGTCTAAAGCGTGTTTAATATCGGAATCCGAAGGTTTCGGTTTTCTATCCAGAAGGAATTTTGTCGTCATTATCATCCCCGGTATGCAAAATCCGCACTGAACCGCTCCGGAATCGGCGTAGGCTTTTTGTATCGGATGAGGATTTGAAACATCTCCCAAACCTTCTATGGTAATTATCTCTTTCCCCTCCGCGTAAAAAGCGGGCAAAAGGCAACTAACCTTCGCTATACCGTCTATAATAATCGTACAGCTTCCGCAATCTCCGGTATCGCAACCCTTCTTGGTGCCTTTGTATCCCAACCTCCTTATCAGTTCTAAAAGAGTTTCGTTGGGTTTTACCGAGGTTTTAATCTCCGTCCCGTTTAGTCTAAAACCGATTTCTATCAAACCTTCTTTGTTTTTTAAAAGTTTTTTCATATATGCTCCTTATCTTCCAAAAATCTTTTTCAAAAAACCTTTAACCGTGTTATATGTAACTTCTTTTCTGTACTCCGAATATTTATGAGAGGAAGCGACTGAATATATAAGATCGGAATATTTTTTTGAAATTTCTTCGACATTTATATCCTTTATATCTCTTGAAACCATTTCCTTTTCAATTTCCGGGCTATATAAAGGAACCGCTTTAACCGAACCGAAGACAAGCCTTATATCGTTTATCTTTGTTTTTTTGACATCAGCTCTGAACGAAAAAGTTATATAAGATTCCCAGCTTGTTTTGGTTCTGGATATTTTTTCAAAGTAAAATAAATTTTTATCGTATTTTAAAGGAATCATCGCTTCCGTTATCAAAACCTTGTTCCTTTCATTATAATAATCCGACAAACTCAAAATTTTGTATTTTTTGCCGTCGAAAACTTTTAATTTTCCGTTTAACGTCTCCATTACGACCGGCATTATGTTAAATGCGTTGGGATGGGCGATATTTCCGCCCAAAGTGGCCATATTTCTTATCAATTGGCTGGAACAATAAGACGAGGCGTGAGAAAGGAAGCCGAAAAAATGTTTTTTACATAAACCTGAGTTTTCAATATCGTCGAATGTGGAAAGTGCTCCTATAACGATATTATTAGATTCCTTTTTTATATATTTTAAAGGAAGATTATTTATCGATACGATTTCTTTTAATTCTTTGTCTTTTTCAAAAGATTTAAAAGAATAAGTGGAACCCGCCATTATAAGGCTTTTTTTAGAAAAAACGCTTGAAAATTCCTTAATATTTTGAGGGATATAAACGGTTTTGATATTATTCATTAATCCTCCGGACTAACAAAAAAGCAAAAATTAAAGCAAAAATATTTTACTAAATTTGTTTTTATTTAAAAAATTTGATATACTTTTATCTATGGCAACAAAAACTTATTTACCTAATAAAGAAAAAATAGAAAAAAACAGAAAATGGCATCTAATAGATGCCAAAGACCAAGTTTTGGGCAGAATGGCTTCTAAAATAGCGACTCTGCTTATGGGTAAAAATAAATCTTATTATACCCCTAATTTAGACTGCGGAGATTTTGTGGTCGTAATAAATACCGACCATATAAAACTCACCGGAAACAAAGAAGAGGAAAAATTTTATTTTTCTCATTCCGGCTACGCAAAAGGCGCCAAAACCACTTCGTTCAAAGATATGATGGCGAAAGATTCGAGAAAGGTTGTATATCTCGCTGTAAAAAGAATGTTAGACGAAAACAAGTTGAGAGACAAAAGGTTAAGAAAATTGAAATTATATAAAAACGACAAAATGGATATCGTCATACCCGAAAACAAAAACAAAGAGGTGAAATAATATGGAAAAGATATTAGCTACGGGGAGAAGAAAAACATCCACAGCAAAGGTTTTTTTGATTCCTAACGGTTCCGGAAAGGTTACCGTAAACGACAGAGACATAAATACCTATTTCGGAAACAATATGAGATTTAAAACGGTCGTCATATCCCCCTTCGATTACGTTAAGGACCAGAAATTCGACTGCTCGGTATACGTAAAAGGCGGTGGTATATCCTCTCAGGCCGGCGCGATAAGACACGCCATAGCAAGAGCGATAGCCAAATTGGGAGAAAGCTTTCACCACTCCATGAAGAAAGCCGGATTTTTAACCAGAGACCCGAGAATGGTCGAAAGGAAAAAACCGGGAAAACCGAAAGCGAGAAAGAGATTCCAGTTCTCAAAGAGATAATATCTCATCTCTTTTATATTCAAAAGAACCCCGCTTTTTGCGGGGTTCTTTTTTTAAAAATGGGATTTAAAATAAAAGAAAACTTAAAAAATCTTTTAAAAGAATTTGAAAGGAAAGAATTCGATTTAGACGATAAAAACGAAAACATCCTTATCAAACAAATAAAAATTGGGGCTTCGGAAATATTCCGCAAAATAAAATATTACGACATCAAAGACGAATTATTAACCGAATATTTTACGGATTTTAAAAAGATTTTAAAATTGTTAATAGATTCCAGATACGAAAAAGCGAAAAAACTCGTAAAAGATAGCAGAGAAACGATAAAACTCGAAATAAAAACATCCAAACTTAACAACGGCTTTGCGAAAAACCTAAAATATGATACCATATATAGAGAAATCGACAATATGTTTTTTTTAATTTCATTAATAATAGAAAAGTTAGAAACGGAGGAAAAATGAGAAAAATATTATCCGCCATATTTTTATTTATAAGCGCAAATTTGTTTGCCGAAAAGATTTCGATATATCATACAAGCGACGTTCACGGAATGTACTCATCGAGAGAAGCCAAGTGGGATAAGAACAACCCTTCAAGGAAAATAGGCGGGTTTGCGGCCCTTTACTCTCTCATTAAAAAAGACGCTAATCCGTATATAGTTTTAGATTCCGGAGATATGTTTCAAGGAACTCCCGAGGGCAATATAACAAAAGGAGAAGCTACGATAAAATATATGAACGCAATAGGATACTCCGCGGCCCTTATGGGAAACCACGATTATGATTTTGGAGAGGATAACCTTAAAAAACTTATATCCATGTCAAATTTTCCTTTTTTAGGCGCTAACCTTTATTATAAAGAAACCGGGAAAAGAATCGACTACGCTAAACCCTGGGTAATTATAGAAAAAAACAAGAAAAAGATAGCGATACTTGGGATAGCGGGAGAACACACGAAAACATCCACACTTCCGCTTAACGTAAAACACCTGGATTTTAAAGACGAAGCGTCGGAAACCGCAAAATACATGAAAGAGATAAACAAAGAAAAACCGGACGCCATAATAATACTCGCCCATGTCGGAATAGACGGGGATTACTCCCAGCAAATATTAGACATATCCACATATACTTTAACCGCAAAAAAACACACTACTATTTCAATAGCAAAAGCCGCCAAAAACGCAAACATTATCTTTGGAGGACACAATCATACCGGCCTTATAAAAGGATGGAAAGAGCCGGAGACCGGAACTACCATATGCGAAAGCTACTGGGGATTATCTCATGTCTCCAAAGCGGTAATAAACTTTGACGACAAAACCGGTAAGATAAAAGAAGTCGGGTGCGAACTTATTCCTTTATGGGTGGACGAGACCGGAGAAGACAAAGACATACTGAAAATCACCGAAGAGATATCCTCGGAAACCGCTAAAAAAATGGATGTGGTAATAGGAAAAGCTTTGGAAAACTTAAACTACGACTCCCCCACCTTCGACAACCCGATAGGCAATTTTGTAACCGATGTCACCAGATGGAAAGCTAACGCCGATATGGCATTCCAAAACGCCGGAGGCGTGAGAAACATAATAACCGCGGGCGACATAAAATTAAGGGATGTTTATCAGGTGATGCCTTTTGAAAACACCATAGTAAAGTTAAAAATGAAAGGAAGTTTAATATACGAATTGATAAAAGATAATTTAAGACAGGATAGAACGGCCATGCACATATCCGGAATAACGGTAAAATACAAACTAATCGACGGAAAAGTTTCAGAAATAAAGATAGAAAAAGACGGCAAACCGTTAGAACCGGAAAAAGAATATACTGTAGCGACAAACAATTATCTTACATCCGGAGGAAGCGGAGGAAGAGCTTTTTCGAAAGCGAGCGAAGTTAACGATACGCTTATTCTGGTCAGAGACGCAATGATAGAATGGATAAAAGCCAACAAAGAGATTAAAAAACCGGAAGGCAAGAGATTTATCCCGATGGAATGAAAAAAAGCATATTACTCTTTTTTTTATTGGTATCCTGTAATTCTAAAAAATCCGAATTAAAGATATCTTTTTATCCTCATCTTCAGAAAAACATATGGATAGAAAAAAATTATAAAGATTACTGCGATAAAAAAGAAAAAAACGAGATAAAAATAACTTTTCCGTTGATTTCTGCCGAAGTAGTCGAAAGTTTATATTCCAGAGGAAAAGAAATATTGGCGCTATCTTCGGAATGCGACCTGGATATAATATCTTTGACTCCGGCCGATTTGGAAAACATATCGTTAAAAGAAATGACAGAATTGGCGCATAACGACAAAATTTTAGCCACAAACATCTATTCGAAAAAAGAAAAAAATATTGAGATAAAAAAACACTACGAATTGGATTTTCAAGGACAAAAGACGTTGATTTTATCGGTAATCGCAAACGATACCGATCCGTCCAAACCTTTTTACATATCCGATTTTAGAATAGAAAAACCGCAATACGAAATAAACAAATTGGCTTTGAAAAAAAATTACAAAAGAATCGCGATCATTCTTCACACCGCAAATCCGATCTCGTATGAAAAAAATAAAACAAAGAAATATTTCTCCGATTTTTTATCGGCGCTTACAAAAAAACCAGAAATAATATTCGCTAACATCGACAAAAACTTTGTTCTAAACGGAGTAAAAATAATAGGATACGGATACTCGAAAAAAGTATTTTCGTTTGAAAAGAAATTCGCTTTTTTCGAAAAGATAAGGCAATTTGAACCGACCGTGAAAAAAAGCGAAATTCCAACTCCAAAAACGGACGAAATAGCTACAAAAACCGTTTCTTTTTTTTCCAAAAAACTGACCGTTTCTTTAAACGATATAGAACCGAAAAAAGACGGAAAATCACCCATGGGAGAACTCGTATCTTATGCTATGTTTTCATTTCTAAAATCCGATCTGTCCATATTCGATAACAATCTCTTAATAAACGGAATTAAGAAAGGGGATGTTAAAGTAAAGGACATATACTCCCTTTTTCCGAACGAAAAAGAAAGGCTTGTATACATTAAAACAAGAGGAGAAAACCTTATTTATCTTTTGACCAGGGCCATTGAAAACGATTCGAGCGTTTATTTTAAAGGCAAAGTAATATACAAGAAAGATTTGAACGGTTTAATTTTGCAACCGGGAAAAACTTACAGGATAATAGCCGCGGAAAGCAGCATACGAAACGACACCGATATTTTAAATCACATAACGGAATTTTCGATATTAAACGTAAAACTTATAGACGCCGTAATGTGGTATTCGAGAACCCATAAACTTGATATAATAAAAGAAAAGACATGAATAAAATAATAGAATCGGTTAAAGCTTTTTTCAATAAGTGGTATAACAGATTTAGAATATTTTGTTATTCTTTCGCAATATGGTCGGTTTTTTACTCGAGCATAAGCGTATGCGGCTTTTCGGTCGCTTTCGAATATGACGACGGCATCGCATACACCGAAGAAGTGAAAAAAAATGCCAAAGAAAACGGCAAAGATAATATTTATTACGCGATAAACGGAAACACCGAACTTGAAAGAACAAAAATAGTTCCTTTTTTATCTTTGTTTTTTTTAAAGATTCTGGGGTTCAAAATCGATTTTATTATAGACAGAGAACCACTAAACATTCAATCCGTGAACAAAAAATGGAACGGATGGGCTAACGGAATATATTTCGTATCCGACCAAAACCAAAAATACGAACTGTTGGAATCTAAAAAATACATTTTTTTCTTTTCAAATTCGGACGAAGGCGTAATACAGGCAAAAAAAGCCGGGATAAAAGCCGTAAGAATAAAGAGAAACCCGAAATCCCTGTCCAATAATCTATCATATAATCCCGGGAAGTTCGGGGAATGGACGCTTCCGTTATCCGAATTTTAATTTATCCTTTAAAAATGCTATAATATTATAAAATGGATTGCATATTTTGTAAAATAGCTTGCGGCGAAGTTAAATCCAGGATAGTATATGAGGATGACAAAACCTTGGCTTTTGAGGATTTAAACCCTCAGGCGCCGACTCATATACTGATAATACCAAAGAATCATATAGAAAGCATACTGGAAGCTAAGGATTCGGATCTTCAGACCATAGGAGCGATAAACATAGCCGCGAGAAACATAGCGAAAAAACTAAATATATCCGATTTTAGAATAGTATCCAATTGCGGAAAAAAGGCGGGACAGAGCGTTTTTCACCTGCATTATCATTTTTTAGCGGGTAGAAGATTCCTCTGGCCGCCGGGATAAAAACCGATAAAAGCGAGGTGATTAACTTGGTATACGTAAGAGTTAGAGAAAACGAGTCTCCGGAAGACGCGATAAAAAGATTCAAACACGAATGCGAAAAAAATTCCATTCTTAGAGAAATTAAGAAAAGAGAATTCTATATATCTCCGAGCCTTGAGAAAAAAATCAAGAGGCAGGAGTTTAAAAGAAAAATAAGAAAACTAAACTCTAAGAGATAAATCCTTTTAATGGATATTCATAAAATCGCAACCGAAATCAAGGAAAGGCTTGATATTGTCGATGTTATTTCGGAATATATACCAGATATAAAAAAAAGAGGAAGAAGTTACATCGCGTTGTGTCCTTTCCATAGCGAAAAAACGCCTTCTTTTACCGTATCGAGGGAAAAGCAGCTTTTTTATTGTTTTGGATGCCATGCCGGCGGAGATATGATAAAATTTGTAAGCCTATACGAAAACACCACATACGTCGAGGCTATAAAAAAGTTGGCTTTAAAGGCCGGTATTGACGCTCAAATCATAGATCCTATTAACCATTCCTCCGAGGAAGATAAGGAAAAAATAATAATAAAAAAGATAAATTACGAGGCATGCGAATTATTTTCCAGATACCTTAGGACCTCCGATGGGAAAAAAGCGCTATCCATACTTAAAGAAAGGGGATTCAAAGAAGAAACCATATCCGAGTTTAATATCGGATACGCCCCTAATTCCTACGACGCGCTATATAGAGAACTATCTAAAAAATATCCCGAAAAGCTTCTTTTGAAATCCCAAATCGTATCGTCCGCTTCGGGAAGAATAATAGACTCTTTTAGAAACAGGATAATGATACCTATAAAATCCATATCCGGAGACGTATTGGGATTTGGAGCAAGAGCAATAGAAGATGGGGATCAGCCGAAATATTTAAACTCATCGGAGACTTCGGTATTTTCAAAAAGAAGAACGCTTTTTGGAATTTATAACTCCCTACAAAAAATAAGAAAGGAAAAAAAAGCCATTATCGTAGAAGGCTATATGGACGCTATGATGATGCATCAGTACATGTTTGGAATAACGATCTCCCCCCTGGGGACGTCTTTCACTTACGAACAAGCCAAAACGATAAAAAACTACGTGGATGAAGTAATAATAATGTTCGATTCCGATAACGCCGGGATAAACGCGGCGCTCAAAGCGGCGGACATATTTACGGATATCGGAGTTTATTCGAAGATTGCGCTACTTCCCAGAGGCATAGACCCCGACGAGTATCTTATAAAAAACGGGGCGGATGAAATGATCGAACTGTTAAAAAGCGCAAAGGACATAATAGACTTTAAAATAACGATGATTAAAAACCAAAAAACTCAATTTAAGCCGGACGAAAAGATGAAAATAATAGATTTTATGGCCCCGACACTTTTAAAACAACAAAACGAGATAATAAAAATAGAGTGGATTAAAAAAATATCTCAAATTTTTTCAATACCCGAACATGCGATAAACAATTATCTTTTCAAAAATTTTTCAAAAGCGAAACAGCAATTATCAGCCTCACAAAATTCAAGCGAAACTGTTACCATAGAAGAAAATCTAATAGACATGTTGTTAGCCAATCCAAACCTCGTCAAACTCGCGACAGACATTTCATCTGAGCAACTATCTTCCGATTTTTCAAAAAAAATATTCGACTTCATAAAAAACGCTTCCGATTTTAAAGAAATACACAATTTGTTGATAGAAGCTTTTCCGGAATATAAAGATAAAATAATGAAACACATAATATCCCCTTCTTTAAGCGAAGACACTTTAAACGAATCCAATTTCAAAAAAACACTCAGTATCGTTAAAAAAAATCATATGGAGAGAGAATGGAAAAAACTAAAAGACAAAATTCCGAATCTCACTCCCGAAGAATTTGAAAGATTTAACAAACTTACGATAGAACTTAAAAATATAAAAATTTAAAAGGAGAAAATATGTCAAGCCAAAAACAACTGAGAGACCTTATAGAAATAGGAAAGGAGTACGGATATATAACTCTGGACGAAATAAGCAAATCCATGTCCAACACTTCCATGAGTCCCGAAGATGTCGACAACTTTATGTCCACTTTGGAAGAATTGGGAATAGAAGTAAGAGAAAAGCAGAAAATCAAATCTTCCGAAAAAGATTTCGCGGGAGAAGAATGGTCGAGTTTTTCAACGGACGTATCCAACTCGATAAAGATGTATCTTTCCGAAATGGGCAAAACCCCTCTTTTATCCAGAGAAGAAGAGCTTACTCTGGCCAGAAACATAAAAGAAAGAGAAAAAGAACTAAAAACCATGGTTTTACAATGCCCTTTAACGATGAGAGAAATAAAAAATTGGGAAACATTAATAGAACAGGAAGAAATGACGACCAAAGAACTGATGCCGAGAGGCAGAAAAACCACCAGAGAACTTAACCAGATGAAAAAGAAAATGAAGCAGGTGGTAAGAAACATAACAAAAATCGAAAAAGAAATAAACAAACTCTCGGAAAAAATAAACCCAAAAACGACAAACGAACAAAAACTGAAAATACAAGCTAAAATAGAAGAAAAAAGACTTATAATCGTAGAAAACATATTAAATTTAAATCTTAATCAAGAAAAGATAAAAAGGCTTACCAACAAAATAAAAAACGTGGCCGGGAAAATAAAAGAATTAAGGGACGAATTGGAAAGATATAAAAAGTTTTACGGAGACATAGATAATCTGATATCCGACTTTGAAAAACACAAAAACAATAAAATGACCAAAGAAGAGTTTAAAAAATTGCATAATTTTTTCCCGAAGGAAGTGGAAGCCGCAATAGAAAACATAAACAACATAAAACAAAAAGAGGCTCAACTTTTAAAAAACATACCCCAAAACATAGACGAGTTTCTGGCGCTAAACGACAAAATACTTTTTCTCGAAGACCAGATACTTCAAGACAAACTCAAACTTATCAAAGCGAATTTAAGATTGGTGGTATCCATAGCTAAAAAACACATTAACTCCAACCTGGAATTGTCGGATCTGATACAGGAAGGGGGACTGGGACTGATGAAAGCCGTGGAAAAATTCGAATACAAAAGAGGTTTTAAATTCTCCACTTACGCCACATGGTGGATAAGACAATCCATAAACAGAGCCATAGCCGATCAATCGAGAACCATAAGAATACCGGTGCATATGAAGGAGCTTGTTTCAAAACTTATGAAAGTGGCGAAAAAATATAGACAGGAGTTTGGAAGAGACCCGGACGTCATGGAGTACTCGAAAAAACTCAGGATATCCATAGACAAAGTAAAGACGGCATTAAAGATAATGCAAGACCCGGTCTCGCTTGCCACCCCCATAGGAGAAGACGAGGACTCATCGCTTGAGGATTTCATAGAGGATAGATACGCAACCCCCCCCTCAAACTCCGTCGTTGATATATTAAGAAAAAGAGAAGTGAATAAAATATTATCGACTCTAACTGAAAGAGAAGCCAAAATATTAAAGCTCAGGTTCGGTATAGATACCGGTTATCCCAGAACCTTAGAAGAAGTCGGAAAGATATTTAGAGTAACAAGAGAAAGAGTCAGACAAATAGAAGCCAAAGCGATAAGAAAACTAAGGCATCCTTCAAGAAGCAAAATGATAAAAGATTATTTAAACAATAATTTTACAAGATAGTTATTAA
>Ga0116166_1000764_pt1 | contig 30411 bp, 33 predicted proteins | sample AD_JPNMR2_MetaG_FD_89884 | JGI IMG/M metagenome (GOLD analysis project Ga0116166, IMG submission 89884) | Active sludge microbial communities of municipal wastewater-treating anaerobic digesters from Japan - AD_JPNMR2_MetaG | ecosystem: Engineered > Bioreactor > Anaerobic > Digestate | place...
CGCACCGCGCGCCAGCAGTTGTTCCAACATGGCGAAGACAAAGGAGGATTTGCCCGAACGGCTGCCGCCGGTGGCCATGCCATGTCCATCCGGATCAACGCCGATCCACCCGCCGGTGGCGACGCTCTTCCCGATCTTGAATCCGGCGTCCAGTAACGGTTGCGATGGAGGTGGCGCAGGCACATCTTGCCAGACAGCGCGGTCCAACAGGCCACTGCCCTCACCCAGTTGCAGAGGAGCGATCAGGCCGGCCAGTTCGCCAGCAGGCAACGGAAACCCAAAGCCGCGCATCTCCGGCCAGAGGTCCAGCAGTTCGAAACGGTATTGCTTTCCATCCAGAAGCGGCAGGATAATTGGGGAAGAGAGACTCAGCGCCACATGGAAAAGCGGCTCCTGGATTCTGCGTTCGAGGATCTCCTTCGGGATCGAGCGCCAGTCCAGCCAATCCCGCAGTCCGAACGCGGAAGCCACGAACAACACGCCGCCGGCGATCAGGCCAAGCACGCCGAAAAGTGGCGCCAGGAACCCCGCGCTCCACAGACCGCCGCTCAGTCCGGCGCTGATAATTCCAAGGAACAACAAGGCGCGCAGGAAGACCAATTCGGCTTTCCACGGATTGGGGGTTTCGCCTTCCACACCGCCTTCGGTACCATACGAGTAGGCCGAGAGTTTGCGCAGGCGTTCCTGCAAGTGATCTTCACGTCCCAAGACCCACAAGCGCAGGCTGGCTTCTTTGCACTCACGCGCGGCGCTGATCAACTGGCTGGCGATGGCAAGCAGCGGATCGCTGTCCTTAGCAGAGGCGAGGATGGATGGCAGGCGATTGGAGGAAAACACAGCCACACCGGAAGCGCGCACATCCACCTCTCCCAGCGCGCGCCAGCGGCTGTGCTGGCCGGTCATAGCAGCCCAGGCTTGCACGACTCCTACAGCGGTGTGCGGAGGCAGATAGAGCCGCACGCGCAGTCCCATCGGCGAGGCGCTCCACTCGATCACGGCCGGAGAGGGCAGTTGTCCCAGCCAGCCCATGACCTGGGCGCGCAGATCATCCAGTTTCAAGGGCGCGAACAAGAGTTCCCAGCCCTGCCAGCGGCCATTGCATAACGGACAATCTGTGGAGCTGGAAGCATATTCATAGCCGCAGGAGATACACATCATCGCAGGACTCCCGTAGCGCCGAGTTGTTTCCAGAATTGCAGCCAGGCTGGCGGGATGGAAACCAGCGCCGGGAAGAGCGCCCCGCGTCCGCCGGAAGGCGCGGCCAGAAACACGCGCGGCGGCAGGCGCGAGGTCATCTCGGCGTTCTTGCGCGCTTCGCTTTCCGGGACGCCTAACGAGCGATAGAAGGCAAAGGCTTCGTCCGGGCCGAGCCGCCCGATGAAGGCGGTGGAGGCGAGACTGAGCGAAGTGGGGTTCTTCATCAGGTCGGCGGGGAGATGCGTGATGAGCGTCACGCCCACACCGCGTTTGCGCGCCCGCCGTCCGAGTTCATCCAGCAGGTCCGTGAAGGGACCGCTACGCAACAGACGCCAGCCTTCATCGATGAAGATATCCATAGGTTGTTTTCTGATCGTCACCGAGTGATACAGGAACCAGGCCAGCACCGCATGTACGATGGCGCGGTTCTCCTCGCGCAGGGAGGACAGATCGAAGTTCCACCATTGGCCGGGAGGAAAGTGAGGGGACAAAAGCGCTTTGGGTCTGTCGAAGAAACCTTCGAACAGACCGCCGCGCATGAAGGGGCGCAAAAGTGCCAGCGGCATAGCCGCCTCCGGCACGTTGAGCGTGCCGAGCGTCTCCACCAATTCGGCGATGGAACAGGGACCGGGACGTCTCTCCCATCTGCGCTTCACCCCTTCATGCAAGGCAGCCTGCACGCCGGGAGAAAGAACGGACTCTCCGGCGAGCGCGGCGATCAGGAAACGCACGGCCAATAACAACTCCGCTGGGTTCTCCCCCTGCAGGGGTTGGATCAGGCAGGTGTGTTTATCCTCTGGAATGCCGGCCGGGACAACGCGTCCGCCCACGGCTTCGCACAGGCGGTTGTTCTCCCCTTCCGGGTCGATGGAGATCACGGTGCGGCCCTGCAAGAGCCGTTGCAGCATGATCCAGCGCAGGAGCGTGGTCTTGCCGGAACCGGGCTCGCCGAGAATGAGCGTGGTGGCATGCGGCGGAGGCGGGACGTTCGGATCGAGTCCCTTGGTGAAGGAGAAATGCACATCCCGGCCATCCCGCGCATGCGTCCCGATCCAGACCGAATCTTCGGCAGGTAGAACCTGTCTCGAAGGCGCGGGTAATAATGGAAGTGTTTCTTCCAGAAACAATGTCGGTTCATCCAGACCGGGGAAGAGTCTGCCTCCGGGTTGGAAGTGGTGCAGGGCGCGTTCGGCGATGTAGAACAGGCGTTGGGCGGTGAGGCCGCGGGCGCGCAGTTGCGACTCGATCACGCGCCGCGCGGCTTCGGCTTCATTGAACCGATCGCGCTCCACGAACAGTCCGGCGAGCAGCGCAATGCGAAACGCCGGTTTGCCGAAGGTGAGTTCGGACTCGGCCGCGTCCATCGCAGAATCAGAGGCGCGCTCGGCCATCGAGGGACGGCGTCCGGTCTTCTCGGCCAGCGCCATCATGAAGCCTTCGAAGAGCGTGCGGCGAGCGCGCAGGGAGCCGCGCAACACGTCTGGCGGCTCGCGGCGCAGGGACAGGGAATAGATGACGGGCAGGTTGGGGTAGAAGACTTCCGCCGTGAGCCGCGACCAGGGACGGTCGGTTTGTCCGGGAACGCCGCTACCGCGCGCCGAAAGGGGCAGTAGGTATCCACCTGGAAAGAGCAGGTGGTCTTCCAGGATTTCCACGGCTTCGGAGGCGATGGCTGCCGCAAATTGGTCTTGAGGGTGAGGCATGCGGCGGATGATACAAAAACACCCGCAGGGGTGTCCTGCGGGTGTCGCTTATCCAATCGCTGCTATTTTGATTAGAACTCAGATGCTCTTTTGTTACGCAGTAGTTCCATTCCCAATTTCAGGGAAATGGAGCCAACTTGTCTTAAGCTGAATTCGCTCTTATACTATTCGTAAATCTAATGGAGGTGACCCGATGCCACCGTTTGTCACTGCTGAATGTATGAATGCAAAATGCAAACACAAGAATCGCTACGATCTGGCCGAGTTGAAGAAAGATGGTGATGCGATTTATAAGGGAGTGGTTTATCGTGCCGTTGAGACGGACGAAGAATTGGTTGTCACCTGTGAAAATTGTGGGCAACGATTCAAGATCACGGTTCCGCGCACGGACTCGAAACGCGGAGGGTATCGCAATGCCCAAGCAGACTAAACCCAAAGAGGAAGAGATCATTGTTTCATCTTCTCCCCTGTCGGCACAGGACGAGCGACTGGAGAAATTGTTTGACGAGATGGAACAAGGCTCGCTGAAAACGCTCGAAGACGCAGCTCGGCAGATCATTACGCTTTCCACTACACTCTTGGCCGCGTTCTTTGGCATGTTGGCATTCAAAGACGCGCCGGCGTATTTGAAGTTTGTGGATGTAAAAATACTGGGTGTACTGGCAGCAGGTTTGTTCTTTGTGTCGCTATTGTTCGCTTTGCTTGCCGTCTCGCCAAAGAGATATGATTTTCCGCGCGCAAGTCTTACGGAAAAACGCAATGTTTTAAACGACATGCTGAGTCGCAAACATGGCGCGGTAAATTGGGCAGCATGGCTGTTTGGCATAGGCACATTGTTGATGCTGGCTGCGGCGTTGGATATTCTTTTGTTCCGAATCTAAATTGAAAGTGGATTGTTTGCCATGCTCGAATTGCAACTCGCGCTTCAAGGCGATCAAGTCAAAGTAAAGGCGAACGGAAAGGAAAGCCACCAGTTTTCTCGAGTGGATTTGAGCCAGTCAAGAGAAGAATGGAAGGCTTTTTTCGATAATCCGCGTATCTATGGCGAGAAGTTGTTCAATGAACTGTTCAGGGATGGTTCTCCTGCACGGATTGAATTCGACGCGATCTCTGGGCAATCCGAGCGGACGATTGTGCTGGTGTTGGAGGCGCCTGAACTCGATGGCGTCGCTTGGGAATATGCGTACAACAAAGCCAAAGAAGAATATGTGGTGGAAGATTGCGCTTTTGTGCGCGCGTTGCCAGAGAATGAACGCCCCGCGAACGGACGACTGAAAGCCAGTTACGAACGCGTGCCGCTGTTGTTCATCCCTGCCAACCCGCTGGTGGATGTGAGCGGCGAGCCGATGCGCGCGTTGGATGAAGAATCCGAATGGAGGGAGATCACCAAGCACATCACTCCCAGCAACGCGGGCTTTGACTTGATGAAGATGCTCCCTGCCACGCCTGAACAATTGCAAACGGTGATGGCGCAATTCCGTGAGGGATTGATCGTCCATTTTTCGGGGCATGGCGCGGCGACCCCTGCGGGAGATGGAGCCATTCTGTTATTCGAGCGCGAGAACGGGGCGTCGAATCCGCTGGAGGCGCGGGAGTTCGTGAGGGAGGTCAAGGATAAGGCGGCAATCACATTTCTGAGCGCGTGTCAATCCGCAGTCGCGGAAAGAACCGAGTTTTCCAATCTGGCGCGCGAACTCGTCAAGGCGGGAGTCCCGTTTGCGCTGGGGATGCAGTTCAACCTCCCCGATCCCTTCGCGCCCGATATCAGCGGACAGTTCTACAACTATCTCACGCGCGGACATGGCGCCCCCGAAGCGGCGCGGCAGGCGCGGCGCGCGGTCAAACGCGAGCATGAATTTTACGTCGGCATGATCGCGCTGTACGCCGCGCACCCCGATGAGGTGGGCGCGTTAGTTTGGAATGACGCGGGCGCAAAGACATTGAGTATGTTCCGTCCCGCCGACGTGAGCGACCTGCCCTCCCCTGCCAGCGGATTGATCGGTCGACAGCGCGAGTTGATGCGCATTGGCACGCAACTGCTCGAAGATAAGAAACCGCTGACGGTTACACTGCACGGCGCGGGCGGGATTGGCAAGACTGCCATGCTTTGGCAGGCGCTCCTGCGCTTCGCCCCGTCCTTTGAGTTGACTCTCGCCATCGCACTCGATCCACTGCCTTCACTGGAAAGTGTGATGGGACGGATCGAACGTTTTTGGGGTTTGCCTTCGCCCTGTTCCAATGACACGAAGGAACGCGAAACGATTGTGCAAAATGCGTTGACGGGTAAGCGCACGTTGTTGGGATTGGATAATTTTGAAACGCTCAATTACGCGCTGAACGAAACAGGCAGTGACGAAGAAAAGACCGCCAAGAGTTTGCATGCCTTTTTCAGAAGCCTTGCCGCGAACAGCGTGACGTTATGTGTAACAAGCCGCGAGGTGACAAATTTGCCTGGCGAAACCATTGAAGACATTCAAGGTCTCTCCAATGACAGCGGTGGGAGATTGTTTCAAGAAAATGTGGTCAGGAAAAAAGACGAAATTTATATCGAGAAGACGCATCGGGTAAGCGAAATGGTTGGTGGTCATCCATTGGCACTGCGCTTACTTGCTTCTGCGTTTGATGATCAGGTAGGAACATCGCTGGATGAGTATATTGAAAGTTTACAATCCTTCCTACCTAAAGCGCGCGATAAGTGGACAGAAGAAGACCGTCATGAGAGTTTACGCGCGTCTTTTGACTTTACGATGAAGATTTTGTTGAAGACGGATAAAGGAAAAGAATTGCAAGTTGCTTTATCAAGGTTGAGTTTATGCACTGCATTCTTTTATCCAATATTTGTCGCGTCATTAATTGCCAACAAATGGGTTGAAACAGAAGAGGAAAGAAAAAAACAATATGAAAATGCGGAAAAGATTTCTCGCACATTATGGGAACATGGTTTGTTGGAATACGCTATTATTCCGTTGGAAAATGAAAATTTCTACCTGTATCGCTTGCATCCCGCGCTGGAAATTTTTGCTAGGGAATGCTTGACCGATGTGGAAATTGTTAGAGAAAATTACCGGGAATCTATGAGCCAATTTGCGGAAATTGCGGAAGAACAAATTACGAGAGACCCATTCATAGCACAGATTGCTTTGTACGCTGTTCCTGATTTGTTGGCACTGGCCGAGGCTAGGAACGATGAAGATGCTGCAATTATGCGAAACAGAATTAGCACACTTTTATGGCGATTTGGTTTATACGATGATGCTTTGCGCCTTCAAACCGAAACGCTCAAAATATGTGAAACTCTAAATATTCCAGAAGTTAAGGCCACAACGTTGCACATCATGGCAAATACTTATGTTGCACGCGGTGAGTTGGACGAGGCGATGAAGTTGTATCAGCAGTCGTTGGACCTAAAGGAAAGTCTCGGCGACTTGCAAGGCAAAAGTAGTGCATTGCACGAAATAGCAGGCATCTATGCTGAGCGCGGCGACTTGGATGAGGCGATGAAGTTATATCAGCAGTCATTGGACATCATGGAAGGTCTCGGCGACTTGCAAGGCAAAAGCACCGTATTGCATAACATCGCAGGTATTTACTTTACGCGCGGCGAGTTAGAAGAGGCGATGAAGTTGTATCAGCAGTCGTTGGGCCCCAAGGAAGGTCTCGGCGACTTGCGAAGCAAAGGTGGTACATTGCACCAAATAGCACTCATCTATGCCAGGCGCGGCGACTTGGATGAGGCGATGAAGTTATATCAGCAGTCATTGGACATCATGGAAGGTCTCGGCGACTTGCAAGGCAAAAGCACCGTATTGCATAACATCGCAGATATTTACTTTACGCGCGGCGATTTGGATGAGGCGATGAAGTTATACCAGCAAGTATTGAGTATTGAAGAAAGACTCGGTGATCCCAAAGGTACAAGTGCCGCGTTGAATAACTTGGCGCAGATTTATTTCACACACGGAGATCTGGATAGCGCGATGAAGTTATATCAGCAGTCACTGGATATCAAGGAGGGCCTAGGCGATGTACAGGGTATGTCCGTCACGAGAGCCAATATGGGAGCTGTTTTATTTAGAAACAAACAATATCCAACTGCTTTAAAAAGTTTAATTGAAGCATTAATCACTTTAGAACGCATAGGCGCGCAAGCATACGCACAAATAGTTAAAAATTTACTTCTCGAATTCCGTCAGTCTTTGGGCATGAAAAAATTTATTGAATTATGGAAAGCAGAGATTAATCAACCGTTGCCTGATTGGCTCGCACAATTTCCCGAATAAGGGAAACGCATGATCGCCGAGCAATTCATTGTGGGGGCGATCCAAGCTGCGCGCGAAAAGCGTCCTGAAGCGGAGGAGTATTTCAAGGAAGCGCAAAGATTGGCGGCTGATTCCAATGCGCCGAAGGAACTTCAAGAGTTGGGCAGGGTCATCCAGCGCGTGATGCTTGGCGATAGAAACGCGGATATCTCGTCCCTGCCGAGGGAGTGGGGGGAGGCGATGGAAAGAGCCGTCCGCGAATATGACCACGAATAAACGAATATGGGCGCGCGGCATTCGAGTATTCGTGGCTTTCATTCGTGGATGGTTTGTCCGTGATGCTTGGCGATGGGAACGCGGATGTATCGTCCCTACCGAGGGGGTGGGCGGAGACGGTGAGCGATTCTTTGAATTGGTAAGAGATTGCAATTAATTGAGATTTGTTTCACATCAACTTTCAGCGTGATACTCCAGATTGGGGTTGAGTACCCAGCGGGTCAGTTCCTCGATCCCGGCTTGTTCCAGATAACTCACACGCAAGCCAAAGCCGGCGCACAGACCGGTCAATCCCTCCCACCAGGCTAAGCCTTCGTCTCCCGGAAGAACAAATTCCAGGATCGTGCGACGCACGAACGGGAGGGGATACTCCTGTGTTGCCAGGATCAATCCCTGATGCAGGATGTCCAGCCCATCCCCTTCCGGCTGGCTCCATTTCTTCACATGATTTTGAAATTCCACTCGCGGCTCTGGATCCGGCCAGAAGACCTGCATCAAGCGTAGTGTCCAGCCCGGTTGGATTGACGAGAGTATGGCTTTATAGGCTTCCTGCGGTCGCACTTCGGGCCGGTCCGGGTCGGCAAAGAGTTCCGCAAACAAGCGTTTGGAATCGTCATCGCCGATCAGGCCGGCATGATTCCCAACCTGCGTGAAGCCCTTTGCCAATACAAACGTGCGTGTCGAGCCAACGGTCTCTTCGGCCATTAGGACACTCCCTTAAACATGGATTCGGACAGATTGAGATCCGAGGCGCGAAAGCCCGGACGCATGGGACGATTGCCGGTGGGGACGAGTCCGCGGCTAGGCTCGAAGCGAAATAACGGGGAGAAGGATGGTCGTCCCGCGGTGCGTTCCACGATGGGCGAGACCTCCACAATTTCGCGCACGATCTGTCCATGCTGATGATTGCGCTCGATGTAGACCGCGGCGGTCACGGCTTCCGCGAAGGATTGGGCGATCTGCACCTCGGACATGCGCGCCGCGTCGGGATGGGACTGCACCACCTGCAAAAAGCGCGGCCAGACATGCTCGGCGCTGGTGGCGTGGATGGTGAAGGCCGAGTGTCCATGCCCGGTGGCGGCAGCCCGGATCAACTCCCAAGCCTCGGCCCCGCGCGCCTCGCCGATCACCACCCCGTGTGGACGGGAGCGCAGGGCGGCGCGGATCAGGTCATACATCGTCACGGGCGGCGGGCCGCCGCGGATCTCGGGACGAGTCACGGTGTACACGATGTTGCCGGTGTCGCTCTTCCCGTCTCCATTCCAGCCGTTCAGGATGATCTCGTTCGAGTCTTCCACGATGAACAGCCGAATAGCGCCGCGCGGGTAGTAATCCAACATCTCCTGCAGGATCCTCTGCCCCACAAAGGTCTTCCCCGAACCGGTCGTGCCGGCGATCACCAGCGTCCCGCCGTGCACCATCACGCCCAAAAGATAGTTAGCCGCCTCGGGGGTGAGAATGCCTTCCCCGCGCGGAAAGCTCTTCGGGTCGAAGCGCGGACGCGGCACAGGCGGCAGACGAGTCTGACATAACAGAGCGAGACTCCCGCTTTGTAAATCCGTGGCGGTACGGTAGTTCGAGACGCGCAGGGTGATCGTGTCGCCATAGGGAGACGCCGGCGGCATGACGTAGTTGATGCGCACACCTTTCCGTCGTACGCTGCCATCCACAAGCGGGACCATCACCTGCAGCATGGCATCCGCCACCGGGTAATCCGGCGTGGGCGCACGCTGCCCGGCGCGGTCGATCATGACGCGCAAGGCGTCGCCAATGCCATCCGGCGCGGGGCCGGCATGTTCCCAACCGGATGAGGTGGTGTACACGTAGATGTGCCCCAGATTGATGGCGATGTCTTCGATGTCGGCGCGGGCGATCAATTCCAACAACGGTCCCATGCCGGATAATTCGCCAATCAGGCGCAAGACAAATTCTTTGGGAAGTGAGACTCCCGCCTCCACTGCGCGGTTGCTCACTTCCTCGTAGACCTGCCGCGCCAAGGTTTCGATCTCCGTGGAGGAGAGCGACCGCTGGCGCGACTCGGTGGCCTTACGAGCGCGGCCTTCCTCTGCCAGCGTATTCCACCAACGCCCCATTTCATCCGAGGAGCGTGCTTCGGTTACGGGTTTCAGGGTCTTGCCGGTAATATCGAACATGGGCTACCTCCCAAACCAGCCGCGCTTCTTGCCAACCTGGGGGAGGAGTCCCACGCGCGACGCGCCTTCCCGCACGGCCGGCACAAAGTGCGCGGCGAAGCCCAGCAGGGAGTCCGCGAACGAACCGAGTTCTTCGATTTTCTCCTTCTTGTAACGCCAGATCAAAATATCCTCGCGCCGGTCCGAGTTCACGGCCTGCGCCGCCAGGCGCGGATCAACGACCGGGATGATTCCATTCGGGACCAGCGCCAGTTCGATCTTGTCTTCGCTCAAGGCCTGCTGCAGCATCTTGTGAGCGGACTTGAAGCCATCCCCCACTACTTGGTTATAACAAAGCTTGACGCGGCTGCCCACGAATTCCTGGGCGCTGCCGCGTCCCACCACGTTCGCCAGTGAATTGATCATGCGGGCGATCCAACGGCGCGTCTCGGCCAAGTCGGGGATCTCCGGTTTGATCACGATGGCAATCCCTTCGGCGGCTTTGAGCGCGGCGCGATGAACGACATGCGCCGGGTTGATACCCACATCCATGATGACCACGCCTCCCGCTGCCACCCCGGCTTCATACAAGCCCTGGATGACCTCCGCGACTTTCTGCTCCTGCTGCAGGACTTCATCGCCCAGATCATCGGTGATCAGTCCGGGCAGGACGCGTAACGTCGGCAAGTTTTCCAGCGGTGTGAATGCATTGAGATAGGCGGCGCCCGAAGCAACATCGCTCATCGCACCCTTGCCGGCCCTGGCAATTTCCCGGCGCAATAATCCGATCATGGTGGTATTGACGCGTTCCATGCGCAGGTGATATTGCAGCGCGCCGGCATTGCCATCCGAGTCCACGAGGTAGGTGGTAATTCCGGATAAGGCGAGCGCCACGGCCAGGTTCACTGCCACCGTGGTCTTGCCCGTACCGCCCTTCGGCGATGTGATGGCGATCTTGCGTACCGCCATCCCGGATTGAATCCGTGCGGACATGTCGCTACCAAGAACTGCTCTTCGGTATTGATCATCCGCGGCGAGATTGCCTGCCTCGGCGCGGCGCAGTTCTTCATACAGGCGGTTGATATCCACATCCGAGGGCGGGTAGGCCAACGCCGGCACGCCCACCCCATTCGCCCAGGCAGACATGCCATCGCCCACGCCGGCGATGACGAAGATCAGCTTGCCGCGTTCGGCGGCTTTCACCAGGCTTTCTGGCGACACGGACGATTCGGGCGAGACCACCACGAGAGCGCGAAAGTCGAACAGATCCAGGTGCTGCGGGGTGAAGGCCGCGATCTGTGCCACTACGGCATGCCCCTGTTCGGCCAGTTGCATGTTCAGGCGCGAGGTAACCGTCCCCGCGCCCAGCAATAACACCTGCATTATTGTCCTCCGCCCAGGACTTCTTCGCGGTCATGCTTGAACAGGTCTTCGAAGTCCCAATAGGTGAAGCCGGCCGTGGGTTGTTCATCGCCGCGTGCCATCAGCGATACCACCAACCGATCTCCCTGTTGCAACGCGAGCGACAGGACTTCGCGCGCTTCGTTCGGGATGAGCAGGATCAACATGTGCGCTTGCGTTGTAGTAGAGAAGGCCGAGCCGGAAGTATTCGAATCCGTAGATGTACTGGAGGGCGGCAAACCTTGTACCGAGATCACGCGCACGCCCATCGGGAACAGATCCTTCGCCAGTGGCGGCAAGGCGCGCCCCAAGGCATCCGTCTTGGCAGTTTCCTCCGGCGCGGGCGTCACCACAGGGATGGTGTTGGTTCCGGGTTGGAGGATCAACTCGGGCATGGGCGTCGGAGTCGTCATTTGTTGCGGCCGGCTGGTGATCACCACCGTGACACCCACCAGGTCGCCGGGCAGGAAGGCCTCCACATCCGGCGCGACCACATTCTGCGCATCCAGCGGCAGCGGGAACAGACTGGTTCCTGGATATTTCGCCAGCACGGCCGAAAGCCGCGTGCCTTCCCCCGCCTGGGCGAGGATGGCCGTGCGGAAGATGGGCTGACCATTGAAGATCGGTTGGGCGACGATCCCGCCCACCACGCCCGCAGCTTCCTCGCTGGGGATGTACAGGGCGGCGTTGTCATCCTGAAAAACCTTCTTCACGATCAGGTCATTCGCCGTGATGATATCGCCGATGTTCAGGTCACGCGTGGCGGACAACACTTCGAGCGTGGGCGGACGACCCGCCGCGCCCAGGGCGCTCAGGGCAAAGAAGGCCACCAGAAAGATAGCCACCGAGACTCCGAGGACAACAAGATTAACCCCGGTATTGGCAATTCGTTTAAGCATGTGGGTTACTCCATTCATTGGGATTCCAGGGCAGATCGCTCTGGCGGAACATCTGCAATAGAGCAGGTGTGTCTTTGATCGTTTCTTCGAGACGCTCCAGGGACTGGCGTATCAAGCCGTACACAACTAACATGACAAAATCCGTGCGCAGGTGATCCGATTGGAATAGCAGGTAATGCACTTGGGCTGTTTGACGCGCGATGTCCATGACCTCCGCCTCCACCAGCGCCTCGGCCGATACGCGCGGCATGTCCGGGAAGCACAGTTGCACGAGGCCAGCCAATTCGTTTTTGACGGACTGTGATATTTGTGGCTGCGCTTCTGTAACCGTTACAGCAGTGGGGTTGAGCAACTCACTCACCGGCGTATCGGGATTGACTCGCAGCTGCTCCACCGCACGCGGCAGGCGTTTGAGGCCGGCTTGGATCGCTTCCAGCAATCTCTGTTGCGCAGGTGGCGTGAGCGCCGCCACCGACTCCACGTTGCGCAAGGAGACATGTTCACGCAAACCTTCCGGCAAAGACTCCAGCAGGCGCTGCCAGCGTTCGCGTTTGGCTTGATAGTTTTCAGGCATGGGCGGGTCAACTCGGAAGTGTGTAGGGCGAAAACAAATGTGTATCGGGTACGTAACTCACCGCTCCTCGGCGTAGATCTGGATCGAGCCGAGTTCGTATTGTTTTTCTCCACCATTTTGGAATCCCATCTCCAAGGCCGGCGCGATCTCCCACCAGCGACGCGGCTGGGTCGTGACCAATGCGTTATCGCTCCAGGCTTGCACTTCCAAGGGGCCGAAGGCCGGCATGGTCATATTGCACTGCTCCTCGCCATCCACCGAGACGCTACCCTGCCAGGTGGTGGAATTCAGCCAGTGCAGGCGGATGGTGTACTCGTACCAGGTGTACGCATCCATGTTCAGGGATTGAACGTGAACGGGCGTCCAGTTGAGGGCGAGATAACACAACGCGCCACTGAGGTTCATCACATTGGACTCATCGCCAATCACGGCAAAGCCGAACATATCGAAGGGTTTGGCAAAGGTTCCATCCTTGCGCAGGGTGTCTTCCGGTTGGAAGATCACGCCGGCCGAGCCATAGAATTCTTCGCTGACCCGCGAGGTGAACTTCAGGACCACATCCTCGTTAGGTGTGGGACGGAAGCCGCTCCCACCGATCAGGGTCACGTTGTTGTACTGGCCCGCAGCCGGGGATTGGAATAGGTCCGCGTTTTCGTTTGCGAAATCGGCATCGGGGAAATGTTGAAGAAGGATATTGTGCTCGAAGGCGATGGCTGCCGCGTGCCAGGCTGGATCATTCGATACTTGGCCGGCGCCGTTGATGGTGGTGAACTTCCAGAACTCCGATGAGAGGTCTCCATCGAACAGGTCTTGTTCAGGCGCGGGGTTTTGAAAGTCGGAAGGGAGGCGCAACGCTTGTTGGTACAGACGCGAGGTCTGGCTCCAGATCGTTCCGTATGCGATGATCTGGCGATAGTTGAGTCCGAGCCACAACAGCAGGAGCGCGAGCAGAAGAAGCAGGATGGGGAGAAGGCGAGGTTTGGTTTTCATGCCGGGCATGATAGTGAAAACCGGGAAGAGGTATCCTCCACGTGTCGCCAACCGTATCGGAAATCACCCTGAAGGAGTCCAGCCTTGAAAACGCAATCCAATTCTTCGCCAAGCCTGCCCCTCGATGAATCTGCGCTGCAGGCCATCGCCCAAAAGATGGGCGCGCAGATCAGCCACGTGGTCTACACCAGCCTGTTGGATTTTTTGATCCTGCTTCGGGAGGAAGGAAGGTTATCCGGCAGGGAACCTGCAGCGCCTGCCGCGATCCCAGCCGCGCCTATCCCGAAACCTGGCGCTCCCGAATCTACATCATACAAGCCTTTTCTCAGGGCCGGCGATATCGCAGCGATGCTGGGAATCAGCAAGGCCAAAGCGTACCGGCTCATCCAGCAAAAAGAGATCCGGTCCATTTCCATCGACAAGACCGTGCGGGTTTGCTGGGAGGATTGGGAAGCCTTTGTTCAAAAACACCTCGTTGGTTGAAAACGAATCATGGGCGAGTGGTGATGCGTTCCAAAAAATCCTGCGTATCGATCCAACCCAGGCTCGTTTCACACCTAGGTAAAGGGGGCGTAAAAATGGGTTTTGCAGCGTTTATTGAACTTTCCTGCCGCCTACGTGGGTGGACAGTTTCCCCATCCATCGCTACAATCTCGAACGTTTCCCCTTTCCACAATCCATTCTCCCCACTCAAGAAGCCCGGCTCCCGCTGGGCTTCTCCCGTTGTAACCCACCATCATAACCAAATCCTTTCCAAGGAGACCAATCGCCTACATTCACACCCCTTATCCCAACACCCGTCCCCTCACTGAGAAAGTTTCATCCTTCCCAGCCACTATTCCCAATCTGCACTGGTCCAACCGAAAGGAGATACATCCCTCACACGAAACGAATCACTTCCCATCCATCCAGCGCATGCGCCGATACACTTGGTCGTGCTGCTCATGGTCGCGGCTTGTAGACCGATACAGCCACTGACCTGAACCGATTCCACAACTTCATATCCACCCGCACGCAATAAACGGGCGCCGTTCCCAGTTCATCCTGGGCGGCGCCCGTTTTCGATTCTCACAGCGAGGACTCGCCGGGGTGAGAGGCCCGGCCCCCAAAAAGGTGAGACCGCCCAGTTGGCGCTGGGCGGTCTCAAAGGTGAAACAAATGTTCCAAGCGCATGATACCACAACCAGCAAGACTGTCAAGATTTCCGCCCCCTTCCGCCTGAACGCCGCACAACGCAAGGTATTCGCGAACGGTCAGTTGCTCAACATCGCCGCCCCCGTCGGACGACAGCAGGGAGACTACCTGTACTCCGCCACCGTTACACTGCTGCGCGAGAACGCGGCGCTGTACACCACCGCGCCCGTGTGGGCGAGCGTGGAGATCCGATGAGCAGAACCCGACACACTGGACTGCGCGGATGCGTGATCATGCCATTCCCCTGGAAGGATTCCATTCATCCACGAAAGGAGAATACGCATGAGAACCTTCGCCTGGCTGCTCATCCTGGTCGCCATCGCCGCCAGTCAGCCGCAACATTGGCTTGGCAATTTCCTGGCAGTCCTCGCCCGCCTGTTGGGCGGATAGATCCTCGTAAAGGAGGCCGTAGAAAAACACATGGACGATATCCTCTCCGCTGCCGAAGAGATCCTGGGAACCGCGGTTCGGGTGGAAGCCAATCGGGATTGGGCCACCTTCTGGTGCCCGTTCCATAACGACGCGGATCGCGAAGGTAAGGGCGGTCACCCGAACTTCGGAGTTCATTTAGTCAAGGGCTATTGGAAGTGCCTGCGCTGCGGCGCGACCGGTGGTTCGTTGAACTCTCTGCGCAAGAAACTCGGGCAGGAATGGAAGCCGCCCGTATCGGCATTGCAACCGACACGCCCACCCAGGCCACCATCCCAAGTGGAGATGCTGGACGAAGCCGTATCGGAGGCGCGCTCGGTGGTACAGCGTTCCCCGGCTTGGGGCTATCTCGCCTCACGCGGCGTATCGGCCTACACGGCGCTTGTGTATGGCCTCGGATACGGCATCCCCGTTCCGAATGTCCATCGCGAAACCATCGAAGCCGCCAAACAATCCATGCTGGTGCGCAAGGACGGAACCTGGCTGTGGGCGGGTGGTGTGATCTATGCCGATCCGCCGACACACCCCACCGTGATGAACGTGCGTTACCTGCCCGAGGAACAACTGCCCAAGGGTACGCGTACCTTCAAGCCTGAAAAGAATCACAAGACCTGGGGACTGCGCTCGCAGCCGCTCGGCAGTTGGCGTATCACGCCCGCCACGCGCACCGTGGTTGTGCTGGAAGGTTTGTTCGATCTTCTCATCACCTCGCAGAAGATCCACCAACTCGGACGCGAAACCGATACGGTGGCGGTATACACCAACGGCGCCAGCCCATCGGCCAAAATGCATCGGTGGTTCCGCGAACATGGGCAATACGAGTACGTGCTGCTGCGCGATCCCGACCCCGCCGGAGTCGAATGGGCATTGGCGTTGTCATCCTCCATCCGACACGGTGGTACGAGCGTGCGCACCGTCCTGCCGCCGGAACAACTTGACCCGGACGAAGCCATCCTGAGCGGATGGTGGCCGTCCGGGATCTAACTTCACCCTCACCCGAAATCGGGGAGCGAACTCTCGCTCCCCGATTTTCTTTTTCCCAAGGAGAACCCACATGAACGCGTTCACCATCTTCCTGCTTGTGATCGCCCTGCTCATCCTGAGTTGGGCGGTTTGGTTCCTGCTCGAATTCCTGCGCTACCTGATCAGCGGCGAGTACCACATCGACAAGCGTCTGCGCGACATCTGCAAATAATTTTTCAAAAGGAGCATCCCATGTCCAAGCAATACAACAAACTCACCTTCGTCGGTCACCTGGGCGGCGATCCCGAAATGCGATATACGCCCTCCGGCACAGCCGTGACCACCTTCAATGTGGCCAGCAACGATCAGTACACCAACGAGAAGGGCGAGACCGTGTCGGTCACGACCTGGTTTCGCTGTGCGGCTTGGGGCAAGTTGGGCGAGGCCTGCAACCAGTATTTGCACAAGGGCAGCAAGGTGTTAATCGAAGGCCGCCTCACGCCGGATAAGAGCACCGGTCGCCCGCGTATCTGGACGCGCCAAGACGGAACGGCCGCGGCTGATTACGAACTGAAAATCCTGGAGATCCATTTCCTGGACAGCAAGAACGGAAATGGCGCGGCGGAACCGCCCCTTCCAACTGACGAGAACATCCCCTTCTAAATCCAATCAGAGTGGACGGGAGTCCATTCGGACTCCCGTTCCATTTCTCAAGGAGATAACTGATGATCACCATTTCCCAAGATAGTCTGCGCGCCGCCTTGAACGCCGTGACGCGCGCCAGCCAGAAAAACATCCTGCCCGCCTTCTCGCTCGTGCGCCTGGACGCGGATGTGCAAGGCCAACTGAGCCTGTCCTGTTTCAACGGCGAGTCCGCCGCGCGCGCCATCGTGCAGGTCGCCTGCGACGAAACCCTCTCGGTCTGCGTGGATGCGCAGACTCTGAATGCCGTGGTGGAAACGCTGGCCGGTCCGATCCAACTTTCCGTGGAGGGCAATTCCTTCCTCCTGAACAGCCAAGCCAACCGTACCACCCTGCGCATCGTGGACGAGCAACTGCCCGTAATCGGCGAGGAATCCATCCAGACACTCGCCACCCTTTCGGGCTCGATCCTGCGCAGCCTGCTGCGCGTCCTGCCCTTCGCCTCCACGGACGGTTCGCGCGCTGCCCTGCAGGTGGTGCACCTGACAGTGGAAAAAGATTCCATTCTCGCCCAAGCCGCGGATGGTTTCTCGGCTGGCAGTGTGTGTGAGATCGTTCAGGGCATCCAAAAAGAGACCACGCTCGCCCTGCCGTGGAACTTCGCCCGCCTGCTGGCCATGCTGGTGGAGGAGCATGACACGGTTCGGATTGGAACATCGGGACCCAACCGCATTCTCTTCCAGATCACGAACGCAGAGCAAGCCAAAGACCTGACACTCGCCACGGTCACCGGCGCGGACAACTTCCCCGCCGCGCAGATCGGCAATCTGATCGAGCAATCCCGGAACGATGTGCACGCCCATCTCATGGTCCAACAGACCAGCCTGATGCAAACCATCCGCATGGTGCAGGCGATGGGTACGCACAACACCTACATCAAAGCCTCGGGAGGTTCCGTCAAGATGGCATCCGATGAAACTCCGACCGGCCAGGCGCGCAACGTCCTGGATGGCACGGCCAGCGGAGAGGATGCAAGCGCATGGCTCTCGGCCGCTTTCCTGAAACGCGCCGCTGAATCCTGCAATGGGGAGATCACGCTCAAACTGGCGGACGGCAAAAAGCCGGTCCTGCTGGAGGCGGGTGCCTTCACGGTTCTGATCATGCCACTCCTGATCGAAGGAGCCAAGGATCCCTTCCCGGAGGAGGAAGTGATCGCCTTCCAACTGCCTGACATGGCAATGGCGTAATGGAACCGCAACTCACTGAGACGGCGCAGATCCTGCGCCGTCTTCTGTTTTCGAGGAGCCCCATGAACAACCAACTGACCTTCCCCTCCCTGCCGCAATACGAACAACCCCGCCTGCACAGCCTGCCCCTGCGTGAACAGCCCGCCCAGCGCGTCGTCCAGAACGCGGCCGCCTGCAACCTGGCCGAACTGCTGGCGGCGGTGATTGGCGGGCCGAAGCAGATCGAAATATCCCAGGCATTGCTGGCGCACTTCAACGGCGACATCCGCCGCCTGTATCAGGCGCATCCCGCGGAACTTGCCACCGTGAAGGGCATCAGCCAGACCACTGCCGCGCGCCTCAAAGCCGCTCTCAACCTGGGACTGCGCCTCAACCTGCCCAACGAGGAACGTCCCACCATCAACAGTCCGGCGGACGCGGCCGCGCTCGTGCAAGCCGAGATGAGTCTGCTCGAAAAGGAACATCTGCGCGTGCTCCTGCTGGACCGGCGCAACCGCGTGCTGGACATTGTGGAGATCTATCAGGGTTCGGTGAACTCCTCACAGGTGCGCGTGGGCGAGGTCTTCCGCGCCGCCGTCCAGCGCCTGGCCTCGGCCATCGTGGTGGCGCACAACCATCCCTCCGGTGCGCCAAGAAGCATGTAGGTAGAAAGTTCCAAGCGGAACCCTGCACGGAGTGTGCAGAGTGGCTAGAGGGACAGGGGCGATGATCCGAAGCAGAATCGTTTCTGAAGCTCCCTCGACAATGTGGCAAGGGAAGCCCTACTCTTCCCGAGGCTGCTAGCCAGACTATCGCCACGGTTACGAAAAGAAATGGTTGTTTGAAGCGCCGCAGGTTGGAACACCCGCTTTACGTTAGGGCGAGGGTGTAGTCATCGGATTGTTCATCTCGCTAGGATGAACATAATCTCAGACGGATAGGAAGCCAGCACTCCAGAACATACTGGTCTTCCCCGATGACGAGCGAGGCAATGAGCCGAGCCAGGCGTACAGACCAAACCTACCGCGATAGGAAGACGCTATCTACATGAACTTGGGAACCATGCGTGGTTCTCCCGCAAGGGAGTAGGTCAGCTTGCGACCACATGCCGCACATGGGACGGAGCCTTCGTAGTAGTCTGAGGCAGGTAAAGCCTGCCACACGGCGAAGGAAGGCAGTTGAATTCACAGGCCAATGCAAACTAAGACGGAGAAAGGATGTATGAGCCAATCCAAGATGTCCCAAAAGCAAATGAGCCTGGCACTGGCAGCACAAAAGAATCCCCAACACTGCTTCACCAATCTGTATAGTCTCATGCACTGGGACTACTGGATTCAATGTGCAGCCGAAGCCGTTCTGGCGCGACCAGGCAGTTCAACGGCCGGGATTGACGGCACAACACGGGATAACTTCAAGAAGAACTACGAGCAGGAAATCAAAACGCTCGTGGAATCGCTCAAGAAGAAAACCTATCAGCCACAACCCGTCCGACGAGTCTACATCCCAAAGGCAAACGGAAAGAAGAGACCGTTGGGGATACCGGTTCTCAGAGACCGCATCGTGCAAGAAGCACTGAGAGCCATTCTCGACCCCATCTATGAAACGGACTTCCAACCCTACTCCTTTGGGTTCCGCAAAGGTCGCTGCACAATGGATGCCATTGCGGTTGTTATGTCTCTCGCAGGACCAACCCAAAAGTATTACTACGTGATTGAAGGTGACATCAAGGGCTACTTCGATACGGTTCATCATCGCAAGTTGCTCTCCATCCTCAAACAGCGCATCGCAGACAAGGACATCCTCGACCTGATCTGGAAATTCCTCAAGGCCGGTGTCTTGGAAGATGGCCTCTTTGCCCGTACGGAAACGGGCGTACCGCAAGGAGGGGTCATCTCCCCACTCCTCGCCAATGTCTACTTGAATGAGTTCGACAAGTGGGCGGAAGCAAGGTGGAACCTGGACGCCAACGAAAAACGCCGAAGGCGTTACGCTGGCAAAGGTAATTACCGTCTCGTCCGCTATGCGGACGATTTTGTTGTACTGAGCAACGACGGTATCGCCGGAGTACAGCAAGCCAAAGAGGAAATCCGCGAGTATCTCAAGACCCAACTCCATCTCGACCTGTCCGAAGAAAAGACGCTTCTCACTCACATCAATGATGGGTTTGACTTCCTGGGATTTCACATCCAGCGAACCAGACCCGAAGGACGCTGGGTGGTGCATCTCCGACCGGCAGGAAAGAGCAAGGAGCGAGTCAAGAAAAAGCTCAAAGACCTGACCTCCAGAGGCTGGACATGGATGGACGAATACAGCAGGCTGACCACCCTAAATGCCATCGTGAAGGGTTGGGCGGAGTACTACAAGTACACCAGCTTGCTCGCTGACATCGAAGACATCACCCGACACACGTGGTTCCGATACCTCGGTTGGCTCCTCAAGAAACATAAGGGCAGCCGGAAACACAATCTGATTGCCACCAAGACCAAGGCCATCTACAACAGAACGCGCTGGACAGCCAGCATACGCGAAGGAGAGAAAATCCTCGAAGCGTATCAGTGGCTACCCTCCCCAAAGGAATTGCAGAGACGACGGTACTACCAGAAGGGAAAGGATGGATTTCCTCATCCCTACCTGACGGAAGAGGAGTCAACTTTGCTGGACTATCCAATGGGAGATACAGGGCCAGAGGAAGCCATCTACACGGCGACCATCGGGGCAACCAGCAATCGTGCCTCACGGGATGAACCGCTGGAACTTGCGGAACTCAAACTGCGGGCAAAGATGCGGGATGACTTCAAGTGTGTACGTTGCGGTTCTTCCGAGAGCCTGCGCGTGCATCACAAGAAAGGCACGAAATCCCACAGCCTCGACAATCTCGAAACCCTGTGTCTGACATGCCACAAGGCTGAACATGGCTATCGCCAGAGTTAGCAATTCAATGGAAAGCCGGATGAGGCGAAAGTCTCATGTCCGGTTTGGGGAGAGGGGTGGGGAAAACCACACAGAGCAATCTGTGAATGGCGTCCCTGCCCCTACTCCACGTGACCCGACTCCCAGCCCGGATGATGTGGCCGTGACGCGTGCCATCGTGCAGGCGGGCAAACTGCTTGATATCGACATCCTGGATCATTTGGTGATCGGGCAGGCGCGTTGGGTCTCGCTCAAAGAGCGTGGCCTCGGTTTCAACTAGGAGACAACCATGCCCACGCAACTTTCCTTTGCCTTTTCAACCAAGTCTGTCCTCAAACATCCGCCACCGCCCCCGCTTTGGTTGGATGTAACGCAGATCGGGCACGGGGTCGGTTTCACTACCAATGCGGAGATGAGCGTTGGCCTGTACGACGCGCTCACACCCATCTCCACTGAAGAAGACGGCGACTATGACCAGCGCCTGTACGACGCCTTGTGGCTGGCGCGCTTCGAACTCGCGCTCAATCATAAGCAATCTGCCAACTTCACCTTCGCCTTTCCGCGCAAGCATTGGCGAACCGAGGAGATCACCGACATCCCCCTGCGACTGCGTTGTGAGGTGCATGACCACACCACGAGACTCGGTCTGCTCGCAGACTTTCAGGAGGCGGCATGGCGTACTACCTAGGCAGGCGCGCACAGGGAGACTTGATCCTGTTCCACGCTACACAAACTCCCACCAAAGAATCACACGGTACCCGCTTCGTGTCCGTGATCGGTCCGTTCAAAAGCCGGGTCGGTGCGAGTTATTTCGCCCGCTATGGAAGAGATGACCCGCGCATCCGCACGGCGGATGACGCCGAACGTTTGGCGCGTGCCGACCCGCGCATGGAGCAGACCATCGTGGAGGAAGCCATGAGCGAAGAGGAACTCGCCATCGCACACGAGTGTGAGGCTTTCGACCATCTCGAAAATTTTCAAGTCAACTCTCCCATCCCCATTCAAATCCCAAACCAAGGAGCAATCCCATGCCTAATTGGACTGAAAACGAACTGACCATTTCCGGTCCCGATGTACAGAAGGTTTTGAACTTCATCCGTTCGGAGGCGCACGAAGATGAAGATGCGCGCCTGCTGGACTTCGACAAGATCATCCCCTATCCGGAGCCGTATCGCGCGCTGGATCAACGCGCGCACGGGTACCAGGAAAAATTGCGTGCCATCGACAATAACGACCCAGACCGGCAAGCCAAGCTGGAGGTGCTGGCCGCGGAGTATGACGTCGAACCCGGCGCGCCCTGGATCACGGACGGCTTCAATTCCGGCGGCTATGAGTGGGCTTGCTCAAACTGGGGAACGAAGTGGAACGCAGCGCATGTGTGCCTCACCATGCGGAACGGAACGGAGACTCAAGCGCACAAGCAGATCAAATGCGGCTACTGCCAGACGGTCAATCGCACCGAGCATCTCAAGGTTCTCGTCTGCCAGCAATGCGGCAGTCCCCTGCCCGACCTGACGCCGCAGGAAGCCTTCCTGGAATTCGACACCGCCTGGAGCCCGCCCATTCCCGTGATCGAGAAGCTTGCATCCCTGTTCCCCGATCATGAATTCCACCTTGCCTACTACGAGGGCGGGATCGGCTTCTGCGGACAGGCGCGCTGGTCCGCCGGGCGCGAACAGTTCCATCACCAGGATGTGTATTCCGGTCCGCGTGGCGGATAACACCAACAAAGGAAAACAACTCATGTCGTACCAAACCGAACACCAACGCATGCAACCTGTACTCGACCTGGCGCGCAAACTCGACATCGCCACGAACCCCGACCTGAACGCTCTCTTCGAAGCCGGGAGCGGCGGTTTCCAGGTGTGGTGCACGCCCTGGGATCATCCCGCCGGTTGGCACGGGATCACCATGCACGCCGGAGCCTTCTCCAAGCCTTGCGAATACGTGGGCAGCGTGCATTGGCAATGGGAGGAAGAGCAGATCGTGGCGATCCACATCGAGACCACCGCCTATGCCCTGGCGGATCAGAAGCCGGACGAGTTCTGCAACCTGGTCGATATTCCCGAGGGTTTCCACCGTTCCACGATCCACAACCGCGACGCCGACATTGCCTGGCTGAAAGAGAAGGTGACCTGGCTCTTTGCCGAGGCCGGTGTCGAACTGCCTCCGTTTGAATACGAACAGGCGCGCCTCTCCGATCTCGGTTCCTACGTGTTGGCGCACTACGTTTCCGAAGTGGACGAGTACGTGGTGATCCTCTCCCCCGACCTCGACCCGCAGGAATTCTGTCGTCCTGGGTATGAACTGGCGCACACGTTGGAGATCGGGAATGCGGGGGACTTTCCGGCGGACGAAGTCCTGCGACCCGAGCAGGATAGCTTCGAACCCGATACCGAACCGGATGAAGGCCCGTTGGTTGAGCAGTACGAGAATTCGAGCCGCCTGCACGATGACGACTGGCTCGAGGCGGGCTTTGAAGACCGCATCAGCGGTTGGGACGAATAAACACATCTCAACGGAGGGCGCACAACGCGCCCTCCGTTTCTTTTCAAGGAGCATCCAATGGCCACCCTGTTTCAAACCACGATCGAGAAACTTCTTGCTGCACACAATCTGCTGGAAACCTTCCACACCCAACTAGATTTCCACGCGCGCTTCGACATGCCCGGCTACCAACGCCTGGTGATCGAGCGCCACGGCGAATTGATCAGCGTCGCGCATTACTTCAAGCAGAACGGCGATCTCGTCCCCGACCCAGAGGTGGAATTGCACTACCCGACCTGGACGCCGACCGCCATCACGCAGGCCTTCGGTATCCGACGCGAGAAATTCATCACTCGCATGAACAACATGGTCCTGGTGGATACCCGCTTCGACCGCGAAGTGTCCTCCTTCCTGTCCATGTGGGCGCGCAATATCCAGGCGCAGGGCTGGGCGCAGAGAGGCCAGGCGCTTGATGACCGCTAACATCTCCTTTCAATACCTGTACCGTGACGCCAGCAATTACAAACTGCACGGCGAAGCGGTCTTCACCAACACCACCAGTCTTTCCCTCGAGGAAATCGAAAAACGAATCCGTGCCTGTCTCCAGGATGGCGAGTTTTTCATCGCCCGGCAAGTCCACATCGAGGAACGCTTCTTCGATTCGCTGGATGAACAGGACGATCATCCCTGGCATGAGTTTGCGCAGGTGGCGCTCACCAACAACACACTCTGGGACCCGGATGGGATTCCCGAACGCGACATCACCGACTTTCTGGCGGAACTGGAAAAGGCGAAGGCTGCCGGCTGGGATGAGATGAACGTACGCGACGATTTGAAGCGCCTGCTGGAGAAGCAGAAGGCGCACCTGAAACAAACCTTGGGAGGCAGCGATGGATCACGCCAATCCTGAAATGATTGTCCTGCCCTTCCAAGCCCGGCTGGCAGGAGATCCGACCTTCCTGACCTTTAATCAGGCGCTGGCACTCCGCCTCCTGCGCGCTGCCCTGCTGATCGAACGCAGTTACCCCGGCGCACCGCAGGCCATCGGCTGGACGATCTTCCGCCGCACACCGCAAACCTATGTCCACGAAGGCGAGGTCCTGCACGCTTCCGAGACGGGGGCGCGCAAACGTCTGCGCCAGGTGTACGCCATCCACTATTCGCTGGTTGGGGAACACGACGCCCTGACCTATTCACATTTGGAACGGTAAAGGAGAACCCATGTACGACTACATGCTGGAAGAAATGGCCGAAGCCATTGGCCGCGAATGTCACGTGGATCACAACGAAGTCCTGCGCATTCTTGGCAGGTATTGGCAGGACAAGATCGCGCATGTCTGGCAGGTGGAGGATGTGCTGGAAGCCGCCCACCGCGCCGAAAAGCCCATCACTCGTGAAGATGCACAGTCGATCCTGCAAGAGGTCTTTCATGAACTCGATTCAGGAATGGGCATTACCTGGCTGACATTGGATGTCGCCCTCGAGGAATATGAATTGGACTTCCCCCAGTTGACACCTGAAACCTTGAAACAGGTAGTGGGCGTGTTCGAGGTCTGGCGTCTGCACGATCCGATCTCGACCCAGTTCGGCCTGTTCCCGGACCAGGTGGATGGCAACCTGCCGGAGGCGTTGGAATATGCCAAACAGATGGCGCGCAACGTTCCGGGCGTGTTGGTCTTCCTCGGGTGCGAACGCTACGCTTCCGAGGTCAACGAACCCTGGCTGACTTTCCTCGCTGTGGATGAACACAGTGAACCGGTGGTCAGTGTCTGCCATATTTCGAAAGAGGAGTGACCCATGCATGCCGTCCAACCCGGACAACGCGTCCGCATCCTGACCCTCCAACTGGCTGTCCCGGACGAGGCCGATCCCGATACGGTCGCAGATGAACTCACCGAGATGCTGTCCGAAAATGGGATCTGTTGCGAGGCCAGCGCCATCCTGGACTGGCGTTACCTCACGGAATATCAACCGGTCGTTACCGCCAGCGACGATCCCGAAGAAGGCGAAATCTTCGACCTGCTCGATTTCAACCTGACCATCACCAACAAGGAGTAACCGATGTACGCATGGACCGAACCCTACGAAGACGAATACGTCAAGGAACGCATCGCGGAATTGAACCTGGCACAAGCGAACGCGGCGCGCAACGGCAAGTTCCTGGTTGCCCCCTATGAGCAATTCTGGCTGCCAGTGTTGAACGATCTGCCGGAGGTGGAATACATCGGCAGGCAAACGCATCGCGCGCCCTATGGAACCTTCGAGCCTGCTGCCGACATGCCCTTTCACGGCGCGTTGTGGTTCACACCGAACCCGGGCGCGGACTTGCCTCCCGCTTTGAAGAACAGCAAGGACTGGCTCGCGGGCGGCGCCGTGGTGGACATGAACGCCCGCGCGGTGAAGATCCTGGCAAACGAAACGGAGATCACCTTCACCGGGATCGACGTCAGCAAGAACGCCCATCAACTGATCGAGGAACTCAACCGGGAATTGGTGCGCGCCAACGCAGGCGTGTACCTGTATTGGATCGAACCAGCAGTGCAACCGTCCCCTGTGAAGCATCTGTATCCGGATGGGAGCATTCCCACCTTGAGCAATGCCCACACGCGCGCCGACGTCACCGGCTTCGCCCTCCTTCGGGATCGCCCATACCAGCACACGTTGGTTTACGTTGGCGTTGCCGCCCACAAGACCAGCGTGGAGAGTCTCTGGGCCTCGTTGATCCGCGGCCGCGGCGGGTGTTCCCTGCGCGGCGCCTCCGTCCTCGCGGATGGAGAAATCAAGATGGTGACCCAGGCGTTGGTGGATTTCAGCCTCCTGCATGCCGGATTGATCTGCCGCAAAGCGCTGCCCGGCAAGTGGGAAGCCAAAGACGATGCAGCCTACGCCCTGGTCTTCGAGAACGAGGAAGAGACAAACCTGCAAGCCGTGACCTTGAAGCGTCTGCAGGAGACGCTGGCTTTTCCCATCCCGGACACGTGGGCGAAGACGCTTTGGGAGTACGCGCTGGATGCCGAGTTTATCCAACGACTGGAAACCGGCGGGGATTGTCTCGGCGGGGTGCGCATCGACCTGACCAAAGATTGGCAGGCGTTGGTGCAGAACCTGCTCGAGCAGGATGTATTGAAAGTCTAGGAGGCAGACATGTTTCAAACGGTGCAACCGAAAGAGATCTTCGACCCGCGCTACTGGCAGGTCTCGGACTCCCATCCTGCGTATTGGCTGGCGCAACTGCGCAAACCAGACTGGCAGGAACTGCTCCAGTTTCTGGAGATCAAGGCAAAGTCTTCCGTCCGCAAACAAACGCTGGCTTCCGCCGCGTTGGAGCGTCTCGAGTTCATAGTCTGCGATACGCGCGCGGATGCCTGGCACGCCTGGAGTTTCGTGCTGGCGGAGCAGACGCGCGGATTGGTGATCCAGTTCCGGCACTCCGAGGCAGACTGGACACGCGGTATTCCTGAATTCGTCCATCCTGACAAATGTGAGCCGCTGGGCTATGTGAACATCGCCTGTCGCTTGGTTTGCAAGGTTCGCTAACCTTCGTTAATTTCACCCGATCCCCCGTACTCATCGGTGCGGGGGATTTTGATTCTGAAAGGAGATTCATATGCGTCCACCCGCTATCGAAAAATTAGGTTGGTATCCAACGTCCACTCTTGTCGCTGATTTGCTCAAAACTTACTTCAAACCTGCGGAAAGCGGGCGCCTTCTCGACCCTTGTGCTGGAGAAGGAATCGCCGCGGCCATTCTCGCCATTGCCTTGAACTGCCAGAGTTGGGGCGCGGAATTGTCGCCGGTGCGCGCCGCCTTAGCAGCGGAAAGGATGGATCGTCTTTTCAATGCCCCGTGGAGTTCCTGTCATCTCACCAACGAGTCCATCACCCTACTGTTCCTCAACCCTCCATACAGCCATGACCGTCTCGGCGACCAGAAACGGTTGGAGTTGGAGTTCCTGAAATCCACCACGCCCAAGCTGATGCGTGGCGGCGCTCTGGTGTACATCGTGCCACACGCCTTGCTGCGCGATCTGGATGTGGCTTCGCATCTGGCTGGGTATTACGAACATCTCACGGTCTATCGCTACCCCGAGACGGAGTTCAACCAGGTCATCGTGTTGGCAGTGAAACGGCAGAAGTTCAAAGTCCCCTCCGCCGAGGAAGTGCGGCAGGTGCAGGCGTGGGCGGAGGTGGAGCCGCCGATGTTGGAGGCTGTCCCGGAGCCGGTGTATTCCCTGCTGCCCGCCTCGGACAAAGGCGCCAGTGGGCAACCAATCCGTTTCACCCGAATGGACTGGCAGCCGGAAGAGGTTGTGGATGCCACGCAGAAACGCGGCGTGATGGTTTCGAAGGAATGGCTGGATCTGATCAATCCCTCGCGTGCATTGGGCGAGTTCAAGCAGCCAGTCATGCCATTGAAGAAGGGACACGTGGCGATGTTGATGGCATCCGGCATGATGGGCACATTACGACTCAACGATGAAGACGGCCAGCCCATGCTGGTGAAAGGCCGCGTGGTGAAGGTCACGGAGAAAGTGGAGGAGAAGACCGGCAAGGACGGCAAAACTTCCGTTGAGGTCTTCCGTGACCGCTTTGTCTCGACGGTGGCCACCCTGCGTCAAAGCGGCATCGAGATCATCGACCAGGTCGAGCCGCTCTCCAAGTTCATGCATCGCTACGGCGACCAGATCGGCGCACACATCCTGTCCACGTACCGCCCGTTGTACAACTTTGATCCGACGCCGGAGGAAGCAGGTATCCTGGATACTCTGGGAAGAACTGGCAAACCACTCCCTGGCCAGGATAAGGCTGGATTGCTTCCAACGCAACGTCATATCGCCGCAGCCATTGCCCGGGCTCTCCGAAAACACGGTGTTGGGAGTATTCAAGGTGAAATGGGCTCCGGGAAGACGCGGCAAGCGGCGGCAGCCCTGGAACTCATGGGTGCTTACCCAGCCATCGTGCTCTGCCCTCCGCATCTCGTCCCCAAATGGATTCGCGAGATCGAAGATACCATCCCCGGTGCGAAGGCAATGGAACTGAGTCGAATTGGACGCAACACAGACGATCCAGGTGACGTGAACGATGTGTGTCGTTTCCTGAATCTATGGTCTGAGGGAAAACTGGGACGGAAGGCGGTGGCAGTCATTGCGCATACCTCCGCCAAGTATGGCGCGGGCTGGGAACCGGCCGCGGTGCGGAAATGGTTCGTGGACGAAGAGGATCATCATCCATTCAAAGCGCTGGCCTGTCCAGAATGCGGCGCGCCGATCCAGATTGAACAACCTGGCGGCGTCACCATCGCGGCGACCTCCCTGGATGAACTGGGCGACAAACGGCGCTTCTGCAGTGCCAAGGTTTCCGGATATGAGTTGGATGAGTCCGGACGGTTGGCACGCGATGAACAGGGACATCTTGTTTGGGGAAAACGCTTGTGTGGCGCGCCGCTCTTCCAATTTACCGGTCGTCGTTGGGCGATTGCCGAGTACATCGCCAAACATGCGCGCGGCAAATTCAAGTTGTTGATCGCGGATGAGTGTCACGAACTGGCTGCCAAGGCCACGGATCGCGGAATCGCTTTTCATCAGTTGGTCACCTCGACAAAGTACACCCTCACCTTGACTGGCACTTTCTTCGGCGGGCGCTCGACCTCCATCTTCTGGTTGCTCCATCGTCTCAACGCCGGCGTGCGTCGTGACTTTGCCTTCAACGACGAGAAGCGCTGGGCCCGTCTGTATGGCGTGTTGGAGATGACTCGCAAGAGCAAGCGTGCGAATGATGACGATGAGGAAGACGGCTTCACCGGCAACCGCCGCTACCAGAATCAAGCCAAGGAACAGCCAGGCATCTCGCCGGCCATCGTGAACCGCTTGCTGGACACAACCGTCTTCCTCTCCCTGAAAGACCTGGGCTTGTCCCTGCCGCACTACGCCGAGGAAGTCGTGACGCTCTCGATGACGAACGAACAGGGTGGGCAGTATCGCAGATTGGACAAGAAACTGCGCGACCTGGCGCTCAACAATCGCCGCTACCTCTCGTCCTGGCTCCAATGGACTCTGGCGCGTCCGAACTCCGCCTTCCGAGATGAAGTGGTGGAAGTGGACGAGGTGGATCGCCAGGGAGAGTTCATCCGAAAGAAGCAGTTGATGGAGTTGCCGGCAATTGCGGCTGGCGAAACATTACCCAAGGAATCCTGGCTGGTGGACTTCTGCCGTTCCGAACGCCAGCAGGGACGCAAGGTCTTGATCTACCTGCGCCAGACCGGTACCAGGGATATACAGGATCACATCCTGAAGATCCTGCGGGAGGGCGGCGTGCGCGCCGAAGTACTGGCGTCCGGGATCAACCCGCGCAAGCGCGAGGAATGGATTGCCAAACGGGTCTTCGGGTTGGACGCACTGGTGGTGAATCCCATGCTGGTGCAGACAGGCCTTGACCTGATCGCCTTCTCGTCTGTGGTGTTCCTCGAAATTCAATATTCGTTGTATGTGCTATGGCAAAGCCTGCGCCGTGTGTGGCGTCTCGGACAGACCAAGCCGGTGAAGGCGGTCTTCTCGGTCTACAACGATACGATGGAGGCGCGCGCCCTGGCACTCATCGGCGCGAAGATGAAGGCCGCCCAGCTATTGTATGGCGATAACGTGGGCGGCGCCATCGTCCCGGAAGAAGACGGTGACATACTGATGAAACTGGCTCGTGAGGCGTTGGAAGCGGCAAACCTGCCCGACCTGCAATCCCTGTTTGCCGATGAAGTGGTGGTCTCGAACTCGCCGCTGGGTTGCCCGACGGCTCCGAGTGCGCCGTTGCCGGTGCCCGATTTGCCCAAGGTGGTTTCGTGGGCGGATTGGATGACACAAAAAGGTGTGGCGGGCAACCGGCCAGCTGCCAATCGTCCTCGAACCAAACAGGCGACGCTCAATCAATCGTCCCTGTTCTGAAAGCCTCGCATTCTACAGCCGAAACAGGATATGAAGAATGCGGGGAAGCGACACCCGCTCAGAAGCTACGTCTGGGCGGGTGTATTCTTGATACGGAGGTCCTTTATGGAAGGAAAACCGAGATGTAAAAAGTGCGGACGGGTTTTGAAATCCCCGGCGAGCATCGCCAGGGGAGTGGGTTCTGTCTGCGCCGGC